>Ga0105240_10001246_pt1 | contig 44166 bp, 44 predicted proteins | sample KBSC54metaG_FD_80426 | JGI IMG/M metagenome (GOLD analysis project Ga0105240, IMG submission 80426) | Corn rhizosphere microbial communities from Kellogg Biological Station, Michigan, USA - KBS C5-4 metaG | ecosystem: Host-associated > Plants > Roots > Rhizosphere > Soil | place: Michigan, USA... | reverse complement strand
TGACGACAGGAGAGTGGTGCGCCTCCCGTTGGTCGGCGGAGAAGTCTTCCGCTCTACAAGAAAAAACAACCGCGAAATTTTCCGGTTGACAGAGGTAGGCCTTCTCATGGAAGCCGCAAAGAAGCGAACGGAATTCAGGCCATAGAGATGATCTGATCGAGTTGTTTGGAAATGTTCTTGAGTTGATCGGGTTCTTTTGGGTCGTGCGAGATTTCCGGGGACAGGTAGCCGCGGTAGCCGACCTTTGTTAGAGCGGCCATAACTGCCTTCCAATCCACATCGCCTTCCAGCAGTTTGACAAAACGGCCCTGTTCGGCGCGGGTCGACAGTTTGTAGTCCTTCACATGCACGCGCTTGATGCGATGGCCGAGAGTGAGAATCCAGTCCTGCGGATAACCGAACTGCATGACGTTTCCGATATCGAAGTGTGACTGGACCCAGGGGCTGTGAAATTGATCCAAGAACGTTCGCATTTCCAGTGGGCTGACCAGAAACTTGTTCCACACGTTCTCGGGAGTCAGAATAACTTTGGCCTTTTGCGCCGCCGGTACCGCCTTCTTGAGTTCCCGCGTGACGCGCTGCCAGGTGGTTTCGTAGCCGACCTCCATCTTGGGTCCGTTCCCCAGCCTGCAGGGATATAGCAGAACGGCGGAGCAGCCCAACTGGTTCGCCAGTTCCACTGTGCGCTGGATGGCCATTACGCCCTTCGTCCGCACTTCCTGCGACGGGCTGTTGAGAGGATTTTTTTGCAGCGGATCGCCGACCCAAAGGCTGGCCACGGCAATATCCGCCTTGTGCGCGGCATCACGAATCCGCCGTACGTCCTCAGGCGAGGCGCTGAGCGGGATGTCGCGCCCCACTCGCAGCTCAATACCGTGGAATCCGGCGTTTCGAACCAGGCCAAAATACTCCAGCACTGGTTGCGTGTCGGGAAAAACAACTGAACAGATGCTCTTCGTGAAGCTGGCAGATTGCATGGCAGTGGCAGTTACCGCACTAATCGTGCCGGCAGCGCCGAGCCCACACAGGAAATCCCTACGCTTCATGACCCACTGATTCTATCAATGAGAGATTGGGGGTTGCGCATGATCTCTTCGACAGAGGATGGAGCCAGCGCCCCGCCGAATAGGTGTCCTTGAGCCCTGTCGCAATCCGCGTCGCGCACCAAGTCGAATTGCTCGCGGGTCTCCACTCCTTCAGCAGTGACGCTGAGTCCCATATTATGCGCCATGGTTACAATTGTGCGAATCAATTGCGGCCGGACCGGGGACATTTCCAGTTCCACCAGGAACGAACGATCGATCTTTAGCGAATCTGCGGGAAGGCGCCGCAAGTAACTCAGCGAGGAGTATCCCGTGCCGAAATCGTCGATGGCAATTTTGACGCCCAGCTTACGCAGGCTGACCATGCGGCGGATCGATTGTTCGGCGTCGCGCATGATCAAGCTTTCCGTAAGCTCCAATACCAACTGGCCGGGGTTCAAGCCGGTCTCGGAGAGGATCGCCGCCACGGTATCGACGAAACCAGTCTGGGCGAATTGCAGCGCGGAGACATTCACGGAAGTGGATATGGCCGGGTAACCTGCCGCGCGCCAGGCAGCTGATTGCAGGCACGCCTGGCGAAGCACCCAGATACCGATGGGAACGATCATCCCGCTCTCTTCCGCAATCGGGATGAATAGAGAAGGCGGAATCCGGCCACGCGTCGGATGATCCCACGTCAGCAGCACCTCAAATCGGGCGATGCGTCCGTCGCGGTCGACCTCGAGCTCATGCGAGATGGCAAGCTCCCGTTTCTCTAGTGCTCGCCGCAGGTCGTTTTCTAACTCCAGGCGTTCCAGCGCGTGGTCACCACTCTCGGCGCTGAAGCAGTGCAGGTCGTTTTTACCCCGGTACTTCGCCGTATACATTGCACTGTCCGCATTGCGCAGAAGAGTGGCGGCGTCGAGTCCATCCTTTGGAAAGTAGCTGACCCCCATGCTGGCCGTGATGAATAACTCGTAACGCTCCACCGGGCAGGGCTTCCTCACTGCAGTCAACATCTTCCGTACATTTTCGACGGCTGCCTCGGATTGTTGGAAGCCAGTCAGAATGGCTGTGAACTCGTCGCCGCCCATACGCGCGAGCGTCTGGTTTTCTCCCACCGCCTCGGCTAGCCGTTTGGCTATTAATTTGAGCAGTTCATCACCGACGCCGTGTCCCAGTGTGTCATTGATTTGCTTAAATCGATCGAGGTCGATGAAGACTACAGCGAGAAGGGCGTCGTTCCTTTTGGCGTGTTCGATGGCAGCGGCCAGCCGTTTGTTGAGCAGTACCCGATTGGGTAGACCCGTGAGACCATCGTGAGTCGCCTGATGGGCAAGCTGATCTGTCAGTTTGCGCTGATTAATAGCGACGGCAATGCTCTTGGCCATCAGTTCGATCACTTCTCGCCCCTGCGGATGGAGTGGAAGGAGAGGACTCGCCTTCTCCGACCAGAAAACGATCGCACCGTACAAATCGCCGTTTATGTTGATAGGCGTTCCGATACAAAATCCGGGCGGCTCGTCAGTTTCTTGACCCTCATTCGGCGGAGCATGGATCAATGTCTTGCCCGATTCAGCGACGCGCGATGCGAAAAGCTGGACAATGGCGGGTATGGCCGCCTCGCCGGCCACGTGAGCAGCGCTCAGAAGCCAGCCTCCCGGTGTCTGTTGGGCGAGCGCGCCGTGATGGACTCCGAAAATCTCGCAGCCGCTCTTCAGATAATCTACGAAAAGGCCGTCCAGATTGGGGTGGTTGGTGGTACTTAGCCGGTGTAGCAGTTGGAGGTAACGGCTGAAGCGCGCTAGCTCCGTTGTCTTTTCCAACAGCTCGATTTCAGCGCTTGTTCTCTGGTTGCCGGCGTCCTCTTCGTTGACCACCTGCGCGAATCCGAGCAAGCCATCTGGTTTGCCATCGGCCATCACTATATAGAACACGAGCCGGAGGGTGGCGGACATCCCACTGGCTGTGAGGATTGTAAAATTGTGGGCTAGGGGCTCGGCGCCGGCTAATTGGCTGCCGACAGTCTGTTGAAAACGTTCCTGGTGCGTTGGTTCCAGCAGATCTTCAAAGGACAGTCGCATGGCCTCATCGAGGGTATAGCCTGTCGCGCGCTGGAATGCGCCGTTGACGGAGCGTAGCGGTCCGGAGAGCGGTTGCGAGAAGACAAGATCCGGGGCAGTCTCGAACAAGAGACGCAAGTCCTCGGCGCGATCAATTGTAATGTTGGCTTTGGAAGCCATCTGAACCTAAGTCGGATGGTACCATTCCAGCAGGGTAGCAGTGCAGATCGATGGCGCTGCATGCCGGACCGTAAGAAATTTAAAAATAAACCGAATGGTACTGAGTGTTTGGCATCTTAGCTCCTACACTTGGCCGTGTGACTCCAAAGCTTGTCACTCAAGTTACTCACTCTGGATACGATTGCACTGTGAACACTCATGTTCTACAGCGACTGTGGATCGGTTTGAGTAGTCTGCCCAATAAATTAGAAAAGTCACCGGCACAGCGGCTGGTGAAGACCAGTTCGAGGTACCACGTAAGAAACCAAGTGTCACATAGGTAGAATTTGAATTCTCCTCTAAGTGCGTTCTTTCAGGGCCCGAACGAGCCTTTCTGACTAGGTCGCGACAATGCGGGTAGGGTACTATGGGTACCCCCGATTGCGGTTAAGTTTCACTTATTGTCTTCCCTTCGAAACTTTGTAATTCTAAAAATCCCAGGGATCACATAAAATATGCTGTCAAGACTAATCACGGCCTTGTTACTAGCAACGGTGCCACTGGCCATTCAGGCATCCGGGCCATACTCACCGCCCCGTATCGATCCGCATCGCGACGATACCTACAACGAAGGTAAGAATCTTTTCTGGAATTCAGCCGCGGGCCAAAAGGCCAGTTGCGCGAGTTGTCATACCGGAAAAGAGTCGCTCAACCGACCCCGGTTGGCGAAGATCAAATACAATCTGGAGAACCGAATCAGTGAGTGCGCGGCTAATCCAGATCGCGCGAATTTTAAAGTTGACGACAAGCAAGTGGAGGCGCTGGTCCATTATTTGGCCAAGCGATACCGGCTGTGAAGAAGACACACATGAACCTTCTGAGACGATTCGCGGCAATTTGCACGTTTCTAAGTGCTGGTGCTGCGTGGGCAGGATCGCCATGGCTTCCTGATGCGGGCAAGATGACTGTCACCACTGTCTATGCCTACGACTCCTTCCAGGACTACCATCCCGGTAAGCTTTCAGGAACATTGCCGGCTCCTTACAATCAATACACCGGCTACACGTTCCTTGAATACGGTTTGAAGAACGACATCGCTATCGATTTGGAGAGCGGCTATACCGCCACCGATTTCCGCGGCAGCGGTCTGGGTGGCATTACCGACACCACCATCGGTGCGCGCTGGCAGTTCCACCGCACCGAGAATACGGTATGGACGGTAAGGGCCGCGGGTATCGTCGCCGGATCCTACGCTATCAGCACCACGGCTAACTTCTCGCCCGGTGACAAAGCCTCCCGAGGCCTTGGCTCTATCAGCGGAGGCTGGAATATGCCGCACAATTTTTACTCTTTCATTGAAGCAGGTTACCGGGTGCGCACGAACCCGGTTCCACAGGATGCTTTCGGAACGGCTGGCATCGGTCATTCATTCAAGCGTTTGACCTATAGCACGAGTTTCCAGACATCACGCTCGATAAACGGAGTGGATATCGTCGGCGCCGAAGTTTTCGGCTTACTTTCAACCGGCGCAATTTCCCGCTACGAAGAAAGTGTTTGACGCAATGGATTTCAACACGACATACCACTTCAAGTCGGGACTCAACTTTGGTTTCGATTACAGTAAGATTCTGGATGGCCGGAACGTCGGCATGAAGAATGTGCTGGCATTCAGCTTCGGCTTCACAATGCCGGGCCACATGCCTCATATCGAGTAAGGGTCCGGCTGGTCAGCTTCGTGGCATCATGATGTAGATGAAACTGAGACGCCTGATTATTGTCTTGTCGCTGATGGGAGCGATTGCCTTTTCGTGGTTAGCTGCCCAGCCCGCTCCCGGCGATTCTGTCTTAGAAGGTTTTAAGATCGTTGAAGTGTCGTCGGTCGCCGACGCCATGGAACAGCTCTACGGTCAACGGAACTACATGTCCCACCAGATGCGGCCGCTCTTCATGACCAAGTTTGCCGGTCCCGCCGTAACTGTGTTGATGAAGAAAGAGGAGCACAAAGAAGGCTCTGCCGCATCGAAAGGCATGCTGGATGCGATCGATTCCGCTCCGGCCGGTTCTGTCTATGTAATGGAGCTGGAAGATGGAGCGGATATCGCCGGCATCGGCGGACTGATGGCAACGGCAATGAAATCACGTGGCCTGACGGGCGCGATTATAGACGGCGCAATTCGGGATGTGGCACAGATCAGACGGCTGCAGTTTCCCGTGTACAGCGTAGGCATCGCCCCGTCGACTTCGGTAAATCATTATCGCTTCGTTGGCGTAAACGTGCCAGTGATATGCGCCGGTGCAAAGGTGAATCCCGGTGACATCATCGTTGCGGATGATGATGGAGTGGCCGTAGTGCCGCGAGCGAAAGCGGCGGAGGTGTTGAAGCGCGCCCAGGATCTCGACAATACCGAACACACCATGATGCCGTTCATTGAGAAATACCGGTCGATAGCGGAAGCCGTGGCGAAGTTCGGAAGAATTTAACAACCGCGAAATGAGCGCTAATTAACGGCGATAACGCTTACCAGCCAGGCCAACATTCCCGCTCCTGCGATGACCCATACCGTTTCCAGCTTTGTCACGCTCAGCAGCACTGCGCTGCCGATCAGGATACACAGCGTCAGCGGCCCCGTCACGGCATCCATCGCAAGGGGCTCCGCCGAGGCGAGAATCAACCCTGCTGATGAGATCACAACTGCCTGAAGCGTTCCTCGAATGCGCGGCTTTTCGGCCCGGGCTCCGATGTATCGGACCAGCGGGATGATCAGAATCGCTGGTGTGATCACGGCCAGCCAGCCGGCGATCGCTCCGGGAACTCCGGCAATGAAGTAGCCTACGCTGACGACGTAGATTCCCATTGGCCCCGGTGCGCTCCGCCCGGCGACCACGGCCGCGTTCAGTTCGCGGTCGGTGAGAATGTGGCGGTGGACGACCAGGTCGTCCCGGAGAATCGGCAGCGACGACGGACCGTTAAACGACGTGACCACGGCCTTCAAAATCAGAAAATAGAGCAGCAAGACGTTCATTTTTCCTGCCAGAAGAATCCAATGAGAGCTGCGAGGATCACAATCGGGATTGGCGTGATGCCGAATCCGAGAGAAAGTGCCATTGCGCCGCCCATCAGCACGAGAGTGCGCAACCAGTTGCGGGAGAGGACGACGGGCCGGACCAGAAGCCAGGCGCCTGCCACAATCGTCCCGACGACCGCCGCTACGGCTCCCGATATCGCCGCGTCACCCCAGGGATGGCCGTGCATTACTTCGTAGAGCATCGTCAGTAGGATTACAACGATAGAAGCGGGGACCGAACTGGCGACTAGAGCGATGATGGCGCCAGGCCACCCTCGGAGGAACCAGGCCGCCGCGCTAAACAATGCATAAAGATTGGTGCCCGGTGTCACGCGGGCCAGCGCATAGCAGAGCGAAAACTGGCCCTCGTTCAGCCAGCGATTTTCTTCACAGATTTTCTCCCGAAGCAGCACTGTAGCCACGGCTCCGCTGCCAAAGTTGACATTGCCCGTACGAAGGAAGATTTGCGCGATCTGCCGGAGCGACGGACGATCCATCATTACTCTCCGCGAATTAGATCCTCGTAGGTTTCCCGCTGCCGGACGATTCGCCAACCGCCATTCTCCACCAGGACCTCGGCCACCCGCGGGCGCGAGTTGTAATTCGACGACAGAACAAAGCCGTATGCACCTGCGGTATTGATGGCCAGCAGATCTCCCGGCTGCGCAGGCGCTATTTGGCGATTACGTGCTAGAAAATCGCCTGTTTCGCAGACCGGGCCTACGATATCGGCAAGCAGAGTGTCTTCATTGGCCGGCTTGCGTACGGGTTGAATTTCGTGATGCGACTGGTACAGCGCGGGGCGGAGCAGATCGTTCATCGCGGCATCTACCACGACGAATTCTTTCCGGGGAGTTTGCTTGCGATAGAGCACGCGGGTGAGCAGGACGCCCGAGTCGCCCACAATGCTGCGGCCAGGCTCAAGCTTCACCAAGAGATCGTGTCCGCGTACCTTCTCGCGCATGGCGCCAACCGTACCTGAGATGCAGGGCGCCTTGTCCGAGGGCTTGTAGGAAACACCCAGGCCGCCGCCCAAATCGAGATGCTGGATGGCGACGCCGTTCGAGCGTAGGCGGGCGACTAGCGCCAGCATCTTGTCCACCGTTTCCATCACCGGCCGTATATCGAGCAGTTGTGAGCCGATATGGCAGCTGACGCCCTCTACGGCAAGGTGCGGCAAGCGATTTGCCCGCGCGTAGACGCCTTCCACTTCTGAAATATCGACGCCGAATTTGTGCTCTCGCAGGCCGGTGGAGATATACGGATGAGTAGCCGCATCGACGTCGGGATTTACGCGAAGAGCGACACGTGCTTTCACGCCATGGCGCCCGGCTGTTTCGTTGATCAGCTCTAGTTCGGCTTCCGATTCGCAGTTGAACGTGTGGATTTTCCGGGCCAGTGCATATTCGATCTCTTCCACCCTCTTGCCTACGCCCGAGAATACGATTCTTGCTGGATCGGCACGCGCCGCGAGCGTGCGAAACAACTCCCCGCCGGACACGATATCGAACCCGGATCCTTCTTCGGCCAGCAGGCGGAGGATGGAAACATTCGAGTTCGCCTTCACTGCGTAACAAATCTGATGCGGCACGTCGCCGAACGCCTGATCATAGGCGCGGTAGCGTTCAACAATATCGACCGCCGAATAGATGTAGCACGGCGTGCCGGCCTTAGCCGCAATGTCTGCAAGCGCAACTCCATCGCAATGGAGTTCGTTCTCTTGATACGAATAAGCCATTCTTCAGGAAACCTTCACTGCAACGATCGTCTGGTCGTCGTTCATCGTTCCGCCCGCTTGCCAACGAACCAGATCGGCATACACTGCATCAACGATATGTTTTGGCGATAGGGCGCAATTCGCCTTCAGCAAGCGGAACAGGCGGGCGTTGTCGTACACCTCACCGGCCGGGTTTTCCTGGTCCTGTATGCCGTCCGAATACAGCAGGAACACGTCGCCGGGTTCCAGTTGGATTGTCACTTCGTCGTACTCGCGATCCTCGAGCAGACCGATGGGAATTCCTTCGATCTTCACTTTGATGCGTTCGCCATTACGGCAGATCATCGGCGGGATGGAGCCGGCGTTGGCCATAGTCAGTTCCCGCTTTGCCTTGTCCCAGTGGAGCAGGAGCAGCGTGACATATTGCGCGTCCACCTTGCGCTCCAGCAAGCTCTCATTGAGGCTCTGCATGAGCTTGGCGGGCCGGCGCATGCGGGGTGCCAGCGTCCGCAACAACCCGCTCACCAGAGCGCCGTAAAGCGCCGCGGCGGCGCCCTTGCCGCTGCTATCTCCGAATGCGAGAACGGCAAACTCGTCCGCCTGCTCGAAGAAATCGTAAAGATCGCCGCTGATTTCCCGGGCGGGTTTAAGCCCGATGGCAATCTCCAGGCCGCCGATGGGAGGGGCTTCGCGCGGGAGCAGAATCGATTGCACTTTGCGGGCGGCCTTCAAATCCTGATCCATGCGCTGCTCGCGTTGCGCCAACTCTTCGTACAGCCGTGCGTTTTCGACAGAGCTGGCGATCTGCGCCGCGAGCAACGAAAGCGTCCGCACGTGCTCCTCGGTGAAGTAGCCAAGGCGCTCGCTCTCGAGGTCGAGTACTCCTACCACGCGATCCTGCACAATCAACGGCACCGCCACTTCGGAGCGTATATCGGGATGAGAAGAAATGTAACGCGGATCGCTGGCCGTATCCTCCACGCGAACCACTTCGCGGGATGTGGCGGCGCTGCCCGTGATGCCTTTGCCCAACGGAATATTATCGAGCAGCACGCGCTGATCGTAGCGCTCGCTGAACCGATGGCGAAGCACCTTCAGATCCGCGTCCACCAGCAGCACGCTGAAGGCGTCGTAGTTGATGAGAGCCCGGATTGCCTTGGCAATTTTTCCCAGCAGCTCGTCGAGCTGCAGCGTGGCAGAAAACTCCTGCGAAAGATGAAGCAGGATTTTCGACGTTCGGTTCTGCCGCTGCACGCGTTGGTACAGCCGGGCATTGTCGATGGAAGTAACGGCGCGGGCAGCCAGCAGGCGGAGAAGCGCCGCATCCTGCTCGGAAAAAGCGTTCACCCGCGTGGCCTGAACGTCGATCACGCCGACCAGCTTGCCGCGAACCCACATCGGGACGGCCAGTTCCGAACGGACCGCATCGAGCGCGGTGAGATAGCGCGGATCGTTGCGGACGTCGTTCACCAGAATCGTCTTGCGCGTGGAAGCGGCAATGCCGGTGAGCCCTTCGCCCAGAGGGATGACGAGGCTGCGGACCACCTCTTCCCGGTGCCCGCGCGCATAGCGGATTCTGAGGCCCTGCGCGCGATCGTTGTAAAGCAGTACCGCGAAGATGTCGTGTGGAATTACCTTGTGGACGAAATCCGCCAGCGTCGGCAACAGCCGGTCGAGATCGAGAGTCTCCGACATTACGGCAGAGACTTCCAGCAGGAAGTCCAACAGTTCCGCGCGCTCGCGAAAACGCACGTCGGATTTGCGTGGGGCAGCCATCGTCAGCTGGCCGTGGCCTCGATGATTTTAACGCTGGCGCTGGCCCCGATACGCGTCGCCCCGGCCGCTGCCATCTGTTTGAGATCTTCCAGCGTGCGGATGCCGCCAGAGGCTTTCACGCCGATCTTCGGCCCCACCACCAGGCGCATCAGCGCAACGTCGTGGGCCGTCGCTCCCCCGGTGGAAAACCCGGTGGAAGTTTTCACGAAATCGGCTCCGGCCAGTTTGGCCAGCGTAGAAGCCACGGCTTTCTGATTGTCGTCGAGCAGCGCCGTTTCGATAATTACTTTCACAATCGCTCCACCCCGATGGCTGGCGTCTACGACCGCCTGGATGTCGAGCTTCACGGCTTCATGGTCGCCCGATTTCAGCGCGCCGATGTTGATCACCATGTCGATCTCCTGCGCACCCACGCGGATGGCCGCTTCTGTTTCGGCGACCTTGATCTCTGTGGTTGTGGCGCCCAGCGGAAAACCTACAACTGTGCAGACTTTCACCGGCGAACCGGCCAGTTCCCGGGCGCAGAGAGAAACCCAGTATGGATTCACGCAAACGCTGGCGAACGCGTATTTACGGGCTTCGCGGCAGAGTTTTATGATTTCGTCGCGAGTGGCGTCAGCGCGCAGAATGGTGTGATCGATCAACGCCGCGGTTTTCTGATCGATGCGGGTCAGTTTATCGCTGGCCGACACGCGGTCCGCTCCCGCCGCAACAATTTCGTTGGTCTTTTTGGCGCATGTTTGCGGGCAACGTCCTGTACACCCCGGGCAGACCAGATCCGGAATATTCAGCCCTTCCGCCTTGGAGAAACGAGGCCCGCCGACGCGGTTCAGGATTTCTTCGCCGATTTCAGCAACGAGTTGATCGAGTTCCGTGGGCGTCACTTTGCGTACCGTTTCTCGATTTCGGAAATCTTCTGCACTCGCGCCTGATGCCGGCCACCTGCGAACGGCGTTTCGAGCCACGTGCGAAGAACTTCTTCCGCCTGCGACTCGGTCAGCAAGCGACCGCCTAACGTAAGCACGTTAGCGTTGTTGTGTTCACGGCTGTTGCGAGCGGAAGCCCTATCATAGCATAGAGCTGCGCGGATTCCAGGTATCTTATTGGCAGCCATTGCCGAGCCGATTCCGGCACCGTCGACGATGACTCCGCGTTCTGCCTTACCTTCCACGATCCGTAGCGCAACTTGTTCTGCGATGTCTGGATAATCGGCCGGTTTTTCTTCCGTCACACCGACGTCGATGAGGGTCAGCTTCAGTTCAGCGAAAATCGGCTTCAATCTCTCTTTGAGACGGAAACCGCCGTGATCCGAGCCGATCGCGATGGTTTTCCCGGCGGCTGCTGAATCCGGCTGCGATCCTTTCGGCAATTCGATTAGCCGCACGCCACGATCGCGCGCGAGGTCTCGGGCCGAAGGCGTGATGATCGCATCCGCGGGAATCCTCAAATCGCCCGACGCCGGAATGTCTTCCTCGGTGATGACCGCTCGCATGAGAAGTACTTATGATCTCATGCCGCTGAAGAAGGAAGCACCGCGTCATACGGGAATCGACGCTGATCCGTAAATCCGGCCGGCCTTCACCGTTGCCACAGGTCTCAGACGCCGGTGGGCAATGCGCTTCTGGCGTAGCGAATCCACAAACTCAAAGTCGCCTTCGTCGAGTGAAAAGACGGCCACATCGGCTTCCGAGCCTTCGCGCAGTGTGCCGAGTCCCTTCGGGAATCCAAACGTATTCGCAGGGTTGGTAGCGGCGCGTTCGATCACCTGCTCGAGCGTTAACCCAAGGTGAAGGAACTTCGAGAGCGTGGTAGCTAAATCGAAAACTGGTCCGTTCACATTGAACTGATGGACGTCGCTCGAGATGGTGCCAGGAAGCAGATCCTGGCTAAGCACTTTCTCGGCGGTCTCGAACGAGAAGCTGCCCGCGCCATGGCCGACATCAAGATGCACTCCGTTCGCCACTGCCTTGTGAACCTCCGGCAGCACGCGGCCGCGAGCGTCGAGAATGCCGCCGTTGCCACCGCGGTAGGTATGCGTGATGACGTCGCCCTTTTTCAGCATCGCCAGAATCGCAGGCAACGGCGAGAAGGTGTCGCCAATGTGGACCATGACCGGCAGATTCACCGCATCGGCGGCTTCGCGAGCGAGCTTGAGCGCCGCCAGGTCGTGATCGCCCGCGATATTTTGCGTGAGGCGGATTTTTACACCGAGGATGACGTCGCGATTCCGTTCGATCGTCTTGATGGCCAGCTTGGTGTTGGCATACCGTAGGTCGAGCAGTTCCCCGAAAGGATTGTCGTCCGACAGAGTGGATTGTCCGACGACGGAAATATTTAGCAGAGCGTAGACGCGCGTGTCGACGACATTGATGACGAACTTGCGAAGCCCCGGAAAGGTGTGGGCGCCCGCCGAACCTGCATCGACCACCGTCGTGACGCCCTTCGCGATACAGTTCGGGTCGGCGGGAATGCCGAGCGGCGCGACACCGTCGTAGACATGCACGTGAATATCGATCAGGCCGGGGGTGACGATCTTCCCGCCTGCGTTCAGGATCTGCCTCGCCTCCGTCTCAGGGATGTTCGCGGCCACGCGCGTTACCGTATGTCCCGTGATGGCAATGTCGCGTTCGGCGGAGAGACTTTGAGACGGATCGACGACGCGGCCACCTTTGATGAGCAGGTCGTAACGTGGGCCGGGGCGAGTCTGGGCACGGAGCGAGTCACGGTCGGCAAGGCGGAAGAAAAGCGAGCCAAGCGTTAGGCGATGAAATAATCGGCGCGTCCAGTTGTCAGTCACGGTCTTTCCAATCGGCGGTAAAGATGTTGAATTCGTAACGTGCCGTGGCGTCTTTATCCGAGCAGAAGACTAGCGTCTTCCCATCCGGAGAAAACTCCGGGAACGAGGTGAATCCTCCGAAATTGGTCACCTGCTCCAACCCGCTGCCATCCGGATCGGTCATGTAGAGTTCGAATTTGCGGCCATCGCAATCATGTTTGTTCGAAGCGAATAGAACTTTCTTCCCATCCGGCGTGAATGTAGGCGCGAAGCTGGCGCAACCGAAATTCGTGATCTGTTTCGCCTTCGATCCATCGGCGTTTGCGACCACAATTTCCATTTTCATGGGCGAGGTTAAATTGTCGGCCAGCAGGTCTTTGTAGCGCTTCATTGTCTCTGGAGTTGAGGGATGATTTGCGCGCCAGACCAACTTCTTCCCATCGCGCGAGAAGACTGCGCCGCCGTCGTAGCCCTCTTCCCTGGTGATCCGCTTCTTGTCTGTGCCATCGGATTTCATCGTCCATAGATCCAGGTCACCGGACGCCAGCGAAGTATAGACGATGCGCCCGGTCTTCCAATTCACGGTTCCCTCTGCGTCATAGCCTGGCTCGTTGGTTAAAGGTTTTAAATTCCTGCCGTCGTCGTCCGCGAGATAAATGTCGTACGTGGGGTACACCGCCCAGACGTAACCCTTGCTGCGATCGGCGGAAGGAGGACAGGCATCACCCGCCGCATGCGTTGACGCGTAGAGGATGTGTTTTCCATCGCCCAGGAAGTATCCGCAGGTAGTTCGACCCTTGCCGGTGGAAACCATATGTTGATCCGACCCATCGGCGTTCATGATATAGATCTGGTCGCACTCGTAATTGCCGCGCGTCGATTGGAAGATGAGTCGTTTACCGTCGGGAGCCCAGTAAGCCTCTGCGTTCTGGCCGCCATGGGTCAGTTGATGAGGATTTCCGAGGCGCGATTGGGCGTGCGCCAATAACACGGTTCCGAGACTCACTAAAACTATTCGCGTCATAATTCCTAGCTTCCATTCTCCCGTGGCCTGCGTCCGCATCCTATATTTTCTCTGCGGCTTCGCGCCCGGCGTGACACTTTTTTACCACAGCGTAACTACGAGCTCGCGGCTAAACTCCGCCGCGCCGTAAAACACGCACGCCTGGCCGTCTATCAGAAGCGATTGCACGCCCTTCCGCATCGAAGAAAGGGCTCTGAGTATCGGGTTCCGGGTCAAGAGTTCCTCCCAGCGCAAGATAGGAATCCCACAGCGTCATCGATTCCAGAAATCGCTCTTGGGGACTCAAAGGATACCATTCCGCCCATTCCTCGCCGACCAGATCCTCAGCATTCATGTTTGTCATAATTCCCGCCGCTTGTCATACCGGCGCCTCATCTTAGATGATTGTATTCTGTGCGAACCTTAACCGTCTTACTCGCCACCGCGGCCTTGGCCATCGCCGCCGACCCGCAATTCCGCGAACACGTCATCGCTACCGATCTGAAAGGCGGTTATCATGTCGTCGCCATTGACATGAATCATGACGGCAAAATCGACTTGATCGCCTTGGCCAGCGGGATGAAGGAACTCGTCTGGTACGAGAACCCGAACTGGGAACGTCACGTCATCACCGGCAACCTCAATCACATGATCAATGTCGCGGCCTGGGACACAGATGGCGATGGTATTCCTGAGTTGGTCCTGGCCACCGAATTTGCCAACGTAGCGAAGAACAGTATTGGCATCGTCTCCGTCCTTCATCACAACGGCGATCCGCGCGAGCCGTGGACGATCCAGGAAATTGACCGGCTCACCACGACCCATCGTCTGCGTTTCGCCGACATCGACGGCAGCGGCAAAAAGGTCTGCATCAACGCGCCACTTACAGGCGCCAAGGCGGACGCGCCGGACTATCGCGATCACGCGCCCCTCGTCTTCTACCGGCCCGGCGTCTGGAAGCCGGAAACGATCAGCGACGCGAATGAAGGCGTGCAACACGGTATCTATATCAACGATTGGCGGGGCGACGGCAGAGACAGCATCCTCACGGCCAGCTTCTCTGGCATCCATCGTAATTGGCTCGATAAGAACGGCAGGTGGCAACGTGCGGAAATCTCAAAAGGATCTCCGGATCCGTGGCCGAAAGGTGGGTCGAGCGACGTCACAGTGGGCCATCTCGGCAAGCATCGCTTCCTCGCCGCCATTGAACCTTGGCACGGCAACATCGTCTCCGTCTACAACGAAGGGAAGAAGGACGAGTTCACGCGCGGAGTGATCGACACGAAACTCGTAGATGGACACACCATCATCACCGCGGATCTCGACGGCAATAAGCACGACGCGATTATCGCGGGCTACCGCGGCACGGGCCGAAGTGTTTACATCTATCGCGCGGACGACGCCAAAGGGACGAAATGGTCGCGCACCACGTTGGACGACGGAGGTATCGGCGCGGCGGCTTGCGCGGCGGCGGATTTCAACAGCGACGGCCGCATCGACATCGCTTGTATCGGTTCGGCGACAACGAATCTGAAGTGGTACGAGAACCTCGGCGCGAAGAAAAGGTAAACTCGAACATTGCCCGATCCGAGTGTAACGGTCGTGATTCCCACCCTCACGGCGGATGTCACGCTGTTGGAGTGCCTGCGTTCACTCGAGAACCAGACACGGCGCGATTTTGAAGTGATCGTCGTCGATAATAGCGGGCGGCTGGTGCGCGAGCGCAACGCGGCGCCGCGCGCACGGGTCATCGAAAATCCAACAAACGTCGGCTTCGGCGCGGCTGCGAATCAAGGGTTCCGGGCATCCTCTGCGCCCTATCTGGCAACGCTGAACGACGACGCGGTTGCGCATCCGGAATGGATCGCCGCGCTGCTCGCAGCCGTTGAAACTCGCGAAGACGTCGGAATGTGCGCGTCGAATGTCCGGCTTTTTCCGCAGGGCGATATGGATTCGGCGGGGATGCGAATTGCCGCTGACGGTTCGAGCAAACAGCGAGGCCATCGCGAACCTCCGGAACGATATCGCTCGCCGGACGAGGTTCTATTGCCCAGCGGGTCTGCGGCGCTCTACCGCCGGCGGATGCTCGAACAGATCGGCCTGTTCGACGAGGATTTCTTTCTCTACTGTGAGGACACCGACCTGGGGCTGCGCGCACGCTGGGCCGCCTGGCGCTGCCTCTACGTGCCCGATGCGGTTGTGGATCACCACTATTCGCATTCCGCCGGCCGAGTTTCCGCGCTCAAGGCGTACTACGTCGAGCGGAACCGGCTCTTCACCGTGATCAAGAATTTTCCACCAGGACCGCTGCTCGCCGTGCCGTTCGCCGCAATCGCCCGATACATCTGGCACGCTGTGTTCATGTTGCAGGGTCGCGGCGTGGGGGCCGAATATCAACGTCAAGGCAGCGCGTTCTCACTCGTCTGGTTTGTTGTGAAAGCCCATTTAGGCGCGGTGGCGAAGCTCGGCAGCCTTTGGGCGAAGCGCCGCCGCATCCAAAGCACAGCGCGGATTACGCCAGCGGAATTTACCGCGCTCATGAGCCGCTACGCCATCAGTGTCCGCGAGGTTGCCCTCCTGTGAACGACTCGCTGCTGATCCTGATTCCTGCCTACAACGAAGAAGGCGCCGTGGGCAGTGTAGTGCGTGAAGTGCAGCGGGAAGTTCCGGGCACGCCGGTCCTGGTGATCGACGACTGCTCTGGCGACGCCACCGTGCAAGCGGCCCGCGATGCCGGGGCACAGGTTCTGTGTCTCCCTACACACCTGGGGCTAGGCGGTTGCGTCCAAGCCGGCTACAAGCTCGCCTACGAACTCGGTTACGACTATGTGATTCGCGTGGACGGCGACGGGCAGCACGATCCGAGGGACGTGCCCCGCGCCTTCCAAGCTCTGAAAAGTTCCGGAGTCGAAATGGTAATCGGCTCCCGCTACGTGGACAAAAAACAGGAATTCACCAGCTTCAGCCGCGGATTCGGAATTGTTCTCTTTCGCTTGATTCTGCGCCCGATCCTTGGAAAATGGGTTATGGATCCGACGTCGGGTTTCGTCGGAGTGAATCGCGACGCGCTGGCGGTGTTCAGCAAGAGCTTCCCGCTCGAATATCCTGAAATCGAAGCGTTGGTGGTGCTTAAACGCAAGGCCTTTCATTTCGAGGAAATCCCATGCAACGTGCGCCCGCGACAGACAGGCCGCAGTTCCATCACCGCTGTGAAGTCGGTGTATTACATCATGCACGTCTTACTCGGAGTTTTCATCAACATATTGAAGTATGAAGGACGAAGGAGGTAGCAGATGGAACAGCTCCTGAACGCAATGGCGATCTTCAGCATTGGGCTTTTTGTAATCGTGTTATTCTCGGTTCGCCGGGCGCACATTCGCGTGGAATATTCCGTTAGCTGGCTTATCGCGGCGGCCACGCTCTTCGTTCTTTCCCGCAGCAGCGCTCTTCTGGAATGGCTGTCCCAGCGCGTAGGTATTACATATCCGCCGCTCGCGCTACTTCTCATTGCTTCCGGGGTTTTTCTAGTGGTGTTCTATCGTTTTTCCATCCGGATCTCGGATTTGAAGGACGCTAATATCGCTCTGGCGCAGCGCCTTGCCATACTGGAGTATCAGCTCCACGCGACTCATGAAAGCAAGCAAACTCCGAGCCAAGGCTGACACCCAAACCCAAGCCAAAGCTGAACCCCAACCTTTTCGGCCAGCGTGGTGGCATTACGCGTTGGGCTTCTTCCTGCTTCTGTTTATCGGCTTCGAGGTTTATCAGCCGGCTCTGAACGGCCCGTTCGTTTTCGACGACGTCTACCTGCCGTTCATGAATCCAACGTACTTCAATCAGTCCTTCCGCATGTGGGCAAGTGTCCGGCCGCTGCTGATGCTGAGTTATTGGGCGAACTATCAGAACTCAGGTCTCGAAGTCGAGCCTTATCACCTGCTCAATGTCCTGCTTCACGTCTTCAATTCACTACTGGCGTGTGTCATCGTGGGGAGGTTTCTCGAGTTGGTAGGCGAAAAGAGTTGGCGCCGTGAAGTGCTGGCTATATTTTCCGGAACTCTATTTCTGCTGCACCCTATTCAGACGGAATCCGTCGCCTATGTCACCAGCCGGTCGGAATGTTTAAGCGTTTTCTTTCTACTGAGTGCCCTGGGGGTCTTTCTATATCGCAAGCAAACAACGATCTCGATCCCGGAAACCATCGCCGTTCTACTCCTGTTCGGCCTGGCCGTGAGCACCAAAGAATATGCAGTGGTACTTCCCGCTCTGTTCCTGCTAACGGATTTCTGGTTCAATCCAGGATTCAAATTCGAAGGTATCAAACGCAATTGGAAACTCTATGTTCCTATCGCCGCCGGAGCCCTGCTGGGCGGACTCGCCGTGCTGGAGGTGTTGCGCCGTTCCCCATCCGCCGGCTTCCAGCTCAAGGCCTTCACCTGGTATCAATATCTGTTCACGCAGTTCCGTTCCATCTGCGCGTATTTCCGCTTGTACTTCCTCCCTGCTGGACAGACCGTCGATCACGATTTTCCCGTCTCGCACACGATTCTCGAGCAGGGAGCGATCGGCTATCTGATCGTCCTTCTGGCCCTCGCCGCCGTGGCCTGGAAGTACCGCCGCGAATTCCCGCTGGCCTCGTACGGCTATTTTGGAACGCTTCTGCTGCTTGCTCCGACGTCGTCGGTCGTCCCCATTCAGGACGTCATGGTGGAACATCGCCTGTATCTTCCGTTTATCTGCTTGCTGCTGATCACGGTGGATTTTCTGCGGCGATGGAAAATTGGGATCGGCTCGCTGGCTTCAGTGCTTTCCGCAGTTCTAGCGTTATGCGCCGTCCTCAGTTTCCAGCGCAATCAGATGTGGGGTAATCCGACCGCTCTGTGGCAGGACGCGGTGAATAAAGCGCCGGCCAAGTTGCGGCCGCGCTCGCAGCTGGCCTATTGGGAAAAGGCATCTGGACAGTGCGCGCAAGCCTCCGAGCAGTATGCGGCAGCCGCCACTCTCGAGAAGGAGGATTCCGCGCTACTTATCGATTGGGCGTTGGCGCTCGATTGTGCAGGCAAAGAAGACGAAGCCCTCACCAAGTTGCAGAAGGCCGCCCAAATGGATCCCAATGCGCACGTCTATTCGCAGATTGGAATGATCTACGGCAAACAGTCGAAAATCGAGCAATCGCTCGACGCGTTGGCCACGGCGGAGAAGCTTGATGCAAGATGGGAAATGACGTACGTGTACCGAGGCAACGATTATATGGCCACCGGGCATCCCGAACAGGCGATCGTCGAATACCGGAAAGCGCTTGCCATCGATCCTGCAAACCAGGGTGCGCTCGATAACATGTCCGCCGCGCTGCGCCAGTTAGGCCAGAAGCGCTGATTCATGGCGGCGCTTCGAATCGGCGTAAACGCTCTCTACCTGATTCCTGGCGGCGTGGGCGGCACTGAAATCTATCTTCGAAATCTGCTTCAGGCGCTGGCGGAGATCGACAGCGAAAACGAATACCACGTTTTCACAAATAAAGAAACGGGCGCGGAACTGGTGCCTGCGGCCCCCAACTTCATTCAGGAACCAACCGGCGTGAATGCTACGTTCCGGCCCTTCCGTCTGATTTGGGAACAAACGGGTCTCCCGCGAGCGGTGCGACGGCTGAAACTCGACTGCCTGTTCAATGCCGGTTTCACGGCGCCCGTAATCGCATCGTGCCCTAATGTGACGGTGTTTCACGATTTGCAGCACAAATTGCATCCGGAACACTTCCGCTGGTTCGATCTTCCCTTTTGGAATCTGGTCCTCTACTGGGCAATGAAAAGATCTGAGATTCTGGTGGCCGTCTCAGACGCCACTCGGCGCGATCTGCTGCGGTTCTACGGCGTTCCTGAATCGAAGGTCCTCGTGATTCCGCACGGTGTGGAGCGCGAGTTTTTCGAGATTAGAAACGAGCCCGATCCCGAAAATCCGTATCTGCTTTGCGTCTCGACGTTGCATCCGCATAAGAATCTCGACAGACTCATCCGCGTGTTCGGCGAGTTTCGCAAGCTTCACCCGGAGTATCGCCTCGTAATGGCGGGGTTGCGGGGGTTTCACGCTGAACTGCTGGAGAGGATCGCGGGCGATCATGTGGAATTCACCGGCTGGATCCCGCGCAACGATCTCTATGAATTATTTCGTCACGCATCGGGCTTCGTTTATCCATCCACGTTCGAGGGATTTGGTATGCCCGTGCTCGAAGCGATGGCCGCCGGCGTGCCTCTGGCTTGCTCGTCCATCGACCCGATCCATAGCATCGCGGGAGAAGCCGCATTTCAATTCGATCCGGCCGACGACGAAGCGATGCTCAGGTCTATGCTCCGTCTGATTTCCGACGGCGATTGTTTGCGAGTTCCCGGACGGCAGCGCGCGGCCCAGTTCACCTGGGAGGCGGCAGCTCAGAAGACGCTTTCTGCCATTCTCCATGCAGCAAAAGTCCGATAATCTGAACCCGCGGCAGATTCAGGCCATTGCGAAGGGCTGATGTAATGGGATTATCGGTCAATTGCCACAGCCGTCCTGGGTTCGCGTCTATAGAGACCGGCGTCTGATCCCACAGTCCCTTCGGATAGCTGAATGTTCCTAGAAATTGAACGCCCATCGATAGGGCCAGCAGGGCGCCGAACGTCCGTGGCAGATTCAGCGCCGGAATCAGCAACAAGACTAAACATGGTGTGATGTCGGTCAGCAACCGCGGTCCGAAACAATGGCCGCCCCACCACATAGGCCATTTTGAATAGAGCAAAATGTGGGCGATCGGGAATAGGACTGCGATCAGCCAAACCGGACGCGGCAGCGATGAAGACCTGGTGAGAAAAACGAGCAGCAATATCGGCGAGTAGAAGAACAGACCTCTTCCCGGACTGAATAGCAGGCCCGCGAATCCGTCGGGAAACGCCCCGTTGAACGATTGTATGTAGCCGCCGCGGAGATCTTGAAATATAGCAAAGTTGTACGCAGCGACAAGCGATCCGATGAGAACGCCGTACACCGCATACGAAGCCAGCAGCTTCCAGCGCCGAGCGACTGCCGCCGAGATGAGGAGGAACAGCACATTCGTCGGCCGCATCGCGATGCTGAGAGCGGCAAAAAGACCGGCGCCGTGCAGTCCCCAAGGGCGATCCTCCCGTACCAGGCAGTAGAGGCTCAGTACGATCAGCAACTGGCTCATGCCGTGCTGCCAGAGAGCTTGGCTCGAGATGGCCCATGTCTCGGTGGCAAATCCAAACGTGATTGTCAGGACGAGCGCTTTGCCTTCCGTCGTCAATCTCCGAGCCAGGAGAAAGAATACCGCCACCGCCGACGCCGCGACCAGCGATGCCGCCACCTTTTCGTATAAGCGCGCAAAGAGAATAAGTTGGTCCATGGGCCACTGCCCGAGATGGCGCATCAGCAGCAGTGGAGCATATAGCGGCAGCAACAACAGGGCGGGGAAGATGGGATAGCTCGAATAAAGGTGGCCGTTATGGCGATGAAAGAAGTAAACAGGTCCGCCGTATTGAATGTTCAGGTATGGCTCAAAGTGGTCGAACGTGAGCGAGTGATCGAGCGCAATGGCAAACGGAAGCAGCGCAGCCGGAGTGGTATCGCCTGACGGAATCGGCCGAAGATTGAGATTGAAAATAACAAACGCGGCGATGAAAATCTTAACGGAGGAGATCTTAACGGAGGAGATCTTCCAGTTGAATCTTGGCATCGGTCTTGGAATCGCGATATTTGACAATCACTGGAGTATACAGCGAAATTCCCCACTCCTTCCCTTTACCATGCGTGATGGCGCGCGAACCAGCCACTACGACGGCTTCTTCCGGGATCACCAGCGGTGTGTCGTCAGTGGCGGAATAAACCGCGCCGCGCACAAGATCGTATACCGGAGTGGACCGATTGAGAACGGTCCCCGTGCCCAATACGGCGCGCCGTTTCACCACCGTTCCCTCATAGACCCCACAATTTCCACCCACCAGCACGTCATCCTCGACAATCACCGGAAGGGCACCCACCGGCTCCAGCACGCCGCCGATCTGCGACGCGGCCGATATGTGGCAGTTGGTTCCGATCTGCGCGCAGCTCCCGACCAGAGCATGCGAATCCACCATCGTGCCGCTACCAATATAGGCACCCACGTTGATGTACATAGGCGGCATGCACGTCACGCCCTTACCCAGATACACTCCATCGCGAATGCTCGATCCGCCTGGGACAATCCGAATACCGCTGCCTACGGCCAGTTGCTTCACCGGGTAAGTTGCTTTATCGAAAAAGGGCTGCCGCACGCGATCGACGGACATATCGACCACTTGGCCCATGCGGAAACCAATCAGTATCCCTTTCTTCACCCAACCATTCACGCGCCAGCCGCTGGGCGCAGATCCGTCAGGCTCCGCCGCGCGAGCCCGGCCCGCATTGAGCAGGTCTTTGAATTTCTGAAAGAGCCGGAAATGTTCTTCCGTGTACTGCGACGGTTTCTCGTCGAACAGCGCTTCGATTTTAGTCTGCGGCATTCGCTCCCTGTCCGGCCAGTAATCCTACATTTGTAAGTACCTGCTCGATTCGCGCCATGCTTGCGGCCGAGGGGGGCACCATCGGCAATCGCCAGACCGGTTGCAGGAGACCCATGCGCGCCATCACGGCCTTCACAGGACCTGGATTCGACTCGACGAAGTTAATCTCCATCAGCTGGAAATAACGGCGTTGGATTTCACGCGCAGTGTCATAGTCGCCATGAATCGCTGCTTGTGCCAGCGCCGTCATTTCGCCTGGAATTTCGTTCGATGCCACCGAGATGATGCCGTGTCCGCCGAGCGACGCTAACGGGATGGTGATGGAATCGTCGCCCGAGAGGACATCGAACCGCGGGGGCACGTGATGAATCACCGCGGCCATTTGGGAAATGTTGCCCGAAGCTTCCTTCACGCCGGCAATGTTGTCGATCTCAGCCAGGCGTTTCAATGTCATCGGCTCGACGTTGACGCCAGTCCGGCTCTGCACGCTGTAGACGATGATGGGCAAGCGGATAGCCGACGCAATCGCCTTGTAATGCTGATAGAGACCCTCCTGCGTCGGCTTGTTGTAATACGGCGTGACGGAGAGAATACCGTCGGCGCCCATGGCCTGAAGTTCCTTCGCCAGTTCGATCACCTCGCCCGTGTTGTAGCCGCCGGCGCCTGCCACTACCGGAACCTTTCCCTTCGCCTCTTCCAGCGTGATCTCGACGACGCGTAGATGTTCCTTGCGCGTCAGCGTGGGGCTTTCGCCTGTGGTCCCGCAGGGAACCAGGAAATTGATGCCGGCGTCGATTTGCCGCCGCACCAGGGCGCGCAGAGCCTTTTCGTCCAGCGACAGATCTCGTTGGAATGGAGTAACCAGTGCTGTACCGCATCCTGTAAACATAAATCACCTATTGAAACAGAATCTCACTGAATTCGTAGACGCCTTTCTTGCCGGCGATCCATTGCGCCGCCTTCAGCGCACCGCGCGCGAAACCCTCCCGGCTGCGCGCCGTATGACGAAGCGTAATGGTGTCGGCCGTGGAATCGAATCCGACCTCGTGTGTCCCGGGATGCGCGCCCGCCCGATTCGAATTGACATCGACGTTCCGCCCATACCCGCTCGCTTTCATTTCTTCCACTAGCTTTAGCAGCGTCCCCGACGGCGCGTCTTTCTTGGTATTGTGATGGATCTCCCAAGCCCACGCGCCGTATTCCGGCTGCTTCGCCAGCAGTCGCGCCGCTTCGGAAACAAGCCGAAAAAACACATTTACACCAACCGAATAATTGGGACTCCACACGAGACCAGCGTCGCTCTTCTCAACCGCACCCTTCACATGCCCCAGGTGTTCAAACCACCCCGTGGTCCCGACTACAACGTTCACGCCAGCCGCCACAAGCCGCTCCACGTTATCCACCGTCGCCGAAGGAATTGAGAATTCTATAGCCACATCGACACCGCGTAAATTCTCGCGTGTGATCCCGGCGCCGTTCACGTTATTGAACTCATCCAGCTTCGCCACAACATCGCAGCCATACTCCGGCGCAAGCTGTTCAATCAGCCTTCCCATCTTGCCGTAACCAACGAGCGCGATTTTCATCTCAATCAAATACCGCGGGATCCAGATCGTGGAAAAATTCGTCGTGCAAAACTTCCGCTGCGGCGCGCAAATCCGATTGCGCCACTACCACGCCGAGATTCAAAAGCGATGCACCCTGTGAAATCATCCGTACGTTAATTTTATCCAGCGCACGGAAGACGCGGCTGGCCACTCCCGGCGTGTACCGAATGTTATCACCCACCAGGCAGACAATCGCTTGATCGGTCTCCACCGTAACCTCGGCGAACTGGCATAACTCTTTGCCGATCGCCTCAAGCCGCAACGCGTTGTCGATCGTCAGGGATACGCTCACCTCCGACGTAGCCACCATGTCCACCGCCGTCTCATAGCGGTCGAACACTTCAAAGATCCGCCGCAGAAAACCGTGCGCCATCAGCATGCGGGTGGATATGATGTTCACAAGTGTAATGTTTTTTTTGCAGGCGATCGATTTCGCCACGTTGCCGCAATGTACTAGATCCTTTACAATGCGAGTGCCCTCTACCTCCGGACGGCGTGAATTCAGAATCAACACAGGAATGTTCTTTTCGATGGCCGGTATTACCGTCGACGGATGCAATACTTTCGCGCCGAAATACGCCAGTTCCGCCGCCTCGGCGAACGAGATTGTTTTCACCCGATGACCGCCTGGCAGAACAGTTGGATCGCTGGTGAGCATGCCATCCACATCGGTCCAGATCTGAATTTCTTCCGCTCCGATACCCGCGCCCACGATTGACGCCGAGAAATCGGAACCGCCGCGTCCGAGCGTAGTCGTAACGCCGCTCTCCGTCGCTCCAATGAATCCGCCCATTACCAGTACGCGATCTTGTGCCGTCTTCGCCACCGTCGCAGCCAGGCGCTCGTAGGTTTGAGGAAACAACGGTGCCGCTTGCGTGTGCCGGTTGTCGGTCACGATCACACTTCGCGAATCCACATTCTCCGCCGGAATCCCCAGGTTCAGAAACATCTGCGTGACCACTGCGCTGGAGAGCCGCTCGCCATAACTCGAGATTGCATCGATGGATCGCGGCGTCAGTTCCCCTAGAACCGAGAGACCCTTCACCAATTCCTCAATCTCTTTGAAGCTCGCGGCGAGAAAAGGCTCCGACTCTGCAGGCGCTTCCCGAAGATGAAACTCGCGCAATTCGCACAGCATATCGAGCGCTTTGGTTCGATGGCCCGCGACGGCATCGTTGGCAATCGCCAGCAGTTTGTTCGTCGTCTTTCCCATCGCCGAAACCACCACCACTGGTTTCCTCGAAAGCCGTGCGGCAACGATACCGGCAACACGCTCGATCGCGCAGGCGGACTCAACCGACGAGCCGCCGAATTTCATCACAATCATGCGCCGAGCAGCCCTTCCGACTGCATCAATTCCGCATTCAGGACCGCCGCACCGGCAGCGCCGCGAATGGTATTGTGGCCGCACGCCAGAAACTTGTAGTCGAACGCCGGACACTCGCGAAGACGGCCGACGAACACTGCCATGCCGTTCTCGCGCTCCACATCGCGCCGAGGCTGAGGCCGGTCCAGTTCCGGCATGTAGATCACCGGACGCGAAGGGGCGCTCGGCAGCTTGCGCTGTTGCGGCAGGCTGGTGTACGTTTCAAAGGCCTCGCGCAAATCTTCCAACTTTGGTTTCTTCGCGAACTCCACCGAGATGGCGCACAAATGTCCATCTACCACCGGCACGCGATTGCAATGCGCACTCACTCTGGCCGCCAGCGGGACCACTGCAGTGCCGTTCATCACGCCGAGAATTTTCTGCGTTTCCTGCTGCATCTTCTCTTCCTCGCTGCCGATGTAAGGAATTACATTCGCGTTGATATCCATGGACGCCACGCCCGGATAACCCGCGCCAGAGATCGCCTGCATCGTAGTGACAACAATCCGAGTGATACCAAACGGCATGAGAGGCGCCAGGCCCAGCGTCAACACGATGGTAGAGCAGTTGGGATTCGTAACAATGATGCCCGGCCACGCACGTTCCTTCCGTTGGCGCGTCAGCAGACGCAAATGATCGAAGTTGATCTCAGGCACCAGCAGCGGAACATCCTGTTCCATGCGATGGTTTCTGGAATTCGAAACAACCACATGCCCGGCGCCTGCGAAAGCCTGTTCAATTTCCGTAGCCACCGACGCATCCGTGGCGGAAAACATCAGCTTCGGAGCATTGGCGTCCGGCTTGCACTCGTACACGTCGAGATTGGCCACCGATTCCGGCATCTCGCCATCCAGCCGCCAACTCGTCGCGTCGCGGAACTTCTTACCCGCCGACCGGTCGCTAGCGCCAACCCATGTGATAACAAACCATGGATGACCCTGTAGAAATTTAATGAAATGCTGACCCACCATGCCAGTGGCGCCAAGGATACCTACTTCAATTTTCTTTTCCATAATCTCTTTCAAACGGCAAGCAAGCGCCGCGCCAGATTTTTATAAATTTGAACTGCCTCGAGAATTTCGTGCTTAGCGATGCGCTCTTCGCTAGTGTGCGCAACGTGAATCGTCCCTGGTCCAATCAGCAGCGGCTCGCCCCATTTGCCGCCGAACGCTGGAATATCCGTCGTGTACGACATCACCGCGGTCTCAAAACCATCCAGCGCGCGAAGCCGCAGCGCCGGAATCGTGAGGATCTCGTTCGCCTCAACCAGTCCTTCCGCAGCCTTCGCAAAAGCAGCCCTCGTAGAATTTCCATCTTCCACCAGACGCACGAAAATCTCGGCCTTCGCGAAGTCTGGAATCACATTGGGCGCACGGCCGCCGGTAATAGTTCCGATGTTCAACGTGCTCGCGCCGAGCACCGGATCGACCGGCAGTTGAATGCTCCGGATCTGCTGCAGGGCATCCAGTAGTTTCTCAATCGCCGAGTCACCAAGCTCCGGATAAGCCGAGTGCGCCATCTTGCCGTGCGCGATCAATTCATAACGCAGCGCGCCCTTCGATCCCAGCGCGAGCCGGTTCGAAGTCGGCTCGCCGTTGATAAGAAACTTCGATCCACGCGGAGTTTTCGCCGCCGCATACGCGCCTACGCTGTTGCGCTCCTCACCAACCACCAGCAGAATGCCGATGTCGCGCGTCTGTTCTGCTAAAAGCTCCCGCACCGCGCCGATCATAGAGGCGATGATGCCTTTGGTATCGCAAGATCCGCGTCCCCAGATGTACTCGCTGTCTTCGCGCGACGGAAAGAACGGCGGCACTGTGTCGATGTGGGTGGAGAACGTTACTTTCGGCTCACCCCAATATGCGAAAACGTTGAAGCGGTGTTCGGCCACGGGAATTTGTTCGATCTGGCCGTCGTATTCGCAAGCCAGCGTGGCCAGCATGTCGAAAAGATAATTCCCGACACGTTCCTCGTTGTCCGTGATGGACTCAATGTCCACAAGCGCGCGCGTGAGCTCAAAAACGTGCATATTTAATTTTCCGGGGGATTTGAAGAAGCGGGCAGGGCGGAAACGCCGTGGAGAAATTAGGTTTCCATCCTGAATAGCGCTCCATCCGATCCCCAATTGGATTCAGATGACAGTGGACTCGCTTTCGCCAAGTCCCCCAACCCGAATGGAAGCAGCTTTCCAATCCAGATTTCGGCGGATTCCAATACCGGCCCCTTTCACCAGATTTTCCAGAGCTTACCCGGAAAGCAAACCCGGCTACTAATGGCCGCCGCACCTCTATCAAGAATCTTCAGAATAACACTAGTGCCACGAGAACCGCTAGGGTCAAGGCGAAAATCACCTGACCAACGCGATTTTCCAGCGGCGTCTCGAATCGCAGATGGATGGAATGACTGCCTTCAGGCACATCGATCACCATGAATCCCATCACCGGGTCCGGATGGATGGAAAGCTGCCTCCCGTCCTCGTAGGCGCGCCAGTAAAGATCGTAAGTCTCCTGCAGGAGTACCGATTGGCCGTTCGAAACCCGCGCCTGCACATCCATGGCATCCGTACCTTGCCACACAACTGAGGTGGCACGCTGCTCCGGGTTCTCAACAACAGCCACGTAGTCTGCCAGCGTCTGCTCATCGTCGCCGCCGCGAGCAGGCTTCATCTGTGCAAGCCGCGCTCTATCGATTACGCGGCCGATGCCTGGATACCAGTGCGGAACGCGATAGACTACCGTGCCATGCTGGTCATCGTATAGAACCGCGAGGACACCGCGAAATTTCTTAGGATACGTGAAGTCGCCATACGGTTCCGGAGACGTTCTGTCAGGAACGATCACCGCGCTGGTTCCCAGAGCCTGGAGCCAAAGCGCGGCCAGATCGCCGCGCAAGCCGCGTTCGATTTCCCAGGTGGCCCAGGGGATGTTCTGATTGAGCATTCCCTGCGCCGACCCTCCGTCCGGTTGCACATTGTCAAACCACACGTTGAACCAGAACCGCACGGTCCCCGAGGGCAGCACCCGCTCACCCGCCAGATTCTCGTGCGACCACTTCGCGATCCGGTATTCATAACGATTTTCGATGCCTTGGGCTTTTGGGAACGGGGAATAGACATGCTTGAGATATCGGGCAGCGGGTGAGAACGCGACCATCGCCAAGATGGCGGCGGCGACCCGCCATTTCGGATGCTTCCACATTTCCCGCACCAATTGAACAAGTAAGAGAATCAGAACGATATCCAGTTCAGGGATCAACCGGACACCGTCGCCCGCCACACGAAAACCAAGATATGTGGCAAATACGTTAAGGGCGATGATCAATGCCGTGCCAACGAGAAACACATTCCACGTTCGATCGGGCCGACGGTTGGCAAGGCAGAAACTGATGGCGCAGAACACCAGAATTACGACGCCCGCAGCAATTTGCGACAAGGTGCTCGCCGGCTGGGATATCCATCTCAGATTGGTCACCGTCAATTTCAAGTACGAAGGAGTGAGCCAAAAAGCGCATAGTCCATACGACAGCAGCACGACTCCGGCGGAGCGCAGCCACACAAATCGATCCCGATCTCCCAGCCAGACGGCCCAAGTCAGGATCGGCACGAAAATCGCAAGCGAAGTCGCGGCATAGAAATTGTTCGTCACGGCGAATGCGCATAGAAAGCCAGCGCCCGCGAGCACCCCCGGCCGCCATGTTCGAAGCGCGAGGAATAAAACGGCCAGCGCCGCGGTTAACACGCTGAGCCCCGAGATGTGCGGACCCTCGCCGTACGTCATCAGTGCGTGAAGGCGCTGAGGAACCAAATAAGCGCTATCCTGCCGAATCAGAGGCAGCAGCAGAAAAGACGGCGAAAGCAGAGCCACGCCAGCCCCAGCGAGCCAAGCTCCCTTGCGTGAGCCGCAGCCGGCCATCACCAGCCAATAAACGGCCACAATCCCCAGGGCGTAAAAGGTCGCGATGTACAGATGATATGCGCGCGCCGGAACTACTCGAGGGATTTTCGAAATCAGCGCTGTTCCATAACGTAGCGCCGGCGGATAGATGTAGTCGAACCGCGTTCCGCAATACCAGAGCGGCTGCCAGCCAGGATGCGGCAAATTCTCCCCCAGCATGCGGCCGTCGCCGATAAACGTGCTTTCAATCGACGACCAGTTGTCGAGATATTTCAAGCGGTAAAGCGGCCAAATGAGCGCGGACGCCAACAGGAAAAGCAGCAGGCTGTCCCACAGAATGGTCCGCTTCACGATTTTGATACTGGCTTTCTACCCGAACAGATCGTTCAATCTTACAACAAGCGCGCCAGCGCGAAGGGCTCCGTCTCGTTCGACTCTAACCGGATCGGACTCGGAGTGATAATCCCATTCGGTTTGCTTAACGGGATCTATCACCCAGCAGTGCGGCACACCCCAGGAACGATACTCCTCGTACTTCGCGAAGGCGGTGCTAAGAGGATCGCCTGGCGACCGAATTTCGACACACAGGGTGACCGGCTCGGTGGGATATGGATCCTGAATGTTCGGAGCGGCAATGACATCGGGAACGAGCACTCGCGTGTTACTCAACTTTACCCACACTTCCGCAAGGGCGTCGACACCCTGCTGGCGAAGAATCGTGACCACGAGAAACTCGATAAGCCCATGAAGCGTGGTTGGCGCAGGTTTTGGGCGAAGAACACCGTCGATATACTCGCAAATCGGTTTGCCGGAACGACTGAGATATTCTTCGAGTGGGACAAGCGCAGTGTTACTCATTGAAGTTTCAATAGGTTCCTTCCGTCATAGTAACTCGGCCATCTATCATAGAGATGGAGATGAGCCCGGAACCCCGCGCCTTCGGTCTGTACCTCATGGGGCGGAGCCGCCTTCAGAAAATCTGGTATATTTTCAAACGCGCGTGTATTTCCGGATTTGAAAATAACTGCTTCGGGCTAGCCAAGGGCGCCGCTTACTCCGCCCTGCTTTCCTTGTTTCCTGTGCTGACCACGGTGGCCGCGATCCTGGTTCAAACTAATGCGGTTGCCATTTCGAAGAGCCTTTCCAATCTTGTATTCGAAGTCGTTCCGCCCGGCACCGAAGAAGTGGTTCTCTATAACTTCACAGAACGCGGTCAGCGTCCTATCTGGCTGCTGATCCTCGCCACTCTGCTAGCGCTGTGGGCGGCATCCGGCCTGATGATGACACTTATGCAAGGCTTTCAGGCCGCTTATCATATCCGCACAGGAAGGTCTTTCTGGCGCCAGCGGGGTCTTGCGACTCTCCTGGTCCCGCTGGTCGCATTACCTATCGTTACCGCATCGGCGTTACTCGTGTTCGGCACGCGCACCGAGCATGCCGTTTTCACGGTGATGGGCGTCACGCACGAAGGTGAGCAGTTGCGCGGCTGGATTCTTCTGATCGGCGCGGGCGTTCGTTATCTCGTCGCCCTCGCGGCGATCGCTGTCGCTACCGCGGTCCTCTACTACGTGGGACCACCCTGCAAGGTTGCCTTGCGCGATGTTTGGCAGGGCGCACTTCTCGCGTCTACGCTAAGCGCGTTAACAACCACCGGATTCGGCTGGTACGTGCGGAATATCGCCAACTACAACGTCCTCTACGGCAGCATCGGCGCTTCGGTGGCGCTGCTCGTCTGGATGTATCTTCTGTCCATCATCGCGCTGCTCGGCTGTGAGTATAATGCCGAGCGGGAACATCTGCGCGCTATCGAAGGCGAGTTACCTTAAACTGAATCATGGGCTTTCAACTGGCGGTCGATTATAGTCCCCGCGGCGATCAGGTGACGGCCATCGAGCAACTGGTTCGCGGCGTCACCGAGGCGGAAAAGCACCAGGTCCTATTGGGCGTAACCGGTTCCGGAAAAACCTTCACCATGGCCAAGGTGATTGAACGGTCCGGCCGTCCCGCTCTGGTTCTGGCGCACAACAAACTGCTCGCCGCGCAGCTCTATCACGAATTCAAGACCTTTTTCCCGCACAACGCTGTCGAATATTTCGTTAGCTACTACGACTACTATCAGCCCGAGGCCTACATTCCGTCCGGCGATATCTACATCGAAAAAGAAGCGACCATCAACGAGGAACTCGACAAGCTGCGGCTCTCTGCCACTCGATCGCTATTCGAGCGGCGTGACTGTGTCATCGTCGCCAGCGTCAGTTGCATTTATGGTCTCGGTTCGCCGGACGCCTACTACGGCATGCTCATCATGCTCGAGAAGGGCCAGAAGATTTCGCGCACCGACCTGGTGAAACGTTTGGTCGAGGTTCTCTACGAACGCAACGACCACGATTTCCGCCGCGGAACGTTCCGTATACGAGGCGACGTAATCGAGGTGTTCCCCACCTATGACGATTACGCTTACCGCATCGAACTCTGGGGCGATGAAATCGAGAGCCTCTCCCAAATCGATCCGCTCCTCGGACAGGTCCGCCAGACCTACTTACGCCTGCCCATTTACCCCAAGACTCATTATGTGCTGACCCCTGCCAGCCGCGACCAGGCGCTCCGCAGCATTGAAAACGAGCTGCAATGGTGGCACAAGGAGATGGAGAAGAACGGCAAGCTGATCGAAGCGCAGCGCGTCTACCAACGAACCATGTTCGATCTGGAAATGATCAAGCAGATCGGTTACTGCCACGGTATCGAGAACTATTCGCGCCATTTTTCCGGACGCCTTCCTGGCGAAGCCCCGCCCACTCTGCTCGATTATCTGCCGCACGACGCTCTCATGTTCATCGACGAGAGCCACCAGACCATGCCCCAATTGCAAGGCATGTATCACGGCGACCGTTCGCGCAAAGAGACGCTCATCAGTTACGGTTTCCGTCTGCCGAGCGCACTGGACAATCGCCCGCTTACGTTCGAAGAGTTTGAGAACCGCGTCAACCAGATCGTGTATGTATCGGCTACGCCGGGCCCTTACGAGCTGACGAAATCGGCCGGCATCGTGACAGAGCAGATCATCCGTCCTACGGGCCTGGTCGATCCCGAGATCGATATCCGCCCAATCAAAGGCCAGGTCGACGATCTGCTCAATGAGATTCGCATTCGCGCCGAGCGCAACGAACGCGTTTTAGTGACCACGCTCACCAAACGGATGTCGGAGGATCTGGCGGAATACTACGCCGAGGTCGGCGTCAAGTGTGCTTATATGCACTCGGAAGTCAGTACGCTCGATCGCGTCAAAATTCTGCGTGACCTTCGCCGTGGCGAGTACGATGCTCTCATCGGCGTGAATCTGCTGCGGGAAGGCCTCGACCTGCCGGAAGTCTCGCTCGTAGCCATTCTCGACGCGGACAAGGAAGGCTTCCTTCGATCTGCCGGCTCGCTCATCCAGACCATCGGCCGCGCCGCCAGGAATCTGGAAGGCAGGGCAATTCTTTACGCCGATGTGATGACTAAAAGCATGAGCCGCGCCATCGACGAAACCAACCGCCGCCGCGCCATTCAGGTTGCCTACAACGTGGAAAACGATATCACTCCGCAGTCGATTATGAAGCCGATCGACATGAGCTTGGTCGCTATCGTTGAAGCCGACTACTTCACTGTGCCCATCGAGCCGGATAGTCCCGTGGACGAAATGTCTCCTGACATACGCGCGAAGTATCTCGCCGATCTGGAGCAACAAATGCGGGAATACGCCAAGCAATTTGAGTTCGAGAAAGCCGCGCAAGTGCGCGATAAGATCAAGGCAATTCGATCCCGGGGCTTATATGACGAAAGCGCGGTCAGTAGCACTGGTGTGCGCGGGGCAGGTTAGCCGTTCCGGACTCGTCCGGTTGCCCGCTCTCGCCGAGCAATTGGCGTTAGTAAAGTCCACGCACCTTCGGCAGGCGAGCCGCGCCGCAAATGCGTTGCGGGCCGGCACGGCAGTATCCACCTATGAGCAGCTTGCCAAGGCCAAGACATTCCTCGTCAGCGTGCCCCGCGAGGAAACGGCACAAACCATCGGCGAACTCGCCAAGGCGAGAATCAAGTGGCGGGGCAAGTCGGTAATCCTATGCGATTCCACACTCGATAGCGACGCGTTGGAGCCCCTGGAAACGCTCGGAGCCACACCAGGATCGTTTCTCTCTATTGACGGTTTTCAGGATAGACGCTTTGCGATCGAAGGTGGAACACTAGCGCTGAAGGCGATGCTGCGCCTGCTCAAACGCGGGGACGTCACCACCATCGAGATCACCAGAGGTCTGAAAGCGCAGTTCCTTTCCGGACTGGCTCTCGTCAATCTCCTGCCCGTCCCTCTTCTTGCCGCCGCGCTGGACTGTTTGCGCGAAGCCGGCGTGCCGCTCTACCAGGCGCAATCGATTGTGGAGGTGCAGTTGAATCGTTCGATGCGCGGTTACTTCAAGGCCCCTCGCCAGACCCGCGAATCTCTAATCCATTCCATTCGGGAGATCCAAGATCCCGCCTTGGCTGTACTCTTCCGCCAGATTCTGGAAACCGCCGCTCGATTCAGTGCGGCCAAAGTGAAATCCGCGGTAGTACGGTGAATCCGGCACGATGGGCTTTAGGTTTTTTGCTGGTATAATAAATACAGATGTTAGCTCAATTTCCGCTCCGGCGGAATCTCTCCTCCTGCTGGGAGCCGCTTGGTCCCGGGTCTGCCTTAACGTTTTCCACCCTATGAATCTCCGTAAATAATGAAAGCCAGCGTTCATCTGTCCAATGGGATTGAGTCCCTCTGCGGGACTCGAGACGAGAATCTACGCCTTATCGAAGGCGGCCTCAACGTCCGCACGCATATCACCACCGACGCAGTCGAAATTGAGGGTGAAGACGTCAATGTGCAACGCGCCGAAAATATCCTCGGCGATTATGCCGCCCTCGTGCGCGACGGCCACGTCTTCGCTAACGGCGACCTCAACAGCTACTTGCGCGTAGTGGTCGGCGACCCGACCGTCAATTTTCGGAATCTTGTCATCAGCGGCCGCCAGCGCGCTTTCGGAAAGAAAACTCTGGCGCCCAAGACCATCAATCAGCGGCGCTACATCGACGCTATTGAACGCTGCGACCTCACCATCGGCATCGGTCCGGCCGGAACCGGCAAGACCTACCTCGCCGTCGCGATGGCTGTGTCGGCGTTGCTCAACAAAAAGGTAAGCCGTATCGTACTCACTCGCCCGGCGGTGGAAGCCGGCGAGAAACTCGGTTTTCTGCCCGGCACATTGCAGGAAAAAATTGACCCTTACCTCCGCCCTCTCTACGACGCCATTTACGACATGGTGGAGGCTGAAAAAGTCGAGAAACTGCTGGAGCGAAACGTGATTGAAGTCGCGCCACTCGCTTTCATGCGCGGCCGGACCCTTAACGACAGCTTCATCATCATGGATGAAGCGCAGAATTGCACCTGCGAGCAAATGAAGATGATGCTCACGCGCCAGGGCTTCAACTCGAAGATGGTCGTCAACGGCGACATCACGCAAATTGACCTCCCGCCCGGCAAGGTCTCCGGATTGCTGAACGCGACCGAAGTGTTGCTCGGTGTGGATGGTATCTGTTTCGTTCAGTTCGACGACCGCGATGTTGTGCGCCACCCTCTCGTTCAACGGATCGTGCTCGCCTACGAGAGGTACAACAAGCAGATTGGCGCCGGCCGCCAGTTGTCGCTCAAACTAGCAGGCGACGCGCAGCCCGAAATAGCATCCGAAAATTCACCACTTCCTATCGGTGAAGGCGTGGCTCAAGCTCCCAACGCCTGATCCTTCAGAATGCCTGACGGTGACCAGTCTCTGCTCGTATTCCGGCTTTCCCCGGCCGGACTCGCGCGCAAAGATCTTCGTGAATTCGCGGGACTTTTGAAGGACCGCGTTTCCGGCGGGCGGCCGTTCTGCTGCATGATTACGGATGACCGTGAATTACTCCGCTTGAATCGTGAGTTTCTCGGCAAGGATTATCCCACCGACGTGTTATCGTTTCCGTCCGTCGAACCAGACGGCATTCTTGGCGAAATAGCGATCTCCATCGAGCGCGCAGCAGCTCAAGCGAGCGAATTCGGCCACTCCGTTTTCGACGAGTTGCGCATCCTCATGCTGCATGGATTGCTCCATCTCACCGGTATGGATCACGAGGGCGACCGTGGCGCCATGGCCAGAGCCGAGCGGCGGTGGCGCAAGGAATTCTCGCTCCCAAACGGACTGATCGAGCGTGCGCGCCTATGATTCTGCTGCTCGTCAGTCTGGCAATCCTGGCGTTTGCCATCCTGGTTATATCCACGCTCGTGCAGATGCTTTATATGGAGGCGCTCCGTCTCCGTACGCGTGAAACTCCAGCCCTGGAATTCTTCAAGGGAACGCTGGAAGATCGCATCGGGGTCAAAACGGAAGATGGCGCGCTGACATTCTCGCTGATCAAGCACTGCCTCATCGCAGTGTTCGGCATCCTCTATCTCGGGCTCTCCAGCGTGGACAACGTCCTCACCCGCGAGCACTTCATCGAGTCGATGTTGTTCGCTTGGGCCATTCTCATAGCCGGCTGTTATGTCTTGCCGCCATTGCTTTACCGCCAGACCAGTTGCTCTTGGCTGCTCGCCCTGCTGCCCATTCTGCGCGGATTCACCATCGTAGTTCGACCGTTGGTTGCGCTCCTCGGCTTTCTCCAATCCCTGGCGAATCTCGGCCAAAAGGAGCTGGCCGCCGAGGATGCGTCCACCTCCGCCGATAACATCGAAGCGTTGATCTCGGCGGGCGCCGAAGAAGGCATCATCGAAGAAGACGACCGCAGACTCATTCAGTCCGCCGCGGCGTTTGGCAGCAAGACCGTGCGCGAAGTCATGACTCCACGGCCCGCCATGGTAACGATTTCGGCCGAAGCTACTCTCGACGATCTCCGGCGGCTGGTCATCAACGAACAATATTCGCGCATCCCTGTTTACGAGAAAACCATCGATCGAGTCGTCGGCTTCGTTCACGTCCGCGACATGTTTGAACTCAGCGAGGACGACCGTTCGCGTATGAGAGTCCGTGAGCTCGCCCGTCCCGTACGGCTCGTGCCGGAAACAAAACCCGTAGACCATCTTCTGCGTGAAATGCAGCGGGATGGCGCCCATATGGCGATCGTGATCGACGAGTATGGCAACACGGCCGGCATCGTCACGATGGAAGATATGGTGGAGGAAATTATAGGAGAAATCCGGGACGAGCACGAGCCGGCCACCGATGTTCGCGCCGAGGCCGACGGCTCGTTTGTCATGTCCGGCAGTTTTGACGTGGACCACCTGGAAGAGTTGCTCGGTTACCGTCCGCCGGAAGGCACCGAATCTACTACAATCGGTGGCTTAGTGAGTGAATGGATGGGCCGCGTGCCGGAAACAGGCGAATCTGTCGAGCACGACGGAATTCGAATTGAAGTGCTGGCCGGAAATGAGTTGCGTGTCGATCAGGTGCGCGTTTCGAAAGTAGTCGCGGAGAAAACCCACTCGGAGGCTGATGCCCGATCCAACTGATTTTGTTTCCGGGTTTGTATCGATTCTTGGTCGGCCGAACGCCGGAAAATCGACGTTGCTCAACGCAATCGTCGGGATGAAAGTGTCGATCGTCGCCGACAAACCGCAAACCACGCAGACGACGATTCAAGGCGTCTGGACAACGCCGAACTCACAGGTTGTGTTTCTCGACACGCCTGGAATTCATCGCTCCGACACGCCTTTCAACCAACGTATGATGATGTCGGTGAGTTCCGCACTCGATGAGCGCGATCTCCTGATCTACGTCGCCGATTCCACGCACTCGCTGGAGCAGGAGGATTTTCACGCACTCGACCTGTTTCGCCAGACACCCGTCCCCGCGTTTCTCGTTCTGAATAAGATCGATAAGCTGCGGCAGAAGCAAATTCTTCTGACACGCATCACGCAGTACAAAGCGAAATTCGAGTTTGAGGAATATTTTCCGATCTCAGCGCTTACCGGCGACGGCCTTGAGGTCTTGCAATCCGCCATCGTGAAGAAGATGAAACCCGGCCCAGCCTATTTCCCTGAGGACGATTTCACCGACCAGCCCGCCCGATTCATGGCCGGAGAACTGATTCGCGAGAAGGTTCTACGTGAGACACGCCAGGAAGTGCCGCACTCAGTCGCCGTGATCGTCGACTCCTTCGACGAAAAGAAACCTCTGGTCCGCATCGCGGCTACGATCTATGTGGAGCGCGAAGGACAGAAGGGGATTATCATTGGTGCCAAGGGTTCGATGCTGAAGAAAATCGGCACGCAGGCACGGCTCGAAATCGAGAAACTTGTTGGCAGGAACGTATTCTTGGACTTGAACGTCAAAGTACGAGAGAATTGGCGTGAGAACCCCGAATTTTTGAACGCGCTCGACTGGCGGAACGAACGAACAGATGCGGAGTGATATGCGACTTTTGTCCCTTTTTCTGACTGCACTTCTCCTTGCGACCACGTTGATGGCGGCCGCCGGCAACGTCTCAGACGACGCGATTTTCGACCAGGTTCGGCTGAAACTGGCCAACGATCGCGATGTCGGCGGCGCGAATATTACGGTGGTGGTTCACAACGGAAACGTCGAACTCACCGGTTCAGTGAGGAAAGAAATCGTGCGCTCGAAAATCGAGAAACTCGCCAAGAAGGTGAAAGGCGTGAAAAGCGTAACGAACAATATCAAAGTGGAGATGGGCGGCTGACAATCGAAAATGGAACTTGCGATCCGCATTCAGATTGAGGAGTCGCCGGACGGTGTTTATGTGGCAACCTCCGACGAACTGCAGGGCCTGGTGCCGCAGGGGCAGACCGTTGCCGAGGCCCTCGACATCGCGCGCGACGTTGCCAGGACCTGATTGAGGCACGGCGCGAACGTCAGGGTGAAGTCTCCTTCCCCACCGCTCCGGAGCGCCACGGCTACACCATCGTAGTCGCAGCATAGGTGGGCCGGCTCGCTGGCTTTCGTTAGCGCGAAATTGCTCGCAAACTCAAAGCTTGTAGGCTTCCAGTTTGATCCTCAGACGGCTGGCAGTCATGAGATCTGGTACAGTCCAATCACAAGTCGCTACACAACAATTCCAAATCATCCCGTCGACTTGCCCGAAGGCATGTTGCGCGCAATTCTGAAACAGGCGGCAGATCCCGATACGTTGTTCGCGGCCTGAACAACCCGATCCTTATTATCAGAGAGGGAGGTCATAACGGTACCGTACTGCTTGAAACGGATTCGCCAGCACCAGCACTTCTCTAATGCGAGGGTAATCAATACTCTCCTAATAAAGAGGAATATACCAATGTCATTTATCGGAGGAGGCGATTCCGGCCATGTCATCGGACCCGGCCAGACCCAAAACTGGATTTTCACCTGGAACAACTCAGGATGGCAGGGCAACACGTTCAACGAGCCCCAGCCACTCAACCCAAATGCATCGCTGGCGTACTCGGCGGGCTCTGTCGTGATGAACCCGAACGGCACATACTCATTGAGCTGGTCGGTCAAAAACACCAGCGCATTCGCCACGGTGTACAACCTCCAAACCTCAAGCAATTGACAGGAAAAGGAGATTCGTTTACATGAAAGCACAAATAATCCACGATGCCCAAGGCCGTATTCTCGGTGTGATTAACGTTGCCGCACTTACCACCGACAAGGGAACGAGCGCCTACGTCCCGAATCCCCGAGAACACCACGTGACAGTCGATCTCACCAAAGAGCAGGCAGAAAAACCGCTGGATCTGCTGCACACGATGCGCGTCAACACACACGGCACGCACGCGGTGCTGGAACCCATCGGCAAGTCGAAGCCGAAGTAACCCGTAATTACCAAGCCGGCCAATGGCGTCGCCCGGATGCCGGCTTGGGCATATACAATCTTTATTCGTTGAACGTAATGGTTTTCGCTTCCTGACCGTCGCCCAACCCGGAATCAAACCAGTGAACACTCGACAGCGCCGGTATGAGCACCTTCTGCAACTCAACAACCGAGCCATAGCGGTCCGCTGGACCTTCAGCAATGCAGCGCGCGAGAATTCCGCCAATCTCCGAATACGCCGGGACATCCGCAGGCACCACGCTGCGCAGCCATTCCATTGACGCTCCAGTTTGCGGAGGATGCCGGCCGGAGAGGCTTTCGAGCACCATCACGCCTACCGAATAAATATCGGTGCGCACGTCAACGTTTTGTCCCAGACGCTGTTCGGGCGACATGTAGGCATACGTTCCGAGCACCACACCCGGATTGGTGGCCTCCTCGTCGAGCGTTGCCCCTTCCCGCCGCAGCTTTGCCACTCCAAAATCGAGCACGACGATGCGATCCTTGCCGTCTTCATCATGGGAAACGATTACATTCTCAGGTTTCAGATCGCGATGGATCACATGATGGTCGTGAGCTACGGCAATACCCTCGCAAAGTTGCGACATCCAACTGGCAATCCGATCGGGCGCGATCCGGCCCCACGTCTTGAGTTCAGCGCGCCATGATTTTCCGCGCACCTGCTGCATCACGAGATATGCGCCATCGCCGCGAATCCGGCCGAAATCGTAGATCGAGATGATATTTCTGTGCTCCAGCCTGGCCACTGCGCGCGCCTCGCGCTCGAAGCGTCTCAACGCCGTCTGGTTGCCGAACAGCCCTCCAATCATGATTTTTACTGCCACGGTTCGGTGCAGCCGCAGGTCGGATGCACGAAACACCGCACCCATGCCGCCCGTTCCAATTCGTTCTTCCAGCCGGTACTTGCCGTCGAGGACCCGTTCAACCGGCAGCGTAAGAGTCAGCCGCGATTGGTCCCGTTCGCACTCCGAAACATTACCGTCGTGCACCAGACCGCACGCCGGGCATTCTTTGATTAGATTGATGGTGCTATCGAGCCGCCCGAGAACGTCAATGCGAATCTGCTCCTCCTCCCGCACCCGGCCTTTCAGCCACAGGACTTCCAGCATCATCGCCGCCTGCCCGCCAAGTCCGAGTAGTAGATCCCGATCTCTCTTCGTATACGGCTCTTCCGATTTCTTCGGACCAAGGACGAGAGCGCCGGCGGATCTCTCGTCTGTTCGAACCATAGGCACACAAAGGTACTCGCCAAATTCGAAACAATTCATCGCCGAATCTAATGTTTCAATGTCCAGCGGCGCCGAGATGCTCGCGGCAAGGTGCGAAAGGTCCGGCGAATGGGACGGGTATACGCCCGATAGGCTCCCCTCTTGCTCCCTTCTGAAAAAAATGTATAGCACCGACGGATGTAGGGCCATTTCGATTTCGATCGCCAGATTGGTAGCAATCGCCTCGATGGAATCGGATCTTTTCACTCGCTCGGTTAAGTCCCACAGCATCTGTTCCTGGTCGTAAGCGGTCCGGAAGAATTTCCGGTCCACCCATTGCATCATCTGCTTCCGGTAACGTAGGCTAACCGCTGCGCTCACCGCCAGAAAAACATTGAAGAGTTTAGAGCCGCGGAGCATTACTTCAGTGATGCTCATGTCCCGGTGGGCGATCACCTGCCAGAGTATTGACAAGACCGGCAGCAGGATAATCACACGGAGGGCATTTCTGGCCAGCAGGTATTGCACGCCGCGGCGCACGGCGACGCGGATGCCCATGATACGGTGTTTCAGAATTGAATACGCGATGGCTATCGGAGCGGCGCCCACCATCAACATCGAAACCAGGGCAAAGCCGGGAATGATATCCGCAGTCGACGTTCCACGCTTCCCGGAAATGGCAGCCACGGCGCGTACGACTGAAAGGGCGGCATAGGGAAAGATAGCGAGAGCGAGTCCTAGTCCCGCCCAGCGCATGCGCAACCGTGAATCCCGATCGTGCAGCGCACGGTAGTTCCTGATCAGGACCAGGCACATACCGACACTAGCTGCAACTTCGAGGAAACGCGCCACGATTACACGCTCTCGTTGTAACGCTCCTATCGGCAGCCAACCAGGAAGAAGGTCCGCGGGCGAAGAGGCGCCTGCAATCGCGGCGGCGAGCATCGCCAGTCCAGGAAACCAAACACAGAAGGCTGCCACGTACAACGCGATGCGAACAAAGCGCGAAAACCGGCTCTCCTCGATTGAGTGTGGAAAGCGCGACAGAAAATCGTAGCCAATCGGAAAGTGGAACGGCATCCACGTACTCCGAATTGCGAGCCCAAGGAGCAACCACTGGCGGTCCAACCCCACTGCAACCACGGACAGCACCGAACTGGAAAACATCAGCGCGCCGGTCATGAATGCCGCGAATCCGAGCCGCGTCGTCGGATCATCGGGTTTCAACAGGCCGAGACAGAGGCCGATGACGTACAGCAAAACTCCGGTAAATGCAATTGAAATCAACTGTACGCTTTCCTCCGCCGGGTACTTTGCGATCGGCAGCGTGAAAGTCTGCAATCGCCCCGAGCGCGAAACAGTCACGCGATACTGGGTGCCCGGCGGCGAGCCCGCCAATGCTAAGCTCGGACCGTAGTAGCGGGCCCTGGGATCGCCGTTGACATCAATCAGTTCATCGGCGGGCTGCAGCCTCCCAGCCGCCGGCCCATCGGGCTCAACGAAAGCCACATGCGCACCATGGGCGCCGAATCTGGCATACCAGCCCAAATCGCCCGCACGCTGGACTCGGCTGGCGCCCATCCACAAACTGAACCCACACTCGAATGCGACAACAACGCTCACAGTGATCGCAAACCAGAAGAACGGAGAACGGCGCCGCGCCCTGTTCGCCGGCGGGCCTGCTAATTCGAATTGTGAGCTGGAGTCAGCCATGACCAGATCATTGCGCCAAAGGTTTGTCGAGTCAGCAGATTCGCTGGTCTCCCATACACGAAACGGTCCCAGTCCGACAATATACTGCTTGCGAGGGAGGCAGCGCGTTCGGCGGCGCGCTCGCACCCCCGATCTGCAATTAGCAGCGCCATCCGGTTGGCCCGGCCCGTGGCGCAGTCCGATGGAAGGTCGGCGGAATCATCAATGAGCCCGATTAATTCGCCCAGCCGGTAAAGCCATCGAAGGTGCGCCATCCTCCGATCCTCCGCGTCCTCCGGCGCGATTGCCCACGCGGCAAATCCCATGACGACCAATGGAAGCGCGCTTTTTCGCCTCCAGTCGCGCCCACTCACTTTGCTGCCGTGCAGTGCCGCCAGGACCTCCGCATCATACATCCTGCGAATAGCGGTTTCCAGCGTCCGGCGGACGCCGGGGGATCCTCTTGTGACGGCGGCCATCTGTTCGTAGTATCTTTGAACCAACCGATCGACAACGTTTTCGCACGGATTCAATCCTTCTAAAGAGGACGGCGCAAGCACGCTCCCCGGAGGTGCCCCTCCATCAACCTGCGTGTCGAACGCGTTGACGATCAGATTCGCCAGCGCGCCAAGAGCGAACACGGGTTCGGCGCTTGCTTGAGACAGACCGGCGGGAGCGGCGGCAAATTCCGTCAGCGTGTATCCAAGTCCGAGAAGGCGTCCGGTGGCATGCACCGGAAGATCATTGATAATTTCGACCGTTAATTCTTTACGCAATCGGTTTCCCACCAGACTCGCCCGGCGTGCGACGTGCGCCAACTGAGTCGGCTTCACTGAGAGTCCATGCCGGCAAAGTGCGTCGCAAAGAGCGGGAACTATGTCGATATACATTTAGTCAGTGCCGCCAGAACCGACGCCGTCGTAAATAGCCGCGCCGGATCGGTCCTCACGCTACCGATGCCGGTTTCATCCTCGCTCCATCCCCAGTAATACTTGGGATCTTTCAGATAGGGCGGAGGAATTCGCATGCGGGCGGACGAGGCCCACGAACCGTCTTCCAACTGGCAACCCGCCAGCACAGCCGCCATGTCCTGAGCGGCGCAGTCGCGAACTGTGGCCAGGATGCGGGCCCGCCAACTGAGAGCGAACGGAGTTCCGGCCGAATCTCTCTGGCGAGCCCAATCGGCTGCACTATTGACGGCCAGCGTCTCGAGCTCCGATTGGCTATTGGCCAACGCCTCGCAGCTCAGGGCAGTCGCGTATTCAGGATCGCACCACCAATAGGCAGGCCAATATCCCTCCGGATCCTGCGCACGAACAAGAAAATTTCGCAACCGCGAACAATTTCTGAACGTGCTCAGGCCGGAGGCAGCGCCGGTCACACACGTATGCGCCATGCACCATCCGCGGAACCGGGTACTGCCGGGAAGCCGAATTGCCCTGCGTACTTCGTCGGCGGCGGGATAGGTCGCGATACCGCCGTTCAATCTCTGGCACCGTCGAAGGAATTGCAAACCGGTAGTGGCGGCTCCCGAGCAATTGCCCAGAGCCTCCGCAAGCCTGCATGCCCAGATCGTGCTGTCTGCGTCGGGCGGCACTCCGTCGTTGTACGACCAGCCGGGCCGCCCAGCCAGCTTGGTCGCGAGTTGTTGGTAAGCGCTCCTGGCCGCAGCGTTAGCGAGAGCGTCGGACGTGCCGGCCAAAGCACATCCCACGTATGCGGTTATCCACTGATCGCTCACGCCGCCGTTGTTCTTGAAATCTCGCCACCACCCGTCGCCGGAGCGTGAGCGGAGAATATATGCGATCCCGCGCTCCACGGCCGCGCGGACTATTTCTTGAGTCGCAGAGCGTCCCACACTACCGGCTGGTCATCCTTGAGTATCTTATTGAATAAGGTAAGCACGCCCGAGGTGGCGTGTCCCGAACCGGCCATTACGAATCCACTCAGAGCGAACTGATGCGCCCCATCGACGGCCGCCAGCCCCGCGTTGCAAGTGAATTTGGCCCACCCCCCAGAGCTTCCTAAGAACGTGACTCCATTCGCCGTTCGCGTCGCTGTGAAAGAACCCTCGACCGTCTTAACGCCCGTAGCTATGAACGACCCGGAGTAGCCGGAGCTGCTCTTCGAGTCGAAAGAGAGTGTAACAGTGAAGCTGAGATTACCGGGGCACACAATCAAGCCCGCCCATGAGCTTCCGCTAAGGTCGATGTTGTCAAGCATACAGATTCCTTCAAGAGTTTGCAGATGAGAGTTTCAGTAACTCTACTTGGAATCAGTACCGCTGTCAATAGGTGCTACGTAATTGTGTCGCTAGTATGTGAAATGTCCGGTCCTATTCACACATGATCTGTCCGCTTTGAAAAAAAGGTAGGTAAGGCTGGAGAGGTGAACGCCTGCCAGCAATACTCTGCCAGAGAAATGGAGCGG
>Ga0105240_10001245_pt1 | contig 44167 bp, 35 predicted proteins | sample KBSC54metaG_FD_80426 | JGI IMG/M metagenome (GOLD analysis project Ga0105240, IMG submission 80426) | Corn rhizosphere microbial communities from Kellogg Biological Station, Michigan, USA - KBS C5-4 metaG | ecosystem: Host-associated > Plants > Roots > Rhizosphere > Soil | place: Michigan, USA... | reverse complement strand
ATGATGTTCTCGACGTCCTCGCCGACGTAGCCGGCCTCCGTCAGGTTCGTGGCGTCGGCGATGGCGAAGGGGACGTTCAGGATCTTGGCCAGCGTCTGGGCCAGCAGCGTCTTGCCGCAGCCCGTGGGGCCCAGCAGCAGGATGTTCGACTTGCCCAGCTCGACGTCCTCGCCGCCCACCTTGGCGTCGATGCGCTTGTAGTGGTTGTGGATGGCGACGGCCAGGATCTTCTTCGCCCGATCCTGCCCGATCACGTAGTCATCCAGGACGTTCTTGATGTCGGCGGGCTTCGGGACCGGCGCCAGGCCGAAGTTCTCGGCCTCCTTCTCGATCTCCTCCGCGATGATGTCGTTGCAGAGGCCGATGCACTCGTCGCAGATGTAGACCGTGGGGCCGGCGATCAGCTTCTTGACCTCGCGCTGACTCTTCCCGCAGAAGGAGCACGAGAGGTTGCCGTGATCGTCACGCTTGCGGTCGCTTGCCACCTCAAAACTCTAACACGCGGGTCCGGGAGCGGCACGGACAGAAAACGGGCGCCGCCGCCGGCCGCCGAAGCCGCTCCCCCGGCGCTACTTGTTCGAGGGCGGCGAAACCGGCTTCTGCACGAGCACCTCGTCGATCAGGCCGTACTCCTTGGCCTCGATCGCGCTCATGAAGTAGTCGCGCTCGGTGTCCGACTTGATGCGGTCCATCGGCTGACCGGTGTGCTTCACCAGCAGCTCGTTCAGCTTGTCGCGCGTGCGCAGGATCTCTTTGGCGTGGATGTCGATGTCGGTCGCCTGGCCCTGGAAGCCGCCCAGCGGCTGATGGATCAGGATGCGGGCGTGCGGCAGCGAGAACCGCTTGCCCTTCGCGCCCGCCGCCAGCAGGAACGCCCCCATCGACGCCGCCTGGCCCATGCAGTAGGTCGCGACGCTGGGCCGCACGTACTGCATGGTGTCGTAGATGGCCATGCCGGCCGTCACCAACCCGCCCGGCGAGTTGATATACAGCATGATGTCGCGGTCGGGATCCTCGCTCTCGAGGAACAGCAGCTGCGCGATGATGATGTTCGCCACCTGATCATCGACCGCTGTGCCCAGGAAGATGATCCGGTCCTTCAGCAGGCGGGAGAAGATGTCCCAGCCACGCTCACCGCGATGGGTCTGCTCGATGACGGTGGGAATGATGAAGTTGTGGGGCGGCATCGAAAGCCCGCTGGCGTCGAGCGAGGAAGAGCGGCGGCGATCGGTCATCATTCCCTCTTTTGCTGTTATCGCTTCTTTTTGGCTTCGGCGGCGGCTTCGGCCGGCGTGAGGATCAGACGGTCTGGATCCTCCTCGGTGATCTTAGCCTGCGAGATCAGCATATCAAGCGTCTTCTGTTCCAGCAGCTGCTGCCGCAAGCCCGCCAGCTGTCCCTCGCGCTCGAGATCGGCGCGCAGCTTCTTCGCGTTCTCCTGCCGCGCGGCCGCCAGCTCGCCGATGCGCTTCTGCAGGTCGGCGTCGCTCACGGTGACGCCCTCCCGCTCGGCGATCGCCTGCAGCAGGATCGTGCCGCGCGCCTCGGTCTCGGCCTCGCCGCGGAACTCCTGCTTCATCTTCTCGACGTCGATGGCGCCGGCCTCCATGCCGGCCTTCACGTCGATGCCCGCCATCATCAGCTGCTGCAGGGCGCGGTTCACGATCGAGGTGGCGTACCGATCGATCAGCGCCGGCCCCACCGGGAACTCGTTGCGCGCCACCAGGGCCTTCACCAGCTGCGCGCGCAGCTCGCTGTCGACGCGCTTGCCATCGGCCTCGCGCAGCCGCTCGCGGATCTTGTCCTTCAGCCCCTCCAGCGTCTCGGCCTCGCCGGTGTCCTTCGCGAACTCGTCGTCCAGCGCCCGCTGCTTCTTCTCGCGGGCGTCCTTCACGGTCACGCGCAGGTTCACGCTCTGACCGGCCAGCTCCTTCTGCGGCAAGTCCTCGGGCAGCGTGTACTTGATCTCCAGGTCGGTCGCGTTCAACGCCACCCCGTGCAGGCGCTCCGCCAGCCCGGGCAGCGGCCCGCCGGTCTTGTCCTCCAGGTCGACGCCCACGCTGTTGCGCTTGATCTTGTTGTCGCCCACCCGGCCGTGGACCTCGATCATCAGCAGGTCGGTCGGCTGCGCCTCGGTGCGGCCCTCGATCGGCTTGTACTCGGTCAGCCGCTTGCGGTAGCCGTCGATGGCCGAGGTGACCTGCTCCTCGTCCAGCTTGACCGGCCGGCGCTTCAGCTCGATGCCGGCGTAGTCCTTCGGCTCGACCTGCGACTTGACCTCGACCTTCGCCCTGAACTTGAAGGGCTCCCCTGACTTGATCTCGATCTTGTCGACCTGCAGGGGGGCCACCGGCTGGATCTGCTTCTCGTCGATGGCCTGACCGATGGTCGCCTCGACCAGCTCCTGCGCCACGTCGTGCTCGACCTTGTGGCGGTACAGCTGCTCGACGACGTGGCGGGGCACCTTTCCGGGCCGGAACCCTTTCAGGCGAACCTCGCGACGCAGGTCGTTGTAGGCCTTGTCCAGGCGGGGGGCCACGTCGCTCCAAGGGATCTCGAAATCGACGCGTTTTTCGACGGGTGAAATGTCTTCAATCGTGAGTTGCATGGGACGGGGCGTAACCTCTACCCCTGCGGGCGGCCTCAGGCAAGCGCGCCAGGCCTCGTTCCTCGGGCGTCACGTCATCGAAGCGAAGATTGTGGTTGATCTCCGCGTCCGTTGTGGTCAGCATATGCACCCTTCGCGATGCCTACTGGTTCACTCGGCTTCACCCTCGCAGATCGGCTCGGCGCCAAATCCATCCCGTGCTCCGTGCCCGGCTGCACCCGCACGTGGATCCAGATGTCCGGAAAGGGCGCGAAGCTGGGCGGCCGCCAGGTCACGGATGAGAGCGACCCCACGGCGCGCATGTGCGACCCGTGCCGCGAGAAGTTCCAGTCGACCTCCGACGTGCAGCGCGCCTGCGCCCGGCCCGGCTGCACCGGCACCTGGACCTGGACGGCGAAGGAGCAGATGACGGCCTTCGCGACGAAGCAGCCGCCGCCCGATCGCCTGTGCGACGAGGACAACGCCAAGCTGGCGTCGCTGTCCAACAAGGATCTCCCCTGCTCCGTCGAGGGGTGCACCCGCACCAGCACCTGGACGCGCCTGGCGCAGCTGCTGGCCGGCGCCCCCGGCGCCGACCTGACGCCGCCCCCCACCATGTGCGGGCCGTGCGGGAACGTCTTCGAGAAGCTGAAGGATCGCCCGATCACCTGCGGCATCCAGGGCTGCAAGAACAAGTGGACCTGGACCCGCGACGAGCAGATCCGGGACTACGCCGCCGGCCTGCCCAACGAGGCGCCGCGCCGCCTGTGCGACAGCTGCAAGCCGATCTTCGGGGCGGTCGCCGATCGCGAGGTCCGGTGCCGCACCTCCGGATGCAAGAACACCTGGACCTGGGCGCGCGAGTCGCAGCTGAACGCGGCCGTGGCCGGCAAGGGGCTGCCCAAGGCGCCCCACCGCATGTGCCAGCGCTGCATCGACGTCTACTCGGCGACGAAGGACGTCGAGCGGCCCTGCCGCCGCCCTGGTTGCAAGCGGACCTGGACCGACAAGCGCGGCGCGCAGCTGGCCCGGGCGGTACGCGGCAAGACGGGTGATCCGTATCCGCACTACTGCACCGAGTGCGAGAAGGAAGTGGGCGCGCTCGAGGACCGCGAGGTCCCCTGCAAGACGGAGCACTGCCCGGGGACCTGGACCTGGACGGCGGCGCAGCAGCTGGCCGCCGGTGTCCGTCCGGTGCCGCGCGACGAGAACAAGGCTGGCGGGTCCGAACAGGCCGAGGCTGGTCAGGGCCAGGACCATGGTCACGACCACGACCACGCCGCGCCTGCCAATGGCGTGAGCGCTCACACTCACGACGCCGAGGAGGCCTCCGGCGCGAACGGGACGGGCGTGGTGCACACCGCCGAGGAGACCGAGGGCGAGGCGTCCGAGGCCGTGGCCGCCGTAGCAGCGGAGGCGCCCGAGGCGGAGCAAACGTCCGACGAGGTCGCCGCGGGCGCGCCGCAGGCCGCCGCCGCGCGTGAAGGTGGCAAGCGCCGTCGCCGGAAGCGCCGTCGCGAGATCCGACCGCCCGATCGCCGGTGCGACGACTGTCTGCACTTCCTGAAGGACCGGAAGACGCGCGACATCTCCTGCAACGGCTGCGGCACCGTCATCCACTGGCCCCCGGAGAGCCAGCTGCAGACCCACCTGGGCAACTGGGCCGAGCCGACGTTGTGTGGCGCCTGCAAGCGCGACCTGACCGAGGCGGCCCGCGTCGCCGAACGGGAGGCGCTGCGCCACCCCGGTGCAGCCGTGCCAGCGGACGCGCCGGATGAGGCCCCGGCCGCCGATGGCGGGTCCGCGCCTGACGCGGCCGCGAACGGCGGCGCTTCCGCAGCCGCTGGCGAGCCCGCCGAGGGAGCGCCTACCCCCGCGCCGGCGACCGCCACGGGCGAAGCCAGCCCGAATAGCGGCGCCGCCCAGTAACCCGCAGGTCGTTCCGGGCGCCGCGGACGCGGGCCCGGGCCATCTATCTCTACGCGCCGGTCGCCTCGTCAGCGAGCCGCCGCGCCAGCGGGAGATCCGCCGGCAAGAGCTCGATCTCCGGCAGGCGGGCCGGCGCCACCCAGGCGATCTCCGCCACCGCCACCGCGCGGGGCGTGCCGCTGACCAGCCGGCAGTCATAGACCAGCATGTACAGGTCGAAGGCCGGATACGCGTGGAAGACGACGTCGTCGATGCGCCCCACGGCGACCTCGCAGCCCAGTTCCTCGCGCACCTCGCGCACCAGGGCGGCCTGCGGCGCCTCCCCCGCCTCCACCTTGCCGCCGGGGAACTCCCAGAAGTTGGGCATCGCCTGGTCCAGCCGGCGCCGCGAGATCAAGACCAGTCCTTCGCGGCGGATCAGCGCCGCCACGACCAGCAGCCGCGGCCTCGGCGTCACGGAACCTTCCATGGTCCCTCCCTCTTTACATCATCAACGCGAGACCGCCATCGCGAGACGCGGGATGACGGAATCAGGCGCGCCGGCGACCTCGGGCCGCGGCGTCGCCCCGTCGCGTCCGTCCTCGGCGTCGTCCAGCGCGTCCTCGCCGGCCGCCTCCCCCTCGCCCCCGTCCTCGGCGGACGCCCGCGCAGCCGTCTCTTCGATCTTCGCTTCGATCAAGGCCAGCAGCTCCTCGGCCCGGAACGGCTTGCCGATGCTGGTCACGCCACGCTCCAGGAAGCGCTTCGCCTCCGTCGAGAAGGCGCCCCCCGTCGAGAAGATGAAGCGGGCCGCCAGCTCGGGATAGCGCGCCTCGACCTTCTCGTACAGCTCCATGCCCGACATCTCGGGCATCTGCAGGTCGCACAGGATGGCGTCGAAGTCGCCTTGCTTCTGCAACACCAGCAGGGCATCGCGACCGCCCAGGGCGGTGGCCACGTCGTGCACGTCGCCCAGCATGCGGCGGTACGCCTTCAACAGCAGCGGCTCGTCGTCGATGGCCAGCACCCGGCGCCGGCCGTACTGGGGCGCCGGCGCCGCCGCGGCCAGCTCGGCCCGTACGATGGGCTGCGAGGGGAGGCGCACCCGGAACGTCGTCCCCACGTTCACCTTGGTGTCGACCGTGATCTCCCCGCCCAGGCCCCGCACGATGCCGTGGGTGATCGACAGGCCCAGGCCCGTCCCCACGCCGCGCGGCTTGGTCGTGAAGAACGTCTCGAAGATGCGCGGCAGCACCTCGGGCTTGATGCCGGGGCCGTTGTCGGTGACCTCGAACACGACGTCCGACCCGTCATCGAAGGTCCGGACCCGGATGCGGTTGTCGGCCGCCTTGGCGATGTCCAGCGCCTGCGCCGCGTTCAAGATCAGGTTCAGGAACACCTGGCCCAGCCGCGCCGGGCTGGTCGCCACCGTGCGCGTCGACCGCAGGTCCCGCTCGACCAGCGCGCGGTGGCGCAGCTCGTTCTTCAGCAGGCCCAGCGTGGAGTCGACCGCGGCGTTCAGCTCGGTGGTGGCGCCGCGTTCGTCGTCGACGCGCGAGAACCAGGACAGGTCGCGCACGATGCGGTGGATGCGCGCCATCCCCTCCTTCGTCTCCTGCAGGATCCCCGTCACCTCGAACAGGAGGTTGTGCAGGTTGCCGCGCACCGTGGACTCGCCCACGCCGTTGACCTGATCGGCCATCATGCGCACGTTGCCCATCAAGGCTTCCAGGTTGCCCAGCACGAACGCCGCGGGGTTGTTGATCTCGTGCGCCACGCCGGCGGCCAGCGTGCCGATCGAGGCCAGCTTCTCGGCTTGCAGCCGCCGCACCTCCTGCCCGCGCTCCTCGGTGACGTCGCGGACGTACAGCAGCACGCGGTTGCCGCTGACCGGGTAGGCACGCCCCACGTACGCACGATCGCGGTCGCCGATGGCGCGATCGCAGATCCCGCCCCGCTCGACGCTCTCGGCGGCCAGCGCCTCCAGCGCGCCCCGGAACGCGGTCTGGTTCAGGCGTCGCCCGGCAGCGTTGGCGACCAGCACCTGCCCCGGGCCGTCCATCAGCAGCAGCGCCTCGTCGAAGACGTCGAACGTCTCGCGCAGGGTGTCGCGCTCGGCCCGCAGCTGGTCAGCCAGCTGCTCCGCCGTGCGGGTCCGCTCGCGCACGCTCGTCTCCAGCTCGACGTTCTGGCGCCTCACCTCGTCCGCCAGCGCCTTCACGCGCAGCGCCGCTTTGATGCGCGCCACCAGCTCGCGATCGACCAGCGGCGGGTTGATGAAGTCGTCCGCCCCCACCTCCAGCCCCTTCAGGCGGCTCTCCGTCTGGTACTGCATGGCCGTCAGAAACAGCACCGGCAGCTGCTGCGTCAGCGGATCGCTGCGCAGGCGGCGGCACACCTCGAAGCCGTCCATGCCCGGCAGGCTCACCTCCAGCAGGACCAGGTCGTAGCCTCCGCCTCGCAACCGCTCCAGCGCCGCAGGCCCGTCACTGACGCCGTCGACCACCAGGTCGGTCAACCGTTCGATCGCTCGCGCAACGGCAAGGCGATTGTCGTCGTTGGCGTCCGCGAGCAGGATACGTCCCATAGGTTCCATAAGCGCCGGCATTTCTTGCTGCTGATAAATGGCGCTGGGCGATCGTCTCGCGTTCCAGGCAGAAAATCAACTGCAAAAGGAACGGCCAGAGACGCGCGGAGGTCGTTCGGCCGCCTTCGAATGCGTGTTGCCGGTTTGTTGCCGGCTTCTTTGCCGGAGCTCGGTTGCACGAGCCCGGTTTGCCCGCAACGTCGTTGCCGGTTTGCGGGGGAGATACTGGGAGGGCGGGTAGGTACCGGTGGGTAGGTGGCCGCCGAGGGCGCACCGGCAGCCGCTGGTTCAGGTCCGGTGACCTGTCACCTGGCCGCCGGCGTACCCGCGGGCGCGTCCTTGTCCTTGTCCTGAACGGCGTCCCGCAGGGCGTCCTGCAGCAGCGGGAACCGGAAGACATACCCGGACTGCAACACGCGCGCGGGCGACATGCGCTGGCTCGCCAGCAGCATCTCGTCCGCCACGTCGCCCAGCGCCAGCTTCAGCGCGAACCCGGGCACCGCGAAGGGCGCCGACCGCCCGAAGGCCTGCGCCAGCGCCGCCGTGAACTCGGCGTTGGTGGCCGGCTCGGGCGCGACCAGGTTCACGGGGCCGCTCAGCTCGTCGTGGGTCGCCGTGTGCAGAAGCACGCCGACGACGTCGTCCACGTGAATCCACGGGAAGTATTGCTTCCCGCTGCCCAGGCGACCGCCCACCCCCATCCGGAACGGCAGACTGATCTTCTGCAGGATGCCGCCGTCCCTGCCCAGCACCACGCCGGTGCGGAACAGCGCCGTGCGCACGCCCAGCGCCGGCGCGGCCTGCGCCGCCGCCTCCCACTCGCCGGCCAGCTTCACCAGGAAGCCGTCCGTCGTGCCCAGGCGCGACGTCTCGGTGAGGATCTCGTCCCCGCGATCGCCGTAGACCGCCGAGCCCGACATGGACAGGAACACGCGCGGGCGCGCAGCCAGCGTCTCCATGCGCTCGACCAGCGCGCGCGTGGGCAGCACGCGGCTGTCCCGGATCGATTGCCGCCGCTTCTCGGTCCACCGTCCGGCCACTTCCTCGCCGATCAGGTTCGCCACCACGTCGACGCCCTCGAACGCCTCCGCCGGCGGCAACCCCACCTTGCCATTCCAGACGTGAACCCGCGCGCCCGGATGCACCCGCGCCGCCTTGTCCGCGTCGCGGGCCAGCAGCACCAGCTCGTGGCCGCCCGCCCGCAAGGCCCCCCCCAGGTGCCGGCCGATGAATCCCGTCGCGCCCGTCAGCAGAAACCGCATGCCGTTCTCTCGCCGTCCTTTCGTTCGTTGTCGTTGCCGTGGCCGTGGCCGTGGCCGTGATCAGACATCCAGCGCGTTGATCTTCGCCGCCAGGATGAAGTCGTTCTCGGAGAGGCCCGCCACCGTGTGCGTCCAGGACATCACGTCGACGCGGTTGTAGTGCACGGCGAAGTCCGGGTGATGCTGCTCGCGCTCGGCGAGCAGCGCCAGGCGGGACACGAAACCCATCGCCCCCAGGAAGTCCCTGAACTGGAACTGCCGCCGCAGCTGGGCGGTGCCGTTCGCCGCCCGTTCGACCGTCCACCCGGCGACGTCGGGCAGCAAGAGCGCGATCTGGGCGTCGCCCAGCGGCGGCGTCCCCTTCGACAGGGCGGTGCAGTGCTTGTCCTCGAGCTTCATGTGGCCTTTCGACCGCCTGCCGGCGGCACTTGAAGACGCTCTGTTCGTTTGACAGGGTTGCTGTCGATGTCGACCGCTCTGACGAACGGAATCATGGTGACGGTGCGAACCCAATATATTCCGGAACGCTCGTCGGTGTCGGGAAGACAATACGCCTTCGCCTACACCGTGACGATCGCGAACCAGGGGGACACCACCGCGCGCCTCGAGTCGCGCCACTGGATCATCACCGACGCCGGCGGCCGCATCGAGGAGGTGCGTGGTCCCGGCGTGGTGGGCATGCAGCCCCGCCTCCGCCCCGGCGAGAGCTTCGAGTACACGAGCTGGTGCGTCCTGGCCACGCCCTCGGGCGAGATGCGCGGCACCTACCAGATGATCACCGACGCCGGCGCCCAGTTCGACGCCGCGATCGCCCCGTTCCATCTGGGGCTGCCGCAGACCCTGAACTGAAGCCGACCGGCGGCCCGGCCCGCCGCGGGGTCGGTCACCCGACGTCGACGACGCGGATCGTGTTCGTGGGCGCGCGCTGGCCCACGGGCGCCCCGTACGCCATCACGTAGCGGTCGCCCGCCGAGACGATCTCCTGCTCGCGCAGGTGGGCCGTCACGGCGCCCACCAGCGCGTCGACGTTCGAGAACACCTGCAGGTGCCGGGGAACGACCCCCCAGTACAGCGCCAGCCGGCGCAAGGCATCGCCGGCGGGCGAGAAGGCCAGGATGGGCACGCCCGGGCGCGCCTTCGAGATCAGGCGCGGCGTGCTGCCGCTGAGCGTGAACGCGACGATGACCTTGGCGTCCACCTCGCGCGCCACCGCGCAGGCCGAGTGGGCGATGGCCTCCTGGATCGAGCTGCCCGGCTCGGACGGCTGGGGCGCGTAGAACTTGCTGGTCTCGGCCACGTTGATGATCCGCTCCATCATCGCGCACGCCTCGTGCGGGAAGCGGCCCGAGGCGGTCTCGGCCGACAGCATGACGGCGTCGGCGCCCTGGAAGACGGCGGTCGCGACGTCTCCCGCCTCGGCGCGCGTGGGGCGCGTCGATTCCACCATCGACTGCAGCATCTCGGTGGCGACGATGACCGGCCGCTGGTGCAGGCGCGCCACGCCGATGATCTCGCGCTGGATGATGGGCACCTGCTCGGGGTTCAGCTCGACGCCCAGATCGCCGCGCGCCACCATCACGGCGTCGGTGACCCGCATGATCTCTTCCAGGTTCTCCACCGCCTCGGGCGTCTCGATCTTCGCGATCACGGGCGGTGGCTGGTGGCCCAGGTCCCGGTAGGCGTCGCGAAGCTGGCGGATGTCGTCGGCCGTCTTCACGAACGACAGCGCCACGTAATCGACGCCCATGCTGACCCCGAACGCCAGGTCGACCCGGTCCTTCTCGGTCAGGGCAGACAGCCGCACGCGGCGCGAGGGAAGGTTAACGCCCATCCGATCACGCAGGGTCTCGCCCTGCTCGACGACGCAGTTCACGCGACCGCCCGCCACTTCGGCCACGCGCAGCCGCACCCGCCCGTCGTCCAGTTGCACGCAGTCGCCCGGATGCAGATCCTCGGCCAAGCCCACGTAGCCGATGGCGATGGCCGCCCCACCCCCCTTGTCCCCCTCGATCAGCGCCACGTGGTTGCCCGTCGCGATGGCCGGCGGCGAGCCGGTCCCCGTGCGGATCTTCGGGCCGCACAGGTCCTGCAGGACGGCCACCGGCTTCCCCAGGGCCGCGCTCTCGGACCGGACCAGGTTGGCCACCCGCTGATGGCCCTCGTGGTCGCCGTGCGAGAAGTTCAGCCGGGCGACGTCCATCCCGGCGTTGATCAACCCTCGTATGCCGACCGCCGACGCCGTCGCCGGCCCGATCGTGCAGACGATCTTTGCCCTGCGGACCACCATCCCCCCCTTTTATAGAATCTAATGTTGCCGCGCTGTGAATACCGCACGGCATGTCTGGCTCGCGGCCGGGGGGCGTGCTACGTCTTCCCGAGGAGGCCCTCCATGGAAAGTCTCGTCGCGCGTGACCGCGCCCAGGCCAAGAAGAAAGGGATGTTCGCGGCGGCAGCCTGGGGGGGCACGGTGGTGGCGGGCCTGATCGGCGCCCCCGTGCTGTTGATCGTGCCGGGCGTCGCCGGGGCGGGCTACCTGACCTACAAGTGGTTCATGTACCGCGCGAAGCGCGGGATGCGGTTCTAGCTCGCGGGGCCGGCGGGGCCGGTTTCCGGCGCAGCTGCCGCTCCAGCCGGTACATGACCGTGGCTTCCGGCTTTCGCTTGTGGTCGTGTCCGAACAGGTGGCACAGGCCATGGATCGCCAGGCGGTGCAGCTCGTCCGGCAGGCGCTTTCCGGCGGCGCGCCGGCGGGCGGTCGGGACGGAGATGACGATGTCTCCCAGGTTGATCCCCTGGCCCGCCGGATCGCGCTCGTCCTGCAGCTCTTGCAGGTGGAAGCTGAGGACATCGGTGGCGCGGTCGTGCTTCCGGTAGTCCCGGTTCAGGGCGCGGATCTCCCGGTCGTCGGTCAGCAGCAACGCCACCGTCGACCGGGCGCGGTCGAGCCGTCGCAGGGCCAGCGTCACCTGCGCCTTCAGGGCGCGGCGCATGGCGGGCGTGACCCCGGCGCTGACGCTCGGGCGGACCAGCAGATCGACGGGCATCGCGGAACTAAAGCACGGCCTTGTAGATCTGGCTGCCCACGAACACGTCGAAGAGCGCGGCGTCCAGCTTCCCCGCCTTGACCTCGGCCTCGACGATGCCCAGCGCCCGGTCGACCGGGACCGCCTTCTTGTAGGGGCGGTCCGACGCCGTCAGCGCGTCGAAGATGTCGGCGATGGTCATCATGCGCGACTCGATCGGGATCTGCGCCTGACCCAGGTGCCGGGGGTAGCCGTTGCCGTTCAGGTACTCGTGGTGGGCGCCGGCGATGCGCGGGATGTCCCGCAGCGTCCGTCCCCAGGGGATCTTGTTCAGGAAGTTGTAGGTGTGGACCACGTGACTCTCGATCTCGACGCGCTCGGCGTCGGTCAGGCTGCCCCGCCGCACCTGCAGCGCCGCCAGCTCGCCCGGCTCGAGAAAAGGTCGCAGGTCACCGCCGGCGGCCGGGTAGCGAAGCTGGGCGATCTCCAGCAGCCGCTCGAACCCGCCCTGATCCAGCACCGTCGGTTCGTTCGCCTTGACCACGAAGCCCAGCATGGCGTCCAGTTCGGCCTGGCGGCGAGCCACCTCGGCGTCGACCTCGGGGTAACGCAGGGCTGCCTCCCGGGCGCCCAGCTGCTCGCACAGCTTCAGCTTCCGCTCCAGGGCCTCGACCTCGACGGTCTTCCGGATGTACGCGAAGCGCGCCTGGATGTCGCGCAGGTCCTCGTCGTACAGCTTGCGCGGCTTCACCAGCACGCGCTCGCGCACGCCCACCTTGCCGAAGTCATGAAGCATGCCCGCGTACTGGATCTGGCGCAGATCGTCGCGCGTGAAGCGCACCCCCGCGAACGGCCCGTCCTGCAGGCCGTCCACCTTGGTGGCCAGCGCCACCGTCAGCGTCGCCACCCGCCGCGAGTGCCCCGACGTCGTGGGATCGCGCGACTCGATGGCGGTCACCGACGCGTCCACGAAGCCCTCGAACAGCTCGCGGATCTCCTCGTAAAGGATGGCGTTCTCCAGGCTGATGCCCGCCTGCGCCGCCAGCGACAGCGCGAACTCCTCGGCGCGCTGATCGAAGGGGATGACCGCCGTCTCGAAGTCCCGCGGCGCGCGCAGCAGCCGCTCGGGCGACCGCTTGCGGTTGATCAGCTGGATGACGCCGATCACCTCGGCGTGCGCCGACAGCATGGGGACGGTCAGCATCGACCTCGCGGTGTAGCCGGTCTTCTGATCGAAGGTGCGGTTGTGCTGCACGCCCCACGGGTTCTGTCCCGGCTGGTCCAGCGCATCCAGGTCGGCGATGTTGATGGGCCGCGCGTCCAGCACCGCCTTGCCGACGATAGACTTCGCGTCCACCCCCAGCGTGAACTCCTGGAAGTCGATCTGCAGCGAGTCGTTCTGGGACAGCATGAAGTGCAGCGACTTCTCGGCCGGGGCACCCTCGCCCTCCAGCACGTAGACGCTGCCCGCGTCGGCGCCCGTCATCTCGCGGCAGCGCTTCAAGATCAGGCCCAGCAGCGTGCGCGGGTCGCGCTCGGAGGCCAGCGCGCGCCCCGTCGCGATCAGCTCTTCGATCTCGTAGCGAAGGCGCTGGACCTCGTCTCGGGGGTCAGGCCCCTCCATGTCCGCCACGCCGCCGATGATAACAGCGCCCCGGAATTTCCGGGAATTGCCGGGGATCTCCGGCGATCACAGGCCGGGGGACGGCGGCACGTCGGGACCAGCGCCACCGGCGGGCGCCGCCTGTGCGGCCTTGGCGGCGGCGGCGCGCTCGGCCTTGGCCAGCGCGGCGGCGTCGTACGCCTTGATGATGGCCTGCACCAGCGGGTGGCGGACCACGTCCACCTCGGTGAAGTTGCAGAAGGCGATGCCGTCGATCCCGCGCAGCAGCGTCTCCGCCTCGCGCAGGCCGGAGCGCTGGTTGTTGGGCAGGTCGATCTGGGTGACGTCGCCCGTGATGACGGCCTTCGACTCGAATCCCAGGCGCGTCAGGAACATCTTCATCTGCTCGGCCGTGGTGTTCTGCGCCTCGTCCAGGATGACGAAGGCGTCGTTCAAGGTGCGGCCGCGCATGAAGGCGATGGGCGCGACCTCGATCAGGCCACGCGAGACCAGCTGGTCGGCCTTCTCGAAGTCCATCATGTCGTGAAGCGCGTCGTACAGGGGCCGCAGGTACGGCGAGACCTTCTCCTCCATGCTGCCGGGCAGGAAGCCCAGGCGCTCACCCGCCTCCACGGCCGGGCGGGTCAGGATGATGCGCTTCACCTGCTTCTCCATCAGCGCGCGGATGGCCAGCGCCATGGCCAGGTAGGTCTTGCCCGTGCCGGCGGGGCCGATGCCGAACACGATGTCGTGGTTCCGGATCGCGTCGACGTAACGCTTCTGCGCCAGGCCCTTGGGCGCGATGGGGCGGGCCCGGCCCGCCACCAGGATCGTGTCCGAGAACACCTCGCGCAGATCGGCCTTGTGATCGGCGCGCAGCATGGCGGCGGCGCGTCCGATGTCCTGGGCGGCCAGCGGCGCGCCCCGGTGGACCATGCCGTACAGCTGCCCGATCAGGTTGCGGGCCAGCGCCACGGCATCGGCGCCGCCCACCAGCGTGATCTCGTTGCCGCGACTGTGGACCGTCGTGCCGGTCGCGTCGCCGATCAGCTTCAGGTTGCCGCTGCGCTCGCCGTAAAAAGCCAGCGCCGTGGCGTTGTCGTCGAGGGCCAGCCGTTCGGTGACGGCGCCCGCGCCGAGGGGGGCGGGGGCCTGAGGAGGGCGATCGTCCAGGGAACTTCGCAAGGAAGTTCGGTGTAGCACGCGCCACCCCCACCAGCAATGCCGGCGTGCGCGGCGAGGACGCGCGTGGCGCGACGACTTCTGCCGGGACCCGTTCCAGGAAGTAGTAGATTCGGGGCGTGGAAAATCCCTCCGATAGCAGCGCCGCGATCGATCTCAGCCCCTTGCCGGGGAAGCAAACCGGCGAGGCCGTACAGCGCCTGGTGGGGCTGATGCAACGCCTGCTGGCCCCCAACGGCTGCCCCTGGGACCGCGAGCAGACCTTGCAGACCCTGGTGCCCTACCTGGTGGAAGAGACGTACGAGGTCGTCGACGCGCTGGCCGAGGGCGACGTGTCCGATCACCGGGAAGAGCTGGGCGATCTGCTGTTGCAGATCGTCTTCCAGTCCGAGCTGCGGTTCACCGAGGGGCAGTTCGGCATCGACGACGTCGCCCGGGGCATCGTCGAGAAGCTGGTGCGCCGCCACCCGCACGTGTTCGGCGAGGTGAAGGTGGGCGGCGCCGACGACGTGGTCAGCAACTGGGCCAAGCTGAAGGCCGCCGAGAAGGCCGAGAAGGGCAAGCACGGCGCCCTGCACGGCGTCCCCCGCAGCGCCCCTGCCCTGCTGCGGGCCACGCGGCTGGGCGAGAAGGCCGGCGCGGTGGGCCTGGACTTCCCCGACGCCGACGGGCCGCGCGCCAAGATCGACGAGGAGCTGCGCGAGCTGGACGAGGCGCGCGCCCGCGGCGACAAGGCCGAGATGGAGAAGGAGCTGGGCGACCTGCTGCTGGCCGTCGTGAACCTGGGCCGCAAGCTGAACCTCGATCCCGAGTCGGCCCTGCGCGGCTCGACCGATCGGTTCAGCGGTCGCTTCCGCTACATCGAGACGACCCTGGCCGGCGAAGGTCGCGCCATCGCCGACGCGTCGATGGACGAGCTGGACCGGCTGTGGGACGCGGCGAAGGCGATCGAGCGCCAGGCCGGCGACACGCGGCGCGCCTGATGGAGCCGGTCGCAGCCGGTGCCGCCGACGATCTGCGGGCAGAAGATCTGCGGGCAGACGACCTGACGTTCGCCTACGGCGGCCGCGAGGTGTTGCGGGGCGTCTCGCTGTCGCTGCCGCGCGGGACGATGCTGGGCGTGCTGGGGCCGAACGGCTCGGGCAAGACCACCCTGCTGCGCTGCCTGATGGGCTACCTGCAGCCCCGGTCCGGTCACGTGCGCTTGCAGGGGCGCGACGTGGCCCGCTGGCCCCGGCGCGACTTCGCCTGCCAGGTGGCGGTGGTGCCGCAAGAGATGCCGACCGACTTCCCCCTGTCGGTCGAGGAGCTGGTGCTGATCGGACGCGTCCCCCACCTGCCGGCGCGCGGGCTGGGCTTCGAGAGCGCGCGCGACCGCGAGGCGGCTGCCGCCGCGCTGGAGGCGTGCGGACTGACGGCGCAGCGGGCGCGGCCCCTGCACCAGCTTTCGGGCGGCGAGCTGCGGCGCGCGTTCATCGCCCGGGCCCTGGCGCAGGAGACGCCGTTTCTGCTGCTGGACGAGCCGACCAGCGCCCTGGACCTGCGCCAGCAGCTGGCCATCCTGGACCTGCTGCGCGGCCGCGCCCGGACCGGCGCCGGCGTGCTGGTCGTGCTGCACGACGTGAACCTGGCCGCGGCGCACTGCGACCGCGTCGTGGTGATGAAGGAAGGGGCCGTGGCGGCGGACGGCCCGCCCGAGCGCGCCCTTCAGCCCGGGGTGCTCGGCGACGTCTACGGCGTGGACCTGAGCGTCGTGACCGCGCCCGGGTCGGGCCGTTCCGTGCTGATCCCCACACTCCGCAAAGGCCCGTAAAACGGCGACTTTCCCGTCGCGGACACCTGGCGGAAACATGGAATAATCGGCCCGTCCAGTTGCGGGAACCCTCCGGCCGCGATATGGCGTTGGGTCCATGCACATTCTGGTGAACACCGGCGGCGGCGATGCCCCCGGACTGAACGCAGTCATCCGCGCGGTCACGCTGTCGGCCTTGCGACGTGGATGGAAGGTGACCGGAATCAAGCGCGGTTATCAGGGCTTGCTGGAACCCGACGGCCTGATCGATCTGACCCGTGAGGCGGTGCGTGGCATCGCTCACCTGGGCGGCACCATCCTGGGCACCCTGAACAAGGGCCACCCGTTCGAGTACCCGGTCGAGGAGAACGGCAAGATCGTGTCGACCGACATCTCCGACAAGATCATGCAGCGGTTCCGCGAGGTGGGCGCCGACGCCCTGATCGCCATCGGCGGCGACGGGTCCTTCCGCATCGCCAGCCGCTTCGGGGCCAAGGGCATGCCCATCGTCGGCGTGCCCAAGACCATCGACAACGACCTGTCGTGCACCCAGGCGACGTTCGGCTTCGACACCGCCGTCACGGTGGCGACCGAGGCCATCGACCGCCTGCACACCACCGCCGAGTCCCACGAGCGCGTGATGATCGTCGAGCTGATGGGCCGCGACGCCGGCTGGATCGCCATGCACGCGGGCGTGGCCGGCAACGCCCACGTCATCCTGCTGCCCGAGATCCCCTTCAAGCTGGAGAAGATCGTCGACCACCTGAAGCGGCGCTATGCCGCCGGGCGACGCTACGCCATCGTCGTGTGCGCCGAGGGCGCCGTGCCGGTGGGCGGCCTGCAGACCATCAGCGAGCGCGAGGTGGGCGGCGAGATCCGCAAGCGCAAGTTCGGTCTGGCCGAGCTGCTGGAGAACAAGATCAACGAGCTGACCAAGTTCGAGACGCGCAGCCTGGTGCTGGGGCACCTGCAGCGCGGCGGCAGCCCCACCCACCGCGACCGCCTGCTGGCGCTGCGCTTCGGCGCCGCCGCCGTGCGCATGGTCGAAGCCAAGCAGTTCGGCCACCTGGTCGCCTACCACCCCCCGCACATGGTGCCGGTGCCGATCGAGGAGGCCATCGCGGTCACCAAGACCGTCCCCCTGGACTCCGACACCGTCCAGACCGCCCGCGACCTGGGCATCTGCCTGGGCGACTAGCCAGCCGGCGGGACGCGGGCGCCCAGTCGCCCTGCCCCGCCGGAATGTTTCCAGTTTCGTAAGCTCGTTGTTGACGCCCGGAGGGTCTTCGTCTAAACACCTCGCACGCAAATTCCGCGGGAGTAACTCAGTGGTAGAGTGCCACCTTGCCAAGGTGGACGTCGCGGGTTCAAGTCCCGTCTCCCGCTCCGAAAGGCCAGGTGACCCCTGGCCTTTTTGTTTTTGGCGAGGGTGGAACGGGGTGAATGAGGTGGTCGGCGGGCATGAAGCAGGAATGATGGAGAGTGCACCCTGCGCAGGTTGCACGTCTCCGCCGGATACGGTTCCCGGCCGCCCCACGGATCGACGCCGGCAGACTCGGCCGGTGGCCGAACCAGATGGGCCGCAGGATTGAAAGAGCCTGCCGCTCCCGGTATCCCTGGCCTTTTGTTTTGCGTCGGTGGCGGAGGTTCCCGTACTACGGTGCGTCCGGGTCGAGGAGTCGCACCAGCCTGGTCCGTCGCTTTGCCTTGGCGAACTGGTACGCGGTCTGTCCCTGCCACGAGGCTCGCAGGTCGATGTGATGCGGAAGATGCGGCACGGGCGGCGAGCGCCGACCCCGCAAGGTGGCAACCGGCCAAGAACGCCAGCAGTCGCGCCACCCACTTGCCGTGGTTCATCTCGAACGCCTTCACCGCGCTACCACGAGACAGCGGTCGGCCCGGTCGAGGAGCCGAACTGGACCGTGGTCCCGAGCTGCCCTTCGCTGTTGTCTCCCCAGCATTCCATCGACCCGTTCGCGAGGATGGCACACGCAGAGGCATCGGAGTCTTCTCCACTCAGCCCGACCGCGACAGCCGTCGAGACGCCGGGGACCATCGTCGGAGACCACACAGTATAGATTCCGTTCTTCGGCGCCGTTCCGGTCTGCCCCGAATCGTTCACACCCCAGCACATGACCCCGCCCGTCGAGAGGACGGCGCAGACGTTGGCCCCCGAAGCGGCGATCGTCGTGACGCCCGACAACCCGGGCACGACGTGTGGCGCGTTGTAGGCGACGTAGGTGGAGTCTCCTGTACCGATCTGGCCCTTGTCGTTCGCCCCCCAGCACTGAACCAACCCCGCGGCTGTCCTCACGCAGGTGAAATCGAGGCCGGTGACGATGTCGGCCGCGTCCGTCACGCCCATCGCGCTGACGGGACTGACGGAGCTGTTGTCTACTCCGTTCCCCAGCTGGCCCAGCTGACCGTCGCCCCAGCACTTCACGGTGTGATCGGTGAGCAGCGCGCAGGTGTGGTTCGTGCTCGCAGCGACCTTCACCGCGTTGTTGATTCCCGGGATCAGGACCGGGGTGAACGCGATCGCGCCCGGGGTTGCCAGACCGATCGTCCCCCGGGTGTTGAGGCCCCAACATGCAATCGAACCGTTCGCTAGAACGGCGCATGTGAAGAGGTAACCAGCGGAAACGTCGACGGCGCCGCACAGGTCGAGGACCGTCACGGGCGTGCTGCTGACGAGGGGACCAGCGTCGCCGATGCCGAGTTCATCGTAGCTGTTCCCGCCCCAGCACTGGACGAGACCGCTCGACAGCACGACGCACGCGTGAGAGTCGCTCGCCGAGAGAACGACTGCTCTCTGGACTCCCGGAATGACGAGAGGACTGGAAGAATAGTCGAGCGTCGTCGGATCGCCGCCGAGCACGCCGTTGTTGTTCTGACCGGCACATTTCGCGGACCCACCCGAGAAGAGAGCGCACATGTAGTAGTGGGCGCCGCCGATGCTGATCGGAACGCCCTGGCCGCCGGCACCCGCGGTAGCGCTCGTTGCGCCAGCGCCGCCTGGCCCAGAGCAGGTTCCGAGCGCGCCACCGGTACCGGCTGAACCACCGGTCCCGTGTTGACCCGCCATACCAGCCACCCCTCCGGCGCCACCCCCGCGACCGCCCGGCTGACTGGCCGACCCGCCGCTTCCACCACCCTTTCCGGCTGCACCACCTGCGGCGCCGGCCAGCGCCCCCTGTCCACCTCCACCCGCGACATTTGGTCCGCCGGCACCACCCTGGTTTTCACCATTTCCCCCGACGCCACCGTTCCGAGGCGACGAGCCGCCGCAACCAACAACCACGACTACATATAAGACGCCGAGGCCAACCCTCCCTAACCGCATGCGCGCGATGATATACAGGCTCCGATTTCAGGCGCGTAACTTGTCTCTGCGAGCGGAACCAGCCCAGGCGCCTTCTACGCGACCTTGCCGGAGGTCGACGTCGAGCGTTCAAGTCCCGGCGTCCCTCTTCACAAGGCCAGGTGATCCTGGCCTTTTTAGGGTGGTCGTGAATGGGGTGAATGACGTGCCCGGCGGACGGAGATTCAGGCCTTCTAGCTGGTAGAGCCACGCCCCGCGAAGAGCGCCGCGGCGAGTCTGGCGCGGTTCTTCACGGCCTGTCTGCCGGCGGCGTTTGCGTAAGATGGCAGGCAGCGATGGAGCTCGTCCTCTTCTGCGTGCTCGCCGGCGGCGCCGCCGTGGTGCTGGTGCGGGGCGCGCGCGCGTCGGTGGCCATCGCGCTGGCCGCCGCGCTCGTCGCCGGCAGCGCCGCCGCCGCCGTCGCCTGGCGTGCGCGTGATGACGCCCGCCGGGCCGCCGCCGACGCCGCTCGCGCTCCCCTGCCCGCGTCCGTCGCCGATCGCGGCTACGTCAGCTCCGACTCGTGCCGCGCCTGCCACCCGGGCGAGTACGCGTCGTGGCATCGCAGCTTTCACCGGACCATGACGCAGCCGGCGCGCGGCGCAGCGGTGCGCGCGCCCTTCGCCGGCGAGACGCTACGCTCCGACGACGACGGCCGCACCTATCGCCTGCGCCGCGACGGCGACACGCTGTGGGCCGACATCTCGGGCCTCGGCGCCCGCCGCGTGCCGATGATGACCGGCTCGCACCACATGGAGGCCTTCTGGCTCGCCGGCGCGCGTGGCAACCAGCTCGTCGAGTTCCCCTTCACCTGGCTCTTCGACGATGCGCGCTGGGTGCCGCGGCGCGACGTCTTCCTGGTCGGCAACGAATACTCGAAGCAGCCGTCGACCTGGAACCGCATCTGCGTCGAGTGCCACGTCACCGGCGGCGTCCCCGGCTTCGACGCCACGCTCACCGTGCCTCGGAGTCGCGTCGCCGAGCTGGGCATCGCCTGCGAGGCGTGCCACGGCCCGGCGGCCGCACACGTCGCCGCCAACCGCAATCCGTTCCGCCGCTGGTCACTGCACGCTAGCGGCGCCGCCGACGCGACCATCGTGAACCCGGCGCGCCTTCCGCCACCGCGCAGCGCCGAGGTCTGCGGCCAGTGCCACGGCATCACCTGCCCGCCCGACGGCTGGCTCCAGCACGGCCTCGGCTTCCGCCCCGGCGACGCGCTCGCCGTCAAGAAGCCCATCCTGCGCCTCGCCAGCCTCGGCGCGAGCGACTGCCGCGCGCAGATCGCCGCCGACGCCTCCTTCGCGCCGAGCCGCTACTGGAAGGACGGCATGGTGCGGGTGTCGGGGCGCGAGTACAACGGCCTCGTCGAGTCACGCTGCTTCTCTGGCGGCGCGCTCGCCTGCGTGTCGTGCCACTCGATGCACGACAGCGATCCCAGCTGGCAGCTCGCGCGTGACAAGGATGGCGACGGCGCCTGCACGCAGTGTCACGCCACCATCGGCAAGAACGTCGCCGCGCACACGCACCACGCGCCCGGCTCGACGGGATCGACGTGTTACAACTGCCACATGCCGGAGACGACCTGGGGCCTTCTGCGCGCGATGCGCAGCCACCAGATCACCATTCCGCGCGTGCAGGACGACGTCGACGCCGGCCGGCCGAATGCGTGCAACCTCTGCCATCTCGATCGCACGCTCGCCTGGACGGCCGACGCGCTCGCGCGCTGGTGGGGCATGCCAGCGCCGGCGCTCGACGCCGACCAGCGCGCCACCGCTGCCGGTGCGCTCAACATCGCGCGCGGCGAGGCGGGCGTGCGCGCCATCGCCGCCTACGCGGCGGCCGGCCACGCCGCGATGGCGCCGTTCCTCGTCGAACTCCTCGACGACGACTACTCTGCCGTCCGCTACACGGCAGTCCGCTCGCTGCGCACCATCCCCGGCTTCGCCGATCTGGCGTACGACTACGTTGGCAGCGAGGATTCGCGCTGGGCGGCGCAGCGCGAGGCACGGGCACGGCTGGCTCGGCAGCCGGATGACGCAATCCATATTCCGTATTCACGCGGCGAGTTCGAACGGCTGGCAGCACAGCGCGACGAAACCGATCAGATGTTCCTGGCCGAATGAGCGGGCCCGCGCATCCCCAGCCGGCCGACCAGCCGGCCGACCAGCCGGGCGACCAGCCGGGCGACAACAATCGCCGCGCGCAACTCCTGCATCTGCGCGTCGGCGCCGCGGCGCTCTTCGGCTTCGCGGCGCTCGGCGTCGTGCTCGAGTCGCTGCACGCGTTCAAGGCGCCGTGGTACCTCGGCGTCGCCGGCGAGACGCGCCGCTTCCTCTTCACGCTGGCGCACGCGCACGGCATCGGGCTCGGCCTGGTCAACCTCGGGCTGGCCGCGGCGCTGCCTCTCCTGCCCGGGCGCCTGCCGGCGGCGGCGTCGGCGTTCCTGGTCGCCGGCACGCTCCTTGTCCCCGCCGGCTTCTTCGCTGGCGGCCTCTACGCGCACGGCGGCGACCCCGGGGTCGGCGCGCTCCTGGTGCCGCCGGGGGCGGTCTTGGTGTTGATGGCGCTGGGCCTGGTGCTGCGCGCGGCGCTGGCGCGGGACAGGGGCTGACATGCGCCCGCCGGCTCGACATTCATCCGGCCCAGTTCCGGGATCGAATGAGGTGATCGCCCTCGAAGTTGAGGCAGCAGTGAGGCAGGCCCCCGCTCCCTCCCGAGAGTCGGTTCACGCGAGCCGGGCTCGATCTCACGTCTCGACAGTGCTTCGTCACCATGGACTCCTGTTGTTTCTCCTCGCCTCGGGCTGTGGGCCCAGTCGCGGGAATGCGCCGGACACCGGGCTGGCCGTCCTTGATTTCAGCCATCTCGATGCGGGGATCCTGAACGCACCGGGAACAGCGGATGGCAGCGTTGCGGCGACTGCGCGGGCCGCCGAATTGCTAGGGACACTCAGTCAGGACGACAAGCTCCAGCTCGTGCACGGGATCGAAGGCCAATTCGTGGGCAACGTGGCCGCGGTAGCGAGCTTGCCTGCCCTGACCTTGCAGGACGGTCCCGCCGGGGTGGCGCGTTTCAACGACGTCACCGCCTTCCCGGCGCCCATCGCGCTGGCTGCCAGCTGGGATCGTGACCTCGTAGGGCGCTGGGGCGCCGCCATGGCCGCCGAAGAGCGCGGCAAGGGCGCCATGATTCAACTCGGGCCCATGATGAACCTGGTGCGGTCGCCCGCAGCGGGGCGCAACTTCGAGAGTTTTGGCGAAGACCCCTTCCTGTCGGCCGAACTGGCGGCGGCGGACGTGATGGGAATGCAAAGCCAGAAGGTCGTCGCCACGGCCAAGCACTTTGTCGGCAACGAACAGGAGACCAATCGCACGGACGTCGACTCGCAGATCGACGAGCGCACCCTGCACGAGCTCTACTACGCCCCCTTCGAAGCGGCAGTCAGCGCAGGCGTGGGTGCCGTGATGTGCTCGTACAACCGACTCAATGGAAGCTATGCGTGCGAGAATTCCACGGCGCTCGCTGACCTCAAGACCGGCATGGGATTCACGGGCTTCGTCATGTCGGACTGGGGCGCCACGCACAGCACCGTCGACGCAGCGAACCGGGGCCTGGACATGGAGATGCCGGGCGGAGATTTCTTCGGAACGCCGCTGGCCACAGCCGTGAGCGCAGGGACGGTGTCCCAGGCGCGCCTCGACGACATGGTCACGCGCATCCTCAGCGCCTTGGTGCGGGTCGGTGTGCTCGACGATCCACCAAGCGGCAACCCGAGCTCGGTCGTGACCTCTACCGAACACGATGGGCTGGCGCAGGAAGCCGCCAGCACCGGGATCACGCTGCTGCAAAACAAAGCAGCGGCCCTGCCGCTCGACGCGAACGTCAAGTCCATCGCCGTGATTGGCTCGGCTGGCGGAGACAATCCGTTTTCCGTGGGTGGCGGCTCGGCCCAGGTCAACGCGCGCTTTGTGGTCTCACCTCTTTCGGCCATCCAGGCCCAGGCGCCAAGCTCGACAAGTGTCACCTACGCTCGTGGCGACGGCGGGAGCCAGGACCAAGCCGTCGCTGCGGCATCCGCCGCGGACGCAGCCATCGTCTTTGCGGCGGCAGACTCGGCCGAGGGCAACGACCGAGACTCGCTATCCCTGGCATCCGAGGTGGACGCGCTCATCACCGCGGTCGCCGCCGTCAATCCCCGCACCATCGTTGTGTTACACGTTCCGGGGGCGGTCCTGATGCCGTGGCTCGACCAAGTGAGCGCGGTGCTGGTGGCCTGGTATCCCGGCGAGCAAAACGGCAACGCCGTCGCCCCGATCCTGTTCGGAACCGCGAACCCGAGTGGCAAGCTGCCCGTTAGCTTTCCCCGCAGCGCCAGCGCTCTCCCGCAAGTGTCACGCGACCAGGCCGTGCCGTACAGCGAAGGACTGGCCATCGGCTACCGCGCCCTTGATGCGCAGCGGATCGCACCCCTGTTTCCCTTTGGCCATGGACTCTCGTACACGACCTTCGCGTATTCGAGTCTCGCCGTGCGCCCGGCCACCGCACCCGGCTCGATCGAGGTCGCCTTCACCCTGTCCAACACGGGTTCGACGGCTGGCACCGAAGTGGCGCAACTCTACCTCGGCTATCCCCCGGCGGTCGGTGAGCCGCCATGGGTGCTGCGCGGCTTCGAACGTGTTTCCTTGGCTCCCGGCGAGAGTCGCCAGGTCACCATCCCGCTCGGCCCGCAAAAGCTCAGCTGCTGGAACCCAACTGCCCACGCCCGCTTCGTTCCCAGTGGCACCTACACCATCGCCGTGGGCGGCTCTTCGCGAGACCTGCCTTTGCAGACGTCAGTGCAAGTGCTGGGCTTCGGTTCGCAGCACTGACATCACGTAGTCCAGCCATGCCCTGTCACGACGAGAACGTTGCGACCGGGCTGGTCTAAAGGGACGACCGATCCGTAATGAACCGTGACGACGCCCACGCCGCCGACCGACACGGCACACGCCGAGCGACCCAGTGCTCATCCATGCCGACCATCCGCACCTCAAGCCCCCCCTCCGCCCGTCGATGAGTAGGCGCTGGTGCCTCATCGTGGCACGCCGAGGGTCGATCAGGGGAGGGACAGATGAGCGTCCTTGCATCAAGCTATTTCTCGCTGGAGCCGGATTCGGAGGAGGTCGGACGAGCGGCTGCCCGCTCGATCAAGGAGGCCTTCTCCGGCGAGCCGCTGGCGGCCATGCTGGTCTACTGCACCATCGACCATGATCAGGCCGCCGTCTTGAAGGCGGCGCGCGCGGAGCTGGGGCCCGGTGTCCCCCTGCTGGGATGCTCGGTCCAGGGCGTTGCCAGCGATCAGGGGCTCGCGGAGGACGGTTACGTGGTCGGGGCGATGGGGGTGGGGGGAAGCGCCCTCCGTTGCTCGATCGCCGTCGAACACGATGTCGAGCGGGCCACGCTGGAGAAGGGCGAGCAACTGGGCAAGAAGCTGAAGGCTGACCTGGGCCATGAACCGAAGGTCGTCATCGTCCTTTACGATCCGCTGTGCGGCGCGGACGTGGAGACGCTGCTCACCGGCATGACGAAGCAGCTCTCCTGTCCGTTCGTGGGAGGGGGCGCGGGTCAACCCTTTGGCGCGCCCATCCGCACGTACCAGTACTGGGACTGCGACGTCTTCTCGCACGGGGTGGTCGCCATCGCGCTGGATGGCCCATTCGACGCCCACTTGGGGCTATGTCACGGGACGTCCCCCACGGGAATGGCGAAAACAGTGACGAAGTCGCAAGCCACCCGCATCCAGGAGATCGATGGGCGCTCGGCCCTCGACACCTGGCGCGACGTCACCGGCCACTCGAGGGACGAGGTCGTGACCCAGCAGCACATGGCCACGTGGGCGCTGGGCCTCGAGCGATCCTTCACCGAGAACGGCGTTCCGAAGGTCGCGCGCATGATCCGCGGCGCCTTCGGCTTCGATCAAGAGGGGGCCGTCATCCTTCAAAGCGCCGTCCCCGAGGGCGCGTCCGTGACGTTCCATCACCGGACCACGGAGGACGTCCTCAGCGGCACGCGCGCCATGGGCCAGGACCTGAAACAGCGCGCGGCGGGACGGAAGCCCTGGGCCGTGCTGGGGTTCGAGTGCGCGGCGCGGACGACCCCTTTTCTCGGCCTGGCGAACACCAACCAGGAGCACGATGAGCTGCGAGCCGCCATCGCTCCCTCCTCCCCCTGGATGGGGATGATGGCCTGGGGCGAGATCGCACCGCTCGGTGGCGCGCCCGCGTTTCACAACTACACGTATCCGCTGGTCATGTTGACGCCGATCGACTGACCACCGCCGTGTGACGAATGACGGAGGAGGAGACCAAAGCGCACGACGCGCCCATGTTGCTGTTGCGCTGCGAGCGTGAGCTGTTCGCCTTGCGCGCCAAGCATCAGCAGGTCGTTTCGTGGCTGCGCGTCACGCAGTCGGTCCCCGAGCTGATCGATCCGAAGGTGCCCTTCGACCAGATCTACAAGAGGCTGTGGCGGGCCCTGGTGATCGGGTTGAAGCTGCAGAAGGTCGCGTTCTTCGAGTCTACCGCCGACGGATTGCGTACCGTCGGCACGACGGGCCCAGGGCGGACGCTTTCGCCGGAGGCCGTCGCCGCAATGGAGGGCAAGCGTTCGGGCCTCTGCAACTCCCCGGAGGAAGGGCCGCTGCACTCGCTGGCAGAGCTGACGGGAATGGACCGCTTCGTCTGGGGGTGGATCATCACGCTCGACCTGGCCCCCGTGCTGCTGGTGGGGGGCTTCGACAGGGAGAAGGCAGCGTTCCGGCAGCCTTTCCTGGCCGAGGACGCCGAGTACTTCGGCCATCTGACGCAGCACCTCGAGACGATGCTGGGCAACGCTTTGCTGGTCAACCAGCTGGAGCGGGAGAAGGCGAATCTGCAGCATCTCAACGAGACCCTCGAGCGAAAGGTCGAGGAGCGCACCCAGGAGCTGGTGCAGTCCAACAAGGGACTGGCCGACGAGATGGCGGTGCGCGCCAAGGTGGAGATCGAGCTGCGACAGGCGCAGAAGCTGGAGGCCGTGGGCCGGCTGGCCTCGGGCGTCGCGCACGAGATCAACACGCCCGTTCAATTCGTCAACGACAGCATCCAGTTCGTGAGTGACTCGCAAGCCGAGCTGGCGCCGTTGCTGGACAAGTACCGCGCCGTCGGCGCCGCCGTCCTGGCGGGGGCAGACGCCGCGGGACTGGCCCAGGAGGCGAAGGACGCGGAGGAGGCCATGGACCTCGACTACCTGCTGACGAACGTGCCCGAGGCACTGGAGAGGTCATTGCAGGGACTGGAGCGCATCTCGACCATCGTCCGCTCGATGAAGGAGTTCGCGCATCCCGATCAGACGGACAAGGCGGCGACGGATCTGAACCACGCGCTGGTCACCACGCTGACCATGGCACGCAGCGAGTACAAGTACATCGCGGAGGTGGAGACCGAGCTGGCGCAGCTGCCGCCCATCGTCTGCTACGCCAGCGAGGTCAACCAGGTCTTCCTGAACCTGATCGTGAACTCGGCCCACGCGATCGCCGACGTGGTGGCCGGCACCGATCAGAAGGGACTGATCAAGATCCGGACGTCCGCCGAGCGGGGCTTCGTCGTCGTCGCCATCTCGGACACGGGCAAAGGAATACCGTCCGCCATACGCGACCGCGTCTTCGACCCGTTCTTCACCACCAAGGAGGTGGGAAAGGGCACCGGGCAGGGGTTGGCCATCGCCAGGTCCGTCGTCGTCGACAAGCACGGGGGCACCCTGACCTTCGAAAGCGAACTGGGGAAGGGAACGACGTTCTACGTCCGCCTGCCCATCGAAGGGCAGTCCACGGACAAGCAGGCCACTGCCTGACCAGCCGGCCGGTCGACCAGATCACCCTGTACACCACGGCCCCGCCTCGTGCGCAGCGGCTGGCGTCCTAGTCGTCGACGGTCTCCAGCGTGATCCGCCCCAGCGCGCCGCTGCGGAAGTCGTTCAGCAGGGTCGTGGCGGCGCGGGCCAGGTCCGGGGCGCCCGCCTTCATCAGGTGGCGACTGGCGGCGATGAAGGCCAGCAGGCCGTGCTCGTCGCAAGGCCGCGAGAACACCCCGAAGCGGGCGGCCAGCAACCCGGGATACCGTCGCAGCAGGATGCGGCCCAGGGTGAGGGCCACCTCTTCTTCGTCGTAGGCGGCCCGGCCGATGCTGTGGGTGGCGGCCAGCTTCATGGCCGTTTCCTGTTCCATCGCCGGCCAGGACAACCCGGGCGTGTCGATGAGGACCATGTCGGGGCCCAGCTTGTGAAGCATCTGGACCTTGGTGATGGCGGGCTCGTCGCCGACGCGCGCCAGGCTGCGTTTGAGGAGCGCGTTCATGAGCGTGGACTTCCCGACGTTGGGGATGCCCAGGATCATCATGCGCAGGGGTTTGGCAGCCGTGCCGCGGTCCGGGCGTAGCGCGCGGCAGGCCGGCAGGATGCGCTCGACGTCGCTCGCCTTCTTCGCGTTCACGGCAAGGCCCTGTACCCCGCCCTCCGCGGCGTAGCGCTTCAGCCACGGTCGCGTCTGCTCGGGATCGGCAAGGTCGGCCTTGATCAGCAGCTTCAGCGCCGGCTTCTGTCCCGCGCGGCGCAGGCTCTCGACGGTCGGGTTGCAGCTGGACAGCGGCACGCGCGCGTCCAGGACCTCGATCACCAGGTCGGTCATGCGCATGGCCTCGGCCGCCTTGGTGCGCGCCGCCAGCATGTGTCCGGGGAACCAGGTGAACGGCATGCGGCGGGCAGTATCTGCGGCCGGCGCGGCGGCGTCCACCTGTCGCGTGGTGGTCGGTCCGGGCGCCCCGCCGCAACGCCCTCGCCCCCGGCTTCGATCACAACGCTCGACGCGCCATCGCGACCGGCCACACTTCTCCGCCCCGATGAGCTCGAACCTCAGCTGCTCTCTTTGACGAAGGCCGCCGCGGCTGCTCGCAAAATCTCCTTCTCCTCCACGCTCGAACTCGCCCCGCCGCGGGCGCGCGGGGCGAGGACGACTCGCCCGCCTCACCTCCCCGTGTCAGGTCGGAATTCGATCGATCTTCTCGGGATTCCTGGCGCGATTGGCGACCGCGCCGCGACTGGGTTGGGGTAGATTCGCCGGTGCCTGGTGCCTTCCTTGACCTCTCCCAGCGCGCCGGTCCAGCCGACCAAGAACCGGGTGCCTCTGGTCGCAAAGCTGTCGTACGCGTTGGGCGGGACGTCGGACATCTTCGGGCACTGGCTCTACAACGCCCTGGCGAATCCGGTCTTCGTCACCTTCCGCGGCCTTTCCCCCACCGCCGTGAGCAGCGCCGTGGGGGCCGCCCGGATGGTGGACGCCTTCACCGATCCACTGTTCGGATGGCTCTCGGACAATGCCCGCACGCGGCACGGCAGGCGCCGGCCCTTCGTCCTCGTCGGCTCGCTGCTGGCGGGGCTGCTGCTGCCCTGTCTGTTCTTGGCGCCGGCCAGCTTCAGCCACCAGCAGGTGCTGTGGTTCATGGTCATCTCGGCCACCGTGAACGCGGTCTTTCTCAGCGCCGGCTCCATGCCGCACCAGAGCCTCGGCGCGGAGTTGACGCCGTCGTATCACGAACGGACCAGCATCATGGCCTGGAAGGCCTCCGCCCAGAAGATTTCGGGGATCATCACGGCCTCCGGCTTCTGGTTCGCGACGTTGCCGGTGTTCTACGACGCCGCCACGGGGAAGGCGGACATCGCGCGCGGGGCGACGGTGCTGGCGGCGCTCTGCGGCGCGATCATGATCGCCTCGGGCATCCTGACCTTCATCGTCGTCCGTGAACCGTACTACGAGAAGGCGAAGCACCAACGGAAGGTCCCCTTCCTCCGCACCTTCATCGGCACGTTCTTCTGCCGACCCTATCTCGTTTTACTGGGCGTGGGCTTCGCCTATTCGATCCCCACGGGGCTGGTCGGCTCGCTGGGGTACTACGCCACGACGTACTACGTCTGTCCGAACGACCTGCTCGCCGCCGCCCGCATCACGCTCTACTCCGGCATCGCCTACGCGCTGGTCGGCCTCGCGGGCGTCCCGGTGGCCGCCAGCGTCTCGCGACAGTTCGGCAAGACGTGGGCGCTGAAATACACGCTGATCACCGGGCTGCTGGCGTTCGGATCCACGTGGTGGATGTTCACGCCGGCGCATCCATGGCTCAGCGTGCTGTGCGCGGGCTTCAACGGCTTCTCGGCGGCCGGCCTGTGGGTGGTGCTGCCTTCGATGTGCGCGGACGTGGTCGACTACGACGAGCTGCGGAGCGGGAAGCGTCTGGAGGGCGCCTTCGTCTCTTCGTTCGCCTGGGTGCTCAAGATTGGAATGTCCGCTGCCATTCTCGTGGTCGGTCCGTTGCTCGACCACGTGACCGGGTTCGATCCCAATGTCGGGGTGCAGGCGCCCGGGACCATCTGGTGGATCCGGACGCTCTTCGCCGCGATTCCAGCAGCGGCCCTGGTGGTGGCGCTGGGGTTGTCACAGTTGTTCCCCTTGACCGAAGCGACGATGTCGACCGTGCGGCGAGAGCTGGAAGCCAGGCGCGGCGCCGTCTGACGAGAGAAGAACGTGCGACTCGAGCTGCCACCGCTGGGAATCGAAGTGGGACCCTGCGGGCTGTTCATGAGCAGCGGCAAGGGGACGCACCCGGACCGCGTCCTCAACGACTACGAGCTGATCCTCGTCAGGAGGGGCACCCTCTCCATCTGGGAAGAGGACGTTCGCTTCGAAGTTCCGCCCGGGCACGCGCTGGTCCTGTATCCGCAAAGGCGCCACCGCGGCGCCACCGCCTTCGCCCGCGATCTGTCCTTCTACTGGATTCATTGGGTCTTCACGTCCCCGGCCCGGCCCGAGCGCGTGGTGGACGTTCCGCAGCTCTCCAAGGTCCAGCGCCCCGAATACGTCGCGGAGCTCTTTCATCGCCTGCTCGACGACAAGGAGTCACAGACAATCGATCCCTACTATTCGGGGCTGATGCTGTGGCAGATCCTGCTCGAGGTGCAGCGGGCTCCGGTGGAGCCGGAGGCCCGCCGCGGCTCGGTATTGGCGGGCCGAGCGGAGGCCTACATCATGAACCACCTGGCCGACAGGCTGTCGACCGCCCGGATCGCCAGCGCGTTGCGTATCAACCCCGACTACCTCAATCGGGTGTTCCGCGAGGTGCACGACATGACGATGACGCAGTATCTGCATCGCCGTCGCCTGTCCGATGCCGCCAAGCTGCTCCGCGAGACGACCGACTCGGTGGCGGAGGTCGCCTCGGCGTGCGGCTATTCCAGCGTGGCGCACTTCCGTCGGATGTTCGAGCGACTGAACGGCCTGTCCCCGCGCGAATATCGCCGGCTTCACGCCCGGGCGTTCGTGAACGCGCGGTAGCGCCGCCCGCTGCCCCGCCGGGCGCGTGGCGCGACGACACATCCGTCGATACCGCCACGCGGCCCACGGAAAGTCGCTTTACGATCGCTTTTCTACGGAAACGATCGACACAACCGGGGCGCCGTGGGGACAGTTAGCAGGAGATGATCTCCACCATGCTCGGTCACCGTCGCCTTCTCCTCGCGGCCCTCCTGACGCTGGCGCCGTTCGGCGTCGCGGTCGCGCCGTCGCCTGCTCTCGCCGCGACGTCCGTCGACAAGCTGCAGGAGTTCTCGCTCGACCAGGTTCAGATAAACGACGACTACCAGAAGAACCTGTTCGCCAAGGACATCGCCTACCTCATCACCACGCTCGACTCCGATCGCCTGCTGGCGGGCTTCAAGGCGGTGTCCCTGAACGCGAACCCCACCAACCTGTACGGGGGCTGGGAGGGTACGAACATCCGCGGCCATACCCTGGGCCACTGGCTGTCCGCGCTGGCGCACGCCTACCAGCAGGCCCTGGGCAGCGACCCCACCCTGGCGGGCCAGATCAAGACCAAGCTGGACGACGTCATCTCCAAGCTCAAGAGCTACCAGCTCTCGAGCGGCTACCTGTCCGCCTACAACATCTCCGAGTTCGACGCCTTCGACAACGGCACGGGCGGCTGGGTGCCGTACTACACGTTGCACAAGATCTTCGCCGGCCTTCTCGACACTTACGAGCTGGAGCAGAACCCCGACGCGCTGGCCATCGCCAGCAAGCTCGCCGACTGGCTGTACGCGCGCACGCAGGCGTGGAGCTCCGCCGCGAAGTCGCGGGTGCTCGGCCAGGAGTACGGCGGCCTCAACGACGCCCTCTACCAGCTGTACCAGCACACGAACAGCGCCAATCACCTGACCGTCGCGCACGTCTTCGATGACACCAGTCTCTTCATGACGCTGGCGGCGGGCACCGACAACTTGAGCGGCAAGCACGCCAACATGACCATCCCCAAGTTCATCGGCGCGCTGAACCGATACCGGACGCTGGGGTCGGGCGAGGCGTCCTATCTCAACGCTGCCAGCGGCTTCCTGGGCGTCGTCCTGAAGGACCACACGTACGTGACGGGCGGAAACAGCGAGGACGAACACTTTCACACGCCCAACGCCCTCAACCAGTACCGGGACGCCGTCAACAACGAGACCTGCAACGCCTACAACATGTCGAAGTTGACGCGGGATCTCTTCCTGGTCACCGGCGACGTCAAGTACGCGGACTACTACGAGCGGGTCCACATCAACGAGATCCTGTCGTCGATGAACCCCGACACCGGCATGACCACGTACTTCAAGGCGATGGGGACCGGCTACTTCAAGGTGTTCGCCACGCCCACCGATCGGTTCTGGTGCTGCACCGGCACCGGGATGGAGAACTTCACCAAGCTGGGCGACAGCATCTACTTCCACTCCGACAAGGACCTGTGGATCACGCTGTACGTGAGCTCGACGTTGAACTGGAAGAGCCGTGGGCTGTCGCTGACCCAGTCCACCGGTCTGCCCCTGTCCAACACGGCGACCTTCACGGTCACCGCCGCCCCCACGGACGCCGTCAGCTTGAACTTCCGGAAGCCCGACTGGACCGCGTCTTGCCAGGTGGCGATCGCGGTCAACGGCCAGGCCGTCACGCCGGTCGCCTCGGGCGGCTTCCTCAGCGTCAGTCGGGTCTGGCAGGCGAACGACAGGATCGACATCGCATTTCCCATCTTCCCGCAGGTCTCGCGGCTGCAGGACAATCAGAACGCCGTGGCCTTCACCTACGGCCCCCTGGTCCTGAGCGCCGGCCTGGGCACCGACAACATGACCACGACGCCGCACGGGGTCCAGGTGCTGGCGGCGACCAAGCCCGACGGGCTTCAGGACACCATCAAGGTCAGCAGCGGCACCATCAACGATTGGCTGGCCAACATCCAGGCGAACCTGGTTCAGACGCCCGGCAAGCTCGAGTTCAACCTCAAGGGCACCGACTCGGACGGTAAGCTGGTCTTCATTCCGCACTACTCGCGCTACAAGGATCGGTACGGCATCTACTGGCTGATGTCGGGCGCCACGGGAGGAACCGCGACCGCCAATCTCTCCTGCCCCGCGGTGGCGACCGGCGGCGGCGGGACGGCCGGCGGTGGCGCTGGCGGCAGCGTGGGTGGTAGCGGCGGGGCGGCAGGCTCAATCGGAAAGGGCGGTACGGGGGGCTCGGGCAGCGGCGGGACGACGAGCTCGGGCGGCGTGGGTTCGGGCGCCATCTCTGGTTCGGGCGGAATCAGCATGACGGGGGGCACGACCGGCTCATCGGGCGGGAAGACCGGGGGGATCGACAATGGCTCGGGCGGCGTGACGGGCTCGGGCGGGGTCGCCTCGGCCTCGGGCGGAAGCTCCAGCCCGGGCAAGACCGGGAGCGGCGGCGCAAGCAGCTCCTCGGGAGGTGCCCCCGGGGGAAGCGCGAGCAACGGCGCCAGTGGATGCGCGTGCACCGTCAGCGCCAGCGACGCTGACGTCCGGGGGCCGATGCTGGGCGCGCTGCTCGGCCTCGGGCTCGTGGTTCGTCGCCGAAGGCGGCGCAGCCCCGCGAACGCCGGCGGTCAGCGATCTCGACGGGCGGTCCCTGCGCCGCGCTAGTACGTCAGGCCGTAACCGTACGGGTACAGGGGATCGTAGTTGGCGTCGCCCTGGTTGATGGGGATCTGGGACATGCTGCGTGGCCAGCTATGGGGCAGCTTGCCGGAGGGGTGGACGTCGCCGAAGAGCACATCGGTGATGCCGGCCGCCTCGCTGCCGGGCAGCCAGGCCACCACGATCGCGTCGGCCATGGGCAGGATCTTGTCGATGATGACCGGGCGCCCCACCACCAGCACCACGACGGTCTTCAGCCCGGCCTGCTTCATCTTCTGCACCACGGCGACGTCGGCCGCGTCCAGGTCCAGCGTCGAGGGGCGGTTGACGCACGAGGTGCCACCGACGGGGGTCGGGATGTCGCCGCACCCCTCGGAGTACGGCGTCTCACCGACCACTGCGATACCGACGGTGGCCGCGCCGCTGCCGTTGGCCGAGCCGTCCAGCGCATAGAACACCTTCCCCGGCGCGACCGCCTCCAGCGCCTGCTTCACGGTGGTCCCCGGGACGATGGCCCCCGACGCCCCTTGCCAGGTGACGGTCCAGCCACCGCATTGGTTGCCGATGTTGTCGCCCGTCTTGCCACCCAGCGCGACGCCGGGGCCGTTCTTGTCGAGCGGCAGCGTGCCCCCGTCGTTCTTCAGCACGACGATCGATGCCGCCACCGCCCGCCGCGCCACCATGCGGTGCTCGTCCGAGCCCACCTGCGCCGTCAGCGACCGGTCGACCAGGCGCTGCGTGCCGTCGAGCAATCCCATCTCGCACTTGGTCAGCAGGATGCGCCGGGCGGCGTCGTCGACGCGTGACTGCGGGACGGTCCCGGGGACCAGGCCCTTGATCTCCGAGAGGAAGGCCGCCGGCGTGTGCTTGAACGTCATGAACATGTCGACGCCGCCGTTCAGGCAGCCGGCCGCGGTCACGCCGTTCTGGTAGCAGCCGTTGTAGTCCGAGCCGACGAAGCCGGCGAAGCCCAGGTCGCCCTTCAGCACGTCGTTGACCATCGCCGAGTTCGCGTGCAAGCGCGTGCCCTGCCAGCTGCTGTACGAGGCCATGATCGATCCCACGCCCGCCCGCACCACGGCCTGGTAGGGAGGCAGGTGCAGCGCGCGCAGCGTCGACTCGTCGCCCGACGTGTCGGCGTTGTTCACGCCGTTGGTGGTGCCGCCGTCTCCCAGGTAGTGCTTGGCGTTCGCCAGCACGGTGAACGCGCCGCTGCGCTTCTGGAAGCCATTGGTGTAGGCGACGCCCATCGCCGAGGCGAGCTCGGGGGTCTCGCCGAAGCCCTCGTAGGTGCGGCCCCAGCGCTCGTCGCGCACCACGGCCACCACCGGCGCGAAGGGGAAGTCGGCCCCCACGCCGGCGGCTTCGTCGGCCACGGTTCGCGCAACCTCCTCGACCAGCGCCGGGTTCCAGGTGGCGCCCAGCCCGATGTTGTGCGGGAAGATGGTGGCGCCCTTGACCGGTCCCGCGCCGTGGACGACGTCCAGCCCGTAGATGATCGGAATCTTCAGCCGGGTGGCGAACGACGCCTGGCGGAAGCCGTCGATCATGTCGGCCCAGCCCGTGGGCGTGTTCGTGGCCGGCACCGAGCTGCCCTGGCTGTAGATGGAGCCGAACGCGTACTGGGTGATCGCGGCGGCGTTGGTGTCCGCCCGCTCGATCTGCTGCAGCTGCATGATCTTCTCGTCGGCGGTCATCATGCCCACCAGCGAGCTGGCCTTGTCCAGGCACGCCTGCGACGGAAAAACCCGCGCCCCGCCCGAACCGACGGGCAACGCGGGCAACCCACCGCCCGTGCCGCCGCCGCCGGGTGGGTTTCCGGCGCCACCACTGCCGGCCCGGGCGCCGCCGCTGCCGGACGGGTTGCCCGTGCCGCCGCTGCCGGACGGATTGCCCGTGCCGCCGCTGCCGGGCGAGGCCCCGCCGCTGCCGGACGGATTGCTCGCGCCGCCGCTGCCGGACGGGGCCCCGGCGCCACCGCTGCCGGAGGCGGCGCCACCGCTGCCGTTCGGCTGGCCGCCACCGTGGGAACACGCCGCGAGCAGCGCGATCGCTGCCGCGACAGCCAGGCGCCGCGAGCACGCCGACGTCGTTGACGCAGAAGGAGGGTTGGCTGGCATGGCTGGGCACATACCTATACAACGCCCTCACCCCCGGCTCTGAGCAGCGTGCCGGCGCGTCCGGGACCGGGTCCGTGAGCGCCTGGCTCGGTGCGATGACGTCGGCTAATTACTGACGGACAGGAGGCAAACATGACGGAGAAGAGCCAGGTTCCGGACGAACGCGTGAGCGTGGAGGAGGTCGTGACCCGCCTCTTCATCGAGACCGATCGCCGCGACTGGGGGGCCGTGCAGGCGTGCTTTGGGCCCTCGGTCCTGTTCGACATGACGTCGATCGCGGGGGGCCGCCCCGCCACGCTCAGCCCCGAAGAGATCACCTCCGGATGGGACAGCGGGCTGCGCGCGCTGGACCACATTCACCACCAGGCGGGGAACTTCCTGATCGACGTGAGGGGTGGCCAGGCGACGGTCTTCTGCTACGGGATCGCCATCCACCACAAGAAGACGGCGTCAGGGCGGGACACCCGCATGTTCGTGGGCAGCTACGACGTGACGCTGCGACAGCAGCCCGGGGGCGGCTGGGTCATCGACGCGTTTCGATTCAACCTGAAATTCACCGACGGGAACCTCGAGCTGGAAAAGGGATGAGCGGGGGGATCCGCGCTTCGCGCACGAACACTCAGAACTGGGTGATGAACTTCCACGCCTCGGGCGCGTCCCAGCTGGTGGATTGACCGGGATCTTTCGGCTCCCAGCCGTGGGCTCCGTTGAACACACAGTATTCCGTGGGATGGCCGGCCGAGCAGCCCTTGTAGTTCGTGCAGGTGTGCGGCTGGCCGCTGGCGGGGAAGGTGGTCGACGACGGCTCTGCCGTGCAGCCGTTGACCGCGGCGAACTGGGCCTGCTTCGTCTCGCCGGTGATCGGCGAGTTGGCGGATATCCCGTCGCTGTCCTGGCTGGCCTGGGATGCGTAGTACGCGATCGGCTTGGTCAACATCGTGGGACAGGAATTGGTGAGATCCGCGCCCGAGAAGAAGGCGACGGCGCGGTACACGTTGGCGCGCGTGCAGGCCAGCGCCATGGCCATGCCGCCGCCGAAGCTGAAGCCCGTCGCGAAGACGCGCGTCTCGTCGACGCACAGGTCACCCTCCAGCTGGGCCAGGACGGCGTCGGTGAACGCCACGTCCCCGTTGCTCCAGGTGCCGGCCCCGTCCGAGGCGTCGGGGGCGGCAAAGATGGTGTTCTTGCTGTCCATGGTCGCGAACGTGAAGTAGTTCGCGCTGACCACCTGGGATGCTGACGCCCCCGACCAGGCGAAGGCGAGGACCAGCCGATACGGGTGCGTGCTGTCGTAGCCGTCGGGCACCCGCAGGATGTATTTCCGGCTGGCGTTGTTGAACGTGATGTTGATGGTTCCGTTCTGAAGCGTGCGGGTCCTGCCACAACCTGCGCTGGTCATGGCGCCGCCTGCGGCACCGCCCCCTCCGCCCGAGGCGCCGCCCGGGCCTTTGCCGCCCGCGCCGCCCGAGGCGGACCCGCCGGAGGCGGATCCCCCTGCCCCGCCGGAGGCGACGGAACCGCCGCCTCCTCCCGAGGGCCCGGCCCCGCCGGTGCCGGACCGGCCGCCGCTGCCCGCCCCGCCCGTGCCGGACTGTCCGCCGCTCCCCACGCCGCCCGTGCCCGCTCCCCCGCTTCCTGCGGCGACATGCCCGCCGGTGGCGCTCACCCCGCCGCTACCTGGTTGGTGGTTCCCGCCCGTGCCGGACGTCCCCCCCGAGCCGGTTTCCCCGCCGCTGCCCGGCGTGCCCCCGCTTCCGGACGGCGACGAGCCACCCGAGGAGCAGCCCCCCGCGAGCATGACGAGCAGCGCCAGCATCGACCGGCGCTGCGGTCGCCGCCCACAGGACAGCATGGTTTCCGGCGTCCAAACCTGCGCGGGGGCGGCCATATGGCTAACTGTCGACAGGGCGGCTCGATTGTCACGGTTGTTGACCGATCGCCATCGCGCGCGCTCGGAGTCGGATCGAGCCCCCCTGGTCGCCCTTTTCGGCCGTTCGCCCTAGCGCCGGTCGAATCCCGCGGCCACGGTGAACCCCTCGACGCGACTCACCTATGTGCCCGCGGACGACGTGAACGACCGACCGTCCAGAGCAACATCGCCAGAGACACGACGAACATGGCGGCCAGGTCGTCCGCGCGGTTCGCGTCCACGGCGCAACTGCATCCCGACGAGCCCCCGGCGTCGCCAGGCGCGCTGCCGGCCGCGCCGCCCGTCGCGGCGCCACCCGAGCCGGTCGGGTTGCTGGCTCCGCCGCTCGCGCTGCCGCCGGTCCCGTGCGTGCCTCCGGAAGCCAACGCGCCGCCCGTACCCGATCCCCCGGTGGCCGTCCCGCCGGTCGACGTCCCGCCCGAGGATGTCCCGCCCGTCGCCGTCCCGCCCGTGCTGGTCCCCCCGGTGGCCGTCCCGCCGCTGCCCGTCCCCCCCGTGCCTTTGGCGCCGCCGCTGCCGGAGCTCCCTGCCACCCCGCCGCCATGGCCCCCCGCTGCGCCGCCGGTTCCGGTCTGCTTCGCGCCCCCCTGTCCGCCGCTCCCGGCGCCGCCCGATCCCGTGCCTCCAGACATGCCCGCGCTGCCGCCCGCGCCGCCACCTCCGCACTGCGCGATCTCCGGATCGGTGGGACCGGTCTGGTCGAGCCCAAGAAACGGGACCACGTACTTCGCGACGAACAACGCATCAGAGGGTCCATGATCGCCGCCGATCGACTCCAGGGCGTCGAGCACCAGATACCCGCAGGCATTGTTCCACTGCGTCTCCGTCGCCTGATGCGTCCCCAGGGTCAAGCCCGTGATCGTCTTCGTCGGACTGGTGCTGAGGTTCAGCAGGTTGATGTACTGCTGCTCTGACTCGGCCATGTTGGAATAGCTGATGATGGTGTCCGCCGAGCCATGCACGAGCTGCAGCCGCGGACGATGTCCCGTGTAACCCGGGTCCATGGCGCGCACGAGATCTCCCCACTGCTGGGCCGTGTAGTTGACCGCCCCCCCCGCGCAAGTGCCGTTGTACCCGGTGGCGTTGCTCGAGTTGTCGTTCGGCCCGTGGCACCCGCCCGGCATGCCGGCGAATGACGAGCCCGCCTTGAAGATGTCGGGATAGAGGCCCAGCAGCAGCTCCGTCATCATCGCCCCCGACGAACAGCCGGTCACATAGACACGATCCGCGTTGGCCTGGTACTTCGAGAGCGCGTACACGACCATCTGCTTGATGGCGTTGCTGTCGCCGCCCTTGTCGCGCGTCCACACCTGGGTGGAATCGGTCGTCCAGCACCTCAAGCTGCTCGGGTTGCTCTGCGGGACGACGATGATGAACCCGTACTGGTCCGCCGCGCTCTTGAGGCCGCTCGCCTGACCCAGAACGGTGCTTGCGTTGCTATCGCAAGAGTGGATGAGCGTCAGCACCGGCGGGTTCGCGGCCACCTTGTCGGGCACGTAGACATACATGAGCACGTCCGACGGCAGGTTGGCCACGCCGCCGGTCCAGTTGCTCACCTGCTGCAAGGAAGCGGCGCTGGCCGCGGGCGCGAGCACGAAGGTGACCGCGGCCACGAACAGAGCGCGCCGCGTGGATCGACCCAGAGTCACTTGAGGCCTCATCCCTCCGTTCTGTCGCAGCCCCGCCAAACTTGTCAGGCTTTCTGCGGGCCGGGGAAAACACCCTTTCGGGTCGAAGGATTGGTGGGCGGTCGTGCGCTTGGCGCCCCGTGCGCTAGCTTTACCTCCTGTCGTGAAGAAGTTGTTCGCGCGGCGGCGGGTCGGGGCGTCGCTGGCCGGTTCGCTCCTGTTGCACGCCAGCCTGTTCGCCGCCGGCACCCGCGGCGCGACGCCGCAGGCGCCCGCACGGGAGCCCCCAGTGGAGATCTCCGTGCGGGTCGCCAGCGTTCCTGCGCCGGTGCGGAACCTGGTGGCCGCGACAGCCGGCGAACGACCGTCGGGCCGCGGTCATGCGCTGGCGGGCTCCAACCCGGTCCTCGCGGGGGCGCCCCGTCATGCCGTGCGGCCACGAACCGCCACGGGACACGCGGCGGGAGCGGGCAGCACGGCGGCCGAGCCCGCCGTCCCGGTGCCGGCCCCCGTCGATTCCATCGGGGTGCCGCTTCTTCCGGCCGCGACGACGGCCCCCGAGCCGTCATCGCGCGCCTCGCCGACGGTCGACGCCGACGCCACGTTCGACCGGCTGGCCCGCGAACTGACGATGCGCCTCAGCAGAGGGAACGGCGGCGGCCTCGCCGGCTTCGGTGACCGAAAGGGGGGCACAGGGATGGGGCTCACCACTGAACTGTCTGGCCGCCATGTCGTCACCAGCCGCGTCCTCTTCCCACCCGTGGTCGTCCGCGCGCGACCGGTCGAGTGCGTGCTGGCCGTGCACCTGAACACGCTCGTTCGCGTGCTCATCACGCGCACGGGCGAACCGGCGGCGCCGCGTGTGGCGGTCTCCTCCGGAGACAGCCGCTTCGATGCGTGTGCCCTCGCCTACGTGTCCTCCATGACCTTCTCGGCGGGACAGGACGCCCTGGGCCACCCCCTGGACGTGTGGATGAACGTGCGCGTGAGCCCGCTCGCCGACGGCCGGCTCGGCGCGATGCCGTGAGGCGCCGCCTCCCCCGGGCGAAGCGCTGGCCATTTCCCGCCCGCTCGCCACGCGCCGACGATCCGCAGTTCCGTGACGATGCGCCCCCTCACCGCGCAATTCATGCGCACGATCGACGACATCGGGGCGAGGACTGCCCAGGCACCGCACCGGCATTCACATTGCACGACGGCGCCTCGACAACGTCGAGAGTGCTCCTCGAGAAAGGTCGCCATGCGAAATGACGAGACGAGAAATGCAGCGACAGGCCTTCGCCGGCTGTCGGGTACCAGGCGCCGGATCGGTGCCGGGCTGCTGGTGGCGGCACTGGGCACGGCCGGGGCCTCAGCGGGCTGCGTGACCACCGATACCTTCAACAAGAAGGTCGCCGAGCTGAACCAGCAGCGCCGGGACGACGAGCGTGCCGCCGCCGAGCGGGAGGCGAAGCTGGTCACCCGCATCCGCGAGCTGGAAGGTCGCGTGGTCGTCTACGAGGCGCGGCTGGCCGCCAAGGACAGCGAGCTGGCGACCGTCACCACCGAGCGGGAGGTCCTGCGCAAGCGGCTCGACGAGAGCACCGTCCTGGTTGGTGAGCTGAAAGCGCGGCTCGAGAAGCTGGGACAGAATGTGGAGAAGCTGGTCAGCGAGCGGGGCCACCTGGCGCGGGTGCTGGCAGACGCAAACGCCCGCCTCGAGGACGTGCGCCGTGAGAAGGCGGCGGCGGAGGCGCGGGCCGCCATGTTCCGCGATCTGGTGGCCCGGCTGCGCTCGATGATCGACGCCGGCACCTTGAAGGTCTCGATTCGCGACGGGCGAATGCTGCTGGCGATGCCGAACGACGTGCTCTTCGACTCGGGCCGCACCGAGATCAAGCGCGATGGGCAGGCGGCCCTGGTTCAGGTGGCCGGCGTGCTGGCCACCATCGCGGACCGACACTTTCTGGTCGCGGGACACACGGACACCGTTCCCATTCACACGTCGCGCTTTCCCTCGAACTGGGAGCTGTCGACCGCCCGCGCCGTCGAGGTCACGAAGTTCCTGATCGCGAATGGAATGCGGTCGGAGCTACTGGCGGCGGCGGGCTATGGCGAGTTCGATCCCGTGGCGGCCAACGACACGCCCGAACGCCGGGCCCAGAACCGGCGGATCGAGATCGTGCTGCAACCGAACCTCTCCGACTTGCCCTCGCTCGACGTGGCCACGGCCGAGAACTGAGCCGGGAGGTGCCGCGTCAATGGTCCGCGGAGTGGTCCCCCGGACAGCCTGCCGCGGCCACCCCGGTAACGCCCCCCGGCGAACCACACCGGGTCCCCGTGCCAAGGAAGGAAGATGGGGCAATCTGACTGCGGCTTGGTAGGGTACGCGCCACATGAGACGCAGGCAGCATTCGCGCTCGGTCGAGTCGCTCATAGAGGCGTTCGCCGAGCGACTGTTCGAGGCCGTGGAACGAACGATCGAGGCGCGTGCCCAGGTTCTCTCGACCGAGTGGCTGGACGTGGCCCTGCCCCCTCCCGTGGCCACCGGGCGAATGATGCTCCGCCCTCCCAGGGCGACGAGCGGCGCCCCCGTGCCCGCGCAGGGGGTCGCCGCCGAAACCTCCGCCGACGGCACGGCGCCGCAGGTGATGAATCGCGCGATGCCCGGAGCCTTCGCCACGCCAAAGCGCGGCCGCACACGAGCAGCTACGTCGGGTACCAATCGCGGCGCGGCGCCAGCATCGGCCGCGCTTTCCCCCGAACAACAACTGCGTGACGCCGAGTTCGCGCGCTTGCGCGCCCTGCTGAAGCCGACCCAACCGGACGACGCCTCCGAAGTGAGGGTCCCCCTGCCCGCTCGGGCCGCTCCGCTCGTGGTCGACGCGCCCGCCGACCCGCTTCGCGTGCTGGAAGGCGAGATCCGAAACCAGGCCCAGGAGCTCGCCCAGCTTCCTTCGACCTCCTGCACGGCGCGCATCGCGGCCTGGGCCGGGCGCGTCCGTTCCTACGAGGAGACCAGCGGAAACCGGGTCGCGGCCGATCTCCTCCTCGACAAGCTTCGGGTGCTCGCCCGCGCCATGGATGCCGGACGGATCGAGGCCTTGAACGGGTCCTGGAAGACGTCGGATTGGGCCACCTACATACGGATGAACCAGGCCCTCGCCGAGGCGCCTCGAGAGGCCGTGGCGACGCGCGCGGCGCCCGCTGCTGAGCCGAGCGGCGAGCCCGACTACGGTGACATCTGGTCGCAGCCATCCTGACGCCGAAATGACGATTCCGCTGGCTGTCCGCTTCAGCCGCAGGATGACTGACCGCAGGCGCGACCGCTCGGCCTCCGGTCAGCGCGCCGGCGTGTGGCCGTCGACCCAGCGCTCGATGTCGGCCAGGACCGCCGTCCTGTCGAGATCGTTGAGCAGATCGTGGAAGGCGCCGTCGTACAGCTTCAATGTCTTGTCGGACGCGCCGGCGGACTCGTAGAACTCCTCGCTGCCGCTCGGCTTCGTCGCCTTGTCCGCGGTGCCGTGGAGGATGAGAACCGGCAACGTGAGCTTGGCGAAGTCGTTCTTCAGGCGCTCGTCCGCGTGGACCAGCGCCGCCATCGTCTGGAAGGGCTGTGACTCGTTCGCGATGAGCGGATCCGCGTTCATCGCCGCCACGACCTGGGGATCGCGCGAGAAATCGGCGTTCTTCAGCTTGACCGAGTGGGCGTGTGGCGCGATGTGGCTCAGCCCCTTCAAGACGGCCAGCGCGAAGTCGGGGGCCGGCACGCGGTACGCGAAGCTCTCGCTGATCAGCCCGGCGAGCTGGGACTGGTGATCGATGGCGTATGTCACGGCGACCACGCCACCCGCGCTGTGCCCGAGCAGGAAGATTGGCAAGCCCGGTTCTCGCGCCTTCACCCGGCTCACCAGCGCCGCCACGTCGTCGACATAATCCGAGATCTTGTCCACGTAGAAGCGCTCGCCCGCCGACCTGCCCCGACCGCGCAGGTCGATGGCGTACACGGCCAGGCCGTGTGAAACCAGCTGCTCGGCCACCCACTGATACTGGCCGCTGTGCGAATTGAAGCCTGGCACGATCACCATCACGGCGCGCGCCTTGCCGTCAGGGCGCCAGCTGCGCGTGAAGATCTCCAGCCCACCGACGCCTACAAGGGTCTCTTCGTTCATTGGCTCTCTCCCCGTTTTTTCAGGCAGACACAAGACCGGCGAACACCATTGCCTGCCTTCCTGGCATCCGGGGGGCGAGAGTTCTTATATAAGAGCGAGGAATGGATCTCCAACTGAGGGACAAGGTGGCGGTCGTCACCGGCGCCAGCAAAGGCATCGGCCTGGCCATCGTCAAGGCGCTCGCCGCGGAGGGCGCGCGCGTCGTCGCGGGGGCCCGCAGTATCGACACTCTCGGAGGGATCGAGCGCGTCACGCCGGTCGCGCTGGACCTGGCGACGCCCGACGGCCCCGGCCAGCTGGTGCGCCGCGCGCTCGACGAGCATGGTCGCGCGGACGTGCTGGTGAACAACGTGGGCGCCGTGCGCATGCGGCTGCAGGGATTCCTGGGGACCAGCGACGACGAGTTCGCCTGGTCGATGCAGATGAACTTCTTCGCGGCCCTGCGGGCGACGCGGGCGGTGCTGCCCGCCATGCTCGGCCAGCGCTCGGGCGCCGTCGTCAACATCGCCTCCGTCAACGCCTTCTTCGAACCGGACGCCGGCGTCCTCGACTACGGCGCCGCGAAGGCGGCGCTCTTGAATCTGACGAAGTCTCTCGCTCAGGAGTTCGGACCGAAGGGCATCAAAGTCAACGCGATCTCGCCGGGCCCCGTCAGCACCGATCTGTGGCTGGGCAAGGACGGCGTGGCCCAGACGGTCGCCCGAGCCAGCGGAGTCGATCCAGAAACGGCGCGCCAGAACGTGCTGGCCAGCATCGGCGGAATTCCCACCGGCCGGCTGACGACGCCGGAGGAGGTCGCCACCCTGGCGGTGCTGCTGGCCTCGCCGCTGACGGCGAACGTGACGGGGTCGAACTACGTGATCGACGGCGGCTTGATCAAGACGACCTAGGCGCAATGCCGTTCACTTAGGCCGGCAACGTCGCGGGAGGGCAGCCGAAACCCGGTGAGTGAAACGCCAGGAGGCGAGGGACGCCAAGACGCTGGAGGAGCGGGCCAAGGAGCTCGATGAGCGT
>Ga0105240_10001244_pt1 | contig 44183 bp, 34 predicted proteins | sample KBSC54metaG_FD_80426 | JGI IMG/M metagenome (GOLD analysis project Ga0105240, IMG submission 80426) | Corn rhizosphere microbial communities from Kellogg Biological Station, Michigan, USA - KBS C5-4 metaG | ecosystem: Host-associated > Plants > Roots > Rhizosphere > Soil | place: Michigan, USA... | reverse complement strand
GGAGATGGCGAGGACGGCGAGGAGGAGAGTGAGAGCTACGGTGGTGTTGTTGGCTTGGGGGATGGCGCGGTAGAGGGCGACGATGGCGGCGACCAGCAGGAGGGAGGCGGCGAAGCGCAGGATGTTGCGGGGCACGGCAATTTCATCATAGGCGAAGGGGAGGGGAGATTAGTTAAGGGCGTTTGCGGGTGCGGAAGGTGCGGGTGGGGTCATCGTCGGGGTCGGGGGTTTCTTGAGGGGGGCGCTGGGGTTCGGGGATGTGGCGGGGGTTGACGCGGATACGGGTCCAGGTAGAGGAGCGGCCGCGCATGGAGTCGATGAGGATGTCGTCGACGGCCAGGAGGGAGGCGGCGGCGGGGTGTTTTTGCTTCCAGCGTTCGAGGCCGGCGAGCGCGGCTTCGCGACTGGGGGAATTGGCGATGGTCAGGAGCGGCATTTTGGCGCGGGAGGGGGCAACGCGGGGGGCTTCGCCGGCCATGCGGCGGAAATGGGGAGGCCAGGGAGCGTCGGCGAGTCCGGAGGCCTGATCGCGGTCGGCGAGTTCGAGAAGGGCGTCGAGGGAGCCGACGGCGGTGTCCATGGCGGCATGGGGATCGCCGATCTTCTGGAAGCGGGCGGGGACGGTGAAGATGGTGAACTCCTCGGGATCGACGTCGGGGACCTCGTCCCAGGAGAGCGGGGTGGAGACGCGGGCGTCGGGGAGGGGGCGGACGGAGTAGGCGGAGCAGGTGGTCCGGTCTTTGGCATTCTGGTTGTAATCGAGAAACACGCCGTGGCGCTCTTCCTTCCACCATTTGGAACTGGCGAGGTCGGGGACGCGGCGCTCGACGGCGCGGGAGAGGGCGACGGCGGCGCGGCGGACCTCGGAAAACGTCCAGCGGGGCTGGATGCGGACGTTGATGTGCATGCCGCGCGAGCCGCTGGTTTTGGGCCAGCCCTGGAGTCCGACTTCGGCGAGGAGCGCTTTGACTTCGAGGGCGACGGCGCGGACGTCGGACCATGCGACGCCGGGGCCGGGATCGAGATCGACGCGGAGCTCGTCGGGGTGGTCGAGGTCGGCGGAACGGACGGGGTGGGGGTGGAGTTCGATGCAGCCGAGGTTGACGATCCAGGCGAGTCCGGCGGCGTCGTCCACGACGATTTCCTCGGCGGTGCGGCCGGAGGGGAATGAGAGGGTGACGGTGCGAAGCCAGGAAGGGCGGTCGGACGGGGCGCGCTTCTGGTAGAACGCCTCTTCTTCGGCGCCGTTGACGAAGCGTTTGAGGACGACGGGGCGATCGGCGATGCCGGCGAGGGCGCCTTCGGCGACAGAGAGATAGTAGCGGACGAGATCGAGCTTGGAGACTTTGGCCTGGCGGGAGAAGTAGGGCTTATCGGGGTGGGTGACGCGCACCTCCCTGCCGGCGATTTCGAGGATTTCGGCCGCCTCTTCCTTCTTCACTAAAAACAGGGTACCTACATTTCGAGGTTTCCGCGATAGAACAGGTCCTTCACAAAGAAGCTGACATCACGTTCGGGGAAGGGGAGATTGGCGAGGTAGAGCTTGAATTCCACGGTCTTGTCGGTGGGCTTGGCGGCGCGGGGGAAGACGAGGCGGAGGACAGGGTCGCTGGGGGTCGGGGGAAAGAGACCGAGGAGTTTGTAGCTCTTGCGACCGATCTTCATCTCGGTTTCGTCCTGCATGCGCTTGGTCTCGCCGCCTTTTTCGGCGCCGGCGACGGTGGGATAGGGAATGGCGAGGACGAAGGCGCCGGCGCGGTGTTCGGCGAGAAAGTCGACATAGTCGGGATCGGGCGCGGGCAGTTTGGAGCGCTTGCGGAATCGCGCTTCGGCCAGTTCCATGGGGGCGGCGGTGGCGAAATAGACGCGGACGGCGGGTTCGGGCCTGGCGGTGGCGACCCAGGGGCTGGATTGGAGAAGGATGTCGATATCGGCGTCGGTCCAGGTTTCGGGTGGCTTGGTTTCCCAAAAAGGCTGGGCGAGAAACAACAGGAGCACGAGCAGGGTGCGCATAATATCTCAATATGCCAGTAATCCGGCGCGGGCAGACGGAGGATTTCGAGGAGATCGCGGGAATTCAGGCGGCAAGTCCGGAGGCTGCGCAGTGGGAAACGGCGGATTACAGCCGATATGATCTGTGGGTGGCGATTTGCGAAGGCCGGGTCGGCGGCTTTCTGGTGGCGAGGGCGTTAGGCGAGGGCGAGAGCGAGGTGTTGAACCTGGCGGTGTCGCCCGAGTTCCGCAGAAAAGGCTTGGGGAGGGCACTACTGTCGACCGTGGTCGAGGGCTACCGGGGGACGATCTTCTTGGAGGTCCGGGAGTCGAATCTGGCGGCTCGAAACTTGTATAAGTCTATGGGATTTAAGGAGATTAGCTCACGGTGCGGCTACTACGAATTCCCACCGGAAACTGCTATTGTCCTTAAGTTTCATTCATGTTAAGGTGGCGAATAGACGGAGATCCCGTCTTAGAAACGAGAGAAGAGATTACCCACCGAGCCTTGTTTCCGAACCGATCCCGACTCGGCGTGGCAACCTCACTGGGAGGAATTGCCCAATATGGAACGGAATGCACAGGAAGAGTTGAAAGCGCATCTGATGGCTTCGAATGAGGAGTTTCAGAATTTGGCCAGCCAACATTCGGAGCTTGCGCATGAGCTGGACGCTTTAGAAGCGCTTCCCCATCTGACTCAGGAGCAGGAGTTGGAGGAGACGCGTTTGAAGAAACTGAAGCTGCATTGTAAAGATCAGATGGAAGCGATCCTGAGCCAGTACCGGTCACAACAGGTCGCTTAACGTCAGGTGCGCGCTGTCTAGCGGTAATCTTAGGCCCGGTTGGCTTCGGCTGACCGGGCCTTTTGCGTTTGCGGGGAGCGATGGAAGAAGAACCGGTACGAATTCCGATCAGCGATGTGTTCGATCTGCACAGCGTGCCTCCGCGCGACGTGAAGGCGGTGGTGGAGGAGTATTTGAACGAGGCGCACCGGCTGGGTTTCAAGGCGCTGCGGATCATCCACGGCCGCGGGATCGGGGTGCAGCGGGAAGTTGTGAGGTCGGTGCTGGCGGGGTGCAGCTTTGTGGTGGGATTTCGGGATGCTCCGGGCGAAGCGGGGGGCTGGGGAGCCACGATCGTCGATCTAGAGTAGGCGATTTAGTATCAAAATACACTTTTTAGCGAGAATACCGTAGCAAGCATTGCATTCCTTTGGGTCCGCGCCTACATAATTGATGTTGGTCGACTTGGTCACTCGGAGGAATGAATGGGTCGTAAATCGTTATTTGTGTGTCTGAGTTTAGCGGTTGGGGGCCTGCTCCACGCGCAGCCGCAAATCACGAGCCTGCAATCCTCGCCCTTTTATGGAAGCGATTCGGTGTTCGGTGCGGCGATCACCGGCGGGACGGATCTGCCCGAGGGCTTCATTCTTTACGTCAACGGCAGCTTCAATCCCAACAATTTCTCGAAGGTGACGTGGACGAACACGATCACCGGGCAGACGCAGGATTTCTTTGTCGAAGGCGGCGTGCAGAGCACGGGTACGACGCAGATCGTGGTGCAAATACCACAGACGCTCTTTCCGGCGGTAAGTGGGGCACAGGCGGTAAACATCACGGTCACGGAGGTCACGTTCCTGGACACGGGGACGATCACAAATGTTTCGAACGCCTCCGTGTTCACGATTAATCCGCTGATGGCGGCTCCGAACCTGTTGCCGGCGGGCACTGTTGGGACACCGTATAGCGCGAGCTTATTCACGGGGGGTACACCGCCGTACAGCATCTCACTGTCCGAGGGTTCGAATCCGCCGCCCACCGGACTGTCGCTGCCGGCCAGTCCGACGAATACACCGCTGCTGACGGGGACCCCGGGGGCCCCTCCGGGGTTGGGGAATTTTTCGATCACGGTGACGGATGAGTGGGGGAACGTAATTTTCCCATACGAAACGATCGAGATTGTGGCGACTCCGACGGTCAGCCAGGTGAGTCCGAACACGACGATCGCGGGGACGAACGGGATCGCGATCACGGTCACGGGAACGAATTTTGTCACGCCGACGACGCTGGATCTGCTCACGAATTATCCGGGCAGCGTGATCCGGCTCACGATTGCCGGCGCCAACTCGTTCATCGTGGCGTTGCCGACGACGGTGGAAAACAGCACGACGGCGCAGGCCACGATTCCGGCGCAGTACCTGAGCAGCGCGGGCGTGATTGGGGTGTCGGTGGTTCAGCCGAGCGCAGCCGTGTCCAATTCGTTGCCGTTTACAGTGACGGGTCCGGCCATTACACAGGTATCTCCGTCGCCGATCACAGCGCGGCCGACGGCAATCCCGGTTACGGTGACGGGATCGGGATTTCTGGCCAGCGGGGCGGGGTCCCCGGTGCAAAGCACGATTCTGTTGAACGGCACTCCGGTGGCGACGACATTCAATAGCACGGGGAGTCTCTCGACGAACGCGATTTTTGCGACGCCGAATACGACGGCGTCGTTCCAGGCGATGAATCCGGGCGGAAGCTTGTCGAATACCGTGGTGGTCAACATCCTGGCGGCGCCGAGTATCAGCAGCGCGACGCCGAATCCATTCCCGGGCGGCGGGCTGACGGTGAACGGGTTGAACTTCACCAACACGATGACGGTGCTGTTCAATGGAACTCCGCTGTCGACGGCGTTCGTGAGTGCGACGCGTTTGACGGCTGTGGCGCCGCCGACTCTTTTCGCGAGCAGCGGCAACTCGGCGCTGATTTCGGTTCGGACGACGGACAACTTTACGACCGCGGCGGTGTCGATTGCGCTGAGTACGGTGCAGATTACGACGGCGTCGCTGCCGCAGGCTACTGGATTGCAGCCGTACAGCGCCAAATTAGCGGCGACGGGCGGGACGAGTCCGTACCTGTGGTCGGCCAGCGGATTGCCGTCGGGGCTGTCGGTGAATGCTCAAACGGGCGACATCACGGGCACGCCGACCACGTTCGGCGCGTTCCAGGTGCTGGTGACCGCGACGGATAGTTTCGGGGCTTCGGCCACTGCGCGACTGACGCTGAATGTTTCGGCGCCCGCGCCGCCGCCGCAGATCACGACGGGTGGAACGCTGCCGGTAGGATTCGTGCAAGTCTCGTACAACACGACGGTGACGGCGAGCGGGGGCAACGGCGCGCTGAGCTTCGCGCAGGGCACGGGCAATCTGCCGCCGGGGTTGACGCTGGATTCGAACGGAGTGCTGCGCGGCTTGCCGACGACGGTGGGAACGTACACCTTCTCTGTTGTCGTGACGGACGCCGATAATCTGAGTGGGAGCGGCACGTTCACGCTGGTGATCAAACCGCAGCCGCTGGCGATCATCACGAGCAGTCCGCTGGCGAGCGTGGCGGTGGGATCCTCGGTCAACGTGAAATTCACGGCTTTCGGGGGCGTGCTGCCCTACAGCTTCAGCGGCAGCAATCTGCCGCCGGGGTTGAGCATGGCGGCGGACGGGACGCTCTCGGGGACGGCGACGGCCGCGGGGACATTCCCCTTCACGGTTACGGTGTCGGACAACGCCGGCGATACGCCGAGCACGAAGAACTTCAGTCTGACGGTGACCGGCACGGCGCTGAGCGTGACGGGCACGCTGGTGGACGGGCAGGTCGGGGTGCCGTACTCGGCGTCGATCGGCGCAACGGGCGGCAGTTCGCCATACGTATTTAGCACGACGGGGTTGCCGGATGGGCTGTTGTTTGGGAATGGCACTGTATCGGGTACGCCGACGGTGGCCGGGAAGTTCACCGTGACGGTGAACGTGACGGATTCGAAGAACGCTAACGCCAGCCAGACTTTCACGATCAATATCGCGCCGGGGGCGCTGACGATCACGACGGCAACGCTGCCGAACGGTACGGTGGGGGTGGCGTATTCGGCTAGCCTGGCGGCCAGCGGCGGCACGGGCGCCCTGTCCTGGTCGGTGAGCGGATTGCCTGGGGGCGTTTCGGCGACGGCGGCCGGGGCGATCAGCGGGACACCGACGGCGAGCGGAAACTTCACTGTGTCGGCGACGGTCACGGATGGGAAGGGCGCGACGGCTACGAAGAGCTACACGGTGACGGTATCGGCGGCGACTCTGGCGATCACTACGGCGTCGCTGGCGAATGCGACGGCGGGGACGGCTTATTCGGCGAATGTGGCGGCGAGCGGCGGAGTGGAGCCGTATCAGTTCAGCGCGACGGGATTGCCGGCGGGGTTGTCGATGTCGGCGTCGGGCGCGATCACGGGGACGACGACGGCTACGGGCGCGGCGAGTGTCACCGTGACGGTGAAGGATGCGGCGGGAACGACGGTGAGCAAGACGTATACGCTAACGGTCGGGCTGCCGGCGGCTCCAGCGCTGACGGTGACGGGCCTGCCTGCGACGTCCGCGCCGGCTACTCAATCGACGGTTCAGATCGGGATCGGGGCGGCGTATCCGGTGCCGGTTACGGTGAATCTGTCGATGACGTTCGCGGCGGATTCGGGTCCGGACGATCCGACGGTGCAGTTCTCGACGGGCGGGCGGACGGCGCAATTGACGATCCCGGCGGGGGCGACGGCTGCGCTGACCACGGTCGGGGTGCAGAGCGGCACGGTGGCGGGGACGGCGACGATTACGGCGCGGCTGGTGGCGGGGACCCAGGATATCACGCCGTCGCCGGCGCCCACGCGGACGGTCCGGATCAACTCGATCCCGCCGGTGGCCACGACGGTTACGGCGACCGGGACGAGCACGGGGTTCACGGTGACGGTGACGGGCTTCGCCACGGCGCGGAGGATCACGCAGGCGATCTTCACGTTTACGCCGGCGGCGGGGGTGAATCTGCAGACGACGACGGTGACGATCAATGTCGACGCGGTGTTCTCGGCGTGGTATTCGAGCAGCGCGGCGGCGGCGTTCGGGAGCCAGTTCATCTATACGCAGCCGTTCACGGTGAACGGCGGGGCGGGATCGGTGGCGTCGGTGAGTGTGACGCTGGTGAATGCGGATGGGAGTTCGACGCCGGTCACGGCGGTGGTGAAGTAGCGGCTCGCGGTGTTCGCCGCGGGGGTGGGGATGGGGGGGCCAGGGATTAGTTGCGCCGGCTGGCGCCGGCGGGGCGCGGTGACGGTACAGTGAAGTAGTGAGGTCGAACCTACTTGCGACGGTGGCGATTTGCGGGGTGGGGCTGGGGCTGAATCTGTGGATCGCGGCCGCCAACAGTAGCGGGTGGGGAGTCGACTTCAACCAGTTTTATTCGGCGAGCCGGCTGGCGGGGACGGGTCACCTCTACGACTGGGATCAACTGCGGCGCCTCGAAGCGGAGCACGGCCAGGAAGTGCGGACCGGGCGGATTCCGCTGGTATCCTTCCTTGAAAAAAGCGTGAGCTGGATGCCGTACGACACGGCGCATGTCGTGTGGCTGGTGGTGTGCGCGGGCGCGCTGCTGGGATTTGCGCTGCTGTGGCCGGGCATGAATCGGACGATGATGCTGACGGCGTTGTGCTGGTCGATGCCGGCGGCGCTGCTGCTGATCCTGGGGCAGGATACGCCGTTCTGGCTACTGGGCGCCGCGTTGGGGCTGTGGCTGCTACAGCGGGACCGGCCGTGGCTGGCGGGCATCGCGTTCTCGGTGTGCATCTGCAAGTATCACCTAGCGGCGGGGATCCCGATTCTGCTGGTGGCGCAACAGCGCTGGCGTACGCTGGCAGCGGGGGCGGCGGCGGGAGCGGCGTGGCTGGCGGTGTCGTTCGCGATCGAAGGCTGGGAGTGGCCGCGGCATTATCTGGCGATGGTGACGCAGCCGCTGTTTTCGCCGGCGCCGGAGCGGATGCCGAACCTGCGGGGGGTCGCGCACTGGCTGCCGTGGCCGACGGTGGTGGAAGCGATTCTTGCGATCGCGGTAGTGGTGCTGTTGTGGCTGATCTGCCGGCGGAGTGCATCGGTGGGGGTGGCGGGTGCGATGGCGGTGGCGGCGGGACTGGTGCTGGCGCATCACGGATACGCCAACGACTGCGCGCTGCTGATTCCGCTGCTGGCGCTCATCATTCAGCGCGTGACCGCGCCAATGTGGTTGAAGCTCTGGGCGATCGTGCTGCTGACACCGGCGCCCACCTTGCTAATCGCCACGAATAAGCCGATGGCGGGACAGTTTCTGCTGGTGGGGATCGTGCTGGCCGCGCTCGTTCGAGAGCAGATGGTAGCCTCGAAAACCTGACGCCATGGAACTGACGCTCACACCGAACGGCCATTTGATCCTGAGCCCCAAAGACGAAGCGGGTGCGCTGCGCGACGCATTCGAGCGCGGGTCGGGCCACGGGCTGCTGTATTTGGGCGCCGATCGGACGGGAGCGGCGCTGCCTGCGGTGTATGCGTTCTGGCGCGACTTCGGCGGGCGGTACGTGACGGCGGTTTGCACGCAGGCGGGGAATCCGCATGTGCCGCCGCCCTCGACGGAGGAACTCGAGTGGATCGTGCTGGCCGCGCCTCCGATGACCGGGTCGGAGTATCTGACCGCGGCGGTGCTGGAGAACTTGTGGCGCGAGCTGGACCTGGCGTTTGCGGACGAGCTTTCGGATTCCGGGCTGAACGTGCAGGAGTTCTTGAAGGCTCGGAATCCGGCGTGGAACCTGGTGGGCCGGGTGCATTTTCATCTGGCCGAGAATCGCGGCGATCCGGAATTTCCGTTCGCGTTTCTGGCCACGTACACGTCGGGGCTGTCGGCACACGCGAAGGCGCAGCATCTGCAACTGGGTCAGGCGCTGCGGGAGTATGCGGGGGCGGCGAATAAGGATCGTCTGCTTTCGCTGCTGCTGCCGGTGCAGAGGGCGGCGGAGGGATGTCCGTGGCTGAAGGCGATGATCGATGCGGGCGAGATTTTCCATCCGCTGCGCTGGACGGCGCGGGAAGCGATGCAGTTGCTGAACGACGTTCCGCAGTTGGAAGCGGCAGGAGTGCTGGTGCGGATGCCGGCGGCGTGGCGGGGAAGCCGGCCGCCGCGTCCGCGCGTTTCGGGAGTGGTGGGGACGAAACCGCCGTCGGCTCTCGGCGTGGAGGCGATGCTCGACTTTTCGATGGCGGTCACGCTGGATGGCGAGCGGCTGACCGAGGAGGAAGTGCGGGAGTTGCTGGCGAAGTCCGACGGGCTGGCGATGGTGCGGGGCAAGTGGGTGCAGATCAATCGCGAGCATCTGGGGAAATTGATCGAGCAATTCCGGCGGATCGAGCAGACGGCGGGCGAGCAGGGGCTGGGATTCGCGGAGGCGATGCGGCTGCTGGCGGGCGCGGACATCGCGGGCGGTGTGGAAGACGCGGTGGCCGAAGAATCGGCGGACTGGCGGCAGATATCGGCGGGTCCGTGGCTGGCGGAAACGCTGCGCGAATTGCGTAGTCCGGAAGCAGTGGGGCGGATGGATGCGGGCACGCCGCTGCGTCCATATCAGCAGGTCGGCGTGCAGTGGTTATACCTGCTGACGAAGTTGGGACTGGGCGCGTGCCTGGCCGACGATATGGGGCTCGGCAAGACGCTGCAGGTGCTGTCGCTGCTGCGTGTGCTGAAGCAGCAGGCGGCGGACAACGGGCGTCCGAGCCTGCTAGTGGCTCCGGCGTCGCTGCTGGCGAATTGGGCGGCGGAGATGGAGCGCTTCACGCCGGATCTGCGGTCGGTGATCGCGCATCCTTCGGCGATGCCGGCGGCGGAGTTGAAGAAGCTTTCGGCGGAGCGGCTCGGAGATACCGATCTGGTGATCACGAGCTACGGATCGCTGCTGCGGATTCCGTGGCTGGCGGAGACCACGTGGCGGTTGGCGATTCTGGACGAGGCGCAGGCGATCAAGAATCCCGGGGCGAAGCAGACGCGGGCGGTGAAGCAAGTGAAGGCCGGCGCGCGGGTGGCGTTGACGGGGACGCCGGTGGAGAACAGGCTGGGCGATTTGTGGTCGATCTTCGATTTCATCAATCCGGGGCTGCTGGGGAGCGCGAAACAGTTCACGACGTTCAGTAAGAGCCTGGCGAAAAACAAGCACGCGTCGTTCGCGCCGCTGCGAGAACTGGTGAAGCCGTACATTCTGCGGCGGCTGAAGACCGACCGGTCGGTGATTTCGGATCTGCCGGATAAGACCGAGATGAAGGCATTCTGCGGGCTGAGCAAGCGGCAGGCGGCATTGTACGAGCAGTCGGTGACGGAGTTGGCGACGCGGCTGGCGGATGCGGATGGGATGCAGCGGAAGGGGCTGGTGCTGGCGTTCCTGATGCGGTTCAAGCAGATCTGCAATCATCCGTCGCAGTGGCTGGGGGACGGGGGATGGGGCGAGGAGGATAGCGGCAAGCTGGCGCGGTTGCGGGAGATCGCGGAGGTCGTAGCGGCGAAGCAGGAGAAGATGCTGGTGTTCACGCAATTCCGCGAGACGACTGCGCCGCTGGCCGCGTTTCTGGGGTCGGTATTCGGGGCGCCGGGACTGGTGCTGCACGGCGAGACGGCGGTGAAGAATCGGAAGGAACTGGTGCGGCGGTTTCAGGAAGACGAGACGGAGCGATTCTTCGTGCTGTCGCTGAAGGCCGGCGGGTCGGGGCTGAATCTGACAGCGGCGTCGCACGTGGTGCACTTCGATCGGTGGTGGAATCCGGCGGTGGAGAATCAGGCGACGGATCGGGCGTTCCGCATCGGGCAGAAGAAGAACGTGCTGGTACACAAGTTCGTGTGCCGGGGTACGGTGGAGGAAAAGATCGACGAGCTGATCGAGTCGAAGAAGCAGATCTCGCGCGATGTGCTGGAGGGCGGCGGGGAGTTGCTGTTGACGGAGATGAGCAACGACGATTTGTTGAAACTGGTGGCGCTGGATTTGGGAAAGGCGATGCAGGAAGGCTGATCCATGTGGGGACCATACGTTTCGGTAGCGGAGAAGCGGCGGCGGGCCATGAAGGCGATGGAAAAACGCCGGAAGCAGGGACACGTTGTGTCGCCGGTGACGCTCGAGGGCCGCAAGATCACGAGCACGTTTTGGGGCAAGGCGTGGTGCGAAAACCTGGAGGGGTATAGCGACTTTGCGAATCGGCTGCCGCGCGGGCGGACGTATGTGCGGAACGGGTCGGTGATCCATCTGGAGATCGGTCCGGGGGAAATCGAAGCGCTGGTTAGCGGGTCGGAGATCTACGAGGTGTCGATTTCGGTGACGCCGGTGGGAAAGGCCCGGTGGGAAGCGATTTGCAAGGACTGCGCGGGCGGGATCGATTCGCTGGTCGAGTTGCTGCAGGGGCGGTTTTCGAAGGGCGTGATGGAGCGGATCTGCAGGCAGGGGACGGGGCTGTTTCCTTCGCCGCGGGAGATCCGGCTGTCGTGCAGTTGTCCGGATGGGGCGTACATGTGCAAGCATGTGGCGGCGGTGCTGTACGGGATCGGGGCGCGGTTGGACAGCTCGCCGGAGCTGCTGTTCAAGCTGCACAAGGTCGAGGCTGGGGATTTGATTGCGAGCGCGGGGGATACGCTGCCGCTGGCGAAGAGGGCGCCGGATCAGGCGAAGATCCTGGAGGCAGATCTGGGGGGGATCTTCGGGTTGGAATTGGCGACGTTCGAGGGGGAGGCGGCGCCCGAGAAGGGGCGTAAGGGACGGGTTGATTCGACGGGCCGTTCCACGCCAAGACGCAAAGACGCCAAGCCGCAAAGAAAACAGAGCGACGCTACGTGAGTAGGCGGTTGACTTCGCGGATGACGGCGAAGGCATCGGCGACGTAGAGGACGTCGGCTTTGCCGCGGGCCCAGCCGCAGTTGGCGTCGAGATTGATGGCGCGGCGTTCGCTGATGAAGCGCCAGCCGACGGCGTGGGGTTCTTCGCCGTGGCAGCAGGTGGAGAGTCCTTTGGGGTGGCGCGGGGTGGAGCCGGTCTGGCCGACCTGATTGAGGTGGGTCATGAACCCGAGGACGGCTTCGCCTTCGCCGCTGAGATCGACGAGCGATTTGCTGCCGCCGAGGGAGGCTTTGGCGGCGCGGAGGAAGCCCAGGATGAGGCTCTCGGCTTCGCTGCCGTGCACCGCGCCATCGGCTTGCTTCTTGGTCCAGCCGGCGCCGGCGACAAATAGGAGGTCGGCGTCGGGGCGGATGGTCTGCTCGTCGGCTTTGGGGGCTTGAATGCCGGTGACGCTGGTGCGGGTGGCCGGAGCATCGACCGCGACGAGTTCGACCGGGGCCGTGCCGGGCACGCCTTGCCACGGGGCGACGCAGCCGGAATCGAGCAGCACAAACCAGGGACGCTGCTGTCGGGTGAGCACGGCTTCCATGCGCTGGCGGTAGAACCAGCGGGTCACGGCGGGTACGCTGTTCTGGATCATAATGCTGGTGGCGTGGGTATCGACGCGACCGTTTAGTCGGTAGGCAGCGCCGGGGATGGCGCGCGACCATCGGGAAGTGGCGGGGGCGAGCACGAGGGCGGTGCCGGATGCGCGGGCGAGGGCTTCGGCAGCGGCGGCGTCGGTGGAGTAGCGCGCGGCGGCGAAGGGTTCGCCGCTGACGGCCAGAATGCGGACGGCGCCGGATGAAGCGATCTGATCGGCGGCCGGTTGGACGGCCGCGCCGACGAGTCCGACGGTCAGATCGCCGCCTAGCGCGAGGGCGGCGGTGAGGGCTTCCAGGGCGGGTTTGGCGAGCGCGCCATCGGCTTCGGTGTGAGCCAGCAGGAGGATGGATTCCATGTTAGTTCTCCTTCACCCAGGCGACGATTTCGCGGGCGATCTCTTGCGGCGAGAGGTCTTTCACGATGCGCGTTTCGCGCTGCTGTTTGGGGAGGCTGACGGAGGCGAAGCAGAGTCCGGCGCCGGGGATGGGAGTTGGTTTGGCGCGCTGCAGGGAGGGCATAACGGTCCGCATGTTGGCCATGCCGACCTGCGGATTATTGCGGGGCTCGGGGAGGTGGCCGGTAGCCCAGCCGAGGACAGCCGGGGGCGTACTGCAGACCGACACCTGATGGCGACCGCCTTCGATGCGCTCAAGGACCTCGAAGCTGCCGTCGTCGCGGACGGTCAGGCGATCGACGCCCTGGAACTGTTCGGTAATGCCGAGGCGTTCGCCGACCATCTGCAAAGTGGAGCCAGCGCCGCGGGAGGCCGATTCCCAGCCGCCGAAGAGCAGCATGCGGGAGCGGTCGAGTCCGGCGATGGCTTCGATGGCGGAGGCAAGGGCGGCGGCGGTTTCGAAGGAGTCGCAGAAGCCGGAAGCGGGGCCGTCCAGCGCCACCAGTTCGAAGGGGGCTTTCTGGGCGACCATCATCATGACCTGCTGGAGCTTGGCTTTGGGGCCGAGGCTGACCAGCCAGACCTTGCTGCCGGGCGTCTTCGCGGCCAGGTGTGCGGCTTCGTAGAGGGCGTGGCCGGCCCAGGGATCGAGGACGGCCGGAAGCATCATCTCATTCTTGAGCGAGGGTGCGCCGGAGCCGGTTACAGGCTCCAGCGTCTGCAGCGGGTCGGGAACAATACTGCCGCAGACCACGATTTGTAGCGGAGTGCTCATGGAAAGCTCCAGTATAATCGGAGTTCAGGATGCTGTGGTAGTTTCCGGCAGGGATGTTGGGAAATTCCACGCTCATCGTCTGGATCAAAGCGCGGTGCGTTCCAGCGGAGTGTGTTGCCCAAACACGGCAATCGCGTTCCACGCCCGCTTCGCTTGAGAAGATCGCGCCCGAAAATCCGACTTATAGCACCGCGGTGTTTCAGCAGATGGATCCGCTGGTTTTTCTGAGTATCAAGGAATCCGGGCTTGCCTTGAAAGGGCGGGCGCCATACCAAGGCTTGGCGTTTGCGGCAAAGGCGGCTTTGGACCCCCCTTCGTTTTTCCTTGATTTGGAGAGCATTTCAGATAAAACTATCTTTTGGACTGTACGGTCGGTACTAGTCCGGGGGAGGCGTGGATGGTACCCGCTTGGCGTTCCGCCGCGTGTGAGTTTTCTTTGCTGCGAAGGAGCGCGAGAATGGCCGACCCTGTTATTGGTGCCCACCAGAGATCTCTCTCAGATGTATTACGCATAACACCGTTGGATAGCCGAATAGCTGCGTCCCTCGCTTTCATGCAGGCGAACCTCGGTCGCACACTGTCAATGCGAGAATTGGGGCGGACATGCGGGCTCTCTGAGTCCCGCTTCCGTCACCTCTTCCGGCTAGACACTGGAACCCCCCGCAAAACAGCTCTGACTCGTCTGCGTATCCAATACGCCGAAGCGCTGCTGACAACGACCGACACGCACACGAAGGAAATCGCGGCGAGAGTCGGCCTGCCGATGAGCACGTTTATGCGTGTCTTCAAAGTGCACCGAGGTACGACACCTGCTAAACGTCGCCTGCGCAGCACTTCTTTGCGATCAGCAGTTGATTCTAAAACGCAAATAGCAGATAGTGAGACATTTTAGTTATTGGTGGTTATCTAGATAGTGTTGCACAATCGGATTTAGCATCAGGATGAATGACTAATTTGCTTAGCTCCCAAAATCGTAGATGTCGCGGAGATTTCTGACTCCACTTCCACGTGGCGCGGCTTGCGACAGCTTAGGACTTTTCAGTCACACCGAGACGAGCAACATAATCATGGTGCTTCCGAGAGAGAACATTGAATTCTACGGCTCAAAGACAACACGCTTTCCCACGCTTGGCCGCGTACCGTCAAGAGATCCTTATAGCCGAGAATTCCTGGTATCAAAGATGGTTTGGAACCTGCCGTAATCAATCAGCTATGTTGGCAAAGGAGGAACAATAACAATGATCTTGAAAGCTTTGAAAAGTTCGAAAGTGTGCTTCATTTTTGTGCTGGGAATACTGCCCTTGTTTGGACAGGACCCCATTCAAGGTTGGATAACAACCGGGCAGACTGAGGTAATCGCATTAAAAGCAGTAGATCAAACCGGTCTAACCGTCCAGAACATCAGTCGCAAAGCAATCACGGGGTTCGCCGTATCAATTACTGCAGCCGCGCAGGAGCGGCAAATTCACTACATGGATTTCTTTGATACCGCCCGACCGGGAATTGCTCCGGGGCAAACGTACGTGCTCCGAGTAGTTTTACAGCCGCCGGACATGGCGATACGGACGTTCAGGATTGAGGCGGCCATCTTTGAGGATGCATCGAGTGTCGGTTCAAAGCCACATTCGGACTTTCTTCGCGTCAAACGCCTCGGACGAATGCTAGAGAACGAGCGGATCGCCCGGCTCCTAAGGAAGGATCTGGAACACCCTCTTGTTGACAATATCGGCTCGCTGCCAACGAGCATCGGCGACCTGCCGGCGTCGATAGATAGCGCACTGCGATCACTCGCCGAAGTATCATTACCTGGCGCATCGATTGAGAATGTTCGACACATCGACGAACACTCTCAGTACGGATTTCTAGAAGGTGTTCGGAACGCTAGAGAAGAAGGTAGGATGATAGTCAGCCAGATCAGTAGTTTGTCGACAAGTCCGGGACAAAGGCCGCAGACAGACGCGCTGAATCAAATTGTCAAGCGGTACGAAGACCGTAGTATCACGTATCGGGCTTATCTTGCGCAACTCGAGCGGGGAGGTCGGTAATGCTACAGAATTACATTCGTGCATTTGTGGTCTACTCGGCAGCGATCGTCCTGCCGTTCTTGGTTGGCGCCCAAACCTGCGTTCCGAGTGCTCCGCAGGTCGGGGAAGTCGACTGGAATGATTGTTCCGGACAGCGACAGTCGTGTTCAGGAGCGATTACGAAACTGGTGAGTTGGAGCACTTATTTCCCCGACGGTTATACGCAAACGACCGCATTGGTCGGGACTGGCCGGGCAGACTCATACAGTAACTGTAACGCGGAAGGCCAGATCGTTGGTCCATATCCTACCGTCGAGTGTTGGCCTGCATTCTTCAGTCCCCAGACGAGCGACGGCAAATTCTTTGCTTCAGATTACGATGAGGATACATACGGCGTAATGTCCTGCTGCGGGGATGTGAGCTGTCAGATCGCCGTGCTTCAAAAGTATGTATCAGGAATAATTTGCTACCCCGTGGGCTACCACACTACGGAGGTAGACCATAGCTGCCCAAAGGTCTGCAGCTCGGCCGGTGAAACCTGCGATACTGATGCTTGCGGGTACGACTGCGGGTACAGCTACTGTACCGAAAACGGCGAAGAGTGCAACACCTCCAACTGTTCAACGTCGTGCGGAGGAGGCGGTGGCGGAGGCGATGACCCCGGCGGCGGCAGGAATTGCGAGTACGACGGCTGCGATTATCCTTACACTTGCGTTGACTGGCAAGGCGGTGATCCATTTTGCGCATATGTAATGGATCCAATTTTGGTCGACCTGGCCGGGGACGGCTTTTCAATGACGAATGTACAAAGCGGCGTGAACTTCGACTTTTTTGGGACGGGAACGCCATTTCGTATGTCGTGGACCAAGGCGGGCGCCCCTAATGGGTGGCTGACGTTGGACCTGAACGGCGACGGAAGAGTCGGTAACGGGACCGAGTTGTTCGGCAACGCAATGACGATCCCCACCACAGGCGCTCACCTTTTGGGATTTCAGGCGCTTGCCGTTTATGACTCTCCCGCGTCCGGCGGGAACGGCGACGGAGTGATCGACTCGAATGACGCCGTCTATGGGCGGCTTTCCATTTGGGTGGATACCAATCACAACGGGGTCACCGACGCAGGCGAGATCGTCTCATTACAGCAGGCCGGTATCAAATCGATTTCACTCGACTACAAGAATTCCGGATACACGGATGCGGACGGCAACCAGTTCCGGTACCGCGCCCAAGTATTTTGGGCAGACCCGAGGCAGAATGGCCGTCAGCACTGGGCCTATGACGTGATTCTGCTGCCCTCCGGCGTATCGGGAGTGGGCGCGAAGGGCAAGAAAGGAGGCGATTAGTGCTGCCGAGAATCTGGACTCGATACATGAGTGTTACACTTCTCGCCGCTCTGCTGTGTGTTACGGGCGCCAAAGCACAAAGCCGGTGTCCGGCGTTATCGGAGGGGTCGCGCGCCAAGCTGTCGTCCTTTGTTCAGAGGCAGTATCGGATTCCTGCCGCGACTCCCCTCGGGATTGCCGACCTGGGATTCATGGGGGATAGTTGTTATCGAAAGCTGGACTTCCACTCCGAGGACGCCAGCAAGCCGCTGCACATTACGCTGTTCGCTTCACCTGACCTACGGTTCCTCTCGCCGGACCTCATGGACTCTTTGATCGCGCCCCCAGCCGAAGTGCGGAAACCGTTAAAGGACGTGACTGCGGCACTCGCCAAGGGAAGCGCAGCAACCATGGGACCGAAGGATGCGCCGGTGACCATGACGTTGTTCTCGGACTTCCAATGTCCTTACTGTGCTCAGATGGCGCGCGGGCTCGTAAAGGACATTCTGCCTTCGCTAGAAGGGAAGGTCAGGGTGCAGTTCCGACACTTCCCATTGCCTATGCATGCTTGGGCCAGGACAGCAGCACAGGCAGCGGCCTGTGCCCGAGAACAGGGCGACGAGTACTTCTGGAAATTCCACGACTACTTCTTCGAGCATCAGCGGGAACTGAGTCAGGAGAACATTTCGAAAACTGTCGCGGAATTCGCCGGTGGGTTGCCGAGCTTTCAAGCGGCAAACCTAAAGACCTGCCTCGAAGGCAATGCCACGTCGGCCGCGATCGACCAGGATGTTGCCTTAGGCAAGGAAATCGGCGTCGGGGGCACACCGACGGTGTTCATCGGCGGCGAACGTGTGGTAGGGTACCGGCCTGACGAGATCCGGGAATTGGTAAGGCAGGCCGGCGCTCCCAAAGGGAAGGAGGGCACGAAAGAGCAGTAGTCCGAAGTCTATCTGGGCGGGCAGAACGCGGCAATCTGCGTATTGCTCGCCCAATGAAAATAACTTGCGCCCTTCCCGCGGCGCCTAACCGTTTCCGTTCAGGAGTGTGTTTTGCGGCTGAATTCTTCCGGCGCAGCTTTTCGAATCTTACTCGCGATTGCGGGGTATTTCGTATGGGTGCTGCTCGACAATCTGTTTGTGCTCGGCCCCGATTTCATTCGTCATCTATTTGAAAATCCGCCACCCTTCTGGGTAGACGAACCCTTGCGGGTACTGAAATCACCGGCAGCGATTCACGTTTCCCAACTGTTTCTGATTCCGTGCATCGTTGGGCTAGTGGCGGCCGCTCTATCGCGTACTCATGAATTGTCAATTTGTGTCTCAATTCTTGCTGTACGGTTGATGTTGCCTGTAATTGGCCATCTCCTGGCACACCGCGGTCCAGGTACTTACGGGGAGACAATCGCGGTGCTGGCCCTCAATGGCGCGGCGGTCTGTACCGCCGGTTTCATTGTCCAGTTTCGACGGACGAGAAGTTGGGGGTACCATCGGTCAGAGCCGGCATCGTGAGCGCGGCCTTCAAATAGTAAAGCGATCTTCTAAAGGCACCGGCGGCGAAGACCTCCGGCGTTACCGATTTGGCGTATCGGCGACATACGCCGACCGGTAACGCAGATCGAGGCGCTTTCGGGAGGTCTGAAGCTCCACCCGGTGAGTCGAACCGTCCTGGCGATAGTTGTTCGGCGCATAGGTCAAAAGGTAGCCTTGGCGCGAATCCTCCAGCGCTTTCTGGACGAGCGCTGAAAGACCGTTGCTGTCGTGGTAGGCGCGTCCAGCGGTCTGCGCCGCAAACTCTTCCATCATGTCGATAGGGAGGAGTACCTCGGGTGGACAAGGCAGGATCGGACAGGCGATCAGACCGCGAGCGTCAATAGGGTACAGCCTCACTTTGACGGAGCGCAGTTGCGCGCTGACCTCATCGACGCCGTGCGGGTCGTGCGGGGGCGGAAACCCGGCAGTCATCCACACCAGACTCTTTTCGCCGGGTAGGCTTTTCAGCCGGCGCGCGATTCCGGTCAACGCTTCGAGGGTAATGGTTAAGCGTTGCCCGGCGAGACGAAGAGACTCCTCGCTTGGGGTCGGAGGAAGCGTCCCGGCCGACACTGAAGAGGGCCTGGACGGCGGCGGGGGAGGAACTGCGCCGATGGGCAGTTGTTCCGGCTGGTAACTGTCGAGGACAGACCTTAAGATCTCCGGATCGGCCGTGAAATCGCACAGTAAGCGCAACTCTCCGCGGAGCACATAAATTGCAATTCTGTCCTTGCCTTCCTGGAGTTTGCGCAACATCCCGAAGACGCCGTCGCGACCCCTGATCTGATCGGCGAGGGGCGTATTGAGAGTATCCAGAAGAATGATCGACCATCGCGGCCCCAACCGGGCACCCGGCGCATTGTCGCGCGTCTTGTCTCCCGGTTGCGTGGAGCCGCCGAACTTCTCCAGACTCAAAATGTTCTGCTCTACGCCATTATCCAAGAGGCGGAGTTCCCTCGCTGTCAGGTCCGGGTCAGGGGAGTTTCTCGTGTCTCTAGCGATGACGGGAATCTCGACGATTCGAGTTTCCGTGCGAAACACGGGAACTTGAGAAGCAATTGCCCCAACCAACAGGAGATTCAACGCCAATGTCTTCATGCGGGCAGCACGAAGGGTCTGGGCCTTAAGAAATCGATGCGCTGAAGTTCCAGCGCGAGGGCAGAAGCGCTAAACCCGCCGAAGTGAGAGGGCCCGGTGGAGTTGGGTTCTCCGTGGGACATGGTGACCAGTGTATCGCGTGCCCAGGAGTTGAAGAATACACGGAATCGGGAAAAACCCCCTTCCGTTTTTTTCTTGATTCGGAAGGCATTTCAGACAAAACTATCTGTTGGACTCGTATTCAAGTTGCCGAACATAATAATGTGGCGAGGATCCAATGAGCATAGTAAGCGAGAGAGCAGTTTCCCGAATCCTACTCGCGATTGCGGGATATTTCGTATGGGTGCTGCTCGACAATTCGGTTGTGCTCGGCCCCGATTTCATTCGTCATCTGTTTGAAAATCCGCCACCCTTCTGGGTAAACGAACCCTTGCGGGTCCTGAAATCACCCGCAGCGATTCACGTGTTCGAACTATTTCTGATTCCGTGCATCGTCGGGCTGGTGGCGTCCGCTCTTTCGCGTACTCCTGAATTGTCAATTTGCGCCTCAATTCTCGGTGTACGGTTGGTGTTGCTTGTAACCGGTCATTTGCTGGCACACCGCGGTCCGGGTACTTACGCGGAGACAATGGGGCAGCTGGCTCTCAATGGCGCGGCGCTCTGTACTGCGGGTTTCCTTGTGCAGTTTCGACGGATGGGAAATTGGGGACACCATCGGTCAGATCCGGCGTGACCGGGCTGCCCCGCCCAGTTGGACCTCAAAAGATGCGAGAATCCGATACAGGAGTCCGTATGACCCTTCGAAGGTTCTTCCCCGCCCTCTGCGTGCCGGTGGCGCTGGCCGCCGCGTTTGCGCAAACCGAGACCCCCAAGCCGGCGCCTGCCGAGAGCAAACCTGCCGCCGAGGCGGCCAAGCCGGAAACGCCTGAAGACCAGAAGGCGTATTCGGCAGCCACCAAGGTCACCGATCCGACGAAGAAGATCGAGGCGCTGGAAAAGTTCAAGGCCGATTTCCCAAAGAGCGATATGCTTTCGGCGGCCGATTCGGCGATTCTGAGCACGCTGCTGAAGAAGTTTCCGGAACAGAAGGGGCGGATCGCGAAACAGGCCAAGGGCATGTATGCGCGGGCAACGAAGAACAAGGGCTCGGTGGCCAACCAGATCGCGGGGGAATTCCTGGACGCGGGGCTGCTGCTGAACGAGGCCGAAGGCTACGCGAAGAAGGGCGTGGCGGATATGCACCAGGCCAAATATACGGCCGACCTGAAGGCGAGTTACGAGAAGCGCAAAGCGAAGCCACCGTCGGATGAAGAGATCGCCAAACGGTATCGCGAGAGCCGGGCGTCGCGGCTGGCGACGCTGGGGCGGATCGAAGTGAAGCGCGGACAGACAGCCAAGGGGCAGAAACTGCTGGAGGAGGCCTGGGCGGTGAACTCGTCGCTGGTGGCCGTAGGCGCGACTCTGGGCGAACTGGCATTCAGGGCCGGGAACGACAGCAAGGCAATGGACCTGCTGGTGCCGGCCCGACTGAGCGGGCGCGCTCCGGCAAGCGCCAATGCGGCGCTGGATGCGCTGTACAAGAAGCAGCACAGCGGGTCGCTGGACGGCATGGACGCCATGCTGGACGAGCAGTATCGGAAGCTGTACCCGAGTCCGGTAAAGGCGGAAGAGTATCAACCGGCGGAGAAGCGCAGCGATCGCCTGGTGCTGGCCGAAGTATTCACCGGGTCGGGATGTCCGCCGTGCGTGGGCGCCGACCTGGCATTCGATGCGGCCATGGAGCGCTATACGCGCAAGGAACTGGCGGTGGTGATGTATCACGTGCACATTCCGCGGCCGGATCCGATGACGAATCCGGAGACGACGGCGCGGTCGAAAGCGTACGGCGTGAACGGCGTGCCGTCGTATGCGATCGACGGGAAGATGCTGGGCGGCGGTGGCGGCGGGCGCGATTACACGCAGACGGTATACGAGCGAATCCAGAAGCCGATCGAGGAAGATCTGGAGAAGCCGGCGGAGGCGAAACTGACGGCGCACGCGTCGTTGACGGGGAATACGGTGAAGGTGACGGGCGGCGTCGATGGCGTGTCCGAAAAAGCGGACGATCTGAAGGTCGAGGTGCTGCTCGTCGAGAAGCAGATCCGGTACACGGGAGAGAACGGCGTCCGGTTCCATCCGATGGTGGTGCGATCGATTGGCGAGGAGAAGGCCGAGGGTTCGTTCACGCGGACGTTCGACGTGGACGAGATTGCGGCCGGGTTGAAGAAGCACCTGGACGAGTACGAGGCGGGCGGGCATCGCGGCGAATCGTTCAAATTTATCGAGAAGAAGGACGCGATCAATCGCGCCAATCTCGCCGTGGTGGTGCTGGTGCAGGACGGGAAGACGAAGCACGTTCTGCAATCGGTGCTGATCGATTTGAGCACGGGGAACGGCGGGCGGATCTCGACGGAAACGAAATGAAGACTCTTTGTTGCGCGGGGCTGCTGGCGTTGGCGCTGGCGGCGGCGCCGGCCGATCCGGTGGCGTGGAAACTGCAGGACGGTCCTGCGAAGCCGGTGAAGGCGGGCGGGAAATTCTCGGTGAAGCTGGTGGCGAAGATCGAGGACGGCTGGCATTTGTACTCCACGAAGCATGTGGAAGACGGGCCGGTGGCGACGAAGATCTGGGTGGCGGACGGGCAGCCGTTCCAACTGTCGGACGCGATCAAGAGTTCGCCGCCGGAGACGCAGCAGGATCCGAGCTTCAATATGGAAGTGGAGTTGTACGAAGGGCAGGCCACGTTTACGCTGCCGTTGAAGGCGAACGCGGGGACTGCGGGGATACAGACGCTGACCGTGAGCGCGTCGTATCAGTCGTGCAATAACAAAATCTGCCTGCCGCCGAAGACGGTGAAGGTGTCGATGCCGGTGTCGGTGCAGTAGAAAAGAACGCCGGCCGGAGGCTTACGCTACTTGCGTTTGGACAGGACGAGCGGGGGGCCGGGGGCGAGCCAGTAGCGGGGTTGGCGCTGGGCGATGGGTTCGTAATTGCCGTAGACGTTCATGCCGAGGCGGTAGGTGTCGTCGAGGCAGAACCAATCGGTATCGCACTTTGTCTGGGGCGAGCCGGCGGCCTTGAATTGCGTGAAGGCGTTCCAGCCGTTCATCTCGTAGCTGGCTTCGATGCTGGTGGGCCGGATGCCGCTGCGGAGAGCCTGGCGGTAGAGGTCCCACGCGGCGTCGCTCCAGCGGAAATGGTCGTGCAGCCCGGCGATGGTGAAGAATGCCAGCGGGAGAAGCGCGGCGGTGTAGCGAACCATCGAGACGCGCGGCGCGTCGGACAGGATGAGGCCGAGGGCCAAGGTCAGGGCGAAAGTCTCGGGCAGGTAGTAGCGGTCGAAGGCGGCGAGGCGATCTACGAAGGTGGTCACGGTCAGCGACGCCGCGGCAAAGAGCAGGGCGAAGAGCAGCAGTTCGGCGCGGGGTCCACGTTTGCGGATGATGCGGGGCGCGGTGAACATCACCGGGATCCACAGAAGACTGGCGGTCAGCAGGACAACTTCGATGGCGCTCCACGCGACCGGCGGCCACGCGGGACTGCGCATCTGGAATAACTGAATATCGGGAAGCAGGATGGGTCCGACGCCCGCGTTGCGGATGACGTTCGACAGGAACGGGAACTGCGGGTTAAGGTCGAGATGCGGCGGCGTTTGCAGCAGCACCAGCGCGCTGCCGACTCCGAGGACGCTGAGGGCGATGGCCGCGGGGGCCATGCGGCGTTCCCACCGGGCAGCGGCGGCGACGAGCAGCGGAAGCAGAAACGCCGTCATGTAGACCAGAAAGATGCCGCCCTGTAGGACCGTCGCGCCGATGTTCACGGGCCAGATGCGGCCGAGGCGGTGCGAGTAGTCGGCCATCGGCACCTCGGCCATGGTCCGCGCAAAGGCAAAATAGCCCTCGATCACCGCGGTGAAAACGATCCCGCTCAGCGCCAGGCGGGGAAGCGATCGGCGTACGCGCGGCCATCCCGCCGCGAACGAGGACAACAGCAGGGCCGGGAAGACGAGCACGCAGTACTGGCGGATCCAGAATCCGAACGCGATGGCGGCGGCGGCTACGGTAGCGCCCAGCCAAGAGACGACGGGACCTTCGGTATGCGCTTGCCGGTCGCGCATCCAAATGGCCGCGCCGAGAAGCGCGAAAAAGTAGGCGTAGATCTCGGTCATGAAGGTGAGCGACAGATAGCTGAAAAGCGGATTCCAGACTACGGCCAGCAGGCACACGACGCGGATTCCGGGCCGCACGGCGGCGTAGCGGAGGAGGAGCCACAGCAGGCAGATTGTCAGCGCGCCGAACAGCATGGTCAGGCTGCGCAGGTGCGTGTGGGAGAAGCCGAGCAGTCGGATCACGGGGGCGGCGATGAGTCCCTGACCGATGAAGGCGGAACCGGTGTCGTGATCGAAAACGAAACGCCCGGTCTCGGCGAAACGCTTGCCGATGCGGGCGTAGATCCAGTCGTCGTTCAGGGGATAGTCGCCCCACGGCTGGACGAGGAGAATCGTCAACAGGTATACCGCTAGCGGCGCAAGCAGCGAACCTAGTTCCGTCCTGGACCGTGGCATAGGGGCAAGCTAAAAGCTTACCCTACCGATGCACCAGCATGCGCGATTCCCAGTGGGAGGATACCTTCTTGATACGAGCGACGGCTTCCATGAGATTCTGCATGGAATTGGCGTAGCTGAAGCGGATGTAGCCTTGGCCGAACTCGCCGAAGCAGCCGCCGTTCAGGCACGACACGCCGCCCTCGTACAGGAGGTAGTCGGCCAGTTCTTTGGATTTCATGCCGGTGGCTTCGACATTGACGTAGGCGTAGAAAGCGCCGCCGGGGAGGGCGCAGCGGAAGCCGGGGATTTCGTTGAGTCCGGCGCAGATGGCGTCGCGGCGGCAATGCAGTTCGGCCACCATGGTGTCCACGCAATCCTGGGGTCCGTTGAGGGCGGCTATGCCGGCGCGCTGGGTGAAACTGGCGGTGCAGGAATTGGAATTCACCATCAGCTTATTGACGGCGTCGATCAGCCATTCGGGCATGACGCCGTAGCCCATGCGCCATCCGGTCATGGCGTACGTCTTGGAGAATCCGTCGAGGACGATGGTCTTCTCCAGCATGCCGGGGAACTGCGTGATGGACGCCGGCGGCTCGCTGCCGTAGTGGATGCGGGTGTAGATTTCGTCGCTGAGCACCATGACGTCCCGGTCGCGCAGCATTTCGGCGATGGCGGCGAGATCCTCGCGCGGAATAACGCCGCCGGTGGGATTCTGCGGCGAATTCAGAATGACCATCTTGGTTCGCGGAGTCAGGAGATCGCGGAAGCGGTTGAGGTCGAACGAGAAGCCGCGGCTTTCCACCAAGGGCATGGCGACGGGGGTCGCGCCCAGAAAGTTGATCATCGACTCGTAGATGGGGAAGCCGGGGTTGGGGTAGATCACCTCGTCGCCGGGTTCGAGCAGCGCCATCATGGGGAAGAAGATGATGGGCTTGCCGCCGGGGACGACGGAGACATGCTGCGGACCGATCGCGATGCCGCGCGTGCGCGACACGTAGGCGGCGATGGTTTCGCGCAGTTCGGGGAGGCCTTGCGTGGGGCCGTAATGGGTCCAGCCCTGATCGAGCGCCTCTTTGGCCGCTTCAACGATGTGGGCAGGGGTGGGAAAATCCGGCTCGCCGATCTCCAGATGGATGATGCTGCGGCCTTGGGCTTCCAGTGCGCGGGCGCGCACCAGTACGTCGAAAGCGGATTCAACTCCGATTCGCCGCATTCTTTCTGCGAGTTTCATGCGATCCTTGACCTATACTGTAACTCCATACCACCCGAAGGTGGTGGGGAGTCAAATCATTTGCCCGGCATGAAGCGCTTAATGAAGTTGGTGTCGAACTTTCCGGCTTGGAAATCGGGATCGGCCAGGATCTTCTGGTGGAGCGGAATCGAGGTGTGGATTCCTTCAACGATGAACATGCCGAGCGCGCGCTGCATACGCTGTATGGCTTCCTGACGATCGACGCCGTAGGTGATGAGCTTGGCAACCAGGGAATCGTAGTACGGCGGAATGACGCAGTCGGTGTACGCCCAGGTGTCGACGCGCACGCCGATTCCGCCGGGCAGGTGGAATCCGGTGATGCGGCCGGGCGAAGGTACGAAGGTCGTGGGGTTCTCGGCGTTGATGCGGCACTCGATGGAGTGGCCGCGGAGCGCGATCGGCCCCGGTATGATGTCGGTGAGTTTCTCGCCCTGGGCGATGCGGATCTGGGCCTTGACGATGTCGACGCCGGTGACGAATTCGCTGACGGGATGCTCGACCTGGACGCGGGCGTTGACTTCGATGAAGTAGAGCTTGCCGGTTTCGTCCATGAGGAATTCGACGGTGCCGGCGTTGGTGTATTTGGCCGCGGCCATGGCCTTGCGGAGAGCGGCGGCTATGTGGGCTCGCTGGTCGTCGTTGACGGCGGGGGAAGGCGATTCTTCGAGAAGCTTCTGGTGGCGGCGCTGGATGCTGCACTCGCGCTCACCGAGGATTTCGACATTGCCGTGCTCGTCGGCCAGGAGTTGGAATTCGATGTGGCGGGGCGCGCCGATGAATTTTTCCAGGTATACGTCGGGTGAACTGAAGGCCGAGCCGGCCTCCTGCTGCGCCTGGACGAAGTTGGACTCGAGCTCGGAAGCCTGATTGACAACGCGCATGCCGCGTCCGCCGCCGCCGGCCGAGGCTTTGATGATGACGGGGTAGCCGATCTCTTCGGCCATGTCGAGCGCTTCCTGCGGCGAGGTGAGGACTCCGGGAGAGCCGGGCAGGACGGGGACGCCCATCTCGCGCATGAAGGCGCGGGCGCGTTCCTTGATGCCCATCATGCGGACGACTTCGGGGCGGGGTCCGATGAACTTCAGGCCGGAGGCTTCGCAGACCTCGCTGAAGGTGGCGTTCTCGCTGAGGAAGCCGTAGCCGGGGTGAATTGCGTCGACGTTGGTGATTTCGGCGGCGCTGATGATGCTGGGGATGTCGAGATAGCTGCGGGCGCTTTTCGCGGGTCCGATGCAAATGGCCTGGTCGGCGAAGCGCACGTGCGAGCTGTAACGGTCGGCCTCGGAGTAGACGGCGACCGTCTGAATCCCCATGTCCTTGCAAGCGCAAATGACGCGAACTGCAATTTCACCCCGATTGGCGATGAGGATCTTCTTAAACGGCGCGGACGGCAAACAATGCCTCCCCATACTCCACGGGCTGGCCGTTCATGACGAGCTTGCTTTCGATGATGCCGGAGGTCTCGGATTCGATCTCGTTCATGAGCTTCATCGATTCGATGATGCACAGGACTTTGCCGGGCTGAACGCGCTCGCCGACGCGCACGAAGGGCGCAGTGCCGGGAGAGGGAGATTCGTAGAAGGTGCCGACGATGGGCGACTTCACGAGGACAAGGGCGGGGTCGGCGGGCGGGTTCTTGGGCGCTTCGACGGCCGGGATGGGCGCAGGTCCGGCGGCCTGTGCGGTCGCGGGCATGGCGGTCAGAGAGGGCGACAACACGATCTCCTGCGGCGAGGCAAAGGACCCGCGGCGGATACGCACGCGATTTTCGCCGCGCTGCACTTCGAGTTCGGCGACTCCGGTCTCCGCGGCCAGGTTGATCAATTCACGGATCTCATCAACTGTCATCAATGGTTTAGCTTACCAGAGGTGCAGCGGGGTAGGGTTTGGGAGGGGGGCGGAGGGCCGGTCGTGGGCGGGGTTTCCGACGAGTTGGCTAGTCATTTGCCTCCCGTGCTGTTGCAGTAGGGCTTCCGAGTCGCGGTGATGGAGGCGGAAGCGGCGAGCCCGCATTTGTCGCTTGAAGGCGAGGGCAGAATGGCAGTCAAGGTGGCCACGCCGCCTTTCATCCGGCCAGCAACCTGCCAAGTGACGCTTCCGCACGACGGTGTGGACATCGTCAGCGAACCACTGATGTCACTCCCGATCTGGTTGAGTGTCCACGTTCCATCGCTCTCCGGATCGGCCCACTTTCCGCTTACGTCGTTGCAGTTCACTGGAACCGAGGTCCAATAGCCGATGGGCCTGCCCAGCATCGGCACGGGGCAGCTTCGATCGGAGGGCCACTGTGACGCGGCCGGAACAGATTCGGCGGGCACCGTCCAACGGCCATATTCTGGAGCGGGGCTTGCTTCACGGTTCGTGTCCACCATCTCCAGGAACATGTTGTGCTCGCCTGCGAACTGCGCGGGATTAAACCGAATCGCAAAATGTACCTTCAGGGCGTCGTTGGTGAGTTCAGCAGTGGAGCATCCGGCCAGGAAACACCGACTGTTCCATAAAGAAGCGGTTCCCCCGGCCGCGATTGGGCCGAGATATTTGCCTGGCTGGTCCGAGAGCAGAAACAGGCTCTTGGTCGCAGGATCATACCTGGCGACACACCGGTCCGAGCGGCTTTCCGCCCGCTCCTGAAAGTGCAATCGCGCCTGAGCGATGCCAACGCCGTTATTCCCGAGCGAAAACTCCGCGGTGAAGATCTGGTCTGCGCCCTCGCCGCGATCCGGATGAACAGAGGACATGTACGGCCCCGTTTTTGACACTGACCTTACGCAATACTGCGGCAGCCCAGCCTTGGGAAGTTCAGTCAGCAGATCCAGCGAGCCAAATGACCGTCTGCCGAGTTGAAACGGGATTTTGCAGCCGAAATGCTCCTTCTCCCAAGCGGCTGGATCGGCTGGCGAGTACTGGATATCGCAGCCATCGGGCCAAGTCGCGAAACTCAGGTCGAAGTCAGGCTTTCCATCAGAGAGATGCGAAATCCGAGTACTCCAACATGATTTGAAGTCGAATGTATATTTCCCGTTGTCGAACGAGACCGGGACCTCGGCTCTGGTTTCTGACCTCTGTTTTTCGATAGGGTAGAGGAGGGGATGTTCCGTGTCCTTACATCGTCCGAACCGGTCGCATTCCTTCCACTTCCCAACCTCGCGGCCTTCATGGTAATCTCCTGCCGCGCCTTCGAAGTCGCGATTGAACCAGAACCGAAAAGGACCATCCTTCACCACAAGCGAGCCGGGCAGAACGTGTTCACAATAAACCTGTCCACCTCCAGCGTTTCCACCTCCGGCATCGCCTCGATTATCGCGGTAAACCCGGTCGCTGGGGCATTCAACCAACTTTGTTCCCTGTGCGAGACAAGCGCTATAAGCTGCGGATATAAGCGCTGTTGCGACGAATGGGGTTCGGCAGAGGCGCATTTCAATCCCCACTCTAGCTTTGAGTTAAATGCACGTCAACGGGGGCGAAACTCCGATTGCCGGCGCGGCTGTGCGTTACACGTACCAGTAGGAGTAATACCATGCAAGTCACGAGCAAAGGCCAGGTGACGACTCCTCAGGAGATCCGGAATCGCCTGGGTTTGCTGCCTCACACCGAGGTCGGGTTCGAGTTTGCAGGAGATCACGCCCGGATTCGGAAAGCCGCGCGTCCGGAGGGCCACAGCGGGCGTGGGCGACTTGCAGTCGAGGCGCTCAGGGGCGCCGCCGACACCCGCATGACCACGGAGGAGATTCTCGCCCTTACTCGCAGCGCAAAACCAAGAACAAAGCGCCGCAAATGACAAGCGTATTTTCAGCCTTGCAGGACCGCTTGGAATCTTGCAGAGGCGCTCTCGTCGACAGCAATGTGCTGCTCGACATTGCGACGAACGACCCGGTGTGGGCCCAATGGTCGGCCGAAGCATTGGCGGAGGTCGCCGAGTACTCTTCCCTTGTCATCAATCCGATCGTTTACGCAGAGATGTCCATTGGATACAGTACGATCGAGGCGCTGGACGCCGCGTTTCCGAGCGCCTTCTATGCGCGAGAAGCGCTCCCATGGGAGGCTGGGTTTCTAGCCGGCAAATGCTTTGTGGACTATCGCCGGCGTGGAGGCGCGCGAAATTCGCCGCTTCGCGATTTCTATATCGGCGCCCACGCCGCAATCGGCGGCCTCGCACTGCTCACCCGTGATGCCGCCTGCTACAGAACATATTTTCCTCGCCTGGAGATCCTGACACCGAACAAGATCCGGCGGTCGTGAACCTCTCCTATAGCGGCAACGAGCGAAAGGATGGTTTGGTCCGGTCGTTTAGGGAATGAAGATCATTCTTTTTCTTTGAGCGCCGAAAAGAGAAAACGGATTTCGGAATCGACTTCCGCCGGATCCGCCACAGTCTCCGCGACTTCCTTCAGGAAAAGAACCCGATAACGCTTTCTCAGACGGTGGATCGCGACTTTCAGGCCTCCTTCGCTCGCGTTCATTTCGCGGGCGAGTTCGGCATAAGGGACCTCCGCCTGTCCGAGAAGGAAGACCTTGAGCTTCTCGAAATCACCGGGGGCGCCATGCTGGATGAACTCATCTCTGAGGGACGCGACAGCCCGGTGGAGCAGCGAAAGCGCCCAATTGCGTTCGAAGATGTGTTCCGGCGTTTTGTTATCCAGCGGTTCAAACCGGTAGCGTTCCTCGGCGGAGGCGATTTCAAACGACAGCACGGCGGCGCCGCCTCTTTTCAAGGCCCGTTCGCGATCAGCCTGGTCGGCCAGAAAGAACTTGCAGGAATTGAGAAGGAAAGATCGGAATCTGCCCCGGTTCGGGTCGGCGCGGTCCAGGTACCGGCCCTCGAGGATGCGCACGAAGAAGTCCTGGGTCAGATCCTGAGCCTCGGGCCCCAGATACCCGCGCCGGCGCACATAGGCATAAACGGGATACCAGTAATGCTCGCACAGCCGGACCAGTGCCTCACGGCAATCCCGATGCGCGGGATTCCCGGCGGCGACCACTAATGTCCAGCTGGTGGTGGGGAACTCGTTGCGATCAGCCAGCGTGTGAGACGTCATGGCGCTCCTTTCATAGGTGATAAGGGAACCGGCCCTCGGAAGTTACAACTGTGCGAACTCCGCCTTGGCTTTCTGCAGTATGGGAATGTCCGAATCGGCGCCTTTCCACAGAGTGAGAAAATCCTGGTAAGCCGCCTGAGCCTTTGCTGTTTCGCCGGCATCGCGGAGCGCGCGGGCCAGTTGCAAGCGGGCGGCGGCACCAATGGCGTCGGCCAGAAGCAGTCCGGGATAATCGAGCATTCTTTGGAACTCCGCGGCGGCTTCGCGGTACTTGTGAAGTTGCTGGTAAGCCAAGCCCCGGATATACGTAGGGTAGAGCGCGCCGTAGTAATAGTACAAGCTCACCCCGTTTTGCGCGCGCTCATAAGCCTGAGAGGCGGTCAGAATTTCTACCGCCCTCGCCGGGTTACCCGCATCGATCGCCAGCAACGCACGCAAAGCCGGCGAATAGGTGAAACGCACACAGGTGTCCTCCGGGTAATCTTTTTCCAGGCGAACGACGATGGGGAGAGCCGCCGATGAATTCCGCGAAAGCGCGAGCGCGAACGCCCGGGGAAAATCAGTATCGCGCCCTCCAGCGAGTTGACCCGCGGCGAAGGAGTGTCGCGAGGATTCGTCGGGATAGCCGTAGAGGGCCTCCCTCACGGCGGTTGCTCCCTCGAATGCTGCCGCGCGCTCGGCAAAGTGGGCTTGGCGAGCCAAGGTAACTGCCTGGGTGGATTCCCGCCTGGCCTGCTGCAAGCGGCCCTCGTAAGCTGATGCCAGAGATTTGAAATGCTCGGCGTTGCCGTACGGCGAAGCGGAAGCAACTTGTAAAGCGGTCGCATCCATTGCGCTTCGGTCCCGTTTCAAGAACGCCGCAAAAAACTGCACGCCCAGGTTGTCCGTGACGGGAAGCTTTCGGTCGGCGGCTCGTTTGTGGGCGGCGTTCACCTGGTCAGGCCGGTTGAGAAACAGAAAAGACTCGGCAATATTGAGATACCCGACGGTGAAGTCCGGATCCAGTCTCAGGGCCTTTTCTGCTTCTTGGATCGCCTTTTCGTATTGAGCCGTGCCTTTGGATGTCAAGCCGGACAGGTATCCATGTGGCAGCATGTCCCGCGGATATTTCGCAATCCATGAATCGCAGATCTGGCGGCAGATTTCAAGATTTCGCAACACCTCCCGATTGTAGTTATAGGTGATCATGTAATTCTCCCTGTCGCTGACGATGCCGCGGAGGAGATATGCGCGGCGGATGCTATCCGCTGCCATCTTTTGCTCCCCGGCATCGGCGTAGGAACGGCCGAGGTGAGCGTAAGCCATAGCGAATTCGGGGTCTGTTTCGATGGCTCTCTTGAAGAGCAGCAGGCTATCGGCCGGGTTCACGTAAGCACGTTGCCGTGCGGCGGTGTATGACTTCAACGCGTCGAGAGACCTTGTCGTTACCTCCTCCAACGGGAGCGCGTTCTGCTGCAGCACCGCAAATTCCGCTCTGGATGTTGACTGGAGCCTCGCTGTCATCCGTCGCAACTCCTGGAGGAGTTCATCCCTACCAGCCGCCTGCGACTGTTCCGAGTCCACCACATCCCCGTTGGCGCAGTTGCGTGCGCGAACGGTAACGAGATACCCCGAGCCTGTCTTAGATAACGACGCCTCAATAAAGGCCGCGCTGGAGGTCCGCTGGCAGATTTCGCGGGCGATTTCGGGAGTCACGCGCGTGGCTGGGGGTCTGCGCATTTCGCTCAAAGTCTGGGCTAACCGGTCGTCCGGCAGCAGCTTTAAGCTGCTTGACTGTTGCAGTTCAAAACCAATGGTCTGCCGGAAGGCGCCGTCAAATGACGGATCGCCGCCGTCATTGACCAGATCGCTCAGAACAATCGTGCTGACGATGGCCGGTTGCGGTTTGGAAGGGAGTGCGTGTTGGATAAGCCAGGCGGCCGGGATCAGAATCACAGCCGCCGCAGCGACGGCCAGAGGTTTTCGAAAACGCCGCATGCGGCTCGGAGGACCCGCCAGGACTCGCTCACCCCTCAGGTAGCGCTCGATATCGTGGGCCAGTTCGGATGGCGAGGCGTATCGCCGCTGGGGCGACTTTTCGAGCGCCTTCTTGACGATCCAGTTCAGGTCTCCGTCCACGAGTTTTCGGAGAGTGACGCTGTTTGTACCGCGCCGGGCGGCGATTTCCGCGGTGTCCCGCCCGGAAGCGCTGAGCTTCTGAGCCAGCGAGGGCGGCTCTTCCTCCCGGATGATGCGTAGCATTCCGGCGAAACCCGCCTTGCGTAAGGTCGCGCCATCGAAGGGGACTGCCCCGATGAGCATTTCGTAGAGAACGACGCCCAACGCATAAACGTCGGTGGCCGCGCCGATTTCGCCGGCCACCACGTCGGCCTGTTCGGGGCTGGCGTACTCCGGTGTGCCGAGCATCTGGCCCAGCTCCGTTGCGAGCGTGTTTCCGCCATCGCCGCGGTCTATGGCTCGCGCGATGCCGAAATCGATCACCTTTGCAACCGGGGTCCCGTCTTCCAGGGCGACCAGCACATTAGAAGGCTTGATATCGCGGTGAATAATTCCCTTATTGTGGGCGTGCTGGACGGCGCGGCAGACCGGCAGGAGCAGTTGCAAACGCTGAGAGACGCTCAATTGATGGCGGTCGCTGTAGGCGGTGATGGATACGCCATCGATGTAGTCCATGACGAAGAACGGGCGGCCGCGCAAGGAAGCTCCCGCGTCCAGGATGCGGGCGATCCCAGAGTGCTCCATCAGCGCCAGGGACCGGCGTTCGTGATCGAACCGGGCAAGCACCTGGCTGGTGTCCATTCCGAGCTTGACTACTTTGAGAGCGACCTGGCGGCGGATCGGTTCGGTTTGCTCGGCGAGGTAGACGCTGCCCATGCCTCCTTCGCCCAGGACTCTCAGGATGCGATAGGGGCCAAAACTGTCGCCATCGGTGGGTTCGGCTGAGTGAGGTGTCAGGCTTTCGCTCTCCGGCTCGCCCAACGGGAAGCCGGAGCCCATTGCGGCGGCGAGCAGGCACGCCGGACACAAACCCGATGGGCTTCCGGCCTTCAACTCGGCGCTGCATTGGGGGCACACCTTCACGCCGATCAATGATACCCGAAGCGACGGCTTCATGTGTAACCCCGAGGCGGCGCTTTCCTTATCACCCATGAAGGGGAACAAAACATGTACTCTCGACGAATTCTGATGCTGGTAATCGGGTCGATCGCCAACCTTGCGATGGCCCAGACGACTTTCACTCCTGTGAAGCCGGGCGGGCGTGGTCCGGTGAGCCCGAATGCCCGCCCGATAGCACGGACCCAGGCGACGCCTGCTTCCGCCGCAAATCTGCTGGTTTACGTACTGACCAATAATCCAGAAACCGGGGCAGCGCAATTCGGCGCCGCAGACGTGACCAGCGGTGGCTTTGCGCCGATCGGCCCCGGTCTCACGTTCGAGCTCGGACACGCACTGCTGACTTCACCGGGTACGGCTTTGCTGAGCCTGGGGTATGAAGGCAACCTCTATTCAATTGAGCCGCGGACGGGCGTAGCATCGGTAGTCGGCGCTACAGGACTGGCCGACTGCACCACTCCGGAATCCCCTTGCGGACCCACGTCCGCGAACACGATTGGCCAGCTCGATAGCAGGTACTATGCAATCGACTTCGCTCAGAATCTCTATTCTCTCAATCCGGCAACCGGAGCCACGAAGCTGATCGGGCCCACTGGGATGCCGCCGATCACCGTTGTGCCGCTCAGCATCGATCCTTCGACCGGAAAGCTCAATGTGTTCGAAGAAAATCTGTTCAGCTTCCGCGGAAGGCTCTACGCGAATTTCGATACTGGCTTGATCGACCTTTCGAACGGGTCGGAAACCGCCGTCATACCGGCCGCGCTCTATGAGATCAATACCGAGACAGGACACGCGACGACGATCGCCCCCACCGATATCGGCCTTCTCACAATGATGACCGTAAATGACACGATTTATGCGTTCGATGCGCCCCATGGCCGTTTCGTCACGGTCGACGCGGCGACCGGCCACACTCAGCCGGTGAGTTACGTGGACCCATCGGCAGGGCTGGTGTGTGGGGCGACGTCCGCGCGTCCCGCTCCGTCAATGCGGCCTTAGTTGGCGTTGATAGCGGCTCTGCGGCCTCGCGCGGAGCCGCGATCCCAACGGCCAGCGAACTGGCGCCGTTCCCGGGCGGGGCGCTTTAGCGATAATCCATACAATGTCTTCTGTATGCCCTTAGTTACTAAGGAGATAAGTACGTTCGGTCACTTCCGGAGGGTCACCCTCCCGCCCTAAACTGGATACACGTGGTTTAATCCAGGGACTCCCATCCATGAATCGGCCCTTCATCGTTTTCTCGTTTGCTCGCAGTGGCAGCACCACCATCCAACGTGCCCTGAATCTGTTTCCCGGAGTGCGAGTCGCTTTTGAACCTGGTTTCGAGGAAGTGGTGTTCTCGCCGGAATCGGTCCGGAGGCGCGTGAAGGAGATCCTGGGCGAGCATACCGGGTTCAAGCATGTATTCGATCCGGCGGGATGCCCGTTCGTAAGCGAAAACGGCTCGACCGAGGCTCTGGAGATGTATGCGGGCCTGTGGATGGAACTCACGCAGGCAATTCTGAACTATCCGGGCGTCCGAATCGTTTTTCTGCGGCGGCGCGACGAATTTGAGCGGACCGTTTCGGAACTGGTGGGAAGAGCCACTCAGCTTTACATGATCCAATGCGGGGCTGTCCGGCCGGATGAGTCGGAGCGGTACCGCAGCGCGGTCCAGCAGGTTCCGCTGCCAGAACTCGATACAGAGAACGTGCGGTGGTACGTCGAGAATATGCCGCGGATGGCGGACTTTTTGTTGGACAGTATTCGCACCAATCCCGTGATGGAGGTCTGCTATGAAGACCTCTTCGGTAGTTCGGTTCCGCTATCGGAGCGTGTGCGGCAGTTTACGGATATTCTCAATTTCCTGGCAATCGCGCCGGACCGGGAGGTGCTCGATTCGGCGGCGCTTTCCATGTTGTTCAGTCCCGCGGCGAAGCTGAACCGGCCGGAGGTTTTCGCTCGCGTGCCAAATTACGGGGCGCTGCGCGCGACATTGGGGAACGCGGCATCGCCGGCGCGCGGCAAGGCGGCCGCATGGCTGGGGAAACCGTATCGGAAGAACTGGATGGAGAGCGACGAACAACTGACGTCGCGGATCAGGACGGAGCGCGAGACGCCATCGGCATCCAGGCCGGAGTGGCAACTGCTGCTACAACCGGGTAACGTGGCCGCGATTGGCAGGCCTGGAGAAGCGCCCGGACAACTGCGCGTGTCCATGACGCGTACGAGCGGATGGTCAACGTACAGCATCCAGTTGAACACGAGAATCGGCGCGGTTGACTCGAGTGCGAAATACACGATCCGGTTTCGCTGTCGCGCGGATCAACCGAGGACGATCGGCGTAGGGGTGGCGAAAGCGTGCGAAAACTGGGCGAATCTCGGGTGGTACGAGCAAATCGAATTGGGTCGGGAGTGGCTTGAATTCCGGCGGGAGTTTTCGGTTCAGTCGCATGCAAATGCGAGAGTGCATCTCGATCTGGCGGGAAACGATGCAGCGGTGGAAATTGCGGATTACTCGCTGACTTGCGATGCAGGGCACGAGCGCGAGGGCGAAGTGGCAGCGGCTTCAGAGCGGGTCCTACAGTCAGTTTAGCTGGGCCCTGCACGTCCGTGGACTTCGGCGGGGTGAACTGAAGTTGTGCCGGATACGGACATCCAGATCGTCTCGAACGAGGCCGGGGAGCCGACCGCTGTCATCATTCCTATCGAACTCTGCCGCGAGATCGCCTCAGAGTGCGAAACTGCCTAGCTGCCGAAGTCGGAAGCGATGAAGGTGGGGTGTGGGCGGCTTGCACTTGAGTCGCTCAGAGCGGACAGCGCGCGTTCGGCGCGTTCGCAGGCCGGAGGCCTACGCTACATATCTCCTAAACTTTTAGTTGACACGGGCATTTTTCGGGCGTAGACTCCTAATTGTTTAGGAGCATATGCCTCGAAGGAAAAATGCCGAGCAGTCGCTGACTCCGCTGGAACTGGAAATCATGAACGTTTTGTGGGAAACCGGACCCGCGAACGTGCAGACGGTCCAGGCCAGACTGACGGAACGGAATCTGGCGTACACGACGGTGCAGACGATGTTGAACGTGCTGCATCGGAAGGGGCGCGTCAAGAGGAAGCTGAAGGAGCGGGCCTATCTATACCAGCCGATTCTCAGCCGGCAGAAGGCCGTGACCGAGGCGGTGGGCGACATGCTCGATCGATTTTTTGGCGGCTCAGCCGACGGACTTGTCCTGAGCCTGGTGGAAACGCGCAAACTGACCCCGGAACGGCTGGCCCAGCTTCAGAAACTGCTGGAAGAGCCGGGGAAGGACGATCATGGAAACGATTAGCCGCTCTCTTCTTACCTTTCTATTGAACTCGCTGTGGCAGATTCCGGCGATCGCCGGCGTGGCATGGGTGGCTACGCGGCTGATGCGGAACGGTCCGGCGAGCCACCGTCATGCAGTCTGGGTCACGGCGCTGTTCGCGGCGATTCTGTTGCCGCTGGCGAGCGTGAATTCCGGGGAACGGGAGGCGCGCATGGCCTTCTCCGCTCCGGCGGCTCCGCAGGTCGCGGCCTCGTCGACATCGGCGGTAACTGCGGCCGCTACCGGAGTGCCTTCCACGCGCCGCACCATATCCTATGCGCAGACGACCGCGACCGCGCTGGCGGCCGGTTATCTGCTCTTCCTCTTGTTCGGCGCGGGCAAACTGCTATGGGCCTGGACGCGGACGGTGCAGATCCGCGATGGCGCGGGAATTCCGGCGCCTCCGCAGACGATGCGGCGAGTGTGGGATCGCTGCCAGCAGGCATTCGGGCTGTACGACGTGGAATTGCTGTGCTCGGCCGCGGTGCCGAGTCCGGCCGCGGCGGGGGCGTGGCGGAAGTGCATCATTCTGCCGGAATCGCTATTCGCCACGGAGTCGGAGGACGTGCTGACGACGGCGATCGGCCACGAAATGGCGCATCTGGCGCGGCATGATTTCGGCTGGAAAGTGGTGTACGAACTGATCTCGCTGCCGGTGGCCTTCCATCCGGCATGCTGGCTGATTCTGCGCGGCATCGAGGAGACGCGGGAGATGGCGTGCGACGAACTGGTGACGCAGAAACTGCTGGACGCGGATGTGTATGCGCGCTCGATCGTGAGTATCGCGGCAACCATGACGGCGATCCCGCGGCCGGGGTACAGCCTGGGCGTGTTCGACGGCGACATTCTGGAGCAGCGCATCCGGCGGCTGCTGCATCGTCCGCAGCTGAACTTGAAGCGGGCGCGGCTGCTGCTGGCGGGCGGACTGGCGTCGCTGGCGCTGTGCGTGGCGATTTCGTCGGGAGTGGCGCTACGGGCGCAGGCGCAGGCGGACAGCCAGGCGGTCATCGCGGATCGTGTGAAGGCGGCGGAAGCTTTGGTTGGGCAAGCCATGGAGAAGCACGGCGATCCGCAGTTGCTGGAGCAGGCGAAGCGGGCCATGCTCGATGTCCTGGCGATCGATCCGGCTAATCAGGCTGGGCTGAACGGCATGCTGGTGATATCGAATCTGGCCAAGCAGCCGGCGGAGGCCCGCCAGTGGGCGCTCAAGATGACGGCGCTTTATCCCAACGAAAAGACGTCGTATTACTGCGTTGGGTTCGCGGATTGGAGCATCGTCTACCCGCGAGTGCAGGCGGTGCGCACGGCGGCGGGGATGCGTCCGGAAGACACGAACTACATTGCCGATGCGGTGACGCGCGCCAACCTGCGCAGCGAGGTGGGTCCGCTGATCGACGAGGGCATGCAGATGCTGGACAAGTCTCTGCAGATGGATCCGCAGTTTGCGGATGCCGCGGCGTATATGAATCTGATGTACCGGCTGAAGGCGAATGTGACCGAGACTGCGGCCGAATCCAAAGCGGCCATCGTGAAGGCAGACGAGTGGGTGGGGAAGGCTCTCGCTGCGAAGAAAGCCGTGCCGCTGGCCTCGGGCACGTGGACGCAGGCGCCGCCACCTCCGCCCCCGCCGCCTCCTCCGCCGCCAATCCCGGACAACGCCATGGCGTCCGAAGCTCCCATGCCGGCGATGCGCAATAACGTGGAACGGCCAGGGGCGCGTTGGCAGGTCGTGGGCGCCAGCACCATGCCGGCCAAGGCGCTGATCGCCGAACTCACGGCCGCTGGGTTTCCCGCCGGGGCGGCCTTCACAGCCGACAAGCAGGTGCGGGTGATGGTCGGCCCGTTCGCGTCGGACGAAGCGCGCGATGCGGCCAGGACCAAGCTGGAGAGTTCGGGGTATCGAGTGTTGAGGGCCTGGTAGAGGAAGTCAACCCAGTCGGGGGCGTCGAGAAAGTCTACGTTGTGTTGATTCGCAACGGCGATTTGCGCTGGCACGCGGATTGCTTCTCGTCCTTTTTCTAAGCAAGGCACTGCGCGATTTCGCGCAAGGTCGAGTGAAAGGACGACACGTTGTGACTCTAGCCGCGGCTGAACTCAAATTCGCGCAGTTGCGCGCGCTTCCGGGGGACGAAGTCCGCCAGATCCTGTGGCGCTTTTCGGATCGGTACGATCTTCAAATGCTGGTCCAATCGGTCCGCGCGGTCGCTCGCGGACCGGTGGCGCGGCTGGTAGCATCGGGCGCGCGGAACACGCACGAGTGGACTGCCGATAAGAACGCGCTGCTCAAGGCGTTCGACGAATCGGGGATCACTGGCGTGTTCATGGAGCCCTCGCAAGGCGGCTTCATCGAGGGTCCGAAGAACCTGGCGCTGGCCCTGGTGGCATTCGAACTGGCATGGGTGGACGCGGGATCGGCCACGGGCAGCCTGGCCGGATGCCTGGCACTCTCGCCGATTCACGAACGCGGCACCGACGCGCAGCGCGACTATTACATGAGCCGCTGCGCGCCGCCTCAACCGGGCGAGGACCGTACGCCGTGGCGCGGCGCATTCTGCCTGACCGAGCCGATCCCGTACGTGGGTGTCGAGACGGGCATGCTGGGTGGCAAGCTGCGGGTGGCCGATTGGAAGGAAGGCGAAGAGCCCCTGCTACATGTGGAGAAGCGCGGCCGCTTCATCACGAACATGGGGTTCGCCAACTTCGTGACCGCCGCGGTGGAATCGGACGATCCGCGGATCAAGGGCACTTGCATGGTGGTCCTTGAAGAGACCGACCCCGGCACCTTCGATCGCGGCACTCCGACCCGCAAGCTCGTCCATCAGCTTTCCTCGACGCGGGATCCCATCTTCAACCTCAAAGTCCCCGCCAGCCGGATTATCGGCGGTTACACCGTGAAGGACGGCGTCATCATCCCCAGCTACTCGCACGGCGAAATCATCGAAGCGGTGTTCCGGCGGACGCGCGTGACGGTGGCGATCATGACGTCGGCCAAGCTGCTGTCGGCGGTCGAACCCGTCATTCGCTACCATCGCAATCGGTTCCGCGGGGGCACGGTGGCCCATCCGGGGACGCCGCGGTTCGACCTGGGATTGCAGTTGAAGCAGGACGTGGTGCATCGCCTGGTGGACGTGTGGGCGACGGGCGAAGCGAGCGCATCGCTGGGCTTTGAAGCGGCGCGCGTGTTCGACCGGCTGGATCCGTTGGAGCGGCAGAAGGATGCAATCCTGGCCGAGCGCGGACTGAAGGGCGGCGCGGCGCATAAGGCGATGCGCGTCGTGCAGAAGGACGCGATCGAGTTCCTGCACGGCAAGCGTCCCGATCTGGCCGATAACACGCTGGTGAAGTTCGCGATTCTGGACTCGCAGGCGAACGTGCTGTGCCCGGCCTGCAAGTTGTGGAATACGGGTCATGGCGCGACCATGATGCGGGAAGCGGTCAGCCTGATGGGCGGGTACGGGATTACGGAAGACTGTCCCGGATTCCTGGGTCACAAGTGGATGGACTCGCAGCTCGAGGCCACGTACGAAGGTCCGGAAGCGGTGCAGCGGCGGCAACTCAGCATCACGATGACGGACGAGTTGTTCCTGGCGCAGTTCAAGGACTGGATCCGCGAGATGCGCGTGATCGCGAACGATTATCCGGAGAGCGGAGCCTGCTCGGTGGCGACGGCCATGCAGATGTGGCTCTACACGCTGCAACACCTGCAGAAGTCGGCCGACGCCGACGGGTCGAAGCTGTACCAGAGCTCGCGGCAGGGCGTCACGTTCCCGCTCGCCGATGCGCTGTGCTGGCTGCTCTCTTCGCGCAGCCAGATTCTGGACCTGCTGGAACTGGAGAAGAACGGCGGGGCGAATCCCGCGATCGCGGAAGGACTCGACGGGCTGCAGGGCTTCATGACCGACCTGTGCCACGTGCAGGCGGCGCGTACGGCCGGCGAGGTAGGCCGTGTTTGTGCGGGCCTGGTGTTCGGATATAACCGGCATCCGGCGTGGGATACCGAGGGCTGCGCCGGCTGCTACCAGGCGGACGATATCGACACCATGGAAGCTCTCATTCCGGGCATCGCCAGCCTGGCGCGCGGGTATACGGACGTGATCGAGAAGGATGGCTCGCACGCGCAGAAGGCCGGGCCGTGCGCGCGCTTCGACGGACTGGATCAGTTCACCCGGCTGCGCGTACGGATGGACGGCTGCCTGACGGGATCGCAACTGGCGAAGGACCGGGCGGCGGATGCGCTGACCAAGGTCATGATTCCCGAAGCGCTGGACTACCCCGCATGAGTGCGCCGGAAACCGAACGCCAGACGATGGATGTCGATATCGTCTGCGTGGGTTTCGGCCCTGCCACGGCCGGGTTCCTGACGACCATTTCGAAGCAGTTGTTGACGCCCGATGGCGCACCGGCCATCGAGAGTCCTTCGTGTCCGGGGTTGCCGCTGCAGGTGGTATGCTACGAGCGCGCCGACGATATTGGCTTCGGCGTCTCCGGGGTGGTGACGAAGGCGCGGGGAATTCGGGCCAGCCTGCCCGGCCTGATGCCCAGCCAAATCCCGATGGCGGCTCCGGTACAGCAGGAGAAAGTGGTCTACCTGCTGGATCCCGTGGGCGCCAGCCGGCGTTCGGCCGGTTTGAAACTGGCCGACCGGGCGATCCGGATGTTCGGACTGCATCGCGATCTGGGCGTGCAATTGCCGTACGTCCCGCCGTTCCTGCATAAGAATGGCGGCATGGTGCTGTCGATGGGACAGTTCATGCAGTTCGTCGGCAGCGAACTGATGAGCACGGGGACGGTGCAGATCTGGCCCGGCATGCCGGTGTCGCAGGCGCTGATCGATCCCACGGAAGAGCGCGTCACGGGCATCCGCCTGACGGATCAGGGAGTGGACCAGCACGGCAATCCCGAAGCGAATTATCTGCCTGGCATGGACGTGCGGGCGGCGCTCACGGTGGTCGGTGACGGTCCGGTGGGCGCGGTCGGGCGGCAGTTGGACCAGGAGTTCGGGCTGCCCGACGGCCACCATCAGCACGAGTGGGCCGTGGGCATGAAGATGGTGGTGGACCTTCCGGAGAACACGGAGCTGGAAGCGGGCACGGTGTATCACACGTTCGGGTACCCGGAGCCGGAGATCTTCGGCTTCCTGTACGTGCACCCGGAGCGGGTGGCGACGGTGGGAATTTTCGTGCCCTCGTGGTTCCGCAGCCCGATGCGGACGTCGTACCGGTATTTGCAGCACTTCATGCTGCATCCTTATTTGTGGAAGCACCTGAACGGCGGCAGGCTGCGATCGTGGGGCGCGAAATCGCTGCAGGAATCGGGGCGGCGCGGCGAGCCGATCCTGGTGGGCGAAGGCTACGCGCGCATCGGCGAAGGCTCGGGAAGCACGAACGTACTCACCGGGTCGGGGGTCGATGAAGCGTGGACGACGGGGTCGCAACTGGCGGAGGCGGTGGTGGGACTGCTGAAGCACGGGCAGCCGCTGACGGGAGCGAATCTGCGGCGGACGTACGTGGCGCGGCGGCGGGCCAGTTGGGTGGAGGAAGAAGGGCGGATCGCGGAGAAGGCGCGCGACGGATTCCACCGCGGCGTGATTCCGGGACTGCTCGGCATGGCGATCGCGGGGCTGACGAAGGGCAAGCATTCGATCGGGGGCGAGCCGCGGCTCATGCCCGATTTGAAGGACTACTATCGCAAGCGCATTCCCGACGACGAATTGGAGCGGATTCTGGCGGACGGGCAGACTCGCGGGGTGTCGTGCCACAGCCGCCTCATGGAGCGGTGCGGCTGGCCGGAGATTCCGTACGATGGGCAACTGCTGGTGTCGCATCAGGACGCGCTGTTGATGGGCGGCAAGGTGCAGGCTCCGGCCGGGTATGCCGACCATGTGCGCTTCGTGTATCCCGATTTCTGCGAGCGATGCGTGTCGAAGCTGTGCGTGGAGATGTGCTCGGGCCAGGCGATCGCTCCGGGTCCCGAAGGCGTGCCGGTGTTCGATCGGGAGAAGTGCGTGCATTGCGGGGCGTGCTTGTGGAACTGCGTGGCGCCGCTGGAAGACGATCCGCTACGGAGCAATATTTCCTTCAAGGCGGGGGCGGGCGGGCTGCACTCGACGGAGAACTAAAGCGCCTGCTCCACTGTGAGATGCTGAGATCGTGGAATTCCGCCAGTTAGAGCTGTTTCTGGCCGTGATCGACTGTGCGAGTGTGACGCGGGCGGCCGAGAAGGTGAACCTGTCACCGGGAGCGGTCAGCCTCCAGTTGCATAATCTGGCGGCGGAGTTGCGGGCCGATCTGTTCGTGCGCAGCGGGAAGCACATCGTGCCCACGCCGGCGGCGTTGCGACTGGCCGAGCATGCGCGGGCATTGCGCGCACAGATGCGGCAGATCGAGCAGGAGTTCGCCAGCGACGCGCAGCACGATCGTCTGCCGTTCCACTTTGCCACCGGGGCCACGGCGCTCATCCACCAATTGGGACGTCCGCTGCGCCAATTGCGCAAGGCGTTTCCGCAGACGTCAATCGGCATCACAGTCGCGCCGACGGAAGAAATGGTCGCGGGTCTTTTGCAGCGGCGCTTCGATCTTGCACTGATTTCGCTGCCCTTCCAAAGCGACGAACTAGACGTGATTCCGCTGTTCGAGGAAGAACTGCTGGTGATCAAGCCGTCGCCCAGCAGAGTCACGGGATGGCGGGTGGGCACGATCCAGCCGTCGGAGTTGGCGGACGCTTCGCTGGTGCTGTATCCGAAGCGCAGCAATATGCGGTCGATGATCGACGGGTTCTGCAAGGAGTTGGGCGTGAGTCCGCGAGTGGCCATGGAAGCGGACGACACGGAGGCGATGAAGAAGATCGTCGAAACGGGCTTCTGTTTTTCGATCCTGCCGGAGTTCGCGCTTCGCGGCGGGCCGCGATTCTTTCAGGTGTTCCGGGTACAGGGTCGGCGGCTGGCGCGCACGCAAGCACTGGCGATGGCGAAATCGGAGCGGCGTCGGCCGCTCACGGATTCGATCGCGCAATTTTTGAAAAATGCGTTGAATCAGAAGATCGGGTAAACGCGTTGACGTGGCAAACCGGTTTTTCTTCCGAACAGAATCAAGGACTTCCAGCTCCGAATTTCGGAGTCCAGCCCTCTCGCCAGCTACATTGGCGTTCCGGGGAGAAAGACCGGAACAACCAATATGGCTTCACCAGCCCAGATAACCGCCAATCGCGCCAATGCGCTCCTGTCCACCGGACCTGCCACGCCCGAGACAAAATCCGCCGTTCGCCATAACGCCAACAAATACGGCATTCATGCCGAATCACTGATTATTCCCGGCGAAGATCCCGAGGAATTCGAAGCTTTCAAGGAATTTCAGTTAGACACCTGGTGTCCCCAGGAGATGGCCGAGCAGCAATGCGTCGACCAGCTCACCACCACCCTTT
>Ga0105240_10001239_pt1 | contig 44335 bp, 34 predicted proteins | sample KBSC54metaG_FD_80426 | JGI IMG/M metagenome (GOLD analysis project Ga0105240, IMG submission 80426) | Corn rhizosphere microbial communities from Kellogg Biological Station, Michigan, USA - KBS C5-4 metaG | ecosystem: Host-associated > Plants > Roots > Rhizosphere > Soil | place: Michigan, USA... | reverse complement strand
GGGCCGGCCCTCGTACTCGATCATGTTCTCCGACAGGATCTGGCCCAGCGTGGTCATCATCGTGGTGATCACCCCCTGCCCCCCGGCCCCGCGCTCGCGGGCCAGCAGGCCCAGCGCCTGGCCGCACGCCACGCCCAGCGAGGCGAACCCGTCAGAATGGCAGACCCCCGCGCAGGCCTGGTGCAGGCGCACGGCGGTGTCCTTCACCTCCTGCAGAGACATGTCCGGGTCTCCGCCCAGGAAGGACGCGGTTCGCCGCGCCAGGCCCGAACCGGCCCCGATAGTGGGCGCGTAGGCCGGCCGGTGGCCGTAGGGCCCGCCAGTCCCGAAGCCCGGGGCCTCATGGTAGATCACGGTCGGGTTGAACGCCCGCACCGACGCCTCGTCGAGGCCGAGCTTGCGCGCCTTGCTGGCCCGGAAGCTCTGCAGCACCAGGTCGGCCTTCGCCAGCAACTGCCTGACGATGGCCAGCCCCTCGGGGCTCTGGATATCCACCGCCACGCTCTGCTTGCCCTGGGTGACCTTCACGCCGCCGATCTCGGGCATGGCAACCTGGAAGCGGATCGCGTCCCCCTCCATCTGCTCGATCTTCAGCACCCGCGCGCCCAGGTCGGTGAGCAGGGTGATCCCGAACGGCGCGGCGTAGAAGCTGCCCAGCTCGACGATGGTCACCCCCTCCAGCGGCAGCCGGCCCCTCGGCGCGTCGGCCGGCGCAACCCTGGGCGCCGGCTCGGCGGCGTCGCGTCGCAGCTCGGCCTCGTGCTCGTTCAGACGCGGCGTCAGGCGGTCGACGCTGCCCGGCGTCTTGCTCAGCCGCACGAACGGGCGCTGCACGCGCATCTCGCCCCGGTCGCGGTCGTTCACCACCGCCACCTGGTCGTCGAAGATCAGCTGCGGGTGGTGGAGCAGCTCGGTGTCCTTGCGGAACACCTCGGCGAACACGTCCGGATGGGCGTCGAACACCTCGTTCCACTCGGCCAGGGTGCGCGAGCGCACGGCCGTCAGCAGGGTCTCCCAGAAGGCCTCGCGGCGATCCAGGTCCTCGTCCTGCCAGGCGTCCTCCCACTCGGGACTGTCGAGGCCGGCCGCGTTCAGGAAGGCGCGGAACAGCTTCGGCGTCGCCTGCGAGAACTGCATCCAGCGCCCGTCCTTGGAGACGCCCTGCAGCAGGCCGTAGGACAGCCAGCTGTTCGGCACCCGGCGCTGGGTGTTGACCACCGGGGCGGTCGAGTAGGCCTCGGGGAACTTGCGGGCCCAGAAGCTGATCATCCAGTTCCAGGTGTCGTGCGCGGCCAGCGCCTGGGTCAGGGTGGTCTCGACGTGCTGGCCGACGCCGCTCTTCTCGCGCTCGTACAGCGCCACCAGGGCGGCGGTGATCGCCAGCTCGCCCGCGCTGGCGGCGCAATAGGGCACGACGCCGAACGCCGGGCCGCCCCGGGTGAGCAGCGGCGACATCTGGCCGTAGCCGCCCACCTTGGCCATCACCACGCCCTCGTACCCCTTCAGGTGCGACAGCTGGTTGCCCCGCCCGAAGCCGGTGATCGAGACGGTGACCAGGCGCGGGTTCTGCTTCGCCAGCTCGTCATGGCCCAGGCCATGGCGCTCCAGCACCCCCGGGCGGAAGGTGTCGACCAGCAGGTCGGCCTTCAGCGCCAGGGCCCTGACCGCCGGATCGTCCAGCGTGGCCTCGATACTCTTCGACCCGCGCGACCAGATCGGCCAGCCCGCCTGCTTGCGCAGCGGGCTGCCTCCGGGCGGCTCGACCAGGGTCACGTCCGCCCCGAAGTCGGCGAAGAACTGCCCGACGAAGGCGCCGCCGATCGTCGGAGAGAGGTTCAGGACCCGAAGCCCTCCGAGGGGGGGCGCGGTTACATTGGTCATGCGTCTCCTTAAGGGCAACCCGTGAGAGTCGAGCCCCGGCGGCTAGCTCGGTCGGCCAGCCCAGTCATCGACCTCCCCGAGGGGCTCCGGAATTCGATAGCGTCCGCGGTCTCGATCATGGCGCCCCAGACCGTCATCGCCTTTGAGGAAAGGGCTACGTGAAGCGCGGTTGGGTGAATCCCGCAAGGTCACACGCGCCTGATCACCCGCTCCGCAAACGCTTCCGCCAGCCGCCGCTTTTCGTCGAATGGCGTCTCATAGTCGCTCTGGGTCCATGGCTTGATCAGGACGTTGGTGATCCCGTCGACCTCCGCTAGCTTGCGCACCGCGCCCGCGTCATTGACGCCGGCCGAGGCGACCATGCGGTCGAACGGATCGGTCAGACCCTTGGCCCCGCGGATCTGATCGATCAGGGCGAACTCGGCGCGGCTCTCCTCGTCGAGCGGGTGCATCGGATCGCGCAGGCCGCGCATCGGGATGTAGCCGTCGAAGCCGGCTGCGCGCCGGGCCGCCGCCACGGAGTGGCCGCCGATCCAGATCGGCACCTGCCGGCTCGGCGCCGGGAACATGCCGCTGCGCGGGAAGTCATAGAACTGGCCGTGGAACTCGGCGTAGCCGTCGTCCCAGAAGTCGCGGAGGATGGCCAGCATCTCGTCCATCCGCCTGCCGCGGGTGGCGAAGTCGTGGCCCATGATGTCGAATTCCTCCTTCAGCCAGCCGACGCCGGCGCCGAGCACGAAGCGGTTGTTCGACATCGTCGCCAGCGTGCCGCCCTGCTTGGCCAGCATGAACGGGTCGCGCAGCGGCACAACGTAGACGTAGTTGAGGAAGCGCAGCTTCGTGGTCACCGCCGACATGGCCGCAAAGGCCAGGAACGGGTCGACGAACAGCTCGTGCGCCTTCAGGGGATACCCCTTCGGGTGCGGCGTGCGCGACCCGTCGGTGACCACCACGTGATCGGGCAGGCAGACCCCCTCGAAGCCGAGCTCCTCGGCGTAGCGGGCGTGGTCGAGCAGCGATCCGGGCGGCTCGAACAGTAGGGACAGCCAGAACTTCACGCCGATGTCCTCCCAACCGCGAGGTTGCCAAGAGCGTGTCGGCGAACCCTGGCGGCGAGTTGGTAGTTGAAATTCCTCTTACGATGCGCCGAAGTCGACGCGTCGTTACCCATTCCACCGGACCCAATGGCCGTGGGTGTGGGCCAAACCCAGCACCCGTCGCTGGCCGCCCGGCCACACGGTCACGGCGATCTCGCTGCCGGCCGGATGCACGTTGATGCCGGGCTCCAGAGTAATCCAGGCTAGCGGCGTCGCGGTGGTCGCGCGAGATCCAGCGTCCGAGATCAACGCGACGACGGCATTAGCCACAGTGGTGGGCATGTAGCTCCACATGGCTGAGTTGAACACCACACGCACCACGCCGGGCGTAACGTTGCAAAGCTGGGTCGCCAGCCAATGGTCGGCGCTGGCGCACTCAAGGTGGCGGTCGGTGCGACGGGCGATCTCGATCGCTGCCAGCAGGCGTTTGGCGCGCTCGGGTTGGTCTGGCCAGATGTATGAGGCCAGTCGCAAAGGCGCTTCGCTCCGGTGGACGTCGATCGGAAAGAGATCGGCGCCCAAGCGACGGCGAACTGCAAGGGGAGCATCAATGCGGGGCGCAGGACCTTCCCACCGCGGGGAAAGGATGACGCCCGAGGCCGGATCACCCCAGGCAAAGCCGCCGAGCTGGTAGCGAAAACGGTCGAAGCAGAGGTTGAGACCGGCGCTGGTCCCGATCTCCATCAGGTCGAGTGGCATTCTTGTCTCGGCCGCCACCTGCAGGAAGGCGCCAACGAGACCGCTTGATCGGCCTACGTCGTTGGTCTGCGGGGGACCGTTCAAGTAATCGGCCAGCACCTCGAATTCTTCATGGATGGTGGCGACGGCAGCCGCTTCGAGCGCTACGTCGTCGCTCGCCGGGTTGAAGCGGCCGCCAACGGTGGGCAGGAAGGGACGCAGGGCCAGGGCGCGGCCTTCGAGCGCGGCACGATGTAGCCCGCCAGCGAGCCGTAGCGATGGCAGCGCCTCCATCGGTTCGCCTTCGAAGTGCGCTACTAGGTCGGCCGCTATTCCGCCGCTGCGCATATCTTTGGCCAAACCCCGCAGCATGGTGGCGACTATCTGAGCGCCCTCCTGCGAGTTGATGCAGGCCCTGCGCTCCACCTCCGTCGCGATCGCCGCAATCCGCTCTTTCCCCTCCGACATGACCCGACGTGACCTCCTCGGTAGGGCCGTGGCGTCAGACGCTAGGCTCCATATGAAAACGGCGCGACCCCACTCGCTGCAGGCAGTTCAAGCTCGACCGACGCTATGCCTCACCCTCACTCCTGCGAAGTTGCTTACTGCCAACCTCCGTGGCGGGTGTAAGGCGCGTCGATGCGCCATCGATCGAGGTTCCGACGCGAAGGCATTGTCGTCCTAGCGCAGCTGAAGCTCGGCTGGACCAAGGCGAAGCTCGCCGACGCCGCGAAAAGTCATGTTTCCTCGCCTTTCGGACCTCAGGCCAGTATGATCGCGACGTGATTACACGGTTATTCCCCTCGATGAGCCAAACTTGAGCGATGCCTCCGAAGCTCGTCCGCTGGTCAACGGCCCGCTGCTGAGGCGTCTGCGGGACGAAATTATGTCGTTGCCGCCGGAGACGCATCTTGGGACCGAGGCCGAGATTGCGGGCCGCTATTCCGTAGGTCGCACCACACTGAGGGAAGCTGCGCGCATCCTTGAGCAGGAGCAGCTGATCGTCGTCTTGCGCGGGGTAAAGGGAGGGTATGTTACCCGTCGTCCGGCCGTGGAGGGGATCGCAAGGTCGGCGGCGCTGTATCTCCGCCTGCGTCACGCGACCTGGAAGCACCTGAGTGTCGCCAGCCGTGTTCTAGCTGTCGAGGTCTATCGCCTTGCCGCCATGTCGCAGGACGAGCAAAAACGCGAAAAACTTCGTTTCACGTTAGAGCGCTTGAAGAATACGTGCAGTCCAGATGTGACCGTGAGCGAATTCATCAAGAGGGGTGCCAGCATAAGGAACTGCATACTTGATTTAGCTGATAATCCATTTCTTGAGTTATTCCTTCGCATCGTCTTCTTCTTTGGTGCGCGGATGCCAACGACAATTTTTGCTGACGAGCCGAGCCGCATGGCTCTGCAGGAAAGGCGGCAGTGGAAAGTCGGTGAAGCGATTCTCGACAGAGAACCGGAAGTCACGGCAGCCCTCCACGCCGAAGGTTGGCGGATGATCGAGAACTGGCTTGAGCCTTACAATGATGCCCAGGCCATCCCCAAGGAGGACGGCGCCACGTCGCGTCCGCCAAAAAGGCGGCCTGAGGCCGCCTAAGCCCAAACGCCATCGGCCATTTTCACGCAGCTCGCTTAGGGACCTTGAACCCGGAGGCGCGGTGAAGAGGCGCTGAATGGGCCGGTAGGGGCAGCCGGCGACATCGCAATATCGGAATAGGGCGCCCCGGCCGATCTGCAGGGCAGCCCTGGCTGCGAACTGTTTGGGGGGAGATCGGGCCCGGCGGCCAGCTCGGTTGCGCGTCGCGGATATATGGTTATAATTCTCCAAGGACGAAAGGGAGAGTTCGATGAAGCCGTTCGTGTTCAGCGCCGACAGTCACATCATGGAGCCGCAGGACCTCTTTACCGCAGGCCTACCGGCGCGCCTGAAGCGTCACGCGATGAGCACCCGGATCGAAGGCGACTGCCGGATCACAGGCACGGAGGACAAGGTCATCTACCGTCTGCGGATCGGCAAGCATCGCGAGAAGGAACTCGGCGACAAGACCCGAAAGGGACTGCGCGAGATCGCCGGTCGGCTTGAGGACATGGAGCTGGAGGGGATCGACTCCGAGATTTGCTTCCCCAGCCTTGGCCTATGGCTCTTCGGCCTTGATGACGTGGATGCGGAGGCAGCGTCGGCGCGCCTCTACAATGACTGGAACAATTCATTCCTGGCGCCGTACCCGGACCGCTTCGTGCGTTGCGGCGTCCTTCCCGTGAGGGATGTGTCCAACGCCCTGGCTGAACTGGACTATCTTGCTGAGAAGGAATTCCCGGCGGCAATGCTGCCGGTCTTGCCGCTCGGCCTGCCGAAGTACAACAACGAATACTGGGATCCGATCTTCGCCCGGGGAGCCCGCCACGGCATCGTTTTCGTGATGCACACCGGCACGGGCCTCGAAACCGTGACGCCCGAGAAGGGACCCGGAGGCGCAATATATAACTACACCCATCAGGCGGTGGACGCGCAGACGACCGCCATCCACCTGGTCGCTGGCGGTGTGCTCGACCGGAATCCGGGCGCGAAGGTCGCCTTCATCGAGAGTGGGGCCAGCTGGCTAGTGGCTCTGGCCGAACGTATGGATGAGGTCGCCGAAGCCCATCACAATTTCGTCCTCCCCAAATTGACGCGCCCGCCTAGTCAAATCATCGACGATCAGATTTGGTCCAGCTTCCAGCATGATCGCGCCTGCATCCTGGCAGCCGAAGCGGGGCTTCCTGGCGGCCGAAATGTGATGTGGGGCTCCGATTACCCGCACGCTGAGGGTACGTTCCCGCTGAGCCGCGAGATCACCAAGGATCTGTTCTCCGGCCTGCAGGTGGGTGAAGAAACCCGGCGGAACGTCCTAGGACTGAACGCGGCCCGACTCTTCAAGATCGAACCCAAGGTGCAGACCGCGGATCTTGCGGCCTGAATCCGGCCGCCGCGGGCCGTAATAGTACGGGGCGATCTCTGTAATCTGCTGAAGCGGTTACAAGACGTCTGCTCCCTAGGGATTGTGTCCCGTGCGGGTCGCGAGGAGAGCCTCACCAATGTCTCGCGTGCGCCGCGGGGATCAGCCCTCAGGGTGTGGGCCACCACCGCTGGCGGCATCGGCCTGTTGAAGGGGGGCTGGGGACAGGTTGTGCACCGACCCAGCTGCGAGTTCTTCTGGAGCGAACGTGATGCGAATTGGGAACCTGGACGTCGCTTCGATCAAGGATGGCATGATGGTCGGCGATGGAAGCCGGGCGCTTGCGATCGCAGATCGTGCGGGCTTTGAGGCCCACAAGGACTACCTGACGCGTGACGGACGGAAGTTCTCCATGCTGGGGGCCTTCCTCGTCAGGAGCGGCGGGCGCCTCGTCCTGCTTGACGCGGGTATGGGTCCGCGCAGCTGCGGCCCGAATTGCGGTCATGACCATCCGTATGACGCGGATGACATCGTACACCATCGCCCGCTGTCGGACCCCCAGCAAGAGGCCGCCTTCGCAGCCATCGCCCGCGCTCAGGGAGTGGCTGAGGCGGACATTCCCAGGCGGGCGCAGGCCCTGCGCCGAAACAGCTCGCAATACGGGGAGCTCGGCCAGAACCTGGCTCGGCTTGGGGTGGCGCCGGAGGAGATCACCGACGTCATCGTCAGCCATCTTCACTGCGACCACATGGGGTGGCTCAGCCGGCGAGGGAGGTCGTACTTCCCCAGAGCCGACATCTGGGTCCACCAGGCGGATGTGGAATTCTTCCTCGAGAAAACGCCGCCGGATGACGATATGTTCAAGATCATGTTCGGCGTGGATCCGGTCCAGGAGCGGATGGCGCCCGTCCTCCCGCAGATCAGGACGTGGGATAGGGACACCACCATCGTCCCCGGCATCGATGTGGTTTGGATGCCTGGGCATACGCCCGGCAGCAGCATCTCCGTCCTGTCGTCCGGAACAGCGAGGGGCATGATCTTGGGAGACGTAATTCATTGCCCACTAGAGCTGGTGGACGACGAATTCGCCATCGTGGCGGATGTCGATCCGGTTCTGGCGGCGCAGTCGCGCGAGCGCATCAAGCGCGAACTCGAAGATCCCACGATCCACTCGACGTCGCCTCACTTCGCCGGGCTTCGCTTTGGTCGACTGCTGGCGTCGGAGGGGCGTCGGGATTGGGAATGGTCGGAGTAGGCCCAGGCCGCGAGGCTTGGAGCGCAATGGGAGGAGTGTCCGATGGCGAGTGAGAGATCGATGCTGCCCGCGGGCACCTTGCAGGACAAGGTAGTGCTCATCACCGGAGCCGGCACGGGGATTGGTGAGGCCGCCGCGATCGGCTTCGCTCGCGCAGGCGCGAAATTGATGCTGACCGGGCGGCGCCTCGAGTTGGTGGAGAAGGTCGCCGAGGCGATCCGAAGGGAGGGCGGAGAGGCCTCCGCGATCCGAACGGACGTGGCTGAGGAAGACGATGTCAGGTCGATGGTCGATCAGACTCTCACGCGCTTTGGCAGGCTGGACTGCGCCTTCAACAATGCCGGGGTCGAGCAAACGCCCGGGCGGGTCGCCGAGATGTCCGTGAAAGACCTGGATTACACCTGGGCGGTCAAGGGGCGGGGGACTTTTCTGTGCATGAAGCACGAGATCTCCGCCATGATCAAAAGCGCGGGCGGCGGCTCGATTGTAAATCACGGCTCGGTCGTCAGCGAACGCACCTTTGCCCAATATCCGGCGCCGGCCGCCACTCAGGGCGCGATCCCCGGACTGACGAAATCCGCCGCCGCGGGCCACGGACCTGACAACATCCGCGTGAACATGATCTTCACTGGCTGCGTGCTGACCAAGGAGCGGGCTTCGGCTCCAAACGCGGAGGATCGGATCGCGGGCCTCCTGAAGCGCACAGCGCTCAACCGGGTCGGCACGGCGGAGGACGTGGCTGCAATGGCCGGATGGCTCCTGTCGGACTACAGCTCCTTTGTCACCGGCGTGTGCGTGCCAGTAGATGGCGGAAACCTGGCAAAACAATAGCCGGCAACGCTGCAACGATCACGAGAACAGCGGCATGAGGCGTGTGGCGCTCCTCACCCGTATGGGGGACTACGTCGGGCAGAGATTGGCCGAAGCTCTCGCCTGTTCGGAACATGACCTAGTGCTCCAGGGGGCGAGCAGCGATCAGGTCGAGAGGCTCGTCGGACTTGGGGCAAAGGTCGAGCTGGTGACTGACGAAGAGATCACGCCGGTTGGTGGGGTTATCCTTGGGGACGAGGAGAGTTGCTGCAAGTTGGTCGATAGAGCACTTAGCCGTTTCGGCAGACTCGACGCGGCGGCCGTGTTCCCTCGCTCCGGTGTTGGCTTCACCAAGGCCCTGCTGGCCCACGAGAGTCTGCAAAACCTCCAGGGCATGTATGGGTACCTGGAAAGCACCTTCCACCTGCTGCGCGCCCTGACACCACCCATGGTCGCACAACGCGCCGGCCAGATTGTCATCTTCACCAGTGCGGCAGGAGCGCGGCCGGCTCCGGAATGGTCGATCTACGGCGCCGTTCGTGCCGGGCAATCCTTTCTCGTTCGAGCGGCGGCGCTCGAGTACGCCCGTTATGGAATCTGCATCAACGCGGTCGGCTCCAAGAACGTCGTCAGCCCTGGCTTCCCGCTCGCCCCCACCGGCGCCGCCACCGATGAACGCGCCAACGAGGCCGACTGGTCGCAGCCGCTGAGGGCCGAGACGCCCCTGGGCCGTTTGGGCACGGTCGATGAGTTAGCTGCATTCTGCAGCATTCTTCTCGATGGTCGCAGCCGCTTCCAGACCGGGCAGTTCTTCGCGTACGCGGGAGGTTGGGATGTCGCCTAGGCGCACATCGCGTGAGTTGCTGGCCCGGACCCTCTGGTCTAGCTCGCGGCGCGCGATCGGTTCTTGATCAAACCCGTCGGGTACTGTGGATTTAGGGGAGGGGTGTTTTCGGCAGACGCGAGCTCATTGACGTTCTGAACCTCGGTTCACCGAGCGTGAGTGTGGGAGAGGTTGCTACGAGGCGCGAGGGGCTGCTTGAAGTCTCGCTGAAAACTACCACAGCGAAGTTAGCTGTCACGTAAGGCCCATTTGGCGCGGCGGCTGATAGTCTAGCGCGAACTTGTCTCCGCTCTTGGGCTTTTGGGCGGCGGTGGCGCAAGGGATTGATCCGGGGCCTGTCGTTTAAGCGTCACAGGTGCCCGCCGGACGTGATCCGATATGCGGTGTGGCTCGATTTCCGTTTCACGCTCAAGGGAGCAGGCCGAACCACGTGGCGGCTCCTCACCCACCTAGGGATCATGTCGGCCAGAGATTGCCGAGGCGTTGGGCCTTGCAGACGGCGACATGATGCTCGAGAGGGCGCGCGCCACCCCGTCGAGCGCTTGATCGGATTGGGCCCGGGGCGCTCGTGACGAAGCGGTTACGGCGCAGAGAGACGAGGCAGCAGGGCCATTCTCTTAGACCAGCCGGCCGGAAGGTCGATCGGGCGTGTAACCGGCTGCCCGTGACGGTGATTGTTGATCATCCCGCGCTGCCAGCCGGCGGCCTCCCGTCCAGCAACCACGATTCCGGTCAGTTCGGGCGCAATGAAGGTCGGGATGAGCCGATCGGGATCGTCCGATTCCGCGAATGTCTTCGGCAATACACCGTTTCGCACATGCTCCTCCATCGTGACGTTGAAGAAGCTTTCCATCCTCGGGTTGATCATACTGGCCGGCACTCGGGAACGTTCGAACAGCATCCTCCTAAGATCGTCTTTGGTGAGGCCTTTTTCTGCAAGAGCTGCCGCGAATCCCGGATTGATAATGATCATTGGATGCCAGGCCGCGAACGCCAACCCCACATGGAACCAGTAGCCGGCTACCGCCTTTCCGAACACCTCAACAAGCGGTTGGATGTAGGCCTCGATATCACCCGCTGAGCCGAAGGACGAAATGGGCGGACTTTCGGCGACGATGCTCTGCACGGTCACTCCGCTCATGCCGGGCTTCAGTCCGCGGTCTTCGCCGTAGGTCGGCCAGCCTAGTTCGCGGACCACCCGCTCGTTTTCCGCCAATACAACCCGGAAGCTGTTGCCCAGTCCGGGGCGGTCGGTGTCGAACGGCGGGATGCGCAGGCCCGCGACATTGCGCATATAGAGCCGCACGAACCGTCCGATCGAGGTGTTGGCACGCCGACCAACCCGAAGTGCGCCGGCCTCGTAGTTGAATTCCAGATCCTCGATGATGGGGCCGCTCACCGTCACCAGGGGCTCCCAGCCGACTCCACTAGGAGAATCTTCGAGCCGGAATACAGGGTCGGCAATGGCGCTGGCGATGGCCACAAGCACGGGCATGTATTCCGGCCGGCAGCCCGCGATGACGCCATTGACCGCGACGCTCCAAACCGTGGCCTGGCGACGGTCGGGCTTGAGGATGCCAAGCACGTCGTCCGGACTCCTTGGCGTGCAGGCAAGGAAAGCCTCGACGCGATCCACGGTCGGCGGAATGATTGGAAGACCATCGGTCCAATGGCAGGCTTCGAAATAGTCGTTGATCTCGTCGAGGGTTCCCCTGCTGACGATGTGGCGCTTAGACGGTTCCATGGGATCAACTTGGCGAGTTGAGAGCGGAACGGTCAGGCCGGCTACAATATGATCCGCGACCGTCGTTCGAACCTTCTTCTCGAAGACCGCCGTGTCGTCCACGCCAATGAGGCCTGGGTAAATCGCTAAGGGCGCTGCCGGCAAACCCCCGGTCCTGGCAACGCTTCGACTCTGGCCTTCGTAGCTTTCGGCCACGATCGCCACCGCCGGGATGCCGACTGCCTCCGAAGCGATAGCCGCCCGCACGACCGCGGGGGCGCAGCTACCGCATTGCCCGATCCCGGAAATCACTGCCCGACAGCCGTGGCGTTGCAGCAACTCGGGAAGACGCTCGATAACGTCCAACTCGTCCGGTCCGTGGACGTTCCCGAACGCCTCGTATCCGACAAAGGAAATGCCAGGATAGCGCCGCGAAAGCTCATCCTTTAGGTGCTCGTAAGCGTGATCCCCATCGAATAGCCAGTCCCAGAGCAGCGCGACCTTCACCCCCCCTAGATCGCTGTGACGCGGGGCGGGGACCATGCCGTCAATGACGCGGGGCCCGGAGGGCCAGACGACCTCGAATTCCGCTGAAGTCGGAGGGGCAATCGTGGAACCGGTGATCGACAAAGCTTCCTCCTGGTGCCTGTGGACGAATTATAGTTATATATTCGGACGGGCGCGGAATGCGTCAAGCGGAATCCAGAAGGCCAATGGAACGGGCGACGCCCCACCTGGTGCGAGAAGTCATCATTGTCGGTTCCGGCCCCGCGGGCCTGACGGCGGCAATCTACGCCGGCCGGGCGGGCTTGGCGCCGCTGGTCGTCGAGGGATCGCCGTCCACGACAAGCGACCAGCCCGGCGGACAGCTCATGCTAACGACCGAGGTGGAGAACTTTCCCGGCTTTCCGGATGCCGTGATGGGGCCGGAACTGATGGCGAGATTGCGCGAGCAGGCGGAACGTCAAGGCGCGGAAATCCTGACGGCGCGGGTCTCGGCGGTGGACTTGGCTAGGCACCCGTTCCGCCTGTCACTCGGCCAGGCCACGTACGAGGCCAAGGCAATTATTGTCGGCACAGGGGCGCGGTCACTCTCGCTGGGCGTGGGCGAGGAGCGATGGCTCGGCAAAGGCGTGTCCACCTGCGCAACATGCGACGGCTTTTTCTTTCGGAACCAGCCGGTTGCGGTGGTCGGTGGCGGGGACACCGCCCTTGAGGAAGCTCTCTTTCTGACGAAGTTCGCTCAGAAGGTGACGGTCATCCACCGCCGGGCAAGACTACGAGCTTCCAGGGTCCTGCAGACGCGAGCTTTCGCGAACGAGAGGATTGAGTTTCTGTGGGAGATGCAGGTCGAGGAGGTCGTGGCCGGCGATGTTCTCGAAGCTATTGTCGTCAGCGACCTCAATTCTGGCCTTGCAAGGACGATCCCCGTGAAAGGGCTTTTCGTGGCCATTGGGCACCGCCCGGACACCGCTCTCTTCACGGGAATTCTTGAAACTGACGCCGCTGGATACCTCATCACGGCTCCTGGCACGACGCACACGAGTGTCGCCGGCGTCTTCGCTTGCGGCGCCGCTCAGGATCGGAGGTACCGGCAGGCCGTCACGGCGGCCGGCTCTGGTTGCATGGCGGCCCTGGACGCGGAGCGCTGGCTCAACGAGGTCCAAGTTGGTGTCGATGTTGCGCCCTGACGCCAGCCCGGTCCGTATCTCAATTCGCTCCCCCCCAAACCCCCGGTCCCCGCGGCCCAATTATGCCAGACAGCCCCTAAGCTTTCGCTGCGTTCGTCGTTGGCGAGGCTGAAGGCCGCCTCTAATGTTTGCGCCTCTCGGTCGTGGCCCTCTGTGCTCGAGCGGGCGTGTCGATTGTCAGGGATGCAAGGTCGCCGATGGACGCTCATCAGCCACCGTCACACGTACCGCCTGATCTTTACTGGGACCATGATCTACGGAGCTTTGCGGCTGAGCTCGATGATCCCTATCTTGCGGTGGCCCGGATGTATGATGGGCCCGACATCGTCTGGGCGCGCAGCATAGGCCTCGGTGTAGGAGGGTGGGTGGTGACGCGCCACTCACTGATTGAGGAGGTCCTCCTAGATCCTGTGCGTTTTTCCAGTCGGGATAACGCCGGGGTAGCAGCAATGCTTGGGATGGATTGGCGGCTCATTCCGTTGGAAGTCGACCCGCCTGCTCACGCGGACTACCGCAGGATCCTTCAACCCTGGTTCCAGCCGGCGGCCATCAACGCAATTGAGGCTCGCCTCCGTCGGACCGTCCGCGAACTGCTCGATGGGTTCGAGCAGAAGGGCGAATGCGAATTCGTGAGCGAGTTCGCGGCCCTCTTCCCCTCCTACGTCGTGCTGGAGCTGATGGGGCTTCCGCGGGAGCTGCTAACTACCTTCCTGGAGTGGGAAAATGCCTACATCCACGCCCACACTCCTGAGCAAAGAACGGCGGCTATCAAGAAGATTGCCAGCTATATCGATGGCTATGTGGCCAAGCGCCGTATAGAGCCCAAGAGGGATGACTTGGTCAATGCCATCCTTGAAGCCGAAATTCGGGGTCGGCCAATCACCGAGGCTGAAGCGATGGGCATGATTATGATCCTTTATACCGGCGGGCTTGATACCGTACTCTCAAGTCTAGGATGGTATTTCAGGTATCTTGCTTCCGACCCAGCTCTTCAGAGCCACCTGAGGGAGAATCCCGATGAAATTCCGGCCGCGGTTGAGGAGCTGATGAGGGCCTTCGGCGTTGTTGGATCGAGACGCACGGTGGCGTCTGACTTCAACTTTCACAGTGTTCCGATGCGCGAGGGCGACAAGGTGATCGCGCCAGGTTTTCTCGCGGGACGCGATCCCCGCCAATACCGGGAGCCACACAAGGTTCTCGTGGACCGGGGCGCCCGGCATCTGACCCTCGCTACCGGCCCGCACAACTGTATAGGGGGCCATCTCGCGCGACGCGAGATCAGAATAGTTTTGGAGGAGTTGCTCGGACGTTTGCGCAACATCCGGATAGCGCCGGGCGCTGTCGCTCTCTGGAGCACCGAAGGCGTCTGGACAGTAAAGCACCTCCCGCTCGTGTGGGATCCGCCTTGAGAGGCTATGAAATGACCTCTTCGACTTTCCAGTCTGCCCAGGTCGCCACCTATGTCGATACGTTGCGTCGCGATGGCCTCCTGATGCTGCCGGGGCTCCTCTCCCCCGCGCGGGTGGCGGAGCTCAACGCCCTCACCGACCGACTGATTGCCCGACGGTCGGGCGAGGAGGCGTACAACTTTTCGGGACTGGCCTCGTCGGAACCGCTGGTGGCCGACATGGTCGAAGAGGAGCTGCCGCTTCGGATCGCGGTGAACGCCCTCGGCTACAATATCGCCCTCAACAACTCGCTCATCAATGTGCGACCACCGGTGCTGCCGGAGTCGGCTCCGAAGCCTGGCGAGGTCCGCAAGGTGGGTGTGGGGCGGATGGTGAACCTGGGCTGGCACCGCGACGGCCCGTCGCCCCAGTTCCCGCGCATTCACACCTTCTCCTACAAGGTAGGCTACATCCTCAGCGACATGAGTGAGGCGGGCCGCGGCAACACCAAGGTGGTCCCTGGCAGCCACGCGAACCCCAGCTTCCGCGCGCCGGGCGATCCGGCCTTCAATCCAGCAGGGGCTATCGAGGTCCAGGGCAAGCCGGGCGATGCGTTCATCTTCGACATGAACACGTGGCACGCGGCCGCCACCAACACTTCGCAGGTGGAGCGGCGCCTGATGTTCATCTCCTACAGCTACCTTTGGACCGTGGCCCACGACGTCATCCGCCCCACCGAGGCCGTGATGCATCAGGCGTCCGATATCAGGAAGCAGCTGTTTCGCGCGCTCTATCCCAGGCCCGTGGACACCTGGATTCCGACGGAGGACATGCTCCCGCTGAAGCAGCTCTGGGACGGGGGGGAACTGACGCGGAACTATGCCTAGCGGGCGGACATTGCATTGAGGAAGAGACGTTCGTCGCCTGGGGTGCGGGTATTTTGGGACGGAGAGCGGCAGGCCGGCCGCCTCGCGATCGACTAATAGACACACCAGTTGTCCAGCGCGTCCCCGCCCGCCTCCGGTGTTAAATCCAGGTCTAGGAAGTGATCTGGCAACTCGAGCCAGGCTTTGCAAACGGCTTCCTAGGGGGTGTGAGGCCGCGTAAGTTCTTCAGCCGCTTGCCGAAGATTTAGGCGTCCGAGAAGGCGGCAAGGCCGTCTTCGAGCTGATGGTGGCTCTCGTACGCTCCGTCTTCAATGAATGCACTTTGGGCGCGGCTGACAGCACCGCGGCGCCGCTTGGGGTGCGAGAACGCGTTGATCTGAGGGCTTTGGTCTAGGGCGTCGCTCTACCGCCCATGACGGCAGATAGCTCTAGTCGGACATTCATCTGGTCTGCTTTCCGGCGCTGACACCAAGAGCCTCCGATGTCAGCTGCTGGGTGAAGTATGAGCGGACGACTTGGAACGGAAACTCGTCTCATGGTTCATTGCCCGGTTCAGCCGCCGCGGCTTCCGGGGGGCGCTTCGGCTGGCTCGGCTTGAACTTGTTGACCAGCGTCCTGCCAATCATGGGCAACCGCCACCCAATCTATGGGACGTGGTTGCTGACGTGTCCAAACACCCCAGAAGTCAGGGTCTGCAGAGTGCGGTCGATGCTCGTGGGGAAGCTCATCCATCTCGACTAGGACGGGGATCGGAGCAGCCCATCCGAGCAAGATTGCCTGGCGCGACGGAAGGCTGGGCAGCTCGCGGAGGAGCCCGCCCACATTGTCTGGGACGAGCCGCGAGACCAAGTTCTGGTCTGTGTCGTTCACAAGGCGGTGCAACAGGAAGGTATTGCATTGTGCAAGTACGGTTGGCGAAAGCTCCGATGGCCGCTGCGACGACAACACGAGGCCCAACCCGAACTTTCGGCCTTCGCGTGCGATCCGCTCGAAGATCTCGCGGCACAGCCGAGTGGGTGAGGAGGTGTCGCCCTCCTCGTCTGATCCCTTTCTGACAAACGTGTGCGCCTCTTCGAGCACCAGTACTGTCGGCAGCGACCGTCCGTCGGGCTCCTGCCGGCGGTACCGCTGAAGCGACTCAAATACGACACGCGCCAGCACCGCGATAACGATGTGGACGATCTCTGACGGAACGACCGATAGATCGATGATCGCAACGGGGCCGTTGTTGGCCTGATCGTCGCCAACGTAGTCACGAAGCCATTCCTCGAAAGACGCTGGCGGATTCCGCCCGATGATGCTGGCTAGACGAGTGTCCGCCAGCATCCCGCGAATGCGCAGCCCAAGGGTCGATATGAACGCGGCGAGATTGCCGCCTTGCTCGGTTGCAACTCTTTCGAGGTGGTCGGCTAGACTGCCCACGTCGAAATAGATGGGCGTATCTTCGCCGATGCCGACCGGCGGTATGAACTCAGGAATCTCTCCGAGCAGCTCCTTGAAGCCATGTCGAGCGGCTTCCAAGTCGCCGACACTGAAGTCGTTGAAGATCTCTTTGTAGCGACGCGGATCGACGATGCCATCAAGGGTGTTTGCAAGTTCATGGAGCTGGCGGCCGAGTGGGTCCGGAACTTGGCCGGCGAATGTCCGGCAATCTTCAATTGCTCGATCGAGGATGCGACCGCAGTCGAGACGCGCCGGAAATCCCGTGAACGCTGGGAGGCCAGCTTTCACCATCGCCGACACTCTCATCGCATAAGAGAACAAGTAGCTCCGTATCTGGGCTTCTCGCGGCATGTCCTGCGCGTTGCCGGTCTTCAGGTCGCGCAGCCCTTGCAAAAGGAGCGGACGTTGAACGCCAGGTTGGGCATGCGCGACTGCGGTCCACTCGTGGCCGTTCCAGAGCCAAGCGGGGACATCAAGAGGCCGTTCGCCGGCTGCTTCATCGACAGGTGGGACCCGGAAGAGCCGGACCTTGTCACCGAGATCGCGAAAAGCGCGGGAGTACTCTCCGTTTGGGTCCAACACGATGAACCGCGCGTTCGGTGCAGAATCGTCCTGGCCCGGGGGGATCGCCTGCTTCGCGGCCTCAAGCGACCATCGGATAAGCCCAGCGACGCTGCACGATTTGCCACTGCCGGTGTTCCCTAGGACGGCAAGATGCCGGCCGAATAGCTTGTCTGGATCGACCATGATCCGGGCGTTCGATGCCATCGGTGAGACGCCAATGCGGATGCGTCGGTCACTCTCCTTCGCTCCGACAATTGCAGCCACTTGTTCCGGGGTCGGGAGCAGGACTTGGTCACCGACCGAAGGAAATGCCGAAACGCCGCGCGACAGCTCATAGCGAACGCCGGACGGCTCATTTCGATCGCGCCGCGATGTGAGCGTTCCAACAGGAGAGATCGACATCTTCCTCAGCGGGAACGGCAAGTCAATGAGGCCGAAGTCACGTAAGCCCGAGCGCTTCGGGTAAGGTGAGCGCTCGATGCCGATCCAAGAGATATAGCCTACCGTCGCGCCCGCCTCGTTCGGGATGAGCACGTACCCGTTGAGGCGGGGAAAGGAGGCCGGCGTTCCCGCATTCAACGCGGTCGTATGCGGGGCGTCCAACTCAAGCATCACGCGGATTTCGTCGGGTGCCACGGACTCGACGGTTCCGATAACTAGCTGGGCCAGACGTTCGGTCGCGGTCGTCATCAGACAGCCGCTGGGCCTGCCGGGGCCGCCGGCGCAACTGCCGGGCCGCCCGCCGCGACCGGCCGATGGCGCAAAAGCTCTGTTAGGCGACCGGTCACATAGTCGAGCGCCGGCTTCGGAAGGTAGTGCTCGACCAAGTTCTCAAGGGCGGCGAAGTGGGGCCCGATCAGTAGCGAAACCTGTGCCGGCCTCGTGCGTGCGCAGAAGTTCTTGATCCTGTCATCCGCGGCGTAGGCGATGATCACGAGGTGCGTTGAAGGGATAGCCAGCATGTCGACAAGGATTCGGTTGATGTGATCATCGCCGAAGCCGTAGCCGTACGCGACGACGACAGCGTTCGGGCGACACAACGCAGCCGCCATGTCGCGGAAGAGTTCGGCGTAGGGATACGAAGTCGTCTCAACATCCTTCGCCGGGTTGGGGTAGATCATCACCGTGTCGATCGTCTTTTTCGGCACGTCGGAGTGATCGTCAGGCGCGCCGAAGGGGATCGCGAAACGCCTGATCGCCCGCTCGGCTGCGTCGTAGCGCCAGTCTAGCGAGCCGTGCAGCTTCGTCAGCCTGACAACGCCTTCCATAAAGCGCGGCTCGCCACGAATTCCCGGCGGATTGTAGTGCATGTCCACTTCGATCCGCGACGATCGGAATATTGGTGTTAGCGCTCCGACGAAGCGGTCAACGATCCGAAGGCCGGCCAGATCACAACCGTGCTCAATCAATCGATCGTAGTTGGTCGTGAACATGTGGAGCCGTTCACGTGAAGCGGCCCTGCTGGCGAAGCTCAGCAGGAACGACTGGAGGAACGCCTCAGCCTGCTCCTTATCAGCGGCAGGCGCGCCCGCGATATTTCGTTCGCTGGCGAGCAACGAGATCAGGAATGCATGTAGCTGGACGTCCATCGCCGACTTGAGGGCCGAGGCCTCTGTGTCATCGGTGACTTGGAGGCCCTCGAGGACGGCGAGCGCGCTACGAAGCTGATCCTCAACATTCGCCGCCCCGCGATGCATCGACTTCGCGCACGCTACAGCGTGGGCGTCGATGGCCGCGTCGTACTTCGTGCCGAATTTCACGGAGCCCATGGTCGTCGCCTTGGTCACGGCCTTCGAGGCGATAGCCGCTGTAAAGCCGCTGCCAACCAGGAGGTTGAGATGTTCCGCCTGAAACACGGCGGAAAGCCAAGGCTCAATCTCTTTTCGAGCGCCGGCAGTGAACTCGTCGAGTTCAATTGGATCGGTCGGAACGTCGTCGAGCTCCTTCGTATGCGATCCTACGCGGTACCCATGCGCCTTCCATTCCATGCGGCAACACCCCTCCAGCGCGCAGCGCGCGCTTTTTCTACCCGATCTCGCAGAACTTTGCTGCAGGGAAGCCGGGATCGAACCGTCGGGTTCGAACCGACTATTTCCAGCGCACCGGGAAGCGTGCGTCTCCCTAGCTCTATGAGCGTCCGGACTCGGGCGCACGCCTATAGGCGATGCCTAAGGCAGCTTCTTGACTATACTGGCGAACAACCTGTTCATCTCCGAGCCGTTCGCAAAATAGTCGAGAAGGTAGTTACGTGTCTGCCTCTTCGCCCCTCGCGCACCGACCGCGGACGACCACGAGAGCCAGTCCGATCGGCCCTCACGCAGAAACCCTTCTCGCATCTCTGGCAAGCCGAAACGCTGATCGGCGATTTCCAGGATTTTCGCCTTCGTAATGTCCGTTGCGCTTGCGTGGTTGTAGAGCGCGTGGATCAGGTCAGCGGCATGCTTGGTTGTCATCAAATAGTCCTCCAGCATTCTGCCGAACCAGAAGAGCTGGTACTCTGGCACGTGATTACCGCTGGCAGTCACCGTCGACACGATAGAGGCTACCGCGTCCTTATCTGACGCTGCCGAGCACAGCCCGTAGAAATTCTTCGCAAGATGAGGATAACCCTCCGCAAAGAGCGCTAGATGGTCTTCCAATAGCTCGACGTGGTCCCGCATTAGGACCATTATTAACTCGGCATCCTCTTCGCGAAGATTGCTGCCCTTAAGCAGGCCTTCGATGAAACCGATCTCCTCGTCATCGAGCATCTCATGCGTAGCCTCCCCGCCCTCATCGAGATCGCCGTCGTCGTACCGCTGGACAATGAGGTCCCGGCGGCGTTTCAGAAGTCGCTTTTTGATTTCATCGACAGGCTCTTCATCGGTTTCAGCCGCGGGCAGCTCATCGCTACACCGCGTTTTTGAGGCGTTGACAGACAAGCCTTTGAGGCCGACTACCCGTTGGATTTCGGCGAAATCCTTCTTCAAGACGTTTAGATTGTTGTCGTACAGATAGACGTCGTCCATGAACCGGCTAATGAAAGCTGATCGGACGTTGGCCGATTCCTCTATGAAGCGTAGGAAGTCGTTGCCGATCATCTTTGTGGGGTAGAGACCCTGCGGCAGGCAATCCAGCGATCGCCCAGCATTGATCTCACGGAAGAATTTGCCGAAGGCTGCAACGTCATCGTCTTGCGCGCCCAACGCCCCAAACCAGGAATGCAGATCGTGCTGATAGACATTGTTGAAGTAGGAAGCGATGTCGAACGACAGGCTTTCTTCCGCCGCGAACTCGCGGACCGCGTTGTTAGACTTCCATAGACGATAGCTCTTCGACGGTGCCTGCGGTCGACTGTTCTCAAACCGGTAACCGTAGTGTTCGCGGTCCGCCGAGTGCGATTTTCTGAATAGCGTCCGATTTCGGAATACGAGGTCGTAGAGGAAGTACTCTGCAACTGGATCTAGCTTCACTGTTCGCCTCAAATGAAGCTTATCCTTACTCGCATAGACACGGCGCTGAGGTAGGAATGGCTTATTGTTGGCGATTAATGAGTTTGAATATGCGAGCAAATCGGCGGCGCCAGCCTCGACTAGAACACGGTTGGTGGTCAGCGGAAACAACGTCCGCATGAGATCATCTAAGTAGAATTGCTTGGATGTATAGTCGGAATTCGTCCCAGGCTTGGCTGTTGCCTTCGCCACCTTGACCTCGCGCTGCCCGCTTCGTTGGCGGGACAATATCAGAATCCTGCCAGCACCTGTGCCAGCAATTTCAAGCTGTGAGGGCGGCCGCCTTCAGGGGCGTTGTCAGAACAGCCCGAGCTTGGATCCGCCGGTCAATGTCGGCTGTTGGGCGCAATGCCACCGGCTGCTTCTGGCGCCGAGCCGCCGCCGCGCGCACAAGATGGGGCGACAGCGCCGGAATCCATCCCGGGACGGTCCGGCCCGGCTAGCCGCCGCGATGGAGACTTGGATGGGTGCGTCCCACCCACTTGGCTATCCACGGTAGAGGTGGCGAATCGACCTCTTGCTCGGTTCCCAGCTCTACAAGCTCGAAGGACCTGACGGCTTCTTCGAGGTCGAAAAATACGCGGCGCGCGTTTCGTTCTGGTCCAGAAAACAGACGCGTTCCACCTCGGCCTTCTAGCTTGACGAGCGATCCACGCCGACCAGGCCGCAATAATGTACGCATCCCTCGACCCTCGAAGTCACCAGGTTCCCATTATGTTCGCCGTGGCGAGCTTGGCAATTGCCGCCCACCGCTTTGCATCGCTAATCCTTCGGCTGTCGCAGCGATGCCATGGATGGCGGTAGCAGCGGCCCGTCCGAACGTTGCGCCGGCTTGTAGAGCCCGAGCAGCTTCGGCATAGACCGCGCCTTCACCAGGAGGAACGCATGCCGGACACGGCCGTAACAAAGAACCTGGCGGCCCTCGCCGCAGAAATCACGGCCGCCTACGTCGGAAGCAACAAGCTGGCGGTCAGCGAACTACCGGCTTTGCTGAAGACGACCTACGACGCGCTTGCGAATGCGGGTGGCTCCGCGCCGCAACTTGCGCAGCCACTCGTTCCGGCCGTTCCGATCCGCCGCTCGGTCACGGAAGATTTCATCATCTGCCTGGAGGACGGGAAGAAGCTGAAGTCGCTGAAGCGGCACCTGAACACGCGCTTTGGCCTCACCCCCGACCAGTACCGCGCCAAATGGGGCCTGCCGTCCTCCTATCCAATGGTGGCGCCGTCCTATGCCGCCGCCCGCTCTAACCTCGCCAAACAAATGGGCCTGGGAAGCAAGCGGTCGGCCGCGGCACAAGTCGCCGCCCCGGCGCCTGCGCCGACGAAGACGACGCGCTCCGCGCCGCGCAAGAAGGCTCCCAAGACGCCGCCAGCCGCCTGACGACGCCCTGATCAGCTACTGGAGAGCCGTTCAGTCCGTCAATTTGCCGATCGTCGTCTCGAGCGCCGTAGCGATCTTCTCCAGCACCGTGACGGTGGGGTTCCTGGTGCCGCGCTCGACGCCGGAGATGTAGGTTCGGTGGAGATCTGCGCGGTGGGCCAGTTCCTCTTGCGATAGGCCCTTTTCCGCCCGCAAGCGTTGAACGGCCTTTCCGACGCGGTGGCGGATATCCATGTCGCCGAGGGAGCGCGGCTGTAGACGATCGATCTACAGACTAAGAGTCTCATTGAAGTTGACTGGGCGCTGACCGCATGGCTGACGTGTCGGTGATGAGACTCATAGGATGCGGGGGCGTCACGATGGATCGAGCAGCAGGGTCTAGGTCAGACAGGTTTGCGGAAATGTTCGAGCCCGCCGGGAAGAGGGCGCCTGCGCGGCGGCCGCAACTTCCCTGGGCTCGGTGGATGCTGGTCTTGGTGGCCACCGCGGGCGCCGCCGGCTGCTTTAAGCCGCCCAGGCCCGCGGGCCTTTCCGACGCCGAATGGTCGAACCGCCTCCTGATCTGCGACAGGATCGGGATGGGTCGCGAGTGTGCGGTCGATCCGGTCGTCGTCCGAACCGCTCAGGAAGAATACCTCAAGCGCGAGGCCCAACGTGACGCGCAGCGGGCGGCGAGGCAGTTCGCCGATGGTAACTCAGCATCAGGGACCAATAGCGCCAGCGTCGCGCTGTCGCCGGCCCAGGAGCGAGACCACCAGCGCACCTGGGTGTTCGAGACCCAGCAGGCGGTCCGCGCCAAGATGCGCGACCCTGAGAGCGTGCGTTTCCGCAACGTCGTGTTTCACCGGGGGGTAGGGGGCGTGCCGATGGTCTGCGGTGAGGTGAACGGCCGCAATGGCTTCGGCGCCTATTCGGGCTTCCAGCCCTTCATCGCCTCGGGCGCGGACTTCGGGCCGATCACCCCCACCGACATGGCTCGCGGCGAGTTCGACAAGGCCTGGCGGCAGAACTGCACCAACTGATTAGTACGTCTCGGCCGAGACGTGGATCGTCGCCGGGCGCATCAACTGGCGCAGCCAGGCGAGAGCCTGGGTGGTGCTATCGACCTGATCGTCATGCCGGGCGTTCTGATTGAAGCCCAGCAGTTCGTTTAGATAAGCTTGGCGCCACGGCGCCTGCTGCGGGAAGCGGACCCGGCCCGACGCAATCCAGGGCGTCACGGCGACCAGCCGCTCGACCTTGTCGCTGGCAACCTGCCACCGCTTCAGCGTAAGGTCATCGAACGTCCACTGGGCGCCGCGCGCCTCCCGCGTGGAAAAGACATCCTGGCGTCGGTGGGGTCTTGCGTCTCGTGTGCGGCGTCGGATTTCCTCCCTCAGCGACTGGTAAAGGGCAAGGCCGACGCCATTGGCCTCGACTAAGAGACCGTCGATCCGCCAGCGTTCAGCCTGTCGAGCCGCCGTCCGGACCAGCTCAGGAAGGGACTGCTGCAGGCGCAGCACGTCCAGCAGATAGACGGTCTCGCCGCGCTGCGCCCAGGTGGTGCAGACCGAATAGTCGGCCGCGGCGTGGTCGGCGATGGCCACGTCCCAGGACTGGATGACCCGGTCGCCCGCCTCGACCTGGAACGGCGGATCGTACCATTGCAGCCACTCGCGTTGCACGAGGCCGCCGGTGAGCTGCTGCGGCGCCTGAAGGTATTGAGCGGCGAAGTTGATCGGCCCCATCTCGCGGCGCTGGCGCTGCAGTTCCTCCCCAGCTTCGCGGGCCGGCTGCAGGTACTGGCCGGCCCTGAAATGGTGCGTCGTCGCCTCGCCGATGGCGAACGCCTGGTCCTGGTCGGCGATGGCCGGCAGACACAGCACCTCCCAGTCGCCGGTGGCCATCAGCCGGCCGGCGATGTCTTCGGGATGCAGCCGCTGCATGACGAGGACGATGGCCCCCGTCGCCTTGTCATCCAGCCGGGTGACGGCGGTGTCGCCATACCAGCGCATCGGCCGCTCGCGCTGTTCGTCCGAGTAGATCTCGTCGGGCTTGTGCAGGTCATCCAAGATCCAGATGTCCCCACCACGCCCGACCGCCGGCCCGGCCACCGACGTCGCAAACCGGAACCCTCGCCTAGTCGTCACGATCTCGGCCAGGGCGTCGCGATCCGTCGCGGTGCGAAAACGCGGGAAAAGCTCCCGGTAGAGCGGGCTCTGCACCACCTGCCGGAAATCCCGCGCGAGCCGGAGGGACAGATCGAGGCTGTGGGAGGCGCAGAGGATGCGCTTCGTAGGGTCGTGGCCCAGCAGCCATGCCGGGAAGGCGACCGAGGCCAGATGCGACTTCAGGCTCCGGGGCGGGGCCAGGATCATCAGTCGCCTGACCTCGCCGCGCTGAACCCGCCTCAGCGCGTGGGCCATGGCCTCGATGTGCCAGTTGTGCCGATAGTTATCGTACGCGGCCGGCGCGGTGAACTGCAGCGTCACCTCGGCAAACCCCGCCAGGTCGTGACGCAGCAGGGCGTGGTAGCCCTCAATCTCTTCGGCTGGCGAGAGGGCGGTCATTGGTCGTCCTCCGGCTCGGTGTTCCGAACCCGCCTGGCGACCATGCGGTCTATGGCCTCCTGGTCGCGGTCGCTGAGGCGCCGCTCCTCACCCCGGGCGGTCTCCTCGGCCTCGAGCTGCTGCTTGATCAGGAACAGCCAGTCGGCTGACTTGTGATCGCCGCCGACGGCTTTGCGCATTCTATTGAGGACGGCCGCCTCAAAGGCGGTCACCTCGATCAGTCGGCCATCCAGGTTGACGCGCACCTTGGTGTCCAGCGCCTGCCTGTAGATCGTGGCTGTGTTCCTGCGGCCTTTGCGGCGTCCCTTCGGATTGCCGCTGCGGCCGGGTTGGAAGCGGGTCGCCTTCGGTGGTTTGCCGTAGCCGACCTCGTAGGTCGGCCGGACGGGATCGACCGGCACGGCCTGCGCGGCCGGCGCGACCGGCGTGTCAGTCTCGGCAGGAGCGGGGGTTTGATCGGCCGGCGCAGGTCCGCGGACCGCGCGGAAGCGGGCAGGGGGCTTTTCCATGGCGCGCCCTCTCAGACCAGAGCGCCGGCGCGGTCGTCGAACCGCTCGCCCGTCTCAGAGTGCTGGAACCTCACCCTCGCGGCGGCCTGGATGCGCCGGATCGCCGTGTCGACGTAGAGCGGGTCGATCTCGATCCCGGCCCCGCGCCGCCCGACCTTATGGGCCGCCAGCAGGGTCGTGCCGGAGCCGACAAACCCATCCAGGACCAGGTGATTGGGGTGGGAGGCATCGAGGATCGCGTCGGCGATCATCTGCAGGGGTTTGACGGTGGGGTGGGCGTCGAGGTCGGCCGCGCGGCCGCGCCGGAAGGTGTTAGCGCCAGCGTGGGTCCAGACGTTGGTCCTGTTGCGCCCGAACTTGCCGAGCTGGACGTTGTTCACATGTGGCGCGTCACCCTTCTTGAACACGAAGACGAGTTCGTGGGCGTTGCGGTATAGGGAGCCCATCGCGCCCTGGGTCTTGCGCCAGACGCAAAGCGCAACGAAGTCGTCGTAGGACGCCTTGCCGGCGCGCATCATCTCCTCGAGGTGTCGCCAGTCGATCCAGAGGTAGTGCAACGAGCCTTCGCGGCTGAAGCGCGCGAACAGGCTGCTGGCCGTGGTCAGGAAGTCGGTGAACTGGTCCGGGCTCATCTCGCCCGAGGCCATGGCGAACTCGCGGCGCCGCACCCGGCCCTTGCCGCCCGCGAAGTTCTGGATCCGGACATTATATGGAACGTCCGAGACAACCAGGTCAGCCAACTCCCCGTCCAGCAGCCGCTCGTAGCTCGCGGCCTGCAGAGCATCGCCGCAGAGGAGCGAAAGGCGTCGGTCCGGCGTGACCCAGAGATCGCCGGCCCGCGACACGGCCGGACCGGCCGCCGGCTCCACAGCCGCATCGTCATCAATGGCGGGGGCCTCGCCGCCGGCGATGATCAGGTCGATCTCCGCGACTTCGAACCCGGTGACCTCGAGGGAGAAGTCGAGATCCACCGACAGCAGCGCCTCCATCTCGAGGCGCAACAACTCCCGGTCCCACTCGCCGCGCTCGCAGAGGCGGTTGTCGGCGATGGCGAAGGCGCGGACCTGGTCCTGTGTCAGGTGGCTGACATCGATCGTGGGGACTTGCGCCAAGCCAAGGCGCTTTGCCGCCGCGACCCGCGCGTGGCCGGCAACAATAGTGGTTCCGGCCACGAGAACCGGCACGAGAAACCCGAAGGCCTGGATGCTGCTCGCCAGCAGCTTGAGCTGGCGGGCGCCATGGCGGCGCGCGTTATGTTCGCGGTCCTGCAGTGCACCGGGGTTCACGTGGCGGACTTGCAGCGCAGGCGCGCATCCGGACGCAGTTTGCTTCTTTGAACGAGTGCGGAGTCTGGGCTCCGAGATGTTATGAGTCATGACGAGCCTCGCATGTTCTTAGCGGCTCGGCTTTGCCCCTAGAGGCTCGCCATGCGTTTGGTTGATGTCGATTCGAATCGACATCACATTCATGACAATTTCCGTATTCGACGGTCAACCGGAAATTTGAACTTACAAAACATCTGGCAAGTACTATATGATGCCACCAAAATACACTGGACTTCTTCGGAGAAGTGAGCGTTATTCCGGGCTATGGCGAGCGGCGAAAATCACCTGAGCAACCTTCCAGACAGCCTTCTGGAGATTTTCTTGAACGCGATGGCGGGCCTGCTCGAGGACGCAGTTGACGAGATCAGCCGCGGGCAGCTTGAGGCCGCCGGCGAACTGGCGCGTGAGGCGACCACCCTCGCGACGGCTGCCGGAATCCTCGCGCGCCGCACGTTATGAGGCTGCGCTACGGACGGAGTTCCTGCCCCGGTCTTATGGCGCACAGGCGCCACAACTGCGGACTCTGGATCGTCACCGGCAAGCGGACGTTACTGCACCCGTTTTGGCTGGCCGGAAATGCACATGTCCAAGCGCCCGGACTGGACGTCATGTCCCGCATTCGTCTGGTGATTAGGCCGGCGGCTTTGCCAGCTTCGCCCTGAGCTCATCCAGTGAAAGACAGACAGCCCGCCGCCGGTGGACCATGCGGTGACAGTTCGCGCAGAGACAGACCAAGTCGCGCGCGGGGTCTGTCGTCCGCACTCCATGCTCGGCCAGAGGCATACTGTGATGCACCTCAATATAGCCTTTACCGTGCTCACCGTACGCCGCTTCAAAGTCGAATCCGCATCCCATGCATCTCGCTCCATGCAGACGAACAGCCTCCGCTCTGAGCGCAGGGTCGCGCTCATGATGCCGCACCAGATACACTTCTGCCCCCCCTCGGTGCGAACGCTCTCTTCCGGGCGGCTGCCACTTGGCGCACCATCCAAGATTGCGAGCACCGCATTGCACAACTCTTCGTCACTCCGAGAGCCCCACTGCGCTAGGATTCTTCCCACCATCGTGTCCTGCCGATAGGGCACGCCGTTAGAGTGATCGACCCATCCGACGCGACCCGAAGGCACATGTGCGTCGAAGGCGTCGCGAGCGTTCTTCAGACTATTGGCGAAGCTCTTGCCCGGGCGGCCATCGGCCAACGCCTCATGGAATAGATCATATGCCTGCCCCCAGCCGGAAACGCCGAGCCAAACCGGTGGCAAACTTGCGCCACCCTTTGGGTTCGCGGCCCCACAGCGCGCGAGCGCATAAGCCACCAGTTGCATGTCAGATGAACGTCGTACCGGCACCACCCCTACTCCGCCCCAGTCCTCGTCGGATCTTGGTGCCAGCGATGTACAACGCCAGCCCGCTTGCGCTTATTTGACTGGGCGCCAGAGGCGGAAGTTGAGCGAGCGCCCAAAACCTGTCCGTCAAGCTCCGCCAACTTGTTGTCGAACTTAGCCGACCGTCGCGAAAACCGGCTGCGGAACGTCCTTAGAAACCGCAGGAAGCAAGGCAAGGGTTGGCTCAGCTGGCAGCGTCGCCCTTCCCGTCTCCGCTCGTAGCGACCTAACGACTGCCTCCATCATCGGCGGGCAGACCCCGTTCCCAAGCAAACGGATGCGGTCCCGGCGGTTCCCCCGGGCCAGCTTGTATTCCGGGCTGAAACCCATCGCGGCCTTCAGCTCATCGACCTGCAGCATACGCAGGTAAGCGACGCCCTCTTTCCAGGTGACGAGGCCGAACCGGTCCAGCGTGGTGAGCGTGCGGATCGGCTTGTCGAGCGACTGCCAGCCGCCCGACCCGTCGGATCCGTAGTAGACGATCAGGAACGGCACGTTTTCGCCCAGAACCTCGACGCCGCGTTTGAAGCGCTCAAGCGTAGCTTTCGCTCGCTTGCCGTTGTGCAGCACGGTGGAGGCCCACGGGCCGTCGAACTGCACCACGTTGCGCGCCGGCAGTCGCGCCGACGCAGTTGACGGCTTTAGAAGCGCGGGTGTCCGGAGCCGATCGCACATCAGGAAGAGCCGCTTACGGGTCTGCGGGACACCAAAATCCGCTGCGTCCAGAACCTGCGCCGTGATCCTATAGCCCAGGCGATCAAGGCCGGTAAGGAGCGGTTCGTAACCGTTCCAGCTCTTCATCTGGACGACGTTCTCGATGACCAGCCACCGCGGCGTCAGCGCCTTGGCATAGTTCAGGACGTAGTTCGCCGTTTCCTTGCTTTCCTCGGACCGGGGCGCTGCGCCTTTGGCCGGGCTGTGGTTCGTGCATTCGGGCGACGCCAGCAGCACGTCCACGTGCTTCGGGAAGTCCGAAAGGGGCTTGCTGTTGGGCCACATCCGCCAAGTCCGGATGGCTTTGCAGTCGAAATTGTCGCGCAAGGTTTCGGTGGCGATGTCCCAGGCATCGACGGCGCCGACCAGGCGACCGCCAGCCAGACGGGCACCTTCGCTTGACCCGCCTCCGCCGCAGAACATGTCCAGGTAGGTGAACCCCATGCCGTTCTCTAACACGGCGACTCAGGAAAGCCAGGCTGTGGGGTCATCGATCTGAAATCAGCGTCTTCGCGACCCGCCGGACGCAACGGGCCGGGTCTCTTTTGAGCTGATGCTCCCAGATTCGTAGCACCCTGAAACCCATCAATCGGAGAGCCCGGCGGTTCTTCTGATCTCGCCTGATGTTGGCGGCGATCTTTGTTTCCCAGGGCGGGCTCAGCTTCTGCCGCCAGTCAACGAACTGCCAGCCGTGCCAGAAATCGCCGTCAACGAAGACCGCCACCTTCTGCTCCCTGAACAGGAAGTCCGGACGGCCTGGAAGGTCGCGCGTGTGGCTTTCAAAGACCCAGCCGCGGGCCGTCATCCTGGCCGCCAACGCAAGCTCCGGCTTGGTGTCGCGGCTTCGAATCCGCGACATGTTGAAGGAGCGCTGCTCGGGAGTGTGTACATCCCGACGCTCGGGAAGGTTGTCCCCAGAGGCATCCATGATAACGGTAGCGCTCAGCTCATATGAGGGGCCATTGGCGGGCAATACATCTCGACTTGTAGCGCCTTCCGCAGCGGCCCTGATCGACTCGCTGAGGGGTGTTGGCTACTCGCTTGAGACAGCTATTGCCGACCTGATCGACAACAGCATCACCGCCGGCGCCGGCGTTGTCGACCTCCGTTTTGAGTGGCGTGATGGCGCACCCGTGACTGTTCTGCTCGACGACGGCCGCGGGATGACCGACGCCGAGTTGGAGCTGGCGATGAAGTTCGGCGGTACCGGCGCGTGGGCCGTCCGGGCGGAGGATGATCTCGGCCGCTTCGGGCTCGGGCTGAAGACGGCGTCACTGTCCCAGGCCCGGCGCGTGACGGTCGCGACGGTGAAGGCAGGAAGCCGCGCAGTCTTGCGCTGGGACCTCGACTACATCCGCCATGTCGAGGACGGCTGGCACCTTCTTGAAGGGTGCGAGCCCGGCTCGGAGCCCCTGCTGGAACCGCTCCTGCTGCAGGATCACGGCACGCTCGTCCTGTGGGAGTTGATCGACTTCGGCCGCCGCGAGGAGCCGCCGAACTATTCATCTTTCCTGGAGGACATCGAAGCCGTCGAACACCACTTGGCGATGGTGTTTCACCGCTTTCTGAACGGCGACGCTCGCCGCCTGAAAATCCTGATCAACGGTCGGAAGGTCACTGGGTGGGACCCCTTCCTGGAATCCCACGGATCGGTTCGGCCCCGCCCCGAGCAGAAGGTTGGTCAGGGTGCCGCCCGCGCGGTCGTGCGCGGCTTCATCCTTCCCCACCGCGACCGCTTCGCGAGCGCAAAGGCCTACGAGGATGCGGGCGGACCGGCCGGATGGAACGCCCAGCAGGGTTTCTACATCTACCGCAACAAGCGGCTCCTCAGCGCCGGCGGATGGCTCGGTCTCGGCGGCTCGCGGGCGTGGACCCGGGAGGAATCGAGCCGGCTCGGCCGGATCCGGGTCGATCTGGCCAACGCCGCCGACGCGGACTGGAACATCGACGTCAAGAAATCGGTGGCCCGTCCACCTGTGGCCCTGCGCCCGCGTCTGTCGGTGATCGCTCAGGATGTTCGGGCCATCGCGCGGGCGGTTTTCGTGCACCGTGGCGCTTACGGCCCTCGCGTAAAATCGGCGGAGGTTGAACGGCTCTGGGAGCCGCTGCAGACGGCCTCGCGCTCGGGCTACCGCATCAGGCGCGACCACCCGGCAGTAGAGGCGGCGACGCCATCCGGCCGGACCGAACGGGAGGCCTTCCTCGGCCTGTTGACGCTCGCGGAGCGAACTGTGCCCGTCGACCGCATCTGGCTCGATGTCACTGAGCGCTCCGCCGACGGCGGGCCGCCGGCGCCCGACGAGGTGGACGACGAGCTGATGGAGGCAGCGCGTGGCTTGGCGGCAATCCTGATCCGCAGGGGATTTCCGAAGGCGGCCGCAGTTGCGCGGGTGGCAGCGCTGGAGCCTTATGACACGGTTCCAGAATTCGCTGCCCGGCTGAAGAAACGGCTCGGCGCTGAGACGGGCCCGGGGGACGGGAATGGAAGATACGGCAGGTGAAGTCGTCGCTGTTGCACAGCGGTGGCTCAAGTCCAAGCGGGCCGAGCGGCCATTCGAGCGATCAATGCTCGAAGCTGCAATCCATCACGCCGCGGATTTTCTTGAAGTGTCCGGCATGTTTGACCGCGACGCCGCAATTGCGGAACTAGAGACCCGCGAGGCCATCACCATCGGGCGGGCCACCAAGCTGGTCGATGAAGTGGGTCACGTCCCCTGGTACTTCGGCGACCGCCAGCGGCCGGGTCCCTTTTTTCGCCGCTACCGGGACTACCTTCTCGACTACGAAAGCTGGGGCGACACGGCCGTAGACGCACTAGCGGACGCGACAGACGAGATCATGGAGCAGCTGGAAGACCCCCACCGCCCCGGACCGTGGGACCGGCGGGGCCTCGTTGTCGGCCACGTGCAGAGCGGCAAGACAGCAAACTATGCCGGCCTTATGTGCAAGGCCGGCGACGCCGGTTACCGCCTGATCGTGGTTCTGGCCGGCATGCACAACGCCCTGCGCAAACAGACTCAGCAGCGTCTCGACCGGGATTTCCTCGGCTTCTCAACCCTGCCGGTCCCGGACGGTACCCCACGGGAGACAATCGGCGCGGGGTTGATCAACCCGTCCGTCCATGCGGACTTCATCACCAACCAGGCCATCAACGGCGACTTCAACCGGACCCGCGTCGAGAGCCAGGGCACGGGTCCCGGCGAGCACCCGCTGCTGATGGTGGTGAAGAAGAACGCCTCAGTTCTGCGTAACCTCAACACCTGGGTGAAAGACTTCCTGGAGCGTCGCGGGGACACCCGAACGGTCCCGTTGCTGGTGATCGACGACGAAGCCGACCAAGCCTCCGTCGATACGGGGGATCAGGATTTCGACGGTGACGTGCCCGATCCTGACTACGAGCCCACCCGCATCAACGGCCAGATTCGGGCTCTGCTCGACGCCTTCGACCGATCTGCCTATGTTGCCTACACGGCGACGCCGTTCGCCAACATCCTTATCCATGACGAGCGGGTGGCGGACAGGTTCGGGGCAGATCTCTTCCCCAAGAGCTTCATCGTCAATCTGGCGGCCCCCAGCAACTACATCGGTCCAGCCGACCTGTTCGGGGTCAACGGCGACCCCGGAGCCCAGCAGCCGCCGCCGCCGCTACCTCTGACGCGCAAGGTCGACCAGGTCGCGGAAGGTTGGATTGAGGCTCCCCACAAGAGCGACTTCGTACCGCTGACGAATGGTCAGCGGAAGATTCCGAAGTCGCTGGAAGATGCGATCCTCAGCTTCGTGCTGGCCTGCGCCGCCCGCCGCGCGCGGGGCAATCCGACCGCCCACAACTCAATGCTGGCGCACGTGTCCCGGTTCAAGGCGGTGCAGCTAATCGTGCATGGCGAGATCGACTCCTGGTTTAAGGACGTCACCCGGCAACTGATCTACCGAACCGGCGCCGAAGCCGTTCTCGATCGTATGCGCACGCTCTGGGAGGACGACTTCGTGCCCACCACCGCGCGCGTCGCGGAAACTAAGTACGGGCGCAGTCTCGCGCCCCTAAGCTGGGCGGAGGTCGCCGCGCACCTAACCGCTGCGGCCGAGAGCATCACGCCGCGTCTGGTCAACAGCGAGATCAAGGAACCGCTCGACTACGACGCGGCGAAGGAGCACGGGCTGAACGTCATCGCGATCGGCGGTGACAAGCTCTCCCGCGGACTGACCCTTGAAGGCCTGACGGTCAGCTACTTCCTGCGCCAGTCGGCGGCCTACGACAGCCTGATGCAGATGGGGCGGTGGTTCGGGTATAGGCCGGGCTACACCGACCTCTGCCGCCTCTACACCACCAGCGACATGACGGCTTGGTTCCGCCACGTCGCCACGGCGGCCGAGGAGCTGCGCGAGCAGCTCGATCACATGGCGGCCCTGGGCGCCACGCCCAAGGAATACGGGCTGAAGATCCAGTCGCACGACCACCTGCTGGTCACCGCAGCCAACAAGATGCGCTACGCCGAGGAGGTCCAGGTGACCTTTGCCGGCGAGGGAAAGAACCAGACGGTCTTCAGCACCGTGCAGAGGGTCATCGACCACAACGCGGCGGCCATTGCGACCCTCCTTTCCGAAGCCGGTGAGCCCGCCGAGGCCGGCCGGTCGGGCGACCGTACTTGGCGGGGCGTGGACGGCAACCTCGTCGCCGCTTGTCTGGGGGGCATGATCTTCCCGCCAGAGTCCTACAACGTGAATGGCCTGCGGTTGTCCCAGTACATCCGCGCTCAGCTCGAACACGCTGAACTCACCGAATGGACAGTCGCGCTCCGCGCCGGTGACGGCCCCGAACTCGACCTAGGCCCTTTCAGGGTCAAGACCGTGAAGCGGGCGCCCGTAGATGACCGTAAGCGCGACGAGCGGCACATCATCCAGACCGCTCTGAGCCCGCGCGATGAAGCCATCGACCTCGACGAGGACCAATTCAGAGCGGCGCTCGCCCTGACCAACACGAAGCGGCAGAAGAAGGGGCTGGCGGAAACCGACACCCCTGGTGGAACGGAAATCAGGCGCATCCGCGGCCTGGGCGACGAGCTGACCGGCCTGCCGGGACATCCGGAGCGTGGATTGCTTCTGGTCTATCCGCTGTCGCCGCGCGAAGCCGGGCTGACCTCCGACACGCCGATCGCGGCCCTGGTGGTCAGCTTCCCGGCCTCGAAGACTGCCCGCCCGATCACCTACCGGTACAACACCGTACTGTCCCGCATGGAGCTGGCGTCGCAATGACCTCGGCCCAGGTTGGCGAACTTCGTGATCTGTGGACCGGCCTTGAGGAAGTCGCGGCGGGCGCGCGGCAGTTCCGCGCCCAGCGCCTGCGCAGCAATGCGCTGGTTGCTATGTACGCTGGGCTTCGCGAACCGGACGCGGCGCGCAGTCTGATCTTTGAAGGACCTATCTCCCTGGCCCCGCGGGGCCGCACCTCGTTCGCTGGTGAGGGCATCAGTTTCAGTGAACAGCGGGCTCCAAACGAAGGTGTCTACCGGGTGCACTCAACCCTTGAGGGGCCGCATTTCGCCGGACCATTTGAAGCACTCTGCGGGGACCTGATCGACGTGGCCGAGGCCGCGACGTCCTCCGGGGTGGGCTTGGCGGATGTCGCTCGACGGATGTCGGTATGGATGGCGTCCTTGCGCCGGCGCAGCGCCCTCTCCGATGAAGCCGTCCGTGGACTGATCGGCGAGCTGGCCTGCCTGGAAGTCGTAGCCGAGGCCATCGGCTGGGCGGCGGCGGTGGACGCATGGACCGGCCCGGACGACGGGCTGCACGACATCACCGCGGGCGGGGGCGCCTGGGAGGTCAAGGCCTCCACGGGCGCTGGGTCTAGTGTCTGGATCAACGGCCTGGACCAGCTGGATGACACCGGCTTGGCCGGCCTAGTCCTGGCCCACGTCCACATGGTCCCTGACCCCGGCGGACATTCGCTACGGATGCTGGCGCAGCGGCTGCGCGGTCAGATCGCAAGCCATTCACCGGGCGGCCTAGCGGAATTTGAGCGCAAGCTGATCGCTGCCGGGCATCTGGGTGCAGAGCCATCTGCAGAGGTACCCTACCGCATCGCCGCCATTTCGCATTTCGCCGTCGCTGACATGTTTCCGCGCATTCTCAGGAGCGACGTTAGCCTCGGGATCGAAGAGGCGCGCTATCAGCTCCGAACGGCGGCCCTGCAGCCGTTTGCCATCGACACTCCGCGGGCGCTGGCTACAGTCACAGGCTAGGGGAGCCTATGAGCGACGACGCCTTACTCGCATTCGCGAACGACCTTCGGATGGAGGTCGAAGAGACGGTTCTCGCCGGTGAGCCCTACTCCGAGCCCGCGTTCACGCAGATCGTCCTCGATCGCCTGGCCGACGAAGGGGTGGTCGAAAACCCAACCCCGCTCGATCAGGAAGGGACCTTCGGGACCATCAAGTACAAGATCACGGGTTACAGCCTCAACGAGGAAGAGGAACGGCTGGTCCTGGTCACGACGCTTTACCGGGACGACGTGCCGCCTCAGGCGGTGCCGCTCGACGAGCTGCGCCAAGCAGCGGAGCGTGCGGTCCGGTTCTTCACCTGCAGCGCCAAAGGGCTGCACGAGAAGATTGAGCCGTCGCAGACCGACGCGAGCGAGTTGGCGCGGCGGCTGTTCGAGCTTCGTGACCGCATCAGCTTCATCCGAACTCTGGTGCTGACCGACGGCCTAATCGGAGCCCGGAACGTCGAGGACGTCGTCATCGACGGGACGCAGGTCACCTACGAGCTATACGGGATCGAGCGGCTGTTCCGGGTGCTTGGTGAAGGGGTTTCCCGCGAGGACATCGTCATCGACCTCACGGAGCGGACCCCGGGCGGGGTGCCGTGCCTGCCCACTCCGGTCGCCGGCGGTGGTTATACCGGCTACCTTGCGGCGCTCCCCGGGTCGGTCCTGGCCGACGCCTATGAGCGCTACGGGACCCGCCTCTTGGAGCTGAACGTTAGGGCGTTCCTGGGGATCAGGGGCCGAAAGAGTGTCAACGCGGGCCTGCGCGCCACGTTGAAGGAAGAGCCGGCCAACTTCCTGGCGTTCAACAACGGTATCGTCGCCACCGTCGACCACGTCGACATGGATGACGGCAAGCTGCCGCGCATCCGGCGACTGCAAGGACTTCAGATCGTCAACGGCGGCCAGACCACGGCCTCGATCCACCGGGCCCGCCGCGTGGACGGCGAGTCCCTTGATGGCGTCCTGGTCCCGGCCAAGATCATCGTGGTGCCGCCCGACGACCTCTCGCGAATGGTCACGGCGATCTCCAAATCGGCAAACAGCCAGAACACTGTTCAGCCCGCCGACTTCTCCGCCAACGATCCGTTCCACGTCCGGGTGGAGGAGCTGGCCAACAATGTCTGGCTGGAGAACGGTACGGGCCGCTGGTTCTACGAACGCGCCCGCGGGTCCTATGGCGCGCAGGAGGCCCGCGCATCGTTCCGGGCTGCGCAGAAGCTGGCGTTCTCGCGTGAGACGCCGAAGGAGCGCCGGTTCGCAAAGGTCGATCTTGCGAAGTACCTCAACACCTGGGACGGCCATCCTGACCAGGTTAGCTACGGCAACCAGAAGAACTTCCAGCTCTTCATGCAGCGGCTGCGGGACGACAAGTTCGAGCCGGCGAAAATGGATGACGCTTGGTTCCGCCGGCTGATCGCCATCGCCATCGTATTCCGCGCTGCTGCAAAGATCGTGAAGGCCGAGAAGTTCGCGGCCTATGGCGCCAACATCCTCGCCTATACGGTTGCGTGTCTTTCCTGGCAGACCGGCGGCAGGCTCGACTTCGACAGCATCTGGAAGGCCCAAGCGATCTCGCCTGAGCTCACGGCGCTGCTCCGGACCTGGAGCCACCATATCAACGAGCTGCTCAGGGAAACGGCGGGCCCACGCCAGCCGAGCGAAGCCGCCAAGCGGCCTGACACCTGGGAGGCCATCCGCGGCCGTGCGCCGGAGCTTCCGGACCCTCTTCCTTCAGAGCTCGCTGCGCAGACCGGGAGGGGCCGTTCGCCCGCAGGCAGGGCCGCCCCGGCCGGTCTCACGGCGACCGACCTCGGCCTGATCGGGGAGGCCCGGGGGATCGACGCCAAGACTTGGCTGGAGATCGCGGCCTGGGGGCAGAGGTCGAAGGCCATCAACTATACTCTGGTTGGCATCTCCCGCACCATGGCTGAACTGGCCGTGGGCGGCTGGGAGAAGAGTCCGTCGGCCAAGCAGGCAAAATGGGGCCTGGAGGCCTACAAGGCGTTCCAGCGTCGCGAGCAAGCAGAGGCCTGAACCGAGCGTCCATAAACGGACCTTCTCAACGTCAGCGAAGAGCCAGGACCGCTCCGACCGGCGCTGCTGATCGAACCGCCGTCATTCCAGTCGCTGGCCATGTCATTGTGCTGGACTACCGCCGCGCCCCAAGCATTGGTGTCCCCGCGCCCGGTTTAGCTCCGGGCTCGCTCTGGTAGGGCCGCCGAGGTGGCGGCCTCCCAACCAGAGGACGTCATGATCCACATCACCAACACCCAACGCGACCTGCTCGCGCGCGCGGCCGCATCCGACGGCGCGGTCGAAGTCGAGGACAGCAAGGTCGGCAAGGCCCTGATCAAGCACGGCCTGGCCATCTCCCTGCCGGTGGAGGGCGCCGCCAGCCGGCTCCTGATCACCGAAGCGGGTCGCGCCTTCCACGGTGCGCAGGGCGATGCACCGGCGGAGCCCGGCCATGCGGCGGGCGGCACCGGTTCCCCAGAGGCTGAGGGCATCGGGAACGAAGGTCCGTTGGACACCGCGCCCCCGCCGCCGACGGCCCGGCCGCGCGCACCCAAGGGCAAGCTCGGAGCCCTGGTCGAGCTGCTTCAGCGGCCGGGCGGGGCGACGGTCTCAGACATGATGACCGCGACTGGCTGGCAGGCGCACTCGGTCCGAGGCGCAATGTCAGGCTCGCTCAAGAAGACCTTCGGCTTCACGATCGCCAGCGAGAAGCGGGACGCCGAGCGCTTCTATCGCATTGAGACCGAGGTCTGAGGTGGCGCCTCCCGACATCGAAGCGCTGGTCGCCGAGGTGCGGGCGCTGGGCGGCCTCAACATCGAGGCCCTGCGGGCGGAATGGCGGCGGCGCTTCCGGGCGCCGCCGCCGGCGTTGCGGGGCCCCGACCTGATGCGTCGCGCGCTCGCCGATCAGATCCAGGTCGAGGCCCTCGGGCGCGACGAGGAAGTGGAGACGAGGATCGCCGCCCTCGTGCGCGCCCAGCGCCGCGGCAAGGCGCCTGCCGCGCCCCGCGACAGCCTGAGGCCGGGAACGCGCCTCGTCCGCGAGCACATGGGCCAGACCCATCGGGTGGAGGTGCTGGAGGACGGGTTCCGCTGGGAAGGGCGGACCTATGGCAGCCTGTCGCAGATAGCTGGACTGATCACCGGCGTGCGCTGGAACGGTCCCCGCTTCTTCGGCCTGCGCGAGGCCGGCCGATGACCCGCTCACGTGCGCAGGCCGCCGTCGCGCCAGCGCGGCTGCGCTGCGCAATCTATACCCGCAAGTCCTCCGAGGAGGGACTCCAGCAAGACTTCAACAGCCTGCAGGCCCAGCGCGAGGCCTGCGAAGCTTACGTGCTCAGCCAGGCCGGAGAGGGGTGGGGGGCGTTGCCGAGCGCGTACGATGACGGCGGCTTCTCCGGCGGCAACATGGAGCGCCCCGGCTTGAACCGCCTCCTCGCCGACATCGATGCGCGGCGGATCGATGTGGTGGTGGTCTATAAGGTGGACCGGCTGACCCGCTCCCTGGCCGACTTCGCCAAGATCGTCGAGCGGCTGGATGCGGCCGGTGTGTCCTTCGTCTCGGTGACCCAGGCGTTCAACACCACCACGAGCATGGGGCGGCTGACCCTCAATGTGCTCCTCTCCTTCGCCCAGTTCGAACGTGAGGTCACCGGCGAGCGCATCCGCGACAAGATCGCCGCGTCCAAGGCCAAGGGCATGTGGATGGGCGGCAACGTGCCGCTGGGCTACGACCCGCGCGGCCGCACGCTCGACGTCAATGATGCCGAGGCGGTCAGCGTGCGGCACATCTTCACCCGCTACCTCGATCTCGGCTCCGTCCATCTCCTGAAGGATGAACTGGCGGCCACGGGCGTGGCGCCCAAGCAGCGCACGGCGGCCAGCGGTCGCCGTCTGGGCGGGGGCGCCTTCAGCCGCGGGGCGCTGTTCTACCTGCTCTCCAACCGCCTCTATCTCGGCGAGATCGTTCACAAGGATCAGAGCTATCCCGGTCAGCATGCCGCCATCGTCGAGGCGGACCTGTTCGAAGCGGTGCAGCAGCGTCTGGCGCGCAACGCCGGTCCGGCGCGCCGCGGGAAGGTTGGCCTTGCGCCGCTTGTGCCGAAGGCTCTGCTCTCAGGACGGATCTTCGATGACGCCGACAACGGCATGATCGCGGTATGCGCTCGCAAGGCCAGCGGGCGCATCTATCGCTACTACGTCTCCTCGGCCCTACAGCAGGGCCGTAAGTCCGAAGCCGGCTCGCTTGCGCGGGTTCCCGCCCCGGCGCTGGAGGACTTGGTCCAGGATCGCCTGACCCGCCTCGGCGCGACGATGGACGATGTGCGGCGGATCGAGGTCGGCCGGCGCAGGCTCGTGATCCACCTGGACGACGTCGGCCCGCAGACAGCAGACGTGGATCTGCCCGCCACGGATCGGATAGAGCGAGCCGACCACACGGTTACGCTCACCATCGCCGCTTCGATGTGCTGGCGCGGCGGCGCCAAGGTCGCCGTCGGCCCAGACGGAGCGCCAGCGACCTTCAAGGTTCAGGTGGACCTGCCGCTGCTGCGCGCACTGATCAAAGCCGAGACCTGGAAGCTCGAGCTCGTCGGCGGCGGCGTGACGATGAACGCCCTGGCGGATCGCGAAGGGGTCAACCGCGCCTATGCCCAACGCGTCATCCGCCTCGCGTGGCTGAGCCCGGCGCTCAAGCGCGCAATCCTCGACGGCGCGACGCCGGCGGGCACGTCCTTGAAGCGGCTTTTGCAGGAGGACATTCCGCTTGCCTGGCCAGATCAGATCAACGCCTGGCGCGCATCCGCCGCCTGACTGACATCTCGCTCTGAAACGCAAGTCTCCGTGGGCCGGGTTTCCCGCCCCAAAGTGACTGATCCCCGCAGAGCCGAGTCGAACTCCCAAGCATCAATCAAATACAAATCGTATCAAATTTCCCACCGATGTTTCCGCTGGACTTCTGAATACGTCAGAGCGCTAGTCATGGGTCAGCGCCATCGTCGCGCTAGCTTAATTGAATGACCCCAAACCTAAGCGTTTGCATTTTTCGGCGGAGACCACGATGCCAACGATCAACGTCAGCAAAACGACGCATGATTTGCTTGGCGCGCGTAACCGGCGCGATGTTGGACGAGGCGCGATCGCCCTCCCGATCAAGGCGGATGGCACCGTCGACATGGACCTGTCCGACGAGGTCGTGGCGCGTTTGGAGGCGCTTCGGCAGCCAGGCGAAACGCTCGAAGCTGTGATCATTCGGGTCATCTGGACCTTTCGGCCGACGGGCCAATAGGCGGTCGCCTTACCGGCAAGCCGGCAAGCCGGCGATCTGCATCACGCCCGCGCCACAAGCTTGCCGCGTGTCTTCACTTCCCTGATCGGGCGGATCTGCTTCGGTGTTTGCGGCGGGAAAATTCCCTGCTCCGCGTCAGGGAATTGGGCCGCGGCGGCCCCAAGAAAGCACGTTTTTCCAAGGGGTTGGCGAGCCTGGCGTCGCGGGATGGCTGCCTCAAACGGTCAAATTCCCTGCAGATTCCCTGCAAACAGGGATTTCTCGCAAACCCCCGTTCTCTTGTGCGACCCCAAGGCGCCAAAGTGTTAGCCGCCCCCAGGGCGGCGGAGACAGCGGGGGTGGAAGGGGAAAGTTTGGGGCCGCTTGGAGCCCTTGTCGGGACCGTCGCCAGTCGAATTGCCGGACCATAGACCCGACATTTCCGAGGCTTGTCGCCCGGCATCATCAGCTGAGACGTGTTTCAGGGACTGCCTGGCTGGGGAACTAGGACTCGAACCTAGAATGACGGTACCAAAAACCGCAGTGTTACCATTACACCATTCCCCAGCAGGAACGGCCGCCGAGGCGCCGAGGCGGCTGCGACAGGCGCGCGGAGATAGCGCAGGAGCCGGCCCGGCGCAACGTGCCCTCGCGGCTTTCCGGCCTGTTGCCCGCCAAGGCGCCCTCCTCTATAAGGCCCGCTCTTCGGAATCGGAGTGTGGCTCAGTCTGGTAGAGCACCGCGTTCGGGACGCGGGGGTCGCAGGTTCGAATCCTGCCACTCCGACCAACTCTTTCCCGACCCCATTTCCCTTTTGGCGAGCGCGCTCTAGCGTGCCCGTTCCTCCGAGGCGGGCTTTTGCATGAAGCAGTTCTTCGTCACCGTGGCCGGCGTGTTCGTCGGCCTGCTCCTGTTCGCGGTGCTGGTCCCCGTGGTGCTGGTCTCGATGGTGGCGGGCGCCGTCAAGCCGACGCCGCTGCCGGGGCGCATGGTGCTGACCCTCGACCTGCGCCAGCGCCTGGTCGACCAGGAGCCGCAGGGCGCGCGGGCGCTGTTCGGCGGCGCCGGCAACTCGGTGATGGGGATCGAGGACACGCTGCGCCGGGCCGGCGCCGACTCCAAGGTGGCGGCGCTCTACGTCCGCCTGCCCGAGGGCGGCATGGACCCGGCTGCAGCCGACGAGCTGCGGGCGGCGTTCCTGAAGTTCCGCGCTGCCGGCAAGCCGATCGTGGCGATCAGCCAGGGCCTCTATCCGGCCGGCGTGGTCACCTCGACCTATGAGCTGGCGACCGCCAGCGGGAACCTCTGGATGCAGCCGTCGTCGTCGTTCCAGGTGACCGGCATCGCCGCCCAGGACGTGTTCTTCCGCCGCTTCTTCGACCGGTACGGCATCCATGCCGACTACCAGCAGCGCTACGAGTTCAAGAACGCGGTCAATCCCTACCTCTACAGCGACTACACCGAGCCGCACCGCACCTCCGAGCTGTCCTGGATGGGCAGCGTCTACGAGACCGCCCTGGCCGCGGCGGCCGCCGACCGCAAGATGACGCCGCAGGCCCTGCGCGCGATCATCGAGGCCGGGCCCTACTCGGCCGAGGACGCCAAGGCCAAGGGCCTGATCGACCAGGTGGGCGAGGTCGCCGAGGCCGAGGCGGCGGTGCTGCGGCTGGCCGGCGACGGCGCCAAGCTCACGCCCTTCTCCACCTACGCCAACCGCTCGCGCGGCGCGGCTGGCCCCAGCGGCGCGCCGGTGGTGGCGCTGATCCAGGCCGAGGGCGCCATCATCACCGGCAACGACCAGGACGCCAGCCCGCTCGGCTCCAGCGCCACCATCTATTCCGACGACGTCGCCAAGGCGTTCGAGAAGGCGGCGGCCGACAAGGACGTCAGGGCGATCGTGTTCCGCGTCTCCTCGCCCGGCGGCTCCGACACCGCCTCGGAGCAGATCCTCGCGGCCGTGCGCGCCGCCAGGAAGGCCGGCAAGCCGGTGGTGGTCAGCATGGGGACCTACGCGGCCTCGGGCGGCTACTGGATTTCGTCCCAGGCCAACGAGATCGTCGCCGAGCCCTCGACCCTTACCGGCTCCATCGGGGTGTTCGGCGGCAAGTTCGCGCTCGGCGAGGCGCTGGGGCGGTTCGGGGTCGACATGCGGGGCCTCAGCGTCGGCGGCGACTACGCCGGGGCCTTCGGCTCGGCCGAGCCGATGACGGCCACCCAGGAGGCGGCGTTCAGCGCCTGGATGGACCGCATCTACGCCGGCTTCGTCGGCCGCGTGGCCGAGGGCCGGCGCCTGCCGGTCGCCCGCGTGGCCGAGATCGCCCGCGGCCGGGTCTGGACCGGCGCCCAGGCGCGCGGGCTGGGCCTTGTCGACAGCCTCGGCGGCCTGCCCCAGGCCATCGACCGCGCCAAGGCCCTGGCCCGCATCACCGGCGAGGCCCGGATCAAGCCGTTCGAGGTCGGCTCCAACCCCTTCTCGGCGCTCGCCCACCTGTTCGGGGGCGGCGGCGCCGACAGCGCCCACATTATGACCGCCGTCCACGACGTGGCGGGGGATCCGGAAGCCCAGGCGATCCTCAACGAGATCCACGACGCCCGCCTGCGCTCCCAGGGCGCGACGGTGCTGGCGCCCCGGCTGCTGCGGTAGTCGGTCCACCGCCAGTATCACCCCCGCCCCATCAGTAGCCCTCTCCCACGGCGTGGGAGAGGTGAGGTGAGGGCAAACCGACCGCACGGGCACAGGCTGCGCCAGGCTGGCGAGCAGCCTGGCGAGGAGAAGTCGTCCCCTCACCTTACCTCTCCCCGTGAACGGGGAGAGGGTTACTCGGAGGGCAGGGCTTAGGGCGTGGGTCGGCCTCAGGCCGCCCGCAGCTTCGCCATCAGCGCCTGCTGCCGGTCCTTCTCGAGGTGGCCGAACGGGAACCCCGTGCGGTCCACCTTGCCGGCGTAAAGCTCGACCAGCTTGTCGGCCACCTGCTCGGGCGTGCCGATCACCGCGAAGGTCTGCACCACCTCGTCGGTGAGCAGCTTGGCCATCTCGTCCCACTTGCCCTGCTTCGACAGCGCCTGCAGCTGCGGCTGCAGGTCGTACCAGCCGTGGCACTCCAGCACGCCCTTGTAGGCCGGGGTCGAGCCGTAGAACGAGATCTGGCTGCGGATGAACTGCAGCCCCTTGGAGATCTCCTCGTCGGTGTCGCCGATCACCGTGAACAGCTGGGCGACGATGTCGAACTTCTTCCGGTCGCGGCCGGTCTCGGCCAGGCTCTTCTCGATCGCCGGGATGGTGACCTCGTGCATGTACTTCGGGGTCGTGAACGAGTGGCAGAGCACCCCGTCGGCCACCTCGGCGGCCACCTTGGTCATGCCCGGGCCCACGGCCGCCAGCATGATCCGCGGCCGGCCATACTCCAGGTCTTCCGGCACGAAGTAGGGCGTCATGATGGTGTGAGTGTAGAACTCGCCGCGGAAATCCAGCGGCTTGCCGTCGTACCAGGTGTCCCAGATCGCGTGCATGGCGCGGATCATCTCGCGCATCCGGGGCGCCGGGCTCGACCAGGGCATGGAGAAGCGCCGGGTGATGTGCGGCGCGATCTGGGTGCCGAGGCCCAGGATGAAGCGGCCCTTGGACGCCGCATTCAGGTCGTGCCCCACCTGCGCCAGGGTCATCGGGTTGCGCGCGAACGCCACGACGATCGAGGTGAGCAGCTCCAGCTTTGTGGTGTGCTGCGTGGCGACGGCCAGCGGCAGGAAGGGATCGTGCTTGGTCTCGGCGCTGGCGCCGCAGTCATAGCCGGCCGCCTCCAGCGCGGCGGCGGCGGGGCCGACCTCGGTCAGGTTGGAGGGAAGCCTTCCGTCGATCTTCATTATCGTCTCCCTGGGCGGTCGAGCGCCAATCCCTCTGCTCTTCACCATGCGGCGCACGGGAGCAAGTCCTGGGACGGCCTCGATGGAACCGCCCAGGCCGCCGCGGAGGCCAAGGCGCGCCGCGGGCCGACTCACTCACGCGCAGGCGCTTGCCGCTTGGCCGGCCCCACAATGCGGGGCCCTTGGCGTTCTTGGCGACCTTGGCGGTTGACACCTGCCCGCCAGCCGGCCGCTCGGTGATCCCCCTACCGCCGCCAGTAGGCGCCGCCCTCGGCCCGCAACTCCGCGCCGGTGATGAACTCCGCCTCGTCGGAGAGCAGGAAGCAGACCGCCTTGGCCACGTCCTCCGGCTCGGCGAGCCGCCCCAGCGGGATCTGTTGG
>Ga0105240_10001238_pt1 | contig 44337 bp, 33 predicted proteins | sample KBSC54metaG_FD_80426 | JGI IMG/M metagenome (GOLD analysis project Ga0105240, IMG submission 80426) | Corn rhizosphere microbial communities from Kellogg Biological Station, Michigan, USA - KBS C5-4 metaG | ecosystem: Host-associated > Plants > Roots > Rhizosphere > Soil | place: Michigan, USA... | reverse complement strand
GCCGTTGCAGTGGACTTCGTAGGCGATTTGGTCTTCTTCGGAGAAGGCGTGGAACTGCCCGGTTAATCCGTGGCGGACTGCGTTGATGGCGCTGGTTGTTTTGCCGGATTCGGTCTTTGGTCCAGTGGACTTTTGAGCATTTTCACGATTGGCTGTTTGCTGCGCTTCTGAGATTGACATGGCTTCTTCCTCAGCCGATTAGTAGCATGTGGATTTGTGGCTGGCGGCGGGGATTGCCCGTAGGTTATTGATTTGATTCGGACGATTTTTTTGATTTGGCCGTGATGATTATTGAGAGGCCAATCGGAAACGTCACCATCCGCGGGTGAGGCTGCCGGATATTGCTTAGGCTGCCGACTCACGCGCCTTGAAAGCCGCGCCTCAAGTTTCTTCCGGCGAACTCGAAGCTCACGCTTGAGGGAACTTTTAATCATGGATTTCTCCTGCGCGCTGTGGACGCTGAATGGGTAAAATCGAACTCTATCCAGAGACGGGAATATCTACTAATCTAGTGTGGTGTCAAAGGAAGTATACCGTTCCGGAGCTTAGTCGTAGGGCGGGTCCCCGGACCCGCGGCCGACGCCCCCGTCGGCCTTTTGTCCGGTGCTTACCGGAAGGGACAACGAACTTCAAGGGCAGCTAAACAACGTTGGCGAAGCCGGTTGGGAACTGGTTGCCGTTACCGACTGCCACTTCCTATTCAAACGCCCTAAATACTAAGCTCTACACGTAGCCAAAAAAGCGAAGCAGTGCAGCAATCAGGACAATGGCTATGAGGCCGAATACGATACGGAATGCGGGGGAAAAGTTCGGTGTGTCTGGCTTTGCCATTGGTGCTGTGATTATACGTCTACCTCCCCTGGCACCGGAATCTGTAGCCAGTCGTGGCCGATGTGCCTGGCTATTTCCGCAACAACTATCCCCCGGTAGTATCGGTTCTGCTGGCCGGTGCGCGGGTGCTTCAGCTTCTGCGCCGTTAGCTCTACCCGCTTCTCGTTCGGGAAGTGTGGAGGTGTTCTTTGAACTGAGCCGGCTTGTCGAGGAAAAGTTTTCCCTCGCGGATTGTTCCGTTGAAATGGAGAGTGATGCGTTCCGCATCCCTGATTTGCCCAAGAAGAATCTTTAAACTCCAGGAGCTTGAAAGCCGCGCGACCGATTCATACCAATCGGCCGGCAGGAAAACAACCGGGCAATCAAACTGCCCCACATCCCGACAGGGAGGCGCCTTTTAGCCCTGAACGCGCCTTTCCTTATCCGTCCAGAAACGCTCGCGTAATTCTTTCTTGAGGACCTTGCCGGTTCCACCTTTCGGCAGCGGAGTCGAGACAAATTCATAAAGCCGCGGCGCTTTGAATTTCGCGAGCCGGGTGGAGATGAATTCACGAATATCGTCCTCACAAAGAGGTTGTCCGGGCTTGGGATAAACAAACGCGACGGGAATTTCGCCCCATCGCGGATCGGGCGCGCTCACCACGGCAACTTCGAGCACAGCCGGATGGGCGGCGATGGCTTTTTCCACTTCAATAGAAGAAATGTTTTCGCCGCCGCTGATGATAATGTCTTTCTTACGATCGACAATTTGGATGTAGCCCTCCTCATCCCACACGGCCATATCGCCTGAATGAAACCAAATGCCGGACATGATTGAGGCCGTGGCTTGGGGTTCGCGGTAGTATCCGTCCATCACGTTGTCGCCGCTGATCACAACCTCGCCGACGCTGCTCATGTCTCGCGGCACGTCTTTCATATCGGCATCGACGACACGGATCTGCGTGCCCGGAATTGGCCACCCGGCCATCGCCTGACGACGCACGCGAGCCTGATCATCGGCGTACACCACGGTGCTCTTGGGTCGCGCCGTGGAAGCAACGGGGCTGGTTTCGGTAAGCCCGTAACCCGCTTCAACCGTACAATGAAAAGCCTTCTCGAGAGCGTCCACGAGTTCCGGCGAAGCCGCCGCGCCACCGATCATGATCAGTTTCACGGAGGAGAGATCGAACTGGCTGCGCTCCGGAAAATGCAGCATCGCGGAGGCCATGGTCGGCACCACGGCCATGGAAGTTGCCTTCTCATCCTGAATGAGCCGGCAGACCAGAGCGGGATCGAAGCGCCTCACCATCACCTGCTTCTGACCCAGGAACGTTGCGGTTTGGGGGCGTCCCCAGCCGTTTGCATGAAAGAGCGGGATGGTGTGCAGTTCTACCCAGGAGTCATCCCCTCGGAAGGTTGACATGACCTGCAAGGCGTGCATATAGATAGTGCGATGAGAAAGAGTAACCCCTTTCGGAACGCCGGTGCTGCCACTGGTATAAAAGAGCTCCGCGATTGCGTCTTCGTCGCAGGTCATCACATCGGCGCGTTCAGCGGTGGCCTGAGAGAGGAGGGGTTCGTATTCCGTATCGAGATTGATGGTTTTCATGGAAGGCCATGACTGGAGCAATATCTGAACGAGAGGCGCGAACTCGTCCTCATAGAAAAGAATTTTGGTCTCCGCGTGACACATGATCCCGCTGAGCTCAGAGGGCGTGAGGCGAACGTTCAAAGGCATGACAATTGCATGTGCCTGAATCACGCCGTAGTATGCTTCGAGTAATTTGTGGGTGTTGAAACTGAGATAGCCGACACGATCGCCGGGCTTGACGCCGAGCGCCGTCAATGCGCACGCCAGCTTTTCACAACGCTCGCCGAATTCCGCGTAGGTGAATCGCTTTTGGTTGCAGATTATGCCCTGCCGTTTTCCGAACAGATCGACAGCCCGGTGGAGGCATCGAAGCGGCGTCAGCGGAATCTTCATTCCATCTCCTGTAACAAACGCAAGGTATTCTACACGACCGTTTAGCCCCGCAAGGTGTTTGCATTCCCGGGTCTGCTACTTCAATGCCAAACCCTGACGTAATACGCTCGCTGTTCACGGCCGATTGCTTACTCATTGTAGAAAAAGGCGGCAGGATTTCCTGGTGTGACTCGACGGCGACCGACTTGTTTGGCCTGGAGGAAGGATCGGTGGTGGGATGGGACCTGCCTCAGAACGCCGGCCTTTACTACGCGGATGCCCCTGACTGGCTGCGCTTCGAAGACTTTCCGATAGACAGAATTTTGGCCGGTGAATCCATCGACGGCGTTGAAATCCGCGTGCGGAGCGAGCGCACCAACGGAGCCGATCTATGGCTGAGCGTGGCTGCCGAGCCTATTACGGCGTGGGAAATGGGAGACGTGGGAGCGGTGCTGATTTTTTGCCATGATATTACCGGAAGCAAGAATGCCCTGCGCGGACTGGAGGATGCGCATGCGGCCCTTCAGGCTCTGGTTCAGGCATCCCCGTTGCCGATTCTCGCGCTCGAGACCGACGGCAGAGTTAGTTTTTGGAACAGGGCGGCGGAGACTTTGTTCGGATGGACCGGGGCGGAAGTACTGGGAAAACCTTTGCCGTTTGTACCGGAAGGCAGCCGTGATGAATCGTGCATGATGCGCGCGGAGGATCTTGCCGGCGAAGTCGTGCTGAACAGGGAGATCAGGCGTCGCCGCAAAGATGGTTCAATGCTGGATCTGACCGTTTCACGAGCACCCATTCTGGATCGTCACGGAGCCATATCCGGCACAATTTACGTTTATTCGGACATAACAGAGCGCAAGCAGATGGAGGAGAGGCTGCGGCAATCGGCCAAGATGGAGAGCCTGGGGATATTGGCCGGCGGGATCGCGCACGACTTTAACAACCTTCTAACGAGTATCTTGGGGCACACCTCACTTGCCCTCGAGGATGCCAAACCTGATTCGTACCAGGCAAGAGCGCTGACAAACGTGTTGGAATCTGTCGACCGGGCCGTGCGCCTGACGAATGAAATGCTCGCCTACGCAAGGCAGAGCAGTTTTCGCCCGGAACCTCTGAATCTGTGCGGGTTGATACAGGAAATGGCTCCACAGCTGCGGTCCATACTTAGTCAGAGAATTGCGCTCAAACTGGAACTTGACAATGATGTGCCGCCGGTCCAAGCTGACGGGGATCAATTGCGGCACGTGATAAAGAACCTGGTTATGAACGCGAAAGAAGCGATTGCGGAGGAAGGAACCGTGGTGATCTGCGCCGGGGCCGAACAGTCTGAGGCGGAGGGACCGAAGGTATTTTTGGAGGTTCAGGACACCGGATGTGGAATGGGCTGCGACACGCGGGAGCGCATGTTCGATCCTTTCTTCTCCACCAAGTTCACAGGCAGAGGGCTGGGGTTGGCTGCTGTGCTTGGAATCACGCAGAGGCACGGGGGAACAATCACGGTGGAAAGCGCTCCGTCTGAGGGAACTTCGATCCGTTTATATCTTCCGGCCAAGGTGTAAGGACAAAGGAGTAGCGCGACGAATCCGGCGTTTGCGTGCCGTTCGATTATGATTACGGGGTGACAGAGCACCGGGCCGAAAGCGACAATACGGACGGCCACACCGACTCAAATTCAGCGCGCGGAGAAGCAGTGAAGCCCTGGCTGATTCTTCGCGGCCTTATTATTTCAGGTTTTCTGCTGGCTTTGCCGGGCGGGCTGCTGCCACTTTGGGGCTATCACATTCGGCTGGAGTTTGGAACGGCGGCAAATTACTTTGCCTTCCTGGGGCTGGGCCTGGCGGGGGGCGCGTGGCTGGGAATGCGGGTATCGGACAAATACCCGCCGGAGAAACTGCTGGCCGGCGGATGTTTCACCGGCGCCTTGGCGCTCTTGATGATTGCTTTGGGGGCTCCGCCCGCCAGCTTCTGGTATCAGTCGCTCGGATTTTTCGTCATGGGGGCAGCGGCTGGCGCCATCAATACGGCGATTTTTGAAAGTTTGGCGCCCTCGTGGGAATCGAACCCTGCCGGAATCGCACTTGCGGGGGGCATCTTTTTCGGCGCGGGCAGCGTGACCGGGGCGTGGTTGCTGTCGAGATGCCTTGGCTCGGTGAGCGCTCCCCGATTTATCGCCATAACGGCACTTATTCCAGGGGCCGCGGGATGGCTCTTCTCCCGAATTCCCCTGCCCCGCCATTCCCGCGCGTGGCTTCCGATGAGCGAAGCGGTAAAGGATTTGAGAAGCGTGATGGCCATCATGTTTGCGCTTCTGCTGTTTTTCCAGTTCGCGAGTGAGTGGTCGATCGCGGGCTGGCTGCCGGTGTTTCTGATCGACCGGCTGGGCATGAGCCCTGAAACGGCTGTGCTGCTGCTGGCCCTTTACTGGCTGGCGTTGACCGGGGGGAGAGTGGTGACTGCGCGAGTGCTGAACTCGGTGCGGCACGGGAACCTGTTGGCGGTAAGCGCATTTTGCGCTCTGTTCGGGTGTATCGCGCTATTGGCTGCGAACAGCATTATGGGAGTCATTTTGGGGATACTACTGATCGGGTCCGGCTTCTCCGCGATTTATCCTCTTGCGGCCGAGCGGATTGCGACGCGCTTCACTTACTACCATCCGGGGTATTTCAACGGTATTTTTACGTTCGCGATGCTGGGCGGTATCTTCGCACCTTTTATGGTGGGGCATCTGGCGAACGGCGCGGGGCTCTGGATGGTTCCGTTCGCGGCGATGGTGGGCAGCTGCGCTGTATTCGCGCTGGTGCTGCTGATTTGGCTGGGCAGGAAGGTTTCAGGGTCATGAATGGCGGCTTTCGGTTTTACATTCCTGTTCGCGGCCATTTGCGGGTATACAATGGTTTCTGAGAGGTGGCCGTTTCATGTTTCCGCAAAGCTTACAGACTGCTGGCCTTGGTGGCCTTTCCGGAACCGAACTGATGGTAGTGCTTGGAGTTGCAGCATTGCTCTTCGGCGGTAAGAAGATCCCGGAGTTCGCCAAAGGGCTTGGTGAAGGAATCAAAAACTTCAAACAAGCCATGAAGGCCGAGGAAGAGCCTCCCGTAGAGACCAAGAAGCAGGCATAAGCTTCACAAGCTGCCAGCAAGTTGGGCGGCGCGGCTTCGAGAGAGTTCAGGTTAACGCGTTGTGGGTTTGCAACGCGGCATTAACTTTTTTAAAAACAACAAAACCCCGCAAGCGCCGGAAGGCGGCTGCGGGGTTCGTGTTTTGTGGCCGGTGATTGTGGTTATTTCTTCTTTGCCGCTGCTGCCTTGGCGGGCGCCTTGGGTGGAACGATGGAATCCTTTGCGGCTTTCGCTACGCGGAACTTTACCACCTTCTTGGCGGGAATCTTGATCGATTCGCCAGTTGCGGGATTGCGACCCATGCGGGCCTTGCGATCCACGCGAACAAGTCTGCCGATGCCCGGCAATACAAAGACACCGTTTTTCTTCACTTCAGAAACCGCGAGGCTGGAAAGATGTTCCAGCACAGCGCGAGCCTGCTTATTCGAAATCTCGCCTGCCTCGGCAAGCGAACGTACCAACGCGGTCTGCGTCATTCTTGTTGTGGCCATAAAACCTCCAGTTCCTTTTGTGGTGTGAACCGCCGTGAGCACGGAACCCTTGTTTTTATTGGGTTCTGAAGCATCCCGCAATGTTCACGAGCCGTTACAATCATACGGAACACTGAAAACATTGTAAAGCCAAAATGTTGTGTATTCTGCGATTTTTCGCTGTTTCTTGAGGTTTTGAGCCGTTTTTTCATTGCCGACCCCTCCGGAGGCCTGATTTCAGGGGTTCCGGCGGCCGCGGAAGGCGCTGCTTTGGCGAAAAGCCCCGATTTGCGGGGTGCGCCAATACACGACGAGCGGTCCTGATCCGCACGGGCGCTTCGGGCCGCCGGATAGACTGTTAGTTCATGCCCTTTGAAGAAGTTGTCGAAGCCGAGGGCCACCTGATCGACTCCCATGTCATGGAGCAGATCTTCGATAAGGTGGTCGAATCGAACGGACGTTTTGAGGTGGAACAGTTCCGGATAGGCCGCACCAACAGCGACCCGTCCTATCTGCGACTGCGGCTCGAAACACCGGAAAAACCGCAGATGGACCATCTGCTGGCCCAAATTTTGCCGTTCGGCTGTTCACCGGTGCAGGGTGGCGATGTCACTCTGAAACCTGTGGAAATGGACCGGTGCGCACCGGAGGATTTTTACTCTACGAGCAATCATCACACCTTCGTCAGGATAGGCGGGGAGTGGGTGGAAGTGCAAAACCAGCGTATGGATGCCATGATCGTGGTGACCGGCGGGCCTAAACCCGAAGCATTTTGCCGCCGTCTGCGCGACCTGAAAACCGGTGACATGGTGGTGACCGGCATGCATGGAATTCGCGTGGCGCCTGAATCGAAAGAGCGGGACCGGCTCGCTTTTGCGTTCATGTCGAATGAGATTTCTTCTGAGCGCCAGGTTGAAACCGCCGTCCGGCAGACCGCTGCCCTGGCGCGCAATGCGAGAGAACAGGGCAAGAAGATTGTGGCTGTGGCCGGCCCGGTCGTGGTGCATACCGGCGGTGTGGCGGGGCTCTCGAAGCTGATCCGGAACGGCTGGGTGAATGCGGTTCTGAGCGGCAATGCTCTGGGAGTTCACGACATAGAGGCGGCGCTGTTCGGCACGTCGCTTGGAGTCCGTCTCGAAGACGGAAGACAGGCGGAGCATGGCCATCGGAATCACATGCGAGCCATCAATGCCATGTACCGCGAAGGCGGAATTAGCGGCGCGGTGAAAAGTGGGCGGTTGAAATCCGGCGTGATGTATGAGTGCGTGAAGAACGATGTGCCATTCGTGCTGGCGGGCAGTCTGCGGGACGATGGGCCTCTGCCCGAGACGATCACCGATATGAACGCCGCACAGGACGCCTATGCGGCTCTTCTTAAGCCCGCGGGTCTGGTGATTTGCCTCGGAAGCATGCTCCATTCCATTGCCACGGGAAACATGCTTCCCAGTTGGGTCAAGATCGTATGCGTCGATATCAATCCGGCGGTGGCGACGAAGGTGAGCGATCGCGGGACGGGTCAGGCGGTGGGCGTGGTCACGGACGTTGGCCTTTTCCTTGAACTGCTCTCAAGAGAGTTGGTGGACGTGAAGCCGGCGGACAAAAAATGAAGCGTCAATATACCGATGAACACGCCGCGGCGGGCATTGATGAAAAGCTGCCCGAGATCGAAACCTGGCCGAATCAATTTTCCGATTACGAAATCGAAATCGATGTGCCCGAGTTTACGTCTATCTGCCCGAAGACAGGATTGCCGGATTTTGGCGTGATCACGATCAACTACGTTCCCGATAAGCTTTGTCTGGAACTGAAGTCTCTGAAGATGTACACGGTCGCGTATCGCAATCTCGGCATATTCCAGGAAAATGTGGTGAACTGCTTTATTCGCGACATTGTCAAGGCGTGTAAGCCGAAGCGGATTACTGTTACGGGAGACTTTGTGCCGCGCGGCGGACTCGGTTCACGAATGGTGGCGCACCGGGAGAAAAAACAAAGCCGTGGCAAATGATAGTTTGCCGCCGGATCAGGAAAAGCTTGCTGAACTGACCGCCATCATCGAAACGGTTCGTGAACGGGTTCGTGCCCGCTATCCGGAACCGGCGGACGGTATGGCGGAATCGGGAGAGGGTGATCCGCGGATTCGAATCGCCGTGGCTGATTTGCTGCCGCTGATGCACGCGCGAGACGCGGCCCAGGCGAAAATTGCGGCTATTGGAAGCGTGAACCCGCGCGCGGGTGGTCTGGCGAACGGAATTATCCAGTTCGTTAAGAAGAATGTTGCGCGCGCACTGCAGTGGTTTGTACGCGACCAGGTGACGTTTAACCGCGAAACCATCTCGGCAGTGGAAGCGATCATGGAGGCGCTGAACGAGCATAATCGAATTCTGGTGTCGTTTGCAGGGCAGACGAACGAGCAGTTCGCATCAGTGCGCGCGGAGGCGTCAACCCGTGTGAGGGAGTTGAGCGCTCAGATTGACGCGAGGGCGGCTGAACTGGCGGCACAGACGGACACGCGCGCGGCGGAAGTAGCCGGGGTATTGGAGCTGCTGAAGTCCGAGACTGGCGAACTGAAGGATATCCGCAAACACTGGATTGAGTGGCGGGCGGATTGGGAAAAGAAACTGGCGACGAACGAAATTCAGTTCCTGCGCAACGCCGCCGATATTCAGGGCGCGTTTCAGCATCGGGTGGGGCTGATGGAAGCGAGCTTCCGCGAGACCGTGCGCGGGCAACATGCGGAGTATTTGGCGGCGCTCGATCAGGCGAACCTCGACATTCAGAAGCGGCTCTGGGCAGATCTCGAGCGAATTCGCGGTGACTATGAGCGGCTGATTCACAATGAGCTGCGCATCGTGCGGCAACGCGCGCTGGTGTCTGCTTCAGCGGCATCGGTTGCACCGGTTTTATCGACAGCGGCGCGCAGCGGCCCGGATTTCGATTATGGCCGTTTTGCGGAGCGCTTCCGGGGAACGGAAGAGTATGTCAGGGCAAATCTGGAGTTTTACAAACCATTTTTCGAGGGCCGCGGCAATGTCCTGGACGTCGGCTGCGGGCGCGGGGAGTTCCTGGAATCGATGCGGGAGGCTGGAGTCGCGGCACGCGGAATCGACCTGGGCGAAGAATCCGTCGCGCAGTGCCGGCTGAAAGGCCTGGAGGCGCAGGTAGCGGATCTGTTCGAGTTTCTTGCTCCGCAGCCCGATGGAGAGTTTGATGGCATCTTCTGTTCGCAGGTAGTGGAGCATCTTCCGCCGGAACGCTTGGCTGAAATGGTGCGGCTTTGCGGATCGAAGATGAGGCGAGGGGGCGTGATTGCAATAGAAACGCCGAACCCTGAGTGTCTGGCGATTTTCGCGACGCACTTTTACCTTGACCCCACGCACTCGCGTCCCGTTCCCCATCAGTTGCTTGCGTTTTATCTGGAAGAAGCGGGTTTTGGCGGAATCGAGGTGCATCGTTTATCGCCGGCGGAGGAGTCGATTCCAGAGCTCGCATCGTTGCCGGCGGACTTCCGAAATCGCTTCTTCGGTGGCCTGGACTTCGCAATAATCGGGAGAAGGTTGTAGACTGGTTATTGGCGCTTGACCACGCCATGTTTTTCCCGCCCTGCTGGGACGTCGTCTAACGGTAAGACTGCAGACTCTGGATCTGCGTATCGCGGTTCGAATCCGTGCGTCCCAGCCAATCTAAATCAATGTTCGCGATCGGTTTGGCGGGAAGGCACGCCGGCGCGGACCGCCTCCTCAATCGCTGACAGTTCCTGATCGGTGATCTCTGCAAAATGATCGCGTCTGCCGCGTGCAGGTTTGCCCTTATTCTGAATGGATCAGGCGCACCCAAAGTGAGGCTCTTGGTCAGGCATATCGACGATATCCATAGCCCGCCGTACGGCTTCGTCAAATACCTCCGGAAAATCAATTTCTTCTCGCTTTATGCCTCGCTGTTGCATTATCGGTAGGATCGCTGACGATCCATCTGTTCGTTAAAATCCCCGATAGTCGCGTCAACCGATCGTTAACGAACGGTCTCTCGGCAGACCTCACACGGGCGGCTTGGCAAACTGGAGGTCCACCACGGGGTGCAACTCCCACAGGGTTTGCGACTTCATACCTTTTTTGCCCCGCAGTTCAATAGTTCCGTCACTTTTCAGGTGCGCATCGTCGAAGAAAAGCTGGCCTGTAACTTTCACGAAGGTGGCATGGGCCATCACGTTTCCCGCGCCCGGCTCTTTACCCGCCGTAAGCCTGGAACGAACGAATTCGCGAACCGCCTCCGCCCTTGCGCGCAGTGCGGGATCAGAAAAGGCATCGGGCCGCGCGACTTCCACGATCACGCACTGGTCGTCCGCTTGTGGCTTATCGGATAGGGTTCTGGGCTTGTTGGAAATCTGAATGTGGTACTCGCAGTCGTTGCCCTCAGTGGCTACCAGATAGAGGAAGCCCTGAATTGTTACGATGTCGCCCTCGTTGTTTCCATGGCCGCCGCCGGAGCCGGGTATTCGATTTTTCTGGAAATCGGAATCGGACGCGGTAACGTTCGCGGGGATGCCCAGGGCAATCATGCCTTCAAGGGTCTTTGGTTTTCCGGTAAGGTTAGCGCTGTCGGGAACGCTGATCTTGATGGGCCATCGCGCTTGACCGGGCGACTGGCACTCCGCGCTGAGATGGGCGGCGAGCAGGCAACCGTAAGTCAGAACACCGGGCGCAAGGCATCGCATGCGGAGATTGTACCCGATTCCCGGGTGGAAAGCGTACGCATCCAAGCACCCCGACCTACTTCCTAATCAATTTCTCCAGCTTCCCGAACGCTTTCTCCAGCCTTTGCGGCTTCGTCAGAACATCCGCGAACAAATCCCCGCGTTCCGCAAACCTCGCCGGCGTATTTATCATCGTGAACTGCGATGGATGCAGCTTCGAATTCACTTCGCTCCAATCGAGCGGCGTCGAAACGGTGGCACCCTGGTGCGGTCGCACCACATAAGGAGCCGAAATCGTCTTACTCTCCGCAATCTGCATCCAGTCGAAATAAACGCGATCCTTTTCCCGCTTCTCCACTGCGCGGGGGGTCGTGAACAGCTTTGGATGTTCCAGCGCCAGCCACCGCGCAATGATTTCCGCAAACGAGCGCGCCTGGTCGTAACTATAAACGGGCTCCACCGGCACGTACACATGCATTCCGTCGCCGCCGGTAGTCTTCGGATACCCCTTCAGCCCGATCGCATCCAATTTCTCCCTGACCAGCAACGCGGCTTCCACAACTTTGGCGAATTCGCAGTGATAGGGATCTATATCCATCAGAATGAAATCGGGTTTATCGAGCGAACCAACCCTGCTCATCCAGGGGTTCTGATCGATGCACCCAAGGTTAGTCAGATAAAGCAGTGTCGTCTTATCGTTCGCCACGATGAAACGCGTGCCCTCCACTGTCACAGTCTTCAACCACGACGGGTAATTGTCAGGCGTGTTCTTCTGAAAAAAATACTGCGCACGAATTCCGTTCGGATACCGTTTGAGCGAAAGGGGGCGGTCCTTCAAATGGGGTACGATCAGGTCCGCAACCGTGTCGTAATAACGAATCAAATCGCCCTTGGTATACCCGTCCTCGGGAAAATAGACCTTATCGGGGTTCGTAAACCTCAGCTTCGTGTCCGCCGGCATTTCGCGCGTCACCTCGGCCGCGGGCTTATCGTGTCGGAGACCCAGATAAACCGGCGCGCGCAACCGCATTTCGTCTGTCCAGTTTGCAAACTTCACCTGCGCCACGAGTTCCGGTTTTACCCAAACGGTTCCCTTCGGAATCTTGTCTCCGCGTGTGAACGGTTTTTTGTCCGTTACCACTGACTGCAAACGGGTAAACAAATCCCGCAGCATCGCCTCATTGAATCCGGTGCCTACATTGCCCGCGTAAACAAGTTCGTCATCGTCGTCGCGGTAACCGAGCGCAAGCGATCCGAACGTGTCCCGCTCACCCGGCGTGTAGCCTCCGATCACGAATTCCTGCTCCGACGTGAGCTTAAGCTTTAGCCAATCCGAACTGCGGCGCGATTCATAGCAGCTATTTTTTCGTTTCGCGAGCAACCCCTCGAGTCCGCTTTGCCGCGCCGCTTCAAGCAACTCCTCGCCGCCTTCGAAGTGATCGGAGAGCCGCAGCAGGGTAAAGGGCCTTACAATCGACGCCAGTGCCCGCTTGCGTTCAATCAGATCGACCTTCCGAAGATCGTAACCGTCCAGATACAGCAGATCGAACACGTACAGATGCACCGGATTTTTCTGGGCCATTTTTGCGATGGCATGTGCATCCTGCGTGTGAATGCGGTGCTGAATCAGATCGAATTTCGAAACGCCCTTTTCATTGAGCGAGACGATCTCGCCATCAAGAATCGCCTGTTCCGCTTCGATGAAGTGAGGCAGAACCATCAATTCCGGGTACTGTCGCTCGCAACGGTTGTTGTTGCGCGTGTAAATAGCGGTCGCGCCGTTAGCCAGGTGAATATGGCCGCGCACACCGTCCCATTTCACCTCGAATATCCAATCGTCACCCTTTGGTAGTTTCGCCGCGTTTTGCGCGCCCATGGGCGGGAAAAAGCCGGGCATGGGAGCCTGGACCGCGCCTTTCAGCTTCGATGGATCGAAACCACGCTTCGGCTTAACAGCTTTCACAAGACCCGCCGCAATCTCTTCCTGCGTGCGACCCGTCTTCACACTGAAAGCGAAATTCTCCACATCCCAACCGGGTTGCGAAGCCTCGTCCTTTTTCTTGATCAGCAACCACTCATTGCCCTTACCCTTCACCTTCATGCGGACCAGCGCCCAGCCACCGGAAAGCTTCTCGCCGTGCAAACGGAACTTCAAATCGCCGCGCGCGATCTGCGCTTCAGCCGGTTCATCACCGATCAGTTCGAAGGTGCCGCGGTCCCACAGCATGACGCTGCCGCCGCCATAACTGCCTTTCGGAATGTTGCCTTCGAAGTCGCCGTAATCGAGCGGATGGTCTTCCACCATTGCCGCAAAATGCTTCAGAGCAGGATCGAGCGAGGGACCCTTCGGCACCGCCCACGACTTCAGGACGCCATCGATTTCCAGCCGAAAATCGTAATGCAGATGCGATGCGTCATGCCGTTGAACGAAGAAGCGCCGCCCCGCCGACGCCGGTTTCGCAGGCGCGGGTTCGGGCGTTTTAGTAAAGTCCCGCTTACTGGCGTATTCGTCCAGAGACATGTGGAGTTGGAAATGTTCCCACAACCATGCTATAGCTACATATTGGTAGGTTATGGCTGCTAGCATCTGGAAGGGTCATCTGACGTTCGGGCTGGTCTCATTCCCCGTGCGACTTTTCGCCGCGGCGAGGAGCGAAAGCATCAGTTTCAATCAACTCCACAAGGAAGACGGCTCCCGCATTAAGCAGATGATCTACTGCCAGGCGGAAGACAAGCCGATTCCGCGCACGGAAATCGTCAAGGGCTACGAATACGAAAAAGGCAAGTACGTCGTCATAGACGATGAAGAAATCAAAAAGGTCGCGCCGAAGACCGCCCGCGTGATGGAGATTCAGGAATTCGTGAAGGCGAGCGACGTGGACCCCGTCTACCTCGAAAGCTCGTATTACATGGCTCCCGATGAAGGCGGCGAAAAGCCCTACGCGCTGCTCTTCGGCACTATGAAGGAAACGAGCTATTACGGCATTGCCAAGGTGGCGATGCACAACCGCGAGCACGTCGTGATTCTGCGTCCAGGCGACAAGGGCATGGTTCTCCACACCATGTATTACGCCGACGAAGTACGGCGTGCGGACGAGTACCGCACCGAGACCTCGCAATTGAAAGACAAAGAAGTTGCTCTGGCTAAAATGCTGGTCGAGTCTTTGGTCGGCGAGTTCGAGCCGGAGAAATATCACGACACCTACCGCGCGAATCTCCGGAAGATGATCGACGCGAAGATCGAAGGTCAGGCTGTGGTTGAGACTCCCGAAACCCATATCGCGCCGGTGATCGACATCATGGAAGCTCTGAAAAAGAGCCTTGAAATGCGCAAACCGCCCATGGTCGCGCACGCCGCGGGGGGCGAGACTTCCGGCGAACAAGAGCAAAGCGAAAAACCAAAGCGCACGCGGAAGATCAAAAGCGCTTAAAATGGCGAGATGCTCCAGATCCTTAACGCCAACCAGCCGGCAGTTACATTTCCGCCGCTCGGCGCAAACTTAAACGTCCTGCTGGTCTGGCCGAAGTTCCCTCCGTCGTTCTGGGGCTTCGAGGGTGTTCTTGAGATGCTGCCGGAAGCGGCTATGACCCCTCCGCTTGGGCTGGTTACAGTGGCGGCGCTCTGCCCGTCTACGTGGCAGCTGCGGCTCATCGATCATGCGTTCGAGGAGATCTCTGACGAGGACTACCGGTCGGCCGATCTGATCCTGATCAGTTCCATGCATGCGCAGCGAACCGATGCGCTCTCGATTCTTCGGAAGGCGCGGGCATTTGGGACCAGAACCTTCATCGGCGGCCCCTGGGCTTCGAGCGACCCCGACGCCGTGCAGCCGGAGGCCGACCACGTGATGGTGGGCGAGGCCGAAGAAGTCTTCGGGGGCATCGCAACCGCGCTTGAGAACGGCACCGCGCATAGCATTTATCGCGTGATCGACAAACCCGATATGTCGAACAGCCCGGTCCCGCGCTTCGATCTGTTACACCGCGATAAATACACGTCGATGCCGGTTCAGTTCTCGCGCGGCTGCCCGTTCCAGTGCGATTTCTGCGACATCATCACCATCTACGGCCGCAAGCCGCGAGGCAAATCGTCCACGCAGCTGATCGCGGAGCTTGACACGTTGCGCGAACTTGGCTGGCGCAACGAAGTCTTCATCGTCGACGATAACTTCATCGGTAATTCGAAGAACGCGCTTCAACTGGCGAAAGACCTCGCCGTGTGGGGCGATAAGCACGGACGTCCCTTCTCGTTTTACACCGAGGCTTCTGTGGATCTCGCCGACCGCCCGGAACTGATGGAAGCCATGGTCGCCGCGAACTTCATGTATGTGTTTCTCGGCATTGAAACGCCCTCGGCTGAAGCGCTCAAAGGATCGAAGAAGTTCCAGAACCTTCGCAAAGACAATCTTGAGCAGGTTCGCACGATTCAGGAAAACGGGCTCTGGGTGTTGGCCGGTTTCATTGTCGGATTCGACTCCGATGACGAGACGATCTTCGAGCGTCAGCGCGAATTCATCGAACGTACGGCAATCACATGGGCGATGGCCGGCATGCTCCAGGCGCCTCCCACAACGCCTCTGTTCGACAGGATGAAAGCGGAGGGCCGGCTGATTGAAAACAGCGATTCCATCTCGAATTTCAGCGCGCCGAACTTCCGGACGGCTATGCCGCTGCCGACGCTGCTGCGCGGATTAAGCGGCCTGCTCGCGGATCTGTACGAGCCCAGGGCGTTTTTCGCGCGCGCCTTCCGATCACTGGAGGTCTGGAACACGCGGCCGGCGCAAAAACCCCCGGATCTGCCAATGTCGTACAATCTGCGGCTGCTCGCTTCGTCGATGTGGACGCAAGGTGTCAAATCCGGCTACCGAAGCGAGTATTGGGGCTTTCTGGGCACGCTGATCCGGAGATACTGGAACAACCCGTCGAAGCTGTGGATGGGCACCATGATTCTGCTGTCGGCCCAGCACTTCCTGATCTACGCTCGCCACGTAGCCGACGAATTGGAAAGAGATTGCGCGGCGCTTACGTGCGCCAGCGGACTCCGAGATTCAGATCTTTCCGACAATACGACAGACTCTGTTGCATGTGCGCCATCTGTTGCACCCTGAGCGCATCCAGATATTGATCGCGCACCTCTGGCAAATCCGCCATCAGATGGGGCTTGTTCCACGGGCGGCCCTTGCGGGCCAGCGCTTCGAAGCGCGCCAGGTCGCGTGAGCGGGCATTTGGAAACCACTTGGCCCAGAACTCGTCACCATAAACGGGAAGCACCACAGGCGGGCGTGCCGTAATGGGCTTGCAGTAGATATACACCTGGGGCGGCATGAGTTCCGCGGCCTTCGCGACCAGTGCTTTGAAATCGACAGTGCCTTCGCCCAGGGGCACCCACTGCACGGCAATGCCCTCGGGGTGTTCGTATACAACTGAATCCCGCAGGTGAAAAGTCAGCGCGAGCGGCCCCAGTTCTTCGACGGTCGTCATGGGATCTTCCGCAACGAATACCGGGTTCCCCGTATCGAGATATGAACCCACGAAATCCGTGCCCGCGCCTTCGATCAGCTGTCGGGTCCGCCATGCCTGAACGTCTTTATGATTTTCGATTCCAATCTTGAGACCGGCATCCAGTACCTGCTGCCGAACCTCTTTCAGCATCCGAATTCCGGTTTCCACATGCCGATCGACAGGTCCAGGCGGCATGGTGTAACGGTCATTCGCCAGCCGGGCACGGACCATGGTGGCGCCCATCGCATGAGCGCGCTCGATATGCTTCCGCAACGTCGCAACGGATTCGCCCAGCAACGCCGGACCGCCGGTCTCGATGTGAAGGCCTGCGTCTTGCGCCCACGCGCGCACCTCAGCCCAATGCTTTGGATCCATGACGCCGGCGTCCAGCGAGTCCTGCAGAAATATGGCGTCGAGCTTTTCTTTCACGCAGAAATCGAATAACCGACGGTCGTTCCATTTCCAAAACCGCAGACAGTAGGTGTTGACGCCAAGCCGCCATTGACGAGGCGCGGCATACGCGAGTGCGGGCAGCGCGAGCGCCGAGCCCAGCAGTTCGCGACGATTCATCATGCGCAAAATCCCATCAGGCGCGCCCCGCAAAATCGCGCTTTTCGGTAGACACCTTCACCTTCTCGCCCTCTTTGATGAAGAGGGGAACGCGAATCTCAAGACCGGTTTCAAGCGTGGCGGGTTTGGTGACGCTCCCGCTCGAGGAATCGCCCCGCACGCCGGGCTCTGTATGGGCAACGGCCAGCTCAACGAATACCGGGAGTTCTAAGCCGATGGGATTGCCGTTATACTTCAGCAGTTCGACAATCGCACCTTCAACGAGGAAATCCAGCGCGCTTCCGATCACTTCTTCGGCGAGCGTCAGCGTCTCGAAGTTATCCTGATCGAGGAAGTGGGAACCCTCGCTGTCGCTGTACAAATACGAAGCCGGGACCTTCTGCAAATCGGGCTCTTTGAACTTATCGCCCGCTTTAAAGGTCTTTTCGAAGACCGCATTCGTCAGCAGGTTGCGAATTTTGAGTCGCACCAGCGTTTGCCCTCCGCGCGCGGTGGGTGTGCTGACATCCGCCTCCAGACAGTAGAAGGGCGTGTTTTCAAGCTCGAACAGGGTTCTGCGCTTGACGTTGATTGCATCGATCAGTACGGCCATTTGTCCTTTTCAGTATAAGGTCCACACGGTGTGACATCCTGTAACCAGAATGAGAGATCCGCAGGAAATCGAGCAGGAGCTGATCGAAATCGGTTCGCACTTTGACGACACGCTTAAGATCGAAGAGATTGTCGCCTGGTGCGCAACGCACCCGGAAGAGGTGCCGGTGGCGATCCGCATTCTCCTGGGCAAAGTGGAACACCCGAATCCGACCGCTGAAAAGTGACAAGGCCCACACCCTCACGGACGACCCGCGTGACCTTGGCAGTGTGTGGTTTCTAACGAACTGAATCTACTGAGCCGCGCACGGCGGGAACCGGTGTTTTCGGACTGCCGCCAGGGGCTGCCAGTATCCTGCATCAGAAGTTCGTTGACTAACACGACGTACGTTCATCGCGGGAACGCCTCCTGAACACGTATCGGAACGGCGGAGCGGCGGTTACCAACCGCCCCACAATTGTTTTGCAACGAAATTCTAACTCGACAGACTAGACTTCCGTCAGGCGTTCTGTGGCGTCGCCAAAGCTATCGGCTTTCACGCCGTACCGGTCCATCAGGGATAAGAACAAGCTGCACATCTTGCGCTTCTCCTGCGCCTGGCCAAGGTAGCTGATCGTCCGGCCGGTTTTCAGAGTACCGCCTAAACCACCCGCAAGCAGCAGCGGCAGGCGGCTGTTATCGTGCGAGCGCCCGATCCAGAGATTCGAGAGGAACATCAGGCACGAGTGATCGAGCACCGTGCCGTCGCCTTCCGGCATGCTGTCCAGTTTTTGGGCGAGGTACGCAAACTGGCTCACATGGAAGTGCGCTATGCGCTCGTATCCCGCGGAGTTGTTGTTATGCGATGCGCCGTGATGACCTTCTTTCACGTCGAGAAACGGATAGTACATGGCCGAAAGGTCGCGTGAAATGATAAGCGAGGCAACGCGCGTCTTGTCCGTCTGGAACGCGATCGCGATGATGTCGCACATCAGCCTGGCGTGATCGCGGAGATCTTCGGGCAGACCGTTCGCCGGACGATCCATTGAAAACACCGGCCGGTTCGCGGTCTTCGCTTTGTCCTCAGCCGTGTCTTTCGTCTTGCGCATTCCTTCCACGCGCTTCTCCACCTCGCGCACGCTGGTGAGGTATTCGTCGAGCTTGGCCTTATCGCTCGAACTGATCCGGCGGCTCAGGTCCTGCGCGCTGTCCCGCACGCGATCAAGGATGCTCAGGTTGCGCAGACTGCCGCGATTCTCAAACAGATTGTCGAAAGCGAGCGAGGGGTAAACCTCCACAGGCACCGGGGAATCCGGAGTCTGCCACGAGATGTGCGAACTGTACGCCATCGAAAAGTTGGTCTCGTGATAGCCGGTCATGGGTTGATCGCACGCAAGCACAATGCTCGATTGCGGTGTGTCGTCGCCCACGCGGCCGGCGATCATCTGATCCACGCTCACGCCGGAATGAATGATGGCGCCCTTCGTGATGTGCGCGCCGGTAAGCAGGCAACCGGTCTGGGCGGGGTGAATGCCCTGCCCCGTTGCCGCCTTATTAAACAGGCCGTCAATGACGTTGATCTTGGTCTTCAGCGATTCGAGCGGCTCCAGAGTCTTGCTGAGCTTCATGTCCGCGCCCTGGCCAGTGGCGCTCCAGTGATCTTCGTTGATGCCGTTGCCGAGGAACATCACAGCAAACCGCTTGGGGAAAGCGGAGGCCGGAGGAGTATCGGCCTTCAGACTCATGGCTTCAAACCACGGCAGCGCCATGGCTGCGCCGGCGCCACGAAGAACGGTTCTGCGGGAAATACGTGAAGTGGTCATGTGTGTGATCTCTGTCCTTTAATGTTTAGCGGGGTTTGACCGGGCGAGCGTCGCCTCGGGCATTCGTTTGTTGAGGAATTGGGGACTGGTGACAAGGGCCTCTATCATCGAGTCGAACCGGTTATCGTTCGCGGCGAGTTTGGCCTTCATGCGGTCGACCAGAGTCTCGTCAGAAAGCTGAAGAGTGCGATTCAGCGCGTAAGCGACAAGCTTGCGGGCAAGGCCATCCACGAAATCCTTTTGGCGATGCTCACGAATGAAGGCTTGTACGCCTTCGAGGCCCACTCCCTGTACGTCACCGGGGAATGTGGCGGATGCGTCAATCGGTCTTCCGCCCAGATCTTTCGAGCGGGCTTCGCCTACCGGACCGTAGCCCTCGAACACCAGACCATAGACGTCAAAGCGAGCGTGACAGGCGGCGCAAACAGGGTTGGCGCGATGCTGCGCAAGAACGTCACGGAGAGGCAGATCGGTTTTCGATTCGTCCTGCGGCAGTTCCGGAACCACGGGGGGCGGTGGCGGAATGGTTTCACCTAACAGCCGGTGGACCACCCAGTAGCCGCGCTTCACAGGACTCGTGCGAAGCCCTGGAGAGCTGTTGGTAAGGAATACGGCCATGGGCAGCAGGCCGCCGCGCTGGTAGGCGCTGGCGTCGTCAACACGCACCCAGGTGTCGTCCGTTGGCTTGCGCCCGTCCGGCAACTTAATCTCAGGCATCCCGTAGTGTTTAGCCAGAGGCGGATTCACGAACGTGTACTTGCCGTAGAGCATGTCCAGAACCGAGCGATTGTTCTGAATCACATCCTGAATGAACCGAACCGGCTCCTGGAACATCGCTTCGCGAAGCTCGTTCGTGAAGGAGGGGAAGCGTTCGCGGTCCACCGAGTTGTAGGTTTCGAAACGGCGGAAATCGAGCCAGTTGCCGGCGAACTCCGTCGCGAAGTCGCGAACGCGGTTGTCCTTCAGCATACGGCGCGTTTGCGCCAGCAGAACTTCGGGGCGCTGTAAATCCCCGGCGGCCGCGTGCCGCCCCAGTTCCGGATCCGGCGTACTCGACCACAGGAAGTAACTGAGCCGACTCGCCAAGGCATAGCTGGATAGCGGGACACCGCCAGCCGTCATCGACGCGGGTTTAACCGCTGTCGAAGTTCCTGTGCGCGCTTCCATTCCTGTGCGCGCATCAAGTGGGTCGATGCGATAGAGGAAGTTCGGCGACATTAGAATGCTCACGATGGAGTCGCGGATCGCTTCTTCATGCGAAAGACCTTCCTTCTCACGCATCTTTTTGTAGTACGCGAGAATGTCTTCCTGTTCGGCCCTGGTGAGCGGCCTGCGGTAGGCGCGCGCCGCAAACCTGACCACGGCTTCCCGATGTTTGGCCTCGGCCTCGGTGCGCATCTTGGCGAGATTCCGAAGAGTTGCGTCGATCCCCTCGAAATGCTCGCGAATTGCTCGCGCGGCAATCGGGTCGTTCTTCGGGTCCGCGGCAGCCTTCGCCAGGTACGCATCGCGAAGACCGAAGATTACGGGTGTATCGGTGACTTCGTGGCCTACCGGACGGTCGGAAGCCGACTCGGCGCCTTTGCCCAGCACTTCACCGCTTTGATTAAAGAAGTACTGAACAAAGGTGCGCGCGGTGTAATCGGCGATGTAATCGAATTCGGTCCAAAGCCGGTTCAGATTTTGTTGCCCCTTCTCATCGAGGATTAGTTCCATCAGCGGGGTGTCATCGCGGAAGAACCCCATTACGCTGTGGTAACCGGCGCTGAGCAGACGGCCTTTGTCTTCGGAGTCATCGGGGAAGTACCGCCCGCGCTCCGTAATATAGAAAGTATCCGGAAAGACCGATGCGAAGCGCGAGAACGATGCTTCGTAGCGCTTGCGTTCGGCAGCCGGAACCACCAAATCCATGTCGCCCGCACGGGCTTTCGCCATCAGGGCGGCCCAGTGCGGCGCGGCTTCGGCATGAAGCCCAGGCATCCGCGGAATGACTGGCACAACAGGGGGCGGATCAGTGTCGTTGCGAAGAGCCGCCGGGTCGCTGTCGCGCCGGTGCATGGCGAACTCGCGAAGTTTCCAGTTCAGAAGCGGTTGAGAGCCGGCAGGCAGACCTCGCACGACCGGCGCCGCAAACTGCATCGCCGTGTGGCTGCGAATCTTCACCACAAAGTCGCGCATTTCAATGCACTTCGCGCGAATCGCCTCAGGCTGGCTTGCCGCGGAACCGGCTGCCGGGGCGGGCAACGCACGCCACATCGCCTGCAATTTGGCAATGGGGCCGACTTCTGTGCTCGCCTTCCGGGCCGGTTCTTCAATCAACTGCCATACCAACGGGAGATACTTCGCGCTGACCTTCATATCGGCCGCGGCTGATGCCAGTGTGGCGTTCGGCTTACCAAGGGCAGCCCGGTGCTTGTAATTCCAGGCAGCCTGGAAGTAATCGGCAAAGTCTGTAGGCTGGCTCTTGTAGAAGTTGACGATGCGCTGAATCGGGAACTTGTCCCGGTCGGTTTCAGAGAGCATCGGAAAGGGGGCAAAATCGATCCCGTCCGGCGTCAACACCATGTGATCGCCAACTTCCCTGGCTGCCTGCAGATATTTCTTCAGCAGCGCGGAGGACATGGTGAGCGATTCGCCGGAGTTATCGAACCCGGCCTGATTGGCGGGATCGACCGGAAACTCTTTGGTGGGTTGAAGGTCAACTCCTGTCAGATCGCGAACCGTGTAGTTGTATTCGGAGTTGCTGAGACGCCGCGCCAGAACGGGTCCTGGATCGCCCGCATGTTTGCGGGTTTCCTCGGTGCGCACTGCCTGAATCCAGTCAACCACCTGTTTTGAAGCGTCTGCCGGGGGCTGAGGAACGGGTTTCGGCGGCATTTGCCCAGCCGCCAGCTTGTCGTGAACCAATGCCCATCTCGGATAGTCGCGAATCACCCCTTCTAAAGAGGAATAGGAATTCAGATCGAGAGACCCGGCTGGTGTCTGCCCACTGTGACATGCCACACAGTATTTTGTTATGAAGGGCTTCACCGTTTGGGTGAACTGACGCTCAAGCGGAGGGCTGGTAGCGCCAAACGCACAAATCACGGACACACCGAATAACACGGGAAGTCGAAATTGCATTGGGTAGCGTTTAGATTCTATCAAGATCACTTCTGGCCTACTGAACTGACGGTCAAATTGCCGGGGAGGTAACGTTTCCGTTGCTTCGGCGGCAACGCTTTAAATTACCGGGCGACCCGCAAGCAATTGTTCGATCCTGACCTGGAGAATCACCATATCCGGCGACTCCTGAATCGCGGAATAGTAGCGCCGCTGGAAGTCTGAGCCCGTGTCCCGTGGTCTGATGAGTTCGCGGGCTTCGTTGGTCAGCGCCTCGGCCTCGGGTTGCCCGGCTTTGCTCCGGCGAGACAGCGCCTCATCGATCTCTACGATCAGGGTGGAAATCTGTTTTAGCCAGGCAAAGTGCGGGTCAGACAGAACCAGCGTCAGATAGGGGCCGGGACCCGCGATGGGCCCTTTCTCTTTTTCGTATATCAGGCGTTCCCGATCCAGAAGGAGTTTGTGCTGATCGAGAAGCAGGTTGCGAAGATCGGTCAGGAGCTGACGGCTTTCGGGGGCTATCGGTTGTGGGTCCATGGGTAACTCCCATTTTGACCGAACCGGCGGAGCATCGGCATTCAAACGAATCGTGTCTCGAAAGGATGTTTGTGTTCGCACCAACGGAGTAACCCACTTAGCTCAAATCGACCCGAACGGCAGGCTCTTCCGTGAGAATGATTACGAATTAACTCGTGAACGAACGCACGCTTTGCAGCCCCCCAAATTCCAATAGTGATACCGTTATCTCCCCGGTTCGTCATGTACCTCACGGGCGCTCGAACCATTTGGTGTCTCATGTTACAGCGCGGGCGCTCATATCAGCCGTTTCCTATTGAATGAACGGGGTTACTCAGGCACACTCGCTTCTGACGACTTCGCGACTTATTTGGAATCGAATTAAGAATCGCGCCGGGAGGAAACAACACAATGTTGCATAAATTACTTTTCACGAGTCTTATAGGTGCCGCCGGAGTATGTTCCTTATCCGCAAGCACCATCACTTTCACGACTGCCGCCGCGGCGGTAGATACCGTCGGAGAGCCAGTCAGCGCCTCAGCGAGTGTAACAACCGGAGATGGCACTGTCAGCGTGGTTTTGACGGACTTGACCACTAACATTTTGAGCGCTGGTCAGCTACTGAGTGACTTTTTCTTCACACTTGGAAATTCGTTTACTCTCTCAGGCTCAAGCGTGACTCCTTCGGGCGTCAGTCTGATCACCGTGGCATCGAACGGCGCGATCACGGCCGATGGCACGAGCGCTGTGCCGTGGACTTTGACCGCGTGTTCGGCGGTTACCACTACGAGCAGCACATGCACCGGGACCGGCAGCACAATTCACCTGGATTCGCTCGCCGGCTCAGGCGGATCGGAAACGATTATCGGTCGCGCCGCGGGCCAAACCTCGTACCCGAATGCGAATTCCTCTATCGCGGGAAATCCCGCTCATAACCCGTTCATCTCAAGCACAGCGACGTTCAACTTCGCGGTGACGGGCGTTACTGCCGCAACTACGATTACGGCCGCGAGCTTTTCGTTCGGAACCACAGCGAACAATAACGTTCCTGGCGTTCCCGGCGGCGGCGGAGGAGGAGGCGGTTCCACAACTCCCGAACCCGGCACTCTCCTGCTGTCTCTTGGCGGCGCTGGATTGGTGGCCTTCCGGAGCTTCCGCGGAAAGTAAGCTTGAGGAATAGACCTTGAGTGTTGTACCTGACCTTGAGAAGAGCCGATCCGCTCTTCTCAAGGTCGTTTTTATTGACTTGTAAGTAACAGGACACCAGCTTACCGAACAGTTACAGTGCTGGTCGCCGTACTCGCGTTTCCAGCCGCATCCCACGCTTTTGCTGTAATAGTATGCGCGCCGGACGAACTCTTCTTGATATTCCATGAGTAGGTGTATGGCGCCGACGTCAGACTTGCTTTCTGCACGCCGTCAATGTAGATACTTACCTGGGCAACTCCGACATTGTCCGATGCCGAGACACTTACGGTGGTAACACTCCCGTTCAGTGTGCTTCCATTCAGAGGCGATGCGATCTGGATCGCGGGCGCCTGAGTATCGGCCACCTTCGGCGCGATAGCCGCCACAGAAAGACTTTCTGACGCGCTTCCCACATTCCCGGCGGCATCATAAGCATTCACGGTAATGGTGTGAGTACCAGCCACGGAACCTGCCGAATTCCAGGAGCAATTGAATGTCGCCGACGAACAACTCGAATTGAACTGACCGTCAATCCACAACTCAGCCCGGGCTACGCCAATGTTGTCCGTCGCCGAGCCCGTAACAGAGACGGTTCCGGAGACCGTACCGCCCGCGGCGGGCGTAAAGATTGCGACTGACGGCGCTATCGTGTCGGATGACACGCTGGACAACGCCGCCACTACCGACCGGTACGCGTTCACTCTTCCCCATCCGAAATATTGATCGAAACCAGGAGCGCCGATGTCGTCGGCGTTTTTCTCCAGCACGTCCACCAATCCTTGCGCGCTCAGCGCCGGGTTGACGCTCAAAACCAAGGCTGCGGCCGCGGCGGCAATCGGAGAAGAAAATGACGTGCCGTACCAGGTGGAATATCCGCCTCCGTTGTCAGTGGTAAGGATGTTATCGCCAGGCGCGGCTAAATCGATCCAGCTACCGTAGTTTGAGAAACCCGCGAGCGTGTCCCCGGGTTCCGTGGCGCTGACGGCGACGACGTTATCGCACGCTGCCGGATAGTAGGGCGCGGAACCTCCGTTGTTCATCGCGGACGCGAACACCACTGCGCCTTTTCCCCACGCATAGTTGACCGCGCTCTGCAGAGTACTGGAAGCGGTGGAACCGCCGATACTCACGTTTATCACTCTGACGCCGTGATCCGCCGCGTAAGTGATGGCGCTCGCGATATCGGAGTAGGTTGCGTAGTCCGATGAACTCAAGACAACCAGAGGCATGATCGGGTTAGCCCATGAAAGTCCGGCCACTCCGATTCCATTGTTCCCGGCAGCACCCGCTGTTCCCGCGGTAGCGGTGCCGTGGCCCAGAACGTCAGACGTGTTTGAACTGGAGGTCAGGAAACTCCAGCCGGGAATTAGTCTCGACTGAAGGTCGGGATGCGACGGATTTACGCCCGAATCGATCATGGCAATCGGGACTGAACTTTGGCCCACACTGATATCCCAGGCGGCCACCGCGTTGACGGCTCCCAAGTGCCACTGCGACGTGAAGTATGGGTCATTTGGAACCGACCCTCCCCTTGCTGCTCCATCCGGTTCAGCGAAGGTGAAGAGGCCAGTGTTGGTAAGGGAATGCATGAGTCCGTTGGCCGCTGATTGCGGAACGGATAACACGTAGACCCCGAGTTGAGGGATTTGCGCATGAATCGCCGCCCCGTGGCCGGCGATAGCGCTGGATGCGGCTTGGGCGGCCGAGCCTTTGGTTTTCTGAACAAGAATTCTAACCTGCGGCTCGGTCGGGGGGGCGGCAAATAACAAGGTACAAGGTATGAAGAGTGCCGCTAGCAATATAACTTTTGTTAATTTGTTGTGATGTTCAGTACACATATACTTGAATGAAGTATATAACGTACTGGACGTACTAGTGAATAAAAATACATGTTTTTCTTGACATTTTTGCGCACAGGAGTCTCAGGATACTACTACTTACTGAATCAACCTACTTATTATGCTGGGGAACTGAGGGAAAGTGGACGGAAATGCTATTTACCGGACAGCGAGAACGGCACGTTATTCCCGGCATTCAGCTTGAAAGTCTGATCGAGGTCGATGAGGGCCAATGACGCCTGATTGTGGGTGTTCTGGGTAGTGACGTAGTGCAGGGTATCGCCTTCGAGCCAATAGGCGAGAGCCGAATAGATGGAGTGATCTTTGTAAGCGATCAGGTAATAATTCTGCGGTTGCCCGATCGGGTCGCCCGGATTTGAGGTGGGGTTGGCAGCCGGGTTCGCAGAATCCGATTCAGTGGTGCTGCTGCCTCCATTTTCGGTTTGCGTGGTAATCTTGCGCGAGCCGAAGTACTGATTGATAATCACCGGTGCCGCGGAGCCTTGGGGTTCCAGAGGCGGGGTGTAATACAGGGCGGGGTTGGCCGGTGTGTTGAACGTCGAATATCCCATGGGATACCCGTACCCGTAAGAGCTATATCCCAAGTCAGAATAACTCGGCACGTAATAAATGGGCCCGATGTAGCGTGAGGCCGAATGCGCCGGTCGATGCCGTTGGGGTTGCAGCGGGGAGGGTGCGATACCGCCGAGAGGACGACTGATTCCGATGGATGCGAAGCTACCGCCAAGCGCCCCGGCGGAATGAACCTGGACTGGAGGCGCGGCTGCGCGAATGCTAATAGGCGGGGGCATTGCGGCGGGCGCGCGGCGTTGTGCCGAGGCTCCGGCGGAAACCAGCAAACCCAGTGCTACAGCCGTGAAGGTCTTCATCAGCCCACCACCTCGGAAACCATTTTACAATGGTTTCCGAGCGGCGGGAAAACTACTTCTTGACGGCCGGCGGAGCTGATGGACCGGCAGGCTTCGGCGCGGAAGGTGTGATCGGTCGCGGTGCGGCGGGCGCGCCAGAGGGCCTGGATGGCGGCGCCGAGGGCGTGACCGCAGCGGATTTATCGTACAGCGCGACCACGGCCGCCGTGATGTCGGAACCGTTCGAGGCATACAGAATGTTATTCGGCTGACCGCTGATGTCGAATACCGCCGTGATCTGGTTATCGGTCGCGTACTTTGAAATCACCTGAACCATCTTCTGCCCAAGTTCGTTCACCATACGCTGCTGATCGGAGTCCATGTCCTGCTTAACGTCATCGACATCGCGCTGCATGGATCGCTGAAGGGTATCGATTTCGCGTTCCAGAGTGGCCTTCGCGGCATCACTCATCGTGTTTTGCGTCTTGCGATAGGTTTCCTGCTTCGTGGCCAGTTCCTGTTGTCGCTTCTGCAGTTCCTGATCTTTGGGGCTATACTTCGCGCGCAGATCGGCAACCGCTTTCTGACCGTCTTTGGTCTGAACCAAAGCGTCCTGCATGCTGATGAAGCCGATCTTCTGGGTCTGCGCCTGGGCGCTAAGGCCGAGCGCGAGCGACAGCACCGCGCTAACGGCGAGAGTGCTCCCGCCGAGACGGGCGACGATAAAATTCCTGTTCATAGTTCTGATTCCTTCTTATTTCTTGACCGGCGCCGGCGGAGGCGCGGTTCTGGGTGCGGGCTGAGCTTCCGGTTTCGCCGGAGCAGCCGGGGCAGGTCCTGCCTTGTCGTAAAGCGCGATTACCGCGGCGGAGATGTTAGCCGATTGATCCGCATACAGCAGGTTATTGGGCTGCTGGGAAAGATCGACGATCATAGTCAGCTGATTATCCGTGGCGTACTTCGTGAGAACCGCCTGCATTTTGCTGAGAATGCCGCCGAGCAGACGGTTCTGATCTTCCTGGAATTCGGCCTTGGTGTCATCCCCGTCACGCTGAAGGGCTTTGGTGAGCGCCGCGATTTCGCGATCGGCACTCGCCTTCGCATCTTCGCTCATGGTGTTCGCGCCCTTGCGAAGCGCTTCCTGTTTGGCCGCAAGATCCTGACCGCGCTTGTTGAACTCCGCCTCTTTCGGGGCGTACTTCGCCTTGAGCTCATCCCCCGCCTTTTTTCCTTCCGCGGTAGAGAGCAAAGCGCCCTGCATATCGATCACGCCGACCTTCATCTGCGCCATAACCGACTGAGTAAGCGTAGTTAGCGCGAATGCCAGGCACATAGCGGGCGTGGCAAATCTATTCGTTTTTAGAACTTTCATGCTTCCTTTAGAACGTCCTGCCTATTGTAAAACGGAACGTGCTCCGCTTTTCGTAGTAAGGGTAAGCGGGCGAGTACGTATTGACAGCGTTCACGAACGTGGTCTGGTTGGGGAACATCGAGCGATCGATAACGATGGGCGGCTGAAGAAACTGCTGAAGAACGACGGGATTATACGCCCAGTAAACGCGGAACGGCGCCTGCACGATGGGAAGGATCACCTGAAGTTCCACACCCGTCGACATACGAACAGCCTGAGTGCCGGGTGCGATTTTCACGCGGTTGGAAAACGCCGCCTGAGTAAACTCGTTATTCAATAAATCGATCTGCCCCTGATTGACCCGTAACTGGCTCGGGAACAGGATCTTATTGAGGCCCGCATCGAAGAACGGAGCCATCGTTACCGGTCCAAAAATCGGAATCCGGTATTCAAAGTTAAAGATGCCCTGGGTGTCCCCGCCTGGCGTGTTGATCTGGTAGATCGGCGAAGTTTGAGTCACGGGTGTTTGCTGCAAATATCCATTTACCAGAGTCTTCTGGACGCGCTGCGTCCCATCCGGATTCAGCACGTTGATGGGGGCGCTGCTTGGAATATAGGCCACCGGCGTGATGGAGTAGAATTCGAATCCGCGAACGTCGTTTTCACCGCCCATAAAGGTGCGTGAGAACGGAGGCGCGACCTTTCCACCATAGCCAAAGAGGGTAGACGCGGTGAAGTGGAACGCGAGAACGTTTTTGTGCCAGCGGGGGCTTACGTGATAATACTGGCCGTCGAAGGTAGGCCGAATGGTATTCACATTCGCGCCTAAGATGCTGCCCGAAGCCTGAATCGACGCGAAGATACTCTTGCCGGCGGTCGGGTTCTGGTAGTTGTTCTTCGAGTTATAGGTGTACGACGGAGTAATGCTGAAGGTCTTAATACCATTCAGCGCATTCGGGCCTTCCACTCCGCGGAAGTTCAGGTAAGTGAAATAGGTGGAAGCGCCGGTCGATTTGGTGATGATGCTGGAATCGTCATACCCGATAGACAGACCCAGCCGCGCGAAACTGCGCTTGATCGGGTAACTTGCGGAGAATGCAATGCCCTTCGAGTTCTGAATGTAGTTCAGCACGTTGGCGCTGCCCAAAGCATTGTAGAAGCCGGTGACGTTCACGCCTGAAAGCAGCGATATCTGGCGACCCTGGTTGTAATCGAAGCGGCGCAGGTAAAGCGAAATGCCGGCTTGCAATGGCCGGTCGAACAGGTAGGGCTCGGTGAACCCGATGTTGACGTCATCGGTCAAAGTTCCAACCTGTCCGCCAATGCTCAGCGTTTCACCCAGGCCGAGGAAGTTATTGGTCGAGTAGTTCAGGCCGACGAAGGTTCCCGCAATACCCGAAACGCCGCCGTTCAGGCTGATGGAGTTCTTGCCGCGCTCCTTCACTTTCAGATTGATATCGACGGTGTTTGAGCCGGGGTTTCGATTCAGCGTGAACGCCTCATTTTCCTTCAGTGTTTCGAAATAGCCGAGCTGGTTCAGCCGGAGAATACTGGCGTCCCAAAGCGTCGAGTTGTAAACATCGCCTTCATCGATCAGCAGTTCGCGGCGGATGACTTTGTCGCGCGTGGTGGTGTTGCCTGTGAACTCGATGCGGCGCACGAAAAACTGCTTGCCCTCGTCCACGTTCACCGTAAGGTCAATCTTGTTGGTCTGTGGAACGATATCGATCTGCGGTTCACCCACGTAATCGATGTAGCCGAACTGGCTATAGACCTTCGTCAGATTCTTGATGCCGTTACGGAGCTTTTCAGTGGAAAAGACGTCGCCCTGGTTCATGGCGAACAGGCGCCCGAGAAACTCGGTGGATTTGAACAGTTTCACGCCTTCAAAATTCATTTTGGCGAGATAGTAACGCTGGCCTTCTTCCACCGGCAGTGTAATATCCTGCGCCTGACCGAGCTTGTTTTCCTTGAACAGCGGAACATGGAAGCCGCCAAGCGCGCCGCCCGTGGTGTGCAGCTTCAGGGTATGCTCGAGCGCTTTGGCCGTGAAGTAGCCCTCTTTTTGATAGGCGTCGCGGATGCGTTCCTTGTCTTCTTCCAGCTTGCTGGAATCGTAAGTCTTCGAGAAAAGCTCTTCGAGGAAGATGGAGTGCGGAATGCCGATGGGCTTCAGATTTTTCATCGCACGCACCACCTGACGGCGGCTGAATGCTTCGTTGCCCGTGATGGTGATTGTCCCGACCTTGACTTTGGGACCCTCGTCCACCTGGAAAATGATTTCGAGCGACGATGGCGGAATGCGGCGAAGCTCGGGGGTTACGGTGGCGAATTCGTGACCGCGCTCCGAGAGCAGTTCTTTCAGAACCACGGCAGCGTGGTTGATGACGTTCGGGTCGTATTGAGATTCCACAACCAAGCCGACTTTGCGCTCTTTGAAGCGGTCGAGGACGTCGGAAGTAGAGGCGGATTTCATGCCCTCATACTTGATGTCCCGAATGACAGGGCGCTCTACCACTACATAAGTAAGAATTATACCGCCGCGGTCGCCCTTTTCGCTTTGGAGCGTGATGTCGTCAAAACGGTTGGTATTCCAGAGCGCCATGAAATCGCGGCGCAGGCTTTCTTCGTTATAGAGATCGCCCGCTTTGGTGAAGATTAGTGCCCGGAGAGTGTCCTGCGGCACGCGGCGCGAGCCCTTGAACTGAATGGACTCAATCACGTTCGGCGCGACTGTCGGGCCAGTTGGGGTTTCGCCCGGCGCGACCGGTTTAGGAGCTTCAAACTGCGGGGGAGTGGCTTGAGCGGGGGCGGGCGGTGTGCCCGGTTCCGGCTTCGGCGGGGACACCTGCGGGACATTCTCAAACGGGTTATTCGTCGGGGGCGCCGGCTTTGGCGCCTGAGCAGCCGGAGGTTGCGCCGGAGGGGTCTGTTGCTGCCGGGGGGGCGCTTGCGCCGAGGCCAACGGCACGCTCAGAAATACAAAAGAGGGAATACTGGCGGTGATACAGCACAGACGAACTGACGCGCTAATCAGGCGCATAGGCCTGAATGAAGTCATGAAAACCTGGTTCCTTTCCACCGGACGCAAGGGCGAAGGACACTCGTCCAACACCTCGCGTTTCCACTCTGCACGTTGATGCGCTACCGGATGAATCCTTCATTCTAGCGGACTTCCGTTGATGGCTCAATGTGAGCGTGCAGCACAGGTGTGCCGGGAGGAGGTAGCCCGCGGACCTGGTACCCAGAAAACCGGGTGTACCGAACTTTGGCCGGCCCTGATCTCGCGCTCCCGTGTGGCGGATTTTGCGAGCAACAGGCTGGCTACGTTCGCACAGGCAATGAGCAGGACCAAACGGGCGAGGCAAACTTGTAAGGGAAGGCCGTATCTGCCCAAATAATCGACGCCTCTTTCGCCGGAATTCGATTTCGAGTCGCGGAGCAGCGGCCGCTCTCATGCCCGGCAGTTTAGCGTCGCCCTGCCGCTCGAAAATCGGATAGAGCGCGCTCTGCGCCCGCGCGCCGAAACACCCGGTTTTAGCCGCCCCATAACCGAAACCAAAAATGCGGTGCTTTGGCCGGCGAGGGAAGCAAAACTCTGCCTTCGCGCCGCCTCACTTCGCCATAAAATCAGGACAGGCAAGCGGAGGCACTTTCCCGAGCCGCGGACTACCTCCCGCATACCAGGCGGAAGTGTGTTCGCTCTGCGCAGTCTGTCAACAATCTTTGGTTAGGTTAGTGGATCAATCGACCCACGTCGCGGGCTCAACCTTGGGGATGATCACTGTGAAGCTGATGGTCCCGATCACCAGCATCGCGGTTGCCACCACGAAGGCCCAATAAAACTCGTGAGTTTCCTGCACGATCCATCCTGTAAGCGAAGGCGCGACGATACCCGAAATATTTCCGAAGGCGTTCTGCAATCCAGTCCAGCGCCCCGCCGCCCAGGGTCCGGCGAGAGTCTGCGTAGTGGCCCAGAGGTTCGATGAATAAAGCCCGTAAGCGGCGCAGGCGGCGCAAAGCACGATGAGAGACACGGTGGAGCTGCGTGTGAGGACGGAGGCGAACATTATGGTTGAGAGGCCAAGCCCCAGACCGGTGAATGTCTTGCGAACCTTATTGGGACTCGCGCCGCTCGCGATCCACCGGTCCGAAATGGAGCCTGAGGTAAGCGCGGACGCCGCGAGTACCCAAAGCGGCGCTGAGGCGAAGATCGCCATTTGCGTTTGAGAGAAATGCAATTCATCACGGAAGTAAGACGGCAGCCACGTGATGATGAAGTACCAAACATAGTTCCCGCAGAACAGGCCGATGAACGTTCCCCAGGCGGCCCGCTTCGACAGGATCTCTCCGAAGCCTGGCACCTTGCCGGCCTTCACAGGCATCAGAGTGCGGCCTTTGGGAGCCCAGAGGAACCACGGGATCAGCCACGCCATGCTTAATCCACCGGTGATGACAAAGAATATGCGCCATCCGTAACTGGCCATCAGCAAGCCGCCGATAAGAATGCCCAGGGCGGGGCCGAGCTTACTGCCGGCATCGATTGCCGCGTTCGCGAAGCCGCGCTGCTCCTCTTTGAAGTTGCCCGCCAGAATACGTGAATAGGCCGGGTATGCAACCGATTCGCCGATGCCAAGCAGCAGGCGAAGCAGGAACAACATGAAGAATCCGTTCGCCGCCCCCGTAAGCAAAGTTGCGATGGACCAGATGATGTATCCGCCCGCCAGCACGCGGTTCACATCGAAGCGATCGACCAGCCATCCCGCGAAAACCAAAGCCGGCGCATATGACCAGAAGAACGCCGAATAGATCATGCCGCGATGCGTCGGATCGAGAGCAAATTCCGTCTGCAGGTATCTGTCGGCAACTGAGAGACTGCCGCGGTCGATGTAGCTGATGCAGATGGAAATCACCAGCAGGATTAGAAAGATCCACTGGCGCCGCGACAGGAAAACGCGGTTTGTGCTGACGGACGGGGCGACTGATGCCATGTAGTTCTTCAAAGCTTATCGCAAGCCCGCACGGTAAGATCGGGAGTTGCCTTCGACCCAAGTGCCGGCGAAACCGGCTTCGGCAACGGCGAGATGGGCTGCCGTGACATTTTTTTCGCTGGCGGCGGCGTGCAATTACCTGGATCGTCTGGTGTTGTCGGCTGCATCGCCGCGCATCCGCGCCGAATTCCAGTTGAGCAATCAGGATTATGGATGGCTTGTCGCCGCGTTCGGTCTGGCCTACGCGCTGGCTTCGCCCGCTGTGGGAATTTTTCTGGACTGGCTGGGTCTTGAGACCGGAATCGTATGCGCGGTCGCGATGTGGTCGGCCGCGGCGGGTCTTTGCGGGCTCACGCGAAGCTTCTCGCAACTGGTGGGCGCCCGCGCGTTCCTGGGAATATGGGAATCCGCCGGATTCCCCGCGGCGGGCAAGGTAAACGCCATTTATCTTGAGCCGAAGAATCGCGCGACCGGCGCGGCGCTGGGTCAGGTGGGAATTGCGATCGCGGGTGTTGCCGCGCCTCTGCTGGTTGCGGCAGTCACCGGCTGGCGCACGGCGTTTTTCGTATGCGCGGCGCTTGGGTTTCTCTGGATTCCTTTATGGATGCTGGTGCGACGCGAGGTTGCGCCCTATTCCGTTGTCGCTCCCTCGCGCGAGGGTGGCGCGGGCAATCTGCTGCGGGATCCGCGGCTCATCACTCTCGCGATCGCGAACATACTTTGGATGGGGATCTACGCCCTGTGGACGAACTGGACCACCGAATATCTTTCGCAAACGTTTCATCTCACAATGGCGCAGGCGAATTCCTACGCGTGGTTCCCCCCGGTTGCTTCGACGCTCGGCGGTTTCATGGGTGGCTGGATCTCCAGCCGGTCCATCGGCAAGGGCATGGGGAACGTGCAGGCGCGCGTTTTTGGAGCGCTGGTCAGCGCGGTTGGATGCCTGGTGACGCTGCTTGCGCCGTGGTGCCCCTCCCCGTTCTGGGCCACTCTGGTCATCGCCGCAAGCTATTTCTGGGCAACGGCGGGCAGCGTGAATCTATACACAATTCCGGTGGATATTTGGGGAGGAGAACGAGCCGGTACCGCAATTTCCGCGTTGGTTTTTGCCTACGGGTTGCTGCAGTTCGCGATCTCGCCTTCCATCGGTTATCTGGTGGACCACTTCGGATTCACGCCTGTATTCTGGCTGGTCGCGCTGCCGCCTCTGGGCGGCTGGGCGCTGCTTAGACGGCTTCGGTTTCCTACTGATCGATAGCGGCCGGATACGGGCCCAGCTCGATCATCCAGCCTTCGGGATCGCGGAAGAACAGCTGATTCGTTCCGCGATCCGGGACGACGTTGTGGCGATAGTGAATCCCGTGATGCTTCAGCACCTCTTCCGCGGCTCCCATATCCGCCACCTTGAACGCGATGTGGTTCTCTCGCGAACTGATTTCGGTCGGGTTGGGGGCGAAGGGCTCCTGAATAAGGTGCATCTGAATGCCCGCGCCATACAGCCACGCGCCCGCGAAGTTGAATCCAGGCCTCGAAAGCTCTTTAAAGCCGAGCACATCGCAGTAAAACTTCCGCGTTTCCTCAAGTTTTTGCGTCTGCCGCGAGACGTGGTGGAGTTGAATTGGCTGCAGGGTCATTTCGTTGAAATGATAACCGACTGGTCGGTTTCCATGAGATGGCAAACGTTGTTCGTGAAGCCGGCGTTACCAAGCATCGCATCCAGTTCACGGAATGTATACGCATCCCCTTTTTGAGTGCTGGAGAGCATGACGAGGGCGAAACGCGCCGCGCCGAGGGGCGATACACGGTCATCATTGGGTACGAATTCCAGCGTGACAGCGCGTCCGCCCGGCTTAAGCGCGGCATGGACTTTGCGAAGAATGGTTTCGTTCGTCGGCGCATCGAAGTGGTGCAGAAAATTCGTGATCAGCACGACGTCATATCCGCTTCCGAAGTCTACGTCGAACGCGCTGCCCGCGATGGTGCTGTATCGGTCGCTCACGCCCGCCTTCGCCGCGTTCTCCCTGGAAACCTCGAGCACAGGGGCCCAATCGAGGGCTACAATCTCCGCGTCCGGATTGCGCTTTGCGACCGAGATTCCAAACAGGCCGTGGCCCGCCGCGATATCGAGAAGCTTCAGCGCGCCCGTTGCCGGCAGAAGGTCCGCGATGAATTGAGCCGCGGGCATCATCAGGGGTGCCATGACTCTTGCGAAGGTGACCCACACCGGGTTCTCAGGGCTGACCGTGCCTTCTCCGGGGAGCAGCGTACCACCGCGCCGAACGCTTTCTGTCAGGTTTTCGAAAAGTTCCGCCATCATCTCGGGGCCGCAGAGGAATTCCTTGACACCACCCAGATAGGCGGGTGAACGGCGGTCCAGAAAGAATGCGGTATCGGGGGTATTCTGATACCGCCCGTCCTGCTTCCGCAACAGATTGGAAACCACGAGTGTGTCGCAGAGAATGCGAATGCCTCTCTCCGATGCATCGCATTTCGCGGCAAGATCCGATGCTGTATCCGCGCCTTCCGCAAGCGCTGTGAAGACACCGAGATCGATTGCCGAACTGAGCACGGCACTGTCCTGAAATGCTCTCAATGCGGAGAAGATCAGAAATGGGTTGTGGACTGGTTGAGTTGTGGGGACCATAAGGGAAAATGCTAGCACTGTCGCCCTGCGCTCGCGGGTCTTTTTATACACCTCGCTAAACTGAGACTTGCCTCGCTTCTGTGACGTAAGCCTGCCCGTGCCGCTCGAGCAGGCGTTCACGTATTCCCTGCCCGTCACTTTGCAGCACCGGGTGAAGCCGGGCGCGCGCATCGTGGTGCCGTTCGGCGCACGCAAGATGACCGGCGTAGTGCTGCAAATTCACGATCAGGCCCCCCCGGTGAGCGCGAAGGACGCGTTCCGGCTCATCGACAACGAGCCCGTATTGAGCGACGAATTACTCGCCCTGGGGCGCTGGATATCCGGCTATTACCGCACTCCGCTCGGCGAGGTGTTGCGGTCGATGCTGCCGCTCGCGAACGATGTCCGATCGGGCAAGGTGTATTCTCTGACCGATGCGGGGCGCGATGCGTCGAAGCAGCTTTCAATCGCGATTGTGGAAGGCGACACGCTCAATCAGATCATGCAGGCTTTGGCCGCGCGCGAACTTTCGGGCGCGTATTTGAAGAAGAAGATTCCGCTCGCGGATAAGATTCTGAAGTCGCTCGAGCGCCGCGGATGGGTGACGGTTGAGCAGGTGAATGAGGACCGCGACCCTCTGCGCGCGCCCGCGGCAAAACTGCGAATCGCACTCGTTGGAGGACAACCGGAAGGCAAACTGCCCAAGGCCGAACGGGAGTTGATGGCGTTTTTGTCGCTGCATCCGGGTTCGCATAACCTGGGCGAACTCGAAGATATCGTGAAGAACGCGAGCACGGCGGCGCGGGCGCTGGCGCGCCGGCAGCTTGTCACGCTGATACCCGAACCGCTCTTCATCCGCAGCGCGCCTGTTCGCACGCCGCACGATCTGAACACGAATCAGCGGAAAGCGTTCGACCTCATCGAAGCCGGCATTCGCTCGGAGAAGTTCTGCACGTTTTTGCTGCACGGAGTTACCGGATCGGGCAAGACCGAGGTGTATCTCAACGCCATCGATGCCACGCTTGCGTGTGGGCGCAGCGCGATCCTCATGGTGCCGGAGATCGCATTGACGCCGGCGGTTGCAGGACAGTTTTACGCCCGTTTTGGAGACCGCGTCGCAATCCTGCACAGTGCATTCAGCGACTCCGAACGTGCCGATCAATGGCGCCGCATTCGCGCGGGGGGCGCCAGCGTGATCGTTGGAACACGGTCGGGTGTTTTCGCGCCGGTTCGGGAGCTTGGGCTGATAGTCGTGGATGAAGAGCACGATGCGAGTTACAAGCAGGAAGAGTCGCCGCGTTATAACGGGCGCGATGTCGCAATTGTAAGGGCGCAGGCGCGGAACGCCACTGTAGTTTTGGGTTCGGCGACGCCCAGCCTGGAGAGCCGCTTTAATGCGTCCTCCGGGAAATACACTTTGCTGGAACTGCCCGACCGCATCGCGGAAAGACCGATGCCGACCGTACACATTGTAGATATGCGGCAGGAGTTTCTGGAAACGCGCAAGCACGCCACTTTCTCGCGAGCGCTTGTGGAAGCTATTCGCGAGCGGCTCTCGAACAACGAACAGGCAATGGTTCTGCTGAACCGGCGGGGCTTCGCGAGCTTTGTGGCCTGCCGTTCCTGCGGGTCGCGCGTGGAGTGCATCAACTGTTCATTGACGCTTACGTGGCATAAGCGCGACCGCCGTTTACTGTGCCATTACTGCGGCTACGCCGAGAAGGTTCCGAGCGTTTGCGCGAAATGCCAGAGCGAACATATTCACTTCATGGGGACGGGCTCGGAACGCGTGGAGGATGAACTGCACGCGGAATTTCCGGAAGCGAAGATCGCGCGACTGGATCGTGACACGGTGACCGGCAAGCGGCAGTTCGAGGACATTCTGCACAATTTTCGCGAACGCAATTACGACATCCTGGTGGGCACGCAAATGATCGCGAAGGGCCACGACATTCCGAACGTCACGCTGGTGGGCGTGGTTTCGGCGGATGTCGGTTTGGGCATGCCTGATTTCCGCGCAGCCGAGCGGACCTTTCAGTTGCTGACGCAGGTAGCCGGGCGCGCCGGACGGGGGCACTTGCCGGGAGTGGTTTACATGCAGACCATCAATCCGGACCATTACGCCGTGAGACTCGCGGCGATGCAGGATTACACCGCGTTTTTCGATAAGGAACTGCAGTTTCGGCGCTTCATGAAGTATCCGCCGTTCAGCGCCATGGCGAATGTGCTGGTGCGAGCGGCTAAGCAGGAAGATGCGCTGCGGATGTCGACTGAGTTGGGTCATCATATGACTCCCGCGCCGGAAAACATGAAGATCATGGGCCCGGCGGAAGCACCGGTGCCGCGGCTGAAGGCGGAGTTCCGGTATCAGTTGCTGATCAAGGCGGGAAGCAGGACGGCGCTGAATGCTCTGCTGAAACGCGCGCAGGAATTCGCGCGCAAAGAAAAATGGGGAGCCACGGCGTTAGTGATTGACGTGGATCCCCTTACTTTGTTGTGATTCGCTTACTCCGCTGTGATCCACGATTTCGGCTCGCTCCGCTCGCCGGCACTAAAGGGGATGAAAACACGGACCCGTTGGCTGGCACACAGCAGCCGGCCAGGGGTCAAGCCGCTCCGCGGGCAGGATTGCCCACCGCGCGTCCTGGAGCCCTGTCGGGCGCTTCGCTCAGCGGCTGGCGGGCGGAATGATATTGTTCATCCGCGCATATTCCACCATCTGCCCGTAGTGGTCGAAACTGTGCGAAATGAGGATCGTCACCGATCCAACGCGAGGGCTCTTCGCCGCCGGATCAAACGGATTCGTGGCTTCCTGCAAAAGGTTCTCGTTCGTCAGGCTCGCGACTGCCCTGTGCGCATACGCGAAGGCATCCTTTACATACTTCACGACCTGCTCTTTGCTCTGAACACTCGCAGGGCCGTTCTCATCCTTACCGCCCTCCGAAGGGTTCTTCTCGCCCAGGATCGCGGCGGAGATCTGATACATCACGAACGCGACGTGTTTCGATTGCTGTGAAAAGGTGCGAACACCTTTGAAAGCGCCGGCTGTGGGTGCAAAGTTGAATTTTTCGGCGGGCATGGCTTCCACAAGCGGAACGAACTCCCTCTCCATTCCTGTGAGTTGAGAACCGTAGATCTTTGCGGCGGAAGGCGCGTCCGCCGCCATCATGGAAGCGGCGCAGAGCGCGAGAACGGGGGACAATTTCAGCAGTGTCATATCTGTATTAGTCTAGATTACGATGACCCGACGCGAAATAATCGCCTTGACAGGCGCCGCTCCGCTGCTGGCGCAGACGATACCGGTGAAACTCGGAATCGACCTCTTCAGCATTCGTTCCTCGGGGTGGACGCCGTTTCAATACCTCGACTACTGCGCGGCTCAGAAGGCGAAGGTGGTTCATTTTTCGGAGATCCGCTTTATCGGCAACCTGGAGCCCGATAACCTTCGCAAAGTGCGCGCTTACGCCGACGAAAAGGGCATTGAGGTCGAGATCGGGATGAAGTCGATCTGCCCGACTTCGAAGATGTTCGACGCGAAGGAAGGCACGGCGGAAGAGCAACTCACACGCATGATCGGGAGCGCGAAGCTCGTCGGTTCGAAGATCGTCCGCTGCGTGCTGGGCAGTGCGGAAGACAGGAAGCCCGGTCCGATCGACATGCACATCGAGAGCATGGTGAAGGTGCTGCGCAATATGCGCTCGCGGGCCATGGATTCCAATATTAAAATCGCCATCGAGAATCATGCGGGCGATATGCAGGGTTGGGAACTGCGCAATCTGATTGAAGCCGCGGGCAAGGACTTCGTGGGGGCGTGTCTCGATTCGGGCAATCCGTGCTGGACTCTGGAAGATCCTCACGCCACGCTCGAAGCGTTGCATCCATTTGTCCTGACCAGCCACGTGCGCGACAGTGCTGTTTGGCGGACTCCACAGGGGGCGGCGGTGTCGTGGGTCCGGATGGGCGATGGAAACGTCAACATCGATGAATATTGCCGGAAGTACGCGGCGCTCTGCCCCGGGCGCGCGCTTTCGATGGAATGCATTGTGACGGGTCCGCGGATGTTTGCTTATCGCGATCCGAAGTTCTGGGATGCCTATCGTGATGTGCCCGCGTGGAATTTCGAACGGTTCGCGGAAATCGCTGAGCGCGGCAAGCCGTTTGAGATACAGAGAGTGGACCGGGCGCAGATGGCACAGCGCGAACGGGAGGATCTGGAAGCAAGCCTCGCGCATGTGAAAAGCGTACTCGGGCTTTAGGTTGGGCCCCACGTCGAGCGTGATGCCGAGCGTTACTCCCAGCGGAGGGCTTCCATCGGGTGAATACGGCTGGCGCGGCGGCCTGGCGCGAAACCCGCGAACGCCGCAATGGCCGCTATAGCCAGTACCGCGATTCCAATGGTCAGGGGATCGTGCGACTGGACGCCGTATAGTTGACTCTGAATCAGTTTCGTCAGCAGCCAGGATGCCGGCAAACCCAAGCCCACGCCCACCACCATCAGCACCAGCACCTCTCGCATGACGAGCCAGATGACGTGCGAACGCGCCGCTCCAAGCGCAAGGCGAATGCCGATTTCACGCGTGCGCCGCGTGACCGTATAGGCCATCACGCCATACAATCCCATTGCCGCGAGAAACGTGGCAAGCGCGCCGAATACTGTCGAAAGGCTTGCCACCAGTCTCTCGATGCTCAGCGACCGGTCTACCTGCTCGTCGAGAGTCCGCATATCGAAGACTGGCAGCGCGGAGTCCATGCCGTGAATCAGTTGGCGAATCGCCGCAAAGGACTCTTCAGGCGGGCGCGTTGTTCGGACGTACGCAGTCATTCCGATTACGAAATTCGTCTGGCGCGCGGGCAGATACAGTTCGTGCGGAATTTGGGCGCGCATGTTCTCGTACTTGGTGTCGCGAACCACGCCGACGATCGAAATATCGGTCTTCGTGCCAGGGTCGCCGCCCATGCCGATGCGGTGCCCGATGGGATTTCTGCCGGCGAGGAACTTCTTCACAAACTGCTCGTTCACAATGGCCACTTTCGGGCTTTTCTCCACGTCGTTCTCGTTGAAATCGCGCCCCAGAATTATCGGCACACCCAGCGCTTTGAAGAGGCCAGGTTCGGGATAGTTCATGTGTGGATTGCTGTCCTGCCCAGGCGCGTTGCCCTCGACGGTGATGCTGGAATCCCATTCATCGTCATCAAGCAGCGGAACAATCGTCAGGCTTGCGGCGCGAACGCCCGGCAGCGCGTTCAGACGCTCGTTGAGGTCCTGATAAAACTGGCGGCTGCGCGCGGTTTTATAACCGTTCAGAGTCGGGTCTACTTTGAACGTGACCAGGTGATCGGTGGCGAAGCCGGGGTCGGTGCCGCGCAGGTTGCGCAGGGTCTTCACGAAGAGTCCGGCGCCGATCAGGAGCAGCAGCGAGAGCATCACCTGCGCCGCAACCAGGACTTTCCGCATCCGTACCGAACCGCCGCCGACTACCGCGCCGGCCTGGTCCTTCAGGGTGGTGACGACATCCGCGCGGGTGGAAGCAAGCGCCGGTATCAAGCCGAAGAGCACTCCCGTAAGCAGCGACACGCCGATGGTGAAGGCGAACACGGTCCAATCGGGGCGCGACGAAAGGGCCAGAGGAGTGGTTCCCCGCGGGATGAAACTCATGAGCCCGCGGGTCATCCCGATCGCGAGGACAAGCCCGAGTATGCCGCCGGTAAACGAGAGCAGCAGGCTTTCGACCAGCAACTGACGCACGAGGCGATAACGGCTCGCGCCTAACGCGATGCGCATCGCAACTTCCTTTTGGCGCGCGGCCGCCCGGGCGACAAGCAGGTTCGCGAGGTTGGCGCAAGCGATAAGAAGCACGAAGCCGACCACACCCATCAGGATGAGTAATGGGTTTTGAAAACGAGTTCTCAAACCGGAACGACCGTTCGCCGCGGGCAGCACATCCACGGTTCCCTTAAGGAATCGCTGACGAGTGGCATCGCTGGCACGCGCGAAAGCGGGCTGAGTCACTTCCATGGCAAGGATTGAGTGATAGAGCGGCTGCAGACCGGCCTTTGCCTGGTCCGCTGCGATGCCTGGCTTGAGGCGTCCGAAGACCTGGGCGAAGCGGCTGCGCCTGTCGTTGAGATCATACCAGGGGCCGGGCGTCATCTGACGCTTCATACTCATGGGGACGCGTATTTGCGGGGAAGCGCTCGGGTCGATACCGAAGAAGCCTTGCTGGCTCACGCCAACGATGGTAATGGGATAGCCATTGAGCATGATCTTGCGCCCGATAGCCGATTGGGCGCCGCCGAAATGCGATTGCCAGAAATCGTAGCTAAGCACGGCGATGGGATGGCCGCCCTGGTAGAGATCGTCTGAAGTGTTGAACACGCGGCCCGCTGCCGCGCCTACGCCCAGCACGGGGAAGTAATTGCCTGAGACGAGTTCACCGGAGATGCGCTCCGTGCTGCCTTCCGTACTGAAGCTAAGTGACTGCTGATAGCGGCAGAACATGCCGCTGAAGACCTGGTTCCGGTCGCGAATGTCGCGATACATGGGGTACGACATCGCGTTCGAAACGGTATTGCTGCCGTAATGGCTGCCGATACTTGTCAGCAACACGAGTTCCTGCGGATTCTTCACGGGCAGCAGCTTCAGCAGGAGTTGATTGATGAGGCTGAAAATCGCGCTGTTGGCTCCGATGCCGAGCGCAAGCGAGGCGATCGCCACCACGCAAAAAACCGGTGATTTGGTGAGGGTTCGGAACGCGTAACGGATATCCTGCGACAGGGTTCCCATAATCGTGCTAACTGAGATACGGCTAAACCGTTACACAGTTTGCAGGAAGACATATACTTTTGGGCATGGGAATGTCGAATATGCACAGGCGCGCTTTTGTCGGCGCCGCGGCCGCAGCTACCAGTTATGCGATGCAGCCAGGCGGCAAACCGCGCCGGGTGGGGCTGATCGGCACAGGCTGGTACGGCAAAATCGACTTGCTGCGCCTGATACAGGTCGAGCCGGTTGAAGTGGTTTCGCTGTGCGATGTGGATTCGAAGATGCTCGAGGCGGCGGGCGATCTGGTGGCGCAGAGGCAGAAGTCAGGCAAAAAACCTCAACTGTTTCACGATTATCACGACATGCTGAAGCAGAGCGGCCTGGACATTTGTCTGATCGCTCCGCCCGATCACTGGCATGCGCTCGCAATGATCGACGCGGTGAAAGCCGGGGCCGATGTGTACGTGCAGAAGCCTGTGAGCGTGGATGTAGTGGAGGGGCAGGCGATGCTGGCGGCGGCGCGGAAGTACAAGCGCGTGGTCCAGGTGGGCACGCAGCGGCGCAGCACTCCGCATCTGGTTGAGGCGAAGGAACGGTTCCTGGATACGGGGCGGCTGGGCAAGATTTCGTACGTGGATATTCATTGCTATTACCACATGCGCGCGACGGCGAATCCGCCCGACACGGCGCCTCCGGCGAATCTGGATTACGAGATGTGGACCGGACCGGCGCCCATGCGCCCGTTCTGTTCATTGACGCATCCGCGAGGCTGGCGCGCTTTCATGGAATACGGGAACGGCATTGTGGGCGACATGGCGATCCACATGTTCGATATGACGCGGTGGATGCTGAAGCTGGGCTGGCCTACGCGGATTTCATCCGACGGCGGCATCTACATGGACAAGGCGAGCAAGGCCAATATCACGGACACGCAGGTGTGTACGTGGCAATATCCGGATTTGAATATCGTGTGGAACCACCGCACGTGGGGCGCCGCCGGAGAGCCTGATCCGAAGCATAGCTGGGGTGCGACTTTTTACGGAGACAAGGGGACGCTGAAGGTTGGGGTTTACGCGTACGATTTCATTCCGAACGGCAAGGGCGAGCAGCCGGTGCATAAGGACGTGACGTACGAGTTCGACAAGTATCCGGAAGACAAGACCGAGAAGGACTTGGAAACACATGTGGCCCCGGCGGTGCGGCACCACATGATGGATCTGCTCGCCGCGGTGGATAAGCGTAGCCGGCCGGTGGCGGACATTGAAGAGGGATACATCTCGACGGCATCGTGTATTCTTGCGAATCTGTCGATGAAGGCTGGTCGCTCGTTCACGTGGGATGCTGCGAAGCAGCAGGTGGTGGGCGATGCGGAAGCGAACCGAATGCTGGCGCGGGCGTACCGAAAGCCGTGGGTGCATCCCGACCCGGCGCGGGTTTGAACCGTTAATAGTTGGACCAGACGCCGGGAGTGGCGAGTTCGAGCAGATGGCGGTCGGGGTCGCGGAAGTAGAGGCTTTGGCCGCCTTTCTTCCATGTGGTTCTTTCCTCGATTGGGATGTCGTTTTGCGCCAGCCATGC
>Ga0105240_10001234_pt1 | contig 44399 bp, 40 predicted proteins | sample KBSC54metaG_FD_80426 | JGI IMG/M metagenome (GOLD analysis project Ga0105240, IMG submission 80426) | Corn rhizosphere microbial communities from Kellogg Biological Station, Michigan, USA - KBS C5-4 metaG | ecosystem: Host-associated > Plants > Roots > Rhizosphere > Soil | place: Michigan, USA... | reverse complement strand
GCTGCTGTTCGCGATGTTCAACAACGTCAAGGACGGCCTGCTGGTCTTCACCGGCATCCCGTTCGCCCTGACCGGCGGCGTGCTGGCGCTGGCGATGCGCGGCATCCCGCTGTCGATCTCGGCAGCGGTCGGCTTCATCGCGCTGTCAGGCGTGGCGGTGTTGAACGGTCTGGTGATGATCGCCTTCATCCGCACCCTGCGCGAAGAAGGCCGCTCGCTCGACGACGCCATCTTCGAAGGTGCAATGACGCGCCTGCGACCGGTGCTGATGACCGCGCTGGTAGCGTCGCTGGGATTCGTGCCGATGGCGCTGGCAACCGGGACCGGCGCGGAGGTGCAACGGCCGCTGGCGACCGTGGTCATTGGAGGGATTTTGTCGTCGACGCTGTTGACGTTGCTGGTGTTGCCGTTGTTGTATCGGTTGGCGCATGCGGGGGATGCTATCGATGACGATACAGTCCGAGCACCTTCGTCTTGGCACAGCCAATTGCGCGGCCGGCTGCTTCGATCTTTAACCAGACCGAGAGCGTGAGTGTTTATCCAGAGAACTCCGAGAATGCCTATCTACGTAAGTCTGGCCAAAAGTTTCCGCTCGAATGTTCCGCCTGAAAGTGTTGCTTAAGATACTTAAACGCTTTGCGTTCTCTCGTAACGGTGCCTAGTCAGAAAGTGCCAGCGGCGACAGCAATGTCGTTCGACCGCCCCCAATTCTCTGCTTATAATCACAAGCAGAGAATTGTCAGCGATCAAGCTGACAGATAAACAAAAACTTATCCCCCTTCATCTGTTAAAAAGATGTAGGTATTGGCTAACTGCTGAGTCCAAAAAGCATGCTTTTGTCCGTTGGGATAACTAGGCGCTTCGTTCCTAATCGCCTGTATTGTTGTAAAAGCCGTGTGCTTCAATTGAGTTAATGCTTCCTTCCTAGAATGTGTAGTGATCTGAGAAAAGAGCTTACGACTAATCAAATGGGCTTTAAGGCGACCATTTTCAGGATGCACTGTCGTTTTAAATAAACCTTCTTCTATCTGCTTATTTGTAACGCAAAACAATGTGCGTAAATGTGCTTGATCTAGTACTAAAAATCCGTAGTCATGCGCTTTTTCTCCTACGGGGATACATTGATCTTCTACCAACAGTAGATAGCCGCTATCGTGTACGGCTTTGCTAAGTAATGACTCTTTAGCGAATAAGGAAATCCATTTATGCGGCGGAATTTCATGGAAAACATTACACATGACGACTACATCAATAGAACTGTCACCGTGTTCAGCAAAATAGCTATCTTCATCTGAGAAATGTCGCTTTTCACTGTCGAGATAATACTGACTGATTAACTCACAGCAAACCTCTCTGTCGCTAGGATAAGGATCGAACGCGACATAGTTGATTTTGCTACGTAGAAGATAATTGTTAGAAGCCGCAGCAAGCCCCTCTAGTAACCTACCTTTACCCGCGCCAAAGTCAAGCACAGATAAAAGTCCTTCACTCTGTAACCTTTGTAATTCACCCGCGATTTGAGTCAATTGTCGATCGCCACGTTCTGCGGCTACCGTCATAGGTGGATAGAGACTTTCAACAGCGAAGTTAACCATCGCCAACTCTGCCGGTAACCCGGTTAGGTAACGCAATTGCCTAATGCGTTCTTCGTCTCCTAGCAAACTGTGGAGAACTTGCTCCGGTTTGCGTCCAGCGTGAGAAACCGTGTGGTCATTCATGAACCATAGGGACTGTGGTGCGACAGAAAGAACATATGCAATCAGCGGAATTGAATGAGTAGCCAGCCAGATCTGACATTGCGGGGCTGCCTGAGTTAGTCGCTCAAGAATTTCTACTGAGACGGATGGATGTAAGTGATTCTCCAGTTCATCGAGAATAAAGACAGTCCTATTTAAGGAACTACCGCGAGCATGTATAGCCACCGCCAACTGAATCAAAATCTTTTGACCATCGGACATTTTTGAGTCAGCAAGAGCCTTGCCAAAGATATTCGCTTCTCCGGTATTCGCTCTTACCACCCGCGTTCCCAACAATGACCAAAAAAGGTCGTTTAGCTCAATAAAACTCTTCTTTTTCTCCTCTTTATCTGGGAATGAATAGTCTTGATGCCTGGCGTCCCAATCGTAATCCACCATTTTCTGAATATATGGAAAACAAACGCTCCCAAACGAGTTAAGCGAGACGACGGGGGCAGTTTCATAGGCACCACTTAAAGAGGCAAAATTCATCCCCCGAGGGTCTTGAAAATTAAGTGTGGTCGGAACAAAGTAAAGCGGGCTAAAGTTATCGCTTTCATCCGAGCGAATAAGAGTCTCTTTCAAGGCCATTCTCTTCGCACACTCAGCACGCCCATCCTTCCACACTTTAAAAGTTGCGCTCTCAGCATCAGGATTTGTCTTAATAGCGTTGTCATAGCTATTAAAATTGTGAGTAATCGTAGACCACTCAGTTACAGAATTGACACGAGCCGTTAGCATATTAAAAAGCAATCTCAAAAGCCGTGATTTTCCAGCGCCGTTCTTTCCTGCCAACAAGACAAACTGTCCTAGCCGTGGCATTCGAATATCTTTTAATCCTTCTGACTCCAAGTATTCCTCAGTTGGAGCGAACTCTTTAATTAACATATGTTATCCCCCAGGAAAATTAATAAATTATGCCACTATGCTTGATCGGTTATTCGCAAAAGGGGACAACTGAAATATGCGCATACCGTCTCACTATTTTGCAGCCCAAAAGCTCTTACTCTACATATAGATGAGTGCCATTTCTTATGCGCCCACTTTCTCAAGTGTGGCCCAGAAGGCTAGGTTTAATTTCACATCATTAAAATTATCGCTCCAAACTGCTCAGCAATTAAAAAAGCCCCGCAACATCACTGTCGCGGGGCTTCTTTTATCTACGCTGCACTTCAGGCAATCCGCTGCTCCGAAGCCGGATCAAACAACAGTGCCTTGGTCAGATCAAACGCCAGCTTCAACGGCTCATTCGGCAAAGCACCTGCGCGCGGATGCGTGCGGCATGTTACCGGTGCATCGTTGAAGCGCGCCACCACCAAGGTATCCGGGCCGGTTGGCTCGGTCAGTTCAATAACGCAGTCGACTTCCGTCGGACGGTAGCTGCCGGTGGTGCTGAGCGGATCGCCGTTGCGCGCACTCATGGCGTCGGTCACGTGTTCAGGACGGATGCCGAGGACGATGTCGCGGCCTACCCATTTTGCTACTGCGTCGGTGTGGCCGTTCAGTGGCAGGGTCAGCAGGGTCTTGCGGCCGCCATGGTCGAGTTCGAATGCCGGGGCGGAGCCGTCGGTGGTCAGCTTGCCGCGCAGGAAGTTCATCGACGGCGAGCCGATGAAGCCGGCCACGAACAGGTTGCTTGGCGAGTCGTAGATCTCTTGCGGACTGCCGAACTGCTGGACCACGCCGTCCTTCATGACGGCGATGCGGTCGCCCAGGGTCATCGCTTCGATCTGGTCGTGCGTGACGTAGACGATGGTGCTACCCAGGCGCTGGTGCATGCGCTTGATTTCGGCGCGCATTTCGACGCGCAGCTTGGCGTCCAGGTTCGACAGCGGCTCGTCGAAGAGGAACAGCGACGGGTCACGTGCGATCGCGCGACCCATCGCCACGCGCTGGCGCTGGCCGCCGGACAGGAGTGCCGGCTTGCGGTCCAGCAGATGGGTGATCTGCAGGATGTTGGCGACGCGCTCGACGATTTCTTTTTGTTCGGCTTTGGGGATCTTGCGGATGCCGAGGCCGAAGGAAATGTTTTCGCGCACGGTCATGGTCGGGTACAGCGCGTACGACTGGAACACCATGGCGATGTCGCGCTCTTTCGGGGCGACGTTGTTGACGACGCGGTCGCCGATCATGATCTCGCCTTCGGACACGCTTTCCAGTCCGGCGATCATGTTGAGCAGTGTCGACTTGCCGCAGCCGGAGCCACCGACCAGGATCAGGAACTGGCCGTCTTCGATTTCGAGATCGATGCCCTTGAGGACTTCGTTACCGTTCGGATAGACCTTGCGTACGTTGCGAATTGATAAGCTTGCCATTTTCTTACTTCTCCATGAATTCTTGTCAAACCGTCTCACGATCCTGCTGCGAGGCCATGATCCGGCGTCGTGCGGCACTCGGAATCCTCATGTACTAAAGTACACTCCGGTTCCTCCGTTCCACCGCCGCCGGCTGATGACCTCTCGCTACGGATCGTGAACCGGTTTAGCCTTTTACCGCGCCGGCCGTCAGGCCACGCACAAAGTATTTACCAGCGAGGATATACACCAGCAGCGTCGGCAGCGCGGCGATGATCGCCGCCGCCATGTTGACGTTGTACTCGGTCACGCCGGTCGAGGTGTTGACCAGGTTGTTGAGCGCCACGGTCACCGGTTTTGCATCCGAGCCGCCGAACACCACGCCGAACAGGAAGTCGTTCCAGATCTGCGTGAACTGCCAGATGAAGCACACCATGAAAATCGGCAGCGACAGCGGGAAGATGATCTTGCGGTAGGTCAGGAAGAATCCTGCGCCGTCGATGCGCGCCGCCTTGACCAGCTCTTCCGGCACGGTCACGTAGTAATTGCGGAAGAACAGCGTGGTGAAGGCGATGCCGTAGACGATGTGGACGAAGATCAGGCCCGGCGTCGTGTTGGCCAGGTCGAACATGCCCAGCAGACGCGCCATCGGCAGGATCACCACCTGGAACGGGATGAAGCAGCCGACCATCAGCGCGGCGAACAGCGCCTCCGATCCACGGAAGCGCCAGTGCGCCAGCACGTAGCCGTTGAGCGAGCCGATCAGGGTGGAGATCAGCACGGCCGGGATGGTCATCTTGATCGAGTTCCAGAAGAACGGCGCGAGGCCGCCGCAGTCGACGCCGGTGCAGGCGGTATCCCAGGCTTTGCCCCAGGCTGCGACCGTCGGCGCCATCGGCGGCGCCAGCAGGTTGCTGGTGCGGATTTCGTCGAGCGACTTGAGCGAGGTGGTGATCATCACGTACAGCGGCGCGAGGTAGTACAGCGCCACCAGCACCAGCAGGATGTAGATCAGCACGCGGCCGATGGTGAGCGGCTTGCGCTCCTGGTTCGGGCCCCCTTTGGGAGCGAAGGTATCAACGGCCATTGCGGGTTCCTTTCGTTTCCAGATACATCAAAGGCACCAGCACGGCCAGCACGGTGGCCAACATCATCACCGCGGACGCGGCGCCGAGGCCGAGCTGTCCGCGCGTGAAGGAGAACTGATACATGAAGATCGCCGGCAAGTCCGACGAAGTACCGGGTCCGCCTGCGGTCAATGCCATGACCAGGTCGAAGCTCTTGATGGCGATGTGGCCGAGCACCAGCAGCACGCTGAAGAACACCGGGCGCAATGCCGGGATGACGATGCGGCGGTAGATGGTCGGCAAGCTGGCGCCGTCGACCATGGCGGCCTTGATGATGGCGTCGTCGATGCCGCGCAGGCCGGCCAGGAACAGCGCCATCACAAACCCGGACGACTGCCACACGCCGGCGATGACGACGGTATAGATCGCCATGTCGGAGTTGACCAGCCAGTCGAATGTGAAGTTGGCGAAGCCCCAGTCATGCATCATTTTTTCCAGGCCGAGGCCGGGATTGAGAATCCATTTCCAGGCGGCGCCGGTGACGATGAAGGACAGCGCCATCGGATACAGGTAGACGGCGCGCAGTGCGCCTTCGGCGCGGATCTTCTGGTCCAGCAGGATCGCCATGAACAGGCCGATGGCCAGGCACAGCAGGATGAACAGGCCGCCGAAGATGCCGAGGTTGCTGGCGGCGGTCCACCAGCGGTCGAGCGCGAACAGTCGGGTGTATTGATCGAAGCCGGCGAATTCGTAGTTGGGCATCAGGCGCGAATTGGTCAGCGACAGATAGCCGGTGAGCGCGATGAAGCCGTAGACAAACACCAGCGACAAAACGATGGTCGGTGATAGGACCAGGCGCGGTAGCCAGTTGTCGGCCAGCGCGGCGAATTTTCCACTGCGGCCATTTCTACGCGCGGGCTTGCCGGCAGCGTTCGAACTGGTCGACGACAGGGAAACTGTTGAATTGGACATGCATGTCTCCTGAACCCGGGGAGGTATCGCGAAACCGGTCGAACAATCCTGCCGGCCTTTCACGATGATGGGCGCCCGACCGCTGCGCCCGCCCCGTAAATACCCTGTCCGCAAACACGCCGGAGCGTGCTGCGGAACAGGCCTTATTACACTGCTTCTGATTACTTCTTATTGCTTACTGAGTTTTAGCTGCTTTTGCCAGGGCTTGCACGGCGGCTTGCGAAGTCATGTTGGAGTTCATGAACTTGGCAATCACGTCGAACATCGCGCCTTGCGCTGCCGAGCTGACGGCCATGCCGTGGGCCATGCTTGGCTCCAGGGTATTGGCCTTGCTCGATGCGGCGAAGTCATCCATCGACTTGGTGGCGCAGCTGTCGAACTTGCCGCGTGGGATATCAGGACGGACCGGGATCGAACCCTTGTTCAGGTTGAAGACTTCCTGGAACTCTGGGCTCATGATGGCAGTTGCCAGCGTCAACTGGGCCTTTTGCGAATCAGGATTCTTGACCTTGAACATGGCGATCGAGTCGATGTTGAAGGTGTAGGACTTGTCGGTTCCCGGTGCTGCTACGCACAGGTAGTCCTTGCCTGGTTGCTTGCCGGCGGTGGTGAATTCGCCCTTGGCCCAGTCGCCCATGAATTGCATGCCGGCCTTGCCGTTGATGACCATGGCGGTTGCCAGGTTCCAGTCGCGGCCTGCGGAATCCTTGTCGATGTAGGTCTTGATCTTGCCCAGTGTGTCGAAGGTCTTGACCATGTTGGCGCTGGTCAGGGCTGTCTGGTCCAGTTTCACCAGGGCCTTCTGATAGAAGTCGGCGCCGCCGACGCCCAAGGCGACGGTTTCAAAGACGGTGGCGTCCTGCCATGGCTGACCGCCATGGGCAACGGCGACGAAGCCGGCTTTCTTGATCTTTTCTGCAGCGTCGAAGAATTCATCCCAGGTGGTCGGGGTCTTGGCGCCGGCTTTCTTCAGTACGTCCGGGTTGATCCACAGCCAGTTCACGCGGTGCACGTTGACCGGTGCGGCGACGTAGTGGCCTTGGTACTTCATCACGGTGGAGACCGACTTCGGCAGCAGGGAATCCCACTTGCCCGCGGTTGCCGCCGAGTCAATGTTGGCCAGCACGCCTTCCTGGCCCCATTCCTGAATGGCAGGTCCCTTGATCTGGGCGGCTGTCGGAGGGCTACCGGCGATGACGCGCGCCTTCAGCGCTGTGGTGGCGTTTTCACCAGCGCCGCCGGCGACCGCGAAATCCTTCCAGGTCACGCCCTTGGCTTCCATGATTTTTTTGAGTTCGGCAACCGATTTTGCTTCACCGCCGGAGGTCCAGTAGTGCAGCACTTCCACTTCCGCGGCATACGCTACGGTGGAAGCGGCGATCAGGCTGGTGGCGATCAGACTTTTTTTAATGGCGTGCTTCAACATCATTTTTTATCTCCTGTGTTTTAAAAATTGCCGTCGGCTTGCACCGCGGCAAGGTCTTGGTTCCCCGGGGAAGAGAACTTGCTGTTGGTACGGCGGGTGCTTCAGAGCACTCTTTTCTACTTCACTTTAGTAAAACTACAAAAATTGCCTTAATAAGTTTAATTATTAGGACGAACTCCCGTCGCTCGCTTGTAATTGTAGTAATGCTACAGTAACATTGCAATATAAGTTTTGTTTAATTACATAGAAATCTCATGCAAGTCATTCAAGAAGAAGCGTGCTTGTTCAATTTCGTCCTGTTTGGAGCGACAGGCGACCTGGCGATGCGGAAGATCCTTCCTGCATTGTTCTCCGCGCATCTTGACGGCAAACTGCATCAAGATGGGCGCATCATCTGTGTCGCTAAGCAGGAGTTGAATCAGGAGTCGTATCTTGACTGGGTCCACACCCAAGCCGGCCCACATGTCAGTGAAGGCATTGCCAATCAGAACGCCGACAAATGGCAAAGTTTTCTGCGCCGCGTTATTTATGTAGCGTTGGATGCGACCAGCGCCGCCGATTATGAGTTGCTCGGTGAACAACTGAACAACCAGGCCGTCACTGTTTATTACCTGGCGACCTCGCCGAAGCTGTTTGAACCCATCTGCAACCACCTGGCCGCCAGCAGTATTGCGCTGGACAATGCCCGCGTGGTGCTGGAAAAACCGCTGGGCCACGACCTGGAGTCCTCGCGCGCGATCAACGACGCCGTGGCGCGCGTGTTCGCCGAAGACCAGATCTATCGCATCGATCATTACCTGGGCAAGGAGTCGGTACAGAACTTGCTGGCTTTACGTTTTGCCAACAGCCTGTTCGAACCGCTGTGGCGGCGCGAGTCGATCGAGCACGTGCAGCTGACCATCGCCGAACAGCTGGGCGTGGAAGGCCGCGGCGAGTTCTACGACGGCACCGGCGCCTTGCGCGACATGGTGCAGAACCATTTGCTGCAGCTGCTGTGCATGGTGGCGATGGAACCTCCGACTTCGCTTGATGCCAATGCTATACGGGATGAAAAAGTACGCGTGCTGCGCGCGCTCCGGCCGTTCAGCCGCGACGACCTGGAAACCCGCGCCGTACGCGGCCAGTATGCGGCCGGCGCCGTGCGCGGCCAGGCGGTCGGCGGCTATCACCAGGAAGCCGGCATTGCGCCGCAATCGAAGACCGAGAGTTTCATCGCACTGCATGCAGAGATCAATAACTGGCGCTGGGCCGGCGTGCCGTTTTTCCTGCGGACCGGCAAGCGGCTGGCGGAGCGCACCGCGGAGATCGTGATCACCTTCAAGCCGATCCCGCACGCGATCCTGCCGATGCCACAAGGCGTGGAAGGCAGCAACCGGCTGGTGATCCGTCTGCAGCCGGAAGAATCGATACAGTTGCACTGCTTCGCCAAGCAACCCGGCGACAGCATGACGATACAGCCGGTGGCGCTGGACCTGGCCTTCGACCAGGCCTTCAAGCAAAAGCGAGCAGACGCCTACGAGCGGCTGCTGCTGGATGTGATTCGCGGCAACCTCGCGCTGTTCGTGCGGCGCGATGAGCAGGAAGCGGCATGGCGTTGGGTGGAACCCTTGTTGAACCATTGGCAGAGCACTGCTGCGCTGCCGAAATCTTATCTTGCTGGAAGTTGGGGACCCAGTGCTTCGTCGGCGATGATGTCGCGCGCCGGCGCACACTGGCCAGAAGACCGGTGACGGCCACGGATTTGCGCAAAGCGAGCTAATATACGCCCACCAAAAATAAAAGCACCGCAGGGTACAACCGCGCACAGCCTCACCGATACGCATAACAGTTTTTTTTCGGAAAGTTTTACTACATGTCTTCAGCATCGCTCATACATGGCAGCTACAACCCGTCGAACACCTTCATGGATGGTCCGCGTTTGTTGGCTGACATCGGCGGCACCAACGCGCGCTTCGCGCTGGAACGCGCTCCCGGACAGATAGATACGATCCAGACCTTGCGTTGCGCCGACTATGCGGAGTTTTCGCAGGCGGCCAGGGCTTACCTGGAAACCAACGAACACCCGGCCATCCACCATGCGGCGATTGCGATCGCCAATCCGGTGCAGGGCGACCAGATCAAGATGACCAATCACCATTGGGCGTTTTCGATTGAAGAGACGCGCAAGCTGCTCGGCCTCGATACGCTGCTGGTGGTCAACGATTTCACCGCGCTGTCGATGGCGCTGCCGCATCTGGAGCAATCGCATTGCGTGCAGGTCGGTGGCGGCCAGGGCCTGGAAGGCGGCGTGATCGGGCTGGTCGGCGCCGGTACCGGTCTCGGCGTGGGCGGCCTGATCCCGAGCGAAGGACGCTGGATCGCGCTGGGCAGCGAAGGCGGCCACGTGTCGTTTTCGCCGGCCGACGAAAAGGAAGCGGCGATCCTGCAATATTGCTGGCGCACGTACAAGCACGTCTCGGCCGAACGCCTGATTTCCGGCCCCGGTCTGGAAATGATTTATAAGGCCTTGTGCGACATCAACAAGGTCAAGAACTCCGAAGACCTGGCGGCGCCGCAGATCGTCGATCGTGCACTGAACCAGAAAGACCCGCTGTGCCTGGAAGTGGTGGACGTCTTCTGCGGCATGCTCGGCACGCTGGCCTCCAATGTCGCGGTCACGCTCGGCACGCTGGGCGGCATCTACATCGGCGGCGGCGTGGTGCCGCATCTGGGCGACTACTTCGCACGCTCGGCCTTCCGCGCGCGCTTTGAGAGCAAGGGGCGTTTCGACGCCTACATGCAAAAGATCCCGACCTTCGTCATCACTGCGCCCTACCCGGCTTTCGTCGGCGTCGCCGCGATCCTGGCAGAACGCCTGGGCGGCGGCAATGCCGTGCCTTTCCTGGAGCGTATCCGCAAGGCGCGCTCGCAATTCTCGCCGGCCGAAGAACGCGTGGCCAGCCTGATCCTGGCGCATCCGCGCGCGGTCATGAGCGAACCGATTTCCGAAATCGCGCGCCGCGCCAACGTCAGCCAACCTACCGTGATCCGCTTCTGCCGCACCATGGGTTGCCAGGGCCTGGCCGATTTCAAACTGAAACTCGCCTCGGGCGTCACCGGCACGGTGCCGGTCGCGCACAGCCAGGTGCATGTGGGCGACTCCTCGCTGGACGTCGGCGTCAAGGTGGTGGACAACACCATCGCAGCGATGATGGAAGTGCGCGACAGCCTCAACGCGGACACGCTGAGCAAAGTCATCGAAGTGCTGAGCCACGCCACGCGCGTGGAGTTCTACGGCTTCGGCAGCTGCGGCCTGGTGGCGGAAGACGCACAGCAAAAATTCTTCCGCCTCGGCATCCCGTCGACCGCCTACACCGATCCGCAATTGCAGGAAGTCTCGGCCTCGCTGCTGAAGAACACCGACGTCGCGGTCATCATCTCCAACTCGGGCCGCCTGCGCCACCTGGCGACCACGGTCGAGGTCGCGGTGAATTCCGGCGCCACCATCATTGCACTGGCGCCGAGCAATTCGCAGCTGGCCAAGCGCGCCGACTTCACGCTCGCGGTCGAGCATGACGAAGGCAGCATGATGCACATCCCGATGGTGTCGCGCATCCTGCTGCTGTTGCTGGTGGACGTGCTGGCGGTGGGCGTGTCGCTGAACCGTTCGAGCCCGTTCGCGGAACTGCAGCGCCAGGCCAAGCGCGGCATCCTGGCCCACATCGCCTCGACGCACGACGTCCTCGGCGACAAGGTCTCGGCCGCCGATGATCATCCCGTCGAAAAGCACGGCGACGAAGGCAACAAACCCAATCTGATCTCGCACACCAAATAGCACCAGGCAATACCAGGCAAGCGGCGGAGACAGGAAGGCTTGCTGCAGATGCAGCACCGGCCCTCCACATAAAAATAAACCGGCAAGGCCTGTGGGGCTTGCCGGTTTTTCTTTTATCAGGACGCCGTCACGGCCAGAGAAGATGTCCTCGCGCATTTTTTGATGGTGAATACTCGGTAGGTCCCAAGCGCAGGTTATCCATCACGCTGCAAACAACAAAATTGCCCCCTCGATGGCAAGGAAAGCCACCGACTTCATCTGTTTGGATGAGGCCGGGCGCGGCCATGTGCGCTAGTGTGGCACCGCTGTGCTCACTATTCTCAAGAAAATCCAAATAACTGCAGATTGAATCGAGGGAAAAATGAAAAAGAAAAATATTGCATTTGCATGCGCTGCATTCATGTCTCTGGCCGGTTGCGATAGCTCTATCGATGTCACCAGCGCCTATGTCACAAAGGCTAAGCCGATCATCGGCGCATTGGTAAACACGCTGGAAGAAGCCAATCAGGCGAGAGATATTGCCGGAACTGCGGTGCTCGATCACGCCATACCCACCCAGCAATTCATCAGCGCGGTGTGTCAGGAAGATCGCTATTTCCTGGCAAATTCGACCATTACTTCTGTCTCCGTATTCAACAAGACTGTCGGCGATCTCACCTCTACCGACGCCAAGACGCTGGGCGCTATCGCGGCCTCCATACGAAAGAATCTATCTGCTCCCAAACAGAGGGAGGTCAAGAACCCGGAGACACCACCCACATGCGCAACGAAGGTAGGCGCGATCATGAAGGACCCGATCGGTACCTCAGTTGATACGACAAAATCAGTGACGGCAACGGTAAGCGCCGGATTGGCCCTGCTGAAAGCCTTGACTGCACTGGCAGCGCAAATCGAGAAAGAACTGCGGGCAAAAGCCATCGAGGAAAAGGTCGTCGCATTCGCAAATGACAGCGAGGTTCAGGCAGCTCTTGAAAAACTGCCCCTTCAAGTTGAACAGGCAGTCACTGATAGCAAACGCTACGCCCTGTTGCGAGCCTATGCGTTCTTTGCAGAAGCTGAAAGACTTAAGAAACTGCCTGCAGGAACACCGTCCGTCGAAGAAAGACAGCTACGCATCCTCGATGCGGCAACCGGTTTTAACGCGTTCGCTGAAAAATATCGCAGCCTGGATGCCTCACAACCGGAAAAGAATGCTGCCGCGCTCGTCAACGCGATCAATAAATATGTCGCCTATGTGAAGGATGGAAAACGAACCGCCGGAGAGGCCTTTGACAATTTCATGAATGCAATCGCAGAGCTTGACGATGCCTACGACAATTTTGATACGGCCCGCAGCAAGTACAAGGAAATGACAAAGTAAGTTTGCTCCACCCGGTGCCCCCATGCCGGTTTGACGAAATGGGGCTTGCACGGACAACCGAACAAGCGCCATTGAATGCACACATCTTCTACGGGATACGACCATGTCAATAATTTCCACAGCGGCAAGCGCCGCATTCCTCGTCGTTCTGGTTGCCTCCAATGGCGCGAGCGCGCAGACGACACCCCAAGAGAGCGTGTCGGCGGGATGGGCCATTGATGCCACTATCTCGCCAACTTATCTTGCGACCAAGGACGTCGCCACGCCTCGCTGGTTTCTGATTTCCATGCTTGGCCCCGACAAAGGTAGCAGCACGGAATTGATCGTGGATGGAAAAACCACCAACTACCCAGTGAATTATGGCGGGACTGTCCTTACCTATGGGAAGAGCATCGCCGCCAAAATGTATCTGGGCGATCAGCCGCAATACGGAAGCTGGCGCATCGTGGCGCCTGAAAACCTCGCCAACCAGAATTTTTCATGGACAATTTTTCCCGAGACGAACAAAGAAACTTCCGCCGGCATCTTTGATAAAAAACGGGAAGTGCTGGTGTCCTTTGGCAAAGATCTGTATGTCGGGGATTGCCAGAACGGCAAGCTGAAAGTCATTGTCGATGATCACACCGTTGTCGACGCAAATGGGCGTGACCTGGTCCTGATTCAGGGCGGGTCAACGATCGTCGTCGGTCAAAGCATCCGGCTGTCGCTTTCCGGAACATGCAAGCCGAACAAATCATTCAATGGCGCTATCAGATTGATGTAGTCGCCATGTATCCACATCCGCTCCGGCAATAAAAAAGCCCGCTCAACATCGAACGGGCCAAGAGGGGGAGTTCCTCAGGATGTCATTACACCTACGACTACTCTGCGTTACGTGTGCCGCCCGACTAAAGTACAGCACGTTTGCTGCAGACCTGCGCGGAATGATTCCATCGCGACTATTAACGATGAAATCATGCCCGCGAGGACGGTGCCGGGATCACGCGATCCCGGGCTTGTCTTGCATCAGAACGAGTGGCTGATACCAGTGTAGAACGCCTGCTGGTTTTGGCCCTTGATGCCGCCGCCGCCGTACTCGACCGCGAAGTCAGAGTTGGCGCCGTTGCGAACTGTACCAACGGTTGCGTACAACAGGGTGCGCTTGGACAGGCTGTAGTTGCCGCCAAGGACGAACAGGTTCGCGCTGCCGACACCGGCGTTCACGTTCACGTGATAAGCCGCGCCGATCAGCGTCAGAGCTGGCGTGATCTGATAGTTAGCGCCCAACCAGTAGTGGTTTGCGCGGTCAGGTTGACCTGTCGCAACGGAGTTCGCGCGCAGGTTTTCGTAACCGGCGAACAGCTTCAGCTTGTCGATGGTCACGGTGCCGCCCAGTGTCAGCTCTTTGGAAGAGTTGAACAGTGTCGAATATTGACCGTTGGTGTCACGCTGCACGTCATAGATGGCGCGCAGTTCATAGGTCGGTTGCACGTAGGCCAGCGAAATACCGTCGCGGCTACCGTTGTTGGACACGACACCTGTCGCAGACGGCACGCCCTTGGTGAACGAACCTGCAGCTTCGCCGAAGCCGTGCATCACGGTTGCCGTGAAGCCGCCGAAGTTTGGCGTTTCATAGCTGACCATGTTGTTGGTTTGCGGCCAGTTGCGTTCCTTGACCAATGTCGCGGTGCTCAGCGCCTGTTGGCCGGTCGGATCCAAGGCCCAGATCGGATCACTTTGGATTGCCAGGTCTTTACCCATTTTCAGGGTACCGGCGGAGCCGCTCAGACCGACGAAGGAACGACGTGACCACAGTGTACCCGGGTTGGAAGATGAGCCATTAACCGAGCCATTCGAAGCGTCGAAGCCGCTTTCAATCGTGAAGATCGCCTTCAGACCGCCGCCCAGATCTTCCGAGCCCTTGAAGCCGAACATGCTGGTGCCCCACTCGTTGCCATCGATACCCCATTTGCTGCCACGGCTGCCATTGGCGCCAGCCTGATTGCTTTGGTAATTGATACCGGCGTCGATACGGCCGTAGACGGTGACGTTAGTCTGAGCCTGAGCGCTTGCGCATGCGCCGGCCATGACGGCAGCAATAGCGAGCGGCTTCGCAACGAATGCGACCTTTGATGCTTTTTTCATTTCATCTCCTAAATTTGCTGTGGGACTTCCACTATTTTTCGAGCATTGCACCCGAATTCTTTTTTATGGGCATTGTTTCCACGCGTCCATGTGACGGCTGCGCTTCTTTTTGCCTCTCTACATTTTATGTAGTTTTACTAAAAATTTTATTTAATTCTACACATTAAAAAATTATTTTCCATGCTTTTTTTACCGCAACTACATAGATTTTATAGATTTATTGAGAATTACAACAGTTCGGAGCCATAGAAATGAAGAATATATGTACTAATGTTACAAGTAACTTTGCTACTTGTTGTTAGTTTTAAAACTACATTTTTGTTGATGAATAGTTTCCCATTTGGATTTAATGTTTTTTGGGAAACGATTTTGCTGGGATGACGTTGGCGGAGACGCCAAAGGCCAATCCGGACGGCGGCCCGATGTATATAGATGAATGCGATGAAAAACAAAGGCTTAGCGAGAACAGCTAAACCGTGCAGGGAAGTAGAAAGAATGCCCCGTTGCGGACACGAGGCCGTACGGACTTAGCGGACCGGTGCAAACAGCTTGCCGAAATCGATTTCCACCGGCTGCGCCGGCTCGGCCAGCAAACCCAGCGCGTATTCCCCCAGATGATGCTCCATCAGGCGCGCGGCCAGCGCAGGCTGGCTCTGCTCGATGGCGTCGAGGATGGCGATGTGCTCATCGGCCGAGCAGCTGTTGCGCTTGGGCGTCTCGTACAGGCCGATCAGCAGCGAGGTGCGGGCGATCAGCGTGCGCAGGTAAGACGTCACGATGTCGTTGCGATTGACCTCCGCCAGCTTGATGTGGAATTCGCCGGACAGGCGGATCCAGTCGCGCCAGTTGCCGTCATCGCGCAGGGCGTGCTCCTTGCGGATCATCTCGCGCAACTCGGCAAAGGCCTTGCTCTTGTTGCCGGGCTTGGCGGCCAGGCCCTTGACCGAGCCGACTTCCAGGATGACGCGCGCCTCGAAGACTTCACGCGCCTCATTGATATCGTGCAGAGCGATGATGGCGCCCCGGTTGGGCTGCAGTTCGATTACCCGCTCATGCGCCAGCTTGACGAACACGCGCCGCAAGGTGCCGCGCGTGACGCCGAAGGCTTCGCACAAGGGCGCCTCCACCAGGCGCGTGCCGGGCGGAAGCTTGTGATCGAGGATCGCGTCGATGATCGACATATATATACGTGCGTCGACCGCGTCGTTGGTCAAATCCTTGTCCTTGAGCTTGTCCGCCCTCGCCTCACTCATCCCGCCTCCGAAAAAAAGCGGGGAAAGCGCCGCATTGTGCTCAATCTCTGCATAAATCGTGAAGACTTCCAAAAATATTTGACGTAATCACCACAGTATAAGTGCTAAGCGCCAGCCCTGCATGGCAGGCAATTGATGAAAAAAACGCATCCTTCAAGGCCCCTCCGGGCGAGGCGACGAGCCTCCCACGCACGTTCGCATGGCAAAGCCTTCACGCTTATTGTGCACAATCCTGATTTTAAGGTGCACGAAAATCCTCCCCGTCAGCATCATGACAGCTTCCGATACGCGGCGCTTGTATTCTGGCCGTTCTTCAAATCCTTTGCTGACGCGCCTTTCAGCGGTGATTACGCCCACATTGATGCTCTCTGGCACGCTTCTCGCTTATTACCAACTTCAAGATTGTGCACAATCATGATTTGAATTGTAGTCACCGACGCTTCGTTCCGGCGCGCCGGCCACGCAGCAAGCAAGAAATGCAGTGCAGGTAATCCTCATGACAACAGCTGGTCCGGCGGGAATGGGCACCGGGCCGACCACGATAACCATATCAAGAAGGACAACATGAATACATTCAGCAAATTCGGCGCGGCAACCCTGCTGTTGGGCGCCAGCGGCATCGCGTGCGCACAATCGAGCGTGACGATCTCGGGCGTCATCGATACCGGCTTCGGCTACACCAGCAATGCCGGCACCGGCACCCAGACCAAGGTCGGTATGCTCAACAGCATCCTTGGCGTCTCCAATGTCGGCTTCCGCGGCAAGGAAGATCTGGGTGGCGGTCTCAATGCAGTATTCAACCTGCAGGCCGGTTTCAATCCGACCAACGGCTCGCAGTCGGCGTCCGGCCAGCTGTTTTCGCGCAACTCGCTGGTCGGCCTGGAAAGTTCGTCGGGCGCACTGACCGTCGGCAAGCAATGGAACTTCAACGATGACTGGCTGGTGGGCAGCGTGTTCAAGGGCGGCTACAACTCGGGCGCGATTTTCAAGTTCTCCGAGTTCGATGCGGTCAGCGAAATCTACAACAACACCATCAAGTACGTGTCGCCTGAAGTCGGCGGCTTTCAGGGCGGCGTGATGTACGGCTTCGGTGAAGCGGCAGGCAGCCTGCGCACCGGGCAGGTCTACAACATCGCCGCAAAGTATGCGCAAGGTCCGTTCTTCGTCGGCATCACGTTTGATCGCGAACAGGATGCCACCGTCGGCCTCACCAATACCGGCAACGTGCTGAAGCTGACTACACTGGGCGCCAGCTACACCATCAACGCGCTCAAGCTGCGTCTTGGCGCCGCACGCAGCGATATCTCCGGTCCCGGCGCGTTCCAGTCGATTCCGTCGCTGCCGACCGCACGCAAAGCCTACGCAGTGGAAGCCGGCGTCGACTACGCCTTCACGTCCGCCTTCACCGGTTCGGCTGACGTGCTGTATCGCAAGAACACCACGCTGTCGAACAACACCAAGGTCTATCGCCTGCTCGGCATCTACAGCCTGTCCAAACGTACCAGCCTGATCGCCAACCTGGCCTACCTGAGCAACGGCGACGGCGCCACCGAGTCGCTGATCAGCACCAACTCGACGGCCATCGGCGGCGGCTACGCCAACCAGCACCAGACGGCGCTGGCGCTGGGCATTCGCCACACGTTCTGATGCACCGCCGGCTTCCTTGAATTCCTCGAATCGCCTTTTCTGTTTTCACTTTTCCACACGGGAGTAAAGATGAACAAACGCATGTCCCTCAAAACCCTGGCAGCACTGACGCTGACCATGTTCGCCGCAGCACCGGCCGCCTACGCCGCCGACAATGTCCTGAAGATCGGCGTCAACGGCGTCATGTCGGGCGCGGCCGCATCGTGGGGCCTGGTCAACAAGTACTGTGCCGAGACCACGGCGGAGATGTACAACGCCAAGGGCGGCGTCGACATCGGCGGCAAGAAATACAAGATCGAAATCGTCGCGCTGGACGACAAGAACGATCCGAAGATCTCCATTTCCAACGCCGAAAAACTCGCCAGCGACGGCATCAAGTACATCATCGGCCCGAACATCGACACCACCGCGATCGCGGTCAAGCCGGTGATGGAACGCGCCAAGGCGATGAATTTCCCGTACGCCTTCTCCAAGGAGCTGTACACCGCGCCGGCCAACGCATCCGTGCTCGGCATGGTGGCCTCGTACCAGGTCGGTCCGGTGGTCTACAAGTACCTGATGGACAAGAAGGGCGTGAAGAGCATTTCCTTCGTCGCGCGTAACGAGTCCGACGCCAAGAACCAGCAGGAAGAAGGCGTGGCCGCAGCCAAGAGCCTGGGCCTGAAGGTGCTGGCCGACAAGGAAAGCTACGAACCGGGCACCACCGACTTCATGCCGATCATGTCCAAGCTGGTGCGCGCCAAACCTGACGCCATCGTGCTCTCGGGCGTGGCGCCGTCGGATGCGCCGCTGCTGATCAAGGCAGCGCGCGACCTCGGCTTCAAGGGTCAGTTGTCGACCGAAACCGGACAGGACGCCAAGATCCTCGAACAAGTCGCGGGCGAAAAAGCCAACGGTTTCCTCTCGGTCGGCGGCGCCTCGACCCCGGCGATCCAGTCGGATTACATGAAGCAGTTCGTCGAGGTCTACAAGAAGCGCGTGGGCGAATGGAATGACGAAGCCGGCACCAAGGCCTATGCACTGGAGCTGATCCTGGCGGTGCTGCAAAAAAATCCGAAGGCGCTGACCGACGTCGAGCAATTCCGCAAGGAGATGCCGGCGTTCAAGATGCCTAATCCCTTCGTGAAGGAAAAGACCACATTGCAATTCGTCGGCAAGAAAGACTTCGGCCGTCAATCGCAGGTGGGCGTGCCGCTGGTGGTCAACGCTTACAAGGGCGGCGGCTTCGAGGCGGTCTATGTGGGACAGGTGGCGAACTGAGGTCGCACCGGATGTTGTCGTAAGCCGCCGCGCGTCATCCCTGCGCGCGGCGGGGTCAGTAGAAGCAAAGCAGTAGGTAGTAAAAGCAATAACAACCTGTTCAGGGTCTTTAGCGAGAGGCCGTCAGCCGGTGCCGCCCGGAGCGCAGGATACCGGAGTGTGCTTGAGTACACGAGGATTCCGAACACCGTACGGCGCCGGATCACGGCCTCGCCGTAAGACCATGAGCAGGTTGGCTGTAGAAATAGTCTGTTTCACCCATTGCCCGCGCCGCCCTCCCTTCGGCGCGGGCAATACCGACAACGATGCAACAACCCAGGATTCATCAACCGACATGCTGCAAATCATCATCAACGGACTCATACTCGGCTCGGCCTACGCGCTCATTGCGCTGGGACTGACCATGGTCTTCAGCATCATGCGCGTGGTCAATTTCGCGCATGGCCAGATGTACATGCTGGGCGGCTTCGTCATGTACTACCTGTACGGACAATTCGGCTTGCCGTTCTGGCTGGCGCTGCTGTTTGCGGGTGCGACGCTGGCGCTGATCGGCGTGGCCTTCAACCGTTATCTTTTCCAGCCGGTGCTGTCGAATTCCAAGCGCGAAGAAAGCAGCATGCTGATGGCGGTCGGCACCGCCCTGCTGCTGGAGAACGTCGCGCTGTCGCTGTTCGGTGAAAAGCAGCGCGGCGTGCCGACGCTGATCGACGGCGTGCTGATCCTCAACGACGGCGATGCCTACCTGCCGTATTCCAACCTGGCCGTGGCGGTCCTGTCCATCGGCTTCATCGTTGCCTTGCTGCTGTTCGTGCAGTTCACCAAGCCCGGTCGCGCGCTACGCGCCGTCGCGCAGGACAAGGAAGCCGCCCTGCTGCAAGGCGTGAACGTCAAGTTCATCACCACGCTGGGCTTCGCCATCGGCGCCGCGCTGGCCGGCATCGCCGGCGGCTTGCTGGTGACGCTGTACGGCGTCAACGCCGGCGTCGGCACCAACATCTCGACCAAGGCATTCATCATGATCATGATCGGCGGCGCCGGCGTCACCTCGGGCGCCATCGTCGGCGGCTTCGTGCTCGGCATGGCCGAAGCGGTGGGCTACGACCTGCTGCCGAGCAGCATGACCTACCTGCTGATCTTCGTCGCCATGATCGTGTTCCTGATCTTCAAACCGAACGGCCTGTTCGGCAAACCCTGGGGCTGACCATGACGACTTCCATACTCTCTTCGCTGCTGGCGCGCGGCGCCATGAACACGGACAGGCGCCGCGACTTCTCGGTGATCCTGCTGATCCTCGGCGCGCTGCTGTTGCTGCCGCTGGGCATCGGCCACTCGCGCTACCTGATGTCGGTGCTGATGAATTGCGCCGGCGTCGCGGTCATCGCCAGCGGCGTCTGGCTGACCTTCTGCATCGGCCGCATCAATATCTGCCAGGCCGGCTTCGCGCTGATCGGCGGCTACGTCACGGCGATCCTGATCGCCAAGGCCGGCCTCAGTTTCTGGATCGCGCTGCCATTGTCCTGCCTGGTGTCGGCGCTCTGCGGCGCGCTGATCGGCAGCGTCATCCTCAAGCTCAAGGGCATCTATTTTTCGATGCTGACGATCTGCCTGACCGAAGCGATCCGGCTGGCCTTCCTCAACGGCGGCGACCTGACGCAAGGCTCCAAAGGCATCACCGGCCTGCCGCAACCGTTCGCGGGCGATTCGGCGCTGCCGCTGTATTACCTCGGCGTGACGCTGCTGGCGGTCGCGCTGGCAGTGGTCTGGCGCGTGCATTATTCGCGCCTGGGCGGCATCTTCCGCGCCATGCGCCTCAACGAAGATCTGGCCGAAAGCTTTGGCGTCAACGTCTGGCGCTACCGCATCATGGCCTTCGCCATCGCTTGCGCGCTGGGCGGTCTGGGCGGCAGCTATTTCGCGGTCTTCACGCAAAGCGTCTACCCGCAGAGTTTTACGGTGGAGCACAGCATTTACTACATGCTGTTCTGCTTCCTGGGCGGGCTGGAATTCGTCAGCGGCGCCATGATAGGCGCCTTTGCGTTGACCATCCTGTTCGAGCTGCTGCAGGATTTCCAGCAATATCAATCGCTGATCTACGGCATCCTGATGATCGTCGTCATGCTCACGCTGCCGAACGGATTGATGGCGCTGCGCGGTTTCTCGTTCTCGCTGCCGTTCCGGAAAGGAGAGGTCAAATGAGCGCATCGATGAATCCGGTGAGTCCGTCGGTGAGCCCCGGACCGGACGCCCGCATCATTCTCGAAGCCAGCGGCCTGAGCAAGCGCTTCGGCGGACTGCTGGCCAATGACGACGTTTCTCTTTCGCTCGGTACGCAAACGGGCAAGGTCACCTCCGTGATCGGCCCCAACGGCGCGGGCAAGAGCACGTTCTTCAAGATGCTGGCGGGATTCTGCACGCCGACCACCGGCACGGTGCGCCTGTTCGGTGAAGACATCACCGGCCTGGCGCCGCACCGGATTTCCGCGCGCGGCCTGGTGCGCACCTTCCAGGAAACCACGATCTTCCCCGAGCTGACCGCGCTCGAACACGTGGCCCTCGCGCGCCAGCTCTCGCGCACCGCCAACGACCTCCAGGTATTCGCCAACACGGCGTCGGCGCGGCGCGATGAGGAACGCATGCGCGCAGATGCGCTGGAGATCCTGCGATTCCTCGACCTGGAGGCCGTCGCCGGCAGCGTCGCCAAGACCCTGCCGCACGGTTACCTGCGCCTGCTCGGCATCGCCATGGGCATGGCGGCAAATCCCAAGGTGCTGCTGCTAGACGAGCCTTACGCCGGCCTCAATCCCGACGAAACCGACCGCGCCGTCGAACTGACGCGCAAGATCGCCGCCAGCGGGGTCTCCATCCTGCTGGTGGAACACGACATGAAAGCCGTGATGAAAATCTCCGACCACATCCACGTGCTGTACTTCGGCAAGAAGATCGCCGAAGGCAGCCCGGAAGACATCCGCAACAACGAACAGGTGATCGAAGCGTACCTGGGCAAGGAAGACGAGGACATCGGCCTATGAGCGCGTTAATGGAATCGGCTGCATCCGGTGCAGGCGTTGGCGCCATCCCGGCCATGACGGTCCCGCACCTGCAACTGCAAAACGTCTCGCTCAACTATGGCCAGGTGCGCGCGCTGCAGGACGTCAGCCTGCGCATCGATCAGGGTAGCGTGGTGGCGCTGATCGGCGCCAACGGCGCGGGCAAGTCGTCGACGCTGCGCGCCGTCACCGGCCTGTCGCCGGTCTGTGGCGGCAAGGTCCTGCTCAATGGCGGCGACGTCACCGGCACCTCCGCGCACAAGCTGGTCGAGCAAGGCGTGGCGATGGTGCCGGAAGGTCGCCACGTGTTTCCGTTCATGTCGATCAAGGACAACTTGCTGATGGGTGCGTACACGCGTTCGGACAAAGGCGGTATCGCAGCCGACCTGGACAAGGTGCTGACACGCTTCCCGCGCCTGAAGGAACGTTTTGGCCAGCAGGCGTCGAGCCTGTCCGGCGGTGAACAGCAGATGGTCGCGATCGGCCGCGCGCTGATGGCGCGACCGCGCCTGTTGCTGCTCGACGAACCGTCGCTTGGCATCGCACCGCAATTCATCCGCCTGATCGCACGCACCATCATCGAAATCAACCGCGACGAAGGCGTCACCATCATGCTGGTCGAGCAAAACAGCCGCATGGCGCTGATGATCTCGCGCTACGCCTACATCCTGGCGACCGGTCGCATCGAACTCGAAGGCGCCTCGCGGGATCTGCTCGACCATCCCGACATCAAGCGTCTCTACCTGGGCGCCTGAGAACACCAACAACAGTGCGAGACAACGTGAAAATCAACATCGTCAATCCCAACACCACCGCCAGCATGACCGCCAAGATCGGCGATTGCGCACGACAGGCGGCGTCGCCCGGCACCGAAATCTGGGCCTGCAATCCGGCCAGCGGCCCGGTGTCGATCGAAGGCCACTACGACGAAGCGATGTGCCTGCCCGGCCTGCTGGCCGAGATCCGCCGCGCCGAAGAGGCCGGCGCCGATGCGCATATCATCGCGTGTTTCGGCGATCCGGGCCTCGACGCCGCGCGCGAAATCGCCCGCGGCCCGGTGTTCGGCATTGCAGAAGCGGCCATGCACGCCGCCAGTTTCATCGGCAAGCATTTCAGCGTCGTCACCACGCTCGGCAGGACCTGCGGCATCGCCGCGCATCTGGCGGAGCGCTACGGCATGCAACGCTTCTGCCGCAACATCCGCGCCTGCGAGATCGCCGTGCTCGACCTCGACAATCCGGCCTCGCAAGCCTACGCCGCCATCATGCAGGAATGCCGCCTTGCGCTGGCCAAGGACGACGTCGACTGCATCGTGCTCGGCTGCGCCGGCATGGCCGACCTGTGCCAGGCCATCAGCAAGGAACTTGGTGTGCCGGTGATTGACGGCGTCAGCGCGGCGGTGACCTTTGCCGAGGGCCTGGTCAGGCTGGGACTGCATACCAGCAAGCGCGGCGACTGGGCTTATCCGCTGCCCAAGCAATACCTCTGAGTGATGCCGATGACGTCAGTCGGCGACGCGCACCACCACCTTGCCGAAATTGCGCCCTTCGAGCAGGCCGATCAACGCCGCCGGCGCATGCTCCAATCCGGCGACAACATCCTCGCGCAACTTGACCCGCCCGGCGGCGACCCAGGCACGCATATCGCGCTGGAATTCTGCATAGCCGTCGGCATAGTGGTCGAGGATGATGAATCCTTGCACGCGGATACGCCGGAACACCAGCGCACTCAATAGCTGCGGCAAACGATCCGGGCCGGCCGGCAGGCCCTTTTCGTTGTAATGCGCAATCGAACCCGATACCGGCACGCGCGCGTGATCGTTGAGCAGCGGCAGCACGGCGTCGAACACCGGGCCGCCGACGCTCTCGTGATAAATGTCGATGCCATCCGGGCAAGCGGCGGCAAGCTGGCGTGCGAACGCCGGATCGCGCCTGTCTAGGCAAGCGTCAAAGCCCAATTCGTCGACGACGTAACGGCACTTGTCGGCGCCGCCGGCGACGCCGACCACGCGCGCGCCCTTGATCTTCGCGATCTGGCCAAGCACGGAACCAACAGCGCCACTGGCAGCCGCCACGACCACGGTTTCACCGGCTTTTGGCTGGCCGATCTTGAGCAGCGCGTGATAGGCGGTGAAGCCAGGCATGCCCAGCACGCTTAATGCATAAGAAGGATAGGATGCATCGCCGAGCGGCGTCAGGTCGCTGCCGTCGGACAACGCGTATTCCTGCCAGCCGTCGAAGCCCAGCACCAGATCCCCTTTGTTGAATTGCGGATTCTTCGACGCCAGGACGCGGCTGACTGTGCCGCCCACGATCACGTCGCCCAAGGCCAGTGGCGGCGCATAAGATGCGGCATCGCTCATGCGGCCGCGCATGTAGGGATCCAGCGACAGGTACACGGTCTGCAGCAGCAATTGCCCGTCGGCTGGTTCGGGTATGGCGGCTTGCTCCAGGCGGAAATCTACGGGAACCGGTGCGCCGTGAGGACGTTGCGCCAGGACGATGCGACGATTGACGAGGGGGTATTGCTGCTGCGGCATGTTTTCTCCTTTTCGATTCAGTTGAAGATCATTAATTAATAGACCGGTCGTCTAGTAACAAATTAAATAAAAGGCCGCCAAAACACATCTGCATCCTGGCGGCTGCGGTTAATGCAACTCAGGCCGACGAACCCGCCAGTCCCAGCAACTGGCGCGTGCTCGCCATGGTCGTATCAAGCGGACCGCGATGGCGGCTGATCTTGGCCATCAGGCTGCCGCCCAGCCACAGCTGGTACAGCGTGGCTGCCAATTCGGCCGGCGCCTGCGTCACCTGCAGCGATTGATCGGCCTGCCCCTCCGCCAGGCAGCGCGTCACTCGCTCGACGATGCCGCGTGTGCCCCACTCCAGCGTTGCCCGCATGCTTTCGGAGAGATCCGCGACTTCGGCGCTGAGCTTGACCGCCAGGCAGCGCTGATCGGGATCGCCGCCGGTCTGGGTATCAAGCCAGTACTGCCAGTACCGCATCAGCCGCTGAGCGGCAGGATCGCGCCCGCCCAGCAAGATATCGAGTTGTGCATGGTGACCGGTGAAATACCAGGTGAGCAAGGCGTCGCCGAAGGCTTCCTTGGACGCGAAGTAGTGATAGAACGAGCCTTTGGGAATTTTGGCGGCCGCCAGCAACTCGGTCAGCCCGACCGCCGTGAAGCCCTTTTCCAGCATCAGGGACTTGGCGACGTCGAGCATGTGCTGACGCAGATCGGGAGGAGCAATGGCGGTAGTCATGGCCGCATGATGACATAGATTAGACCGGTCGTCTAGATACCATTGGAAGTAGCATCCCGTCGCGCAGTCTGCCCTGATCCGCGCGGGGGTGCCTAAACAGCGAAATGCTGCATCAGATGCTCAACAAAACTGCGCGCCGATGGTTTGGCGGCACTTTCAAGACTTACGACATAGCGCCGCCAGTTCGATGATCAATGAGGGTGTTGATCTATACACGTTGGGAGCGGTGCTCGGTCACAAGTCTGCGGCGAGCACGCAAAGATACGCGCACCTTGCTACTAGCTCACTGCGCGCTGCCATTGCCCTTATTGGTGTCAAGCAGGTGCGAAAATCTAACGATAGAAGGTGATCACTTGAAAGCGGAGATTCCGGGGTTACACTATTGACTATCTTTTACATTCTTTCCCATCATGCTAAAAACACCGTGCATTCCACAGCAACTAGATGCTATCGAATTGGACTGGCGGAAAATTATGCCACTGCTCAGCCGGGCAAACGCGGCACTTGGCCGTTATGATGGTTTGTTGCGGTCCCTGCCCAATCCGGCAGTTTTACTATCGCCCATAACTACAAACGAAGCCGTCCTGTCTTCACGGATTGAAGGCACCCAAGTGACTTTGGAGGAAGTACTTCAACAAGATGGCGGTATAGATGCGTCACCTGAACGGCAAGCGGATATGGTCGAGGTCAAGAACTACCGCAGCGCGCTATTTGGTGCGGAAGCGGCGATGGCTCATCGACCTATTTCACTGTCCCTCATCAAGGAAGTCCATCAGACTTTAATGCAAGGTGTGCGAGGGCAAGATAAAACTCCGGGGCTATTCAGAGTTGATCAAAATTGGATTGGTAGAGCAGGTTCGACTATGGAGGATGCCCGGTTCGTTCCTCCAAGTCCGATAATTTTGCCCCAAGCTTTAGAAGCTTGGGAAAGTTACATTGGAAACATGAACGAGGACCCTGTATTACAAATTGCTGTTATTCATGCGCAGTTCGAAATACTGCATCCGTTTAAAGATGGGAATGGCCGAATTGGCCGCATGTTGATTCCGCTCGTGCTATATCAGCGGAAATTATTGTCGCGACCAATGTTTTATTTATCGGAGTATCTTGAGGCAAATCGAGCGGAATATTATGACCGCTTACTGGCGATTACAGATAAAAACGACTGGCAAGGTTGGGTAGAATTTTTTACAAATGGCGTGCTAATACAAGCCGATTTGAACCTCTCCAAGGCCCATAAAATTCATGCGTTATATAACCGATTAAAAGATAAATTTATCGAAGCGACTAGGTCGCAATATGCCGTCCCGGCGTTAGACGCTTTTTTCAAAAAGCCGATCCTTAATTCGACTGACTTTGCAACGCGGTCTGGTATTGGAAATCGGGTCACCGCTAACAGTATTCTTAAAACTCTCTCTGATCTTTCGCTCATTCAGATATTACGCCCAGGGTCCGGCCGTACGCCGCATATTTACGTCCAAGGTGAGTTGCTTAATATTGCCGAAGGGCGCGACATCGTTCAGGTGCAGTAAGCGCGCTTAACGCAGATGGCATTGCATTAGGTCCGCCTAACGCAAATTACTTTGCGTTAAGTTTACTTAACAAAAACACTACTTGCGTTAGGTCTACCTAACGCAAAAGAAGTCGTTCGCCGCATTACATTCCTAGCAATTATCCATACGCATCAACTCGATCTTTGTGTTCAAAAATCCTTCGATGGGCAAAAAATCCCCCAGCAAAAGAAAAAGCGGCTTAGCGCGATAAGGCGCTAAGCCGCTTCAATGCTGGTGGCCCCCCCGTGAGTCGAACACGGCACCAACGGATTATGAGTCAATATCTTCGAACGTCATTAACCGTCTATACCCCATACCGAATGGCTTTCGCCGTCATTATCTGCCTTTAAACGTCTTCGCCGTCGGAAGAGTGTCGGAGCAAAAATATACGAGACTATTCGACATTATCAAAAATTCTGGCGAAATCACTATTTCTACTAAAATGATCAATCTCCAGTTTCCAAACGGTAAAAAAGCGCATCTGATCGCCATTTTTCGATGGCGGAAGTGGAAAGGAGCGGTTTACTTCAACTGTATGCTTTGACAAATCGCTGAGCTGCGGCGGTGACTCCAGTTGCCGCATAAGGTCTTTACTCGTAGGGGACGTACCCGACCACAAAATATGCATCGGAACTCTCTCGCCTGAATTTAACATTCGAGCATCTATCGATGGGGAACTAAAAAATCTAGAAAAAGCCGACGCATCAGTTAAATAGACTCCCTCATATCTCCCTGGCCAGCTTACAGGTAATGCATTGAAGACCACTGGCACTATCTCATAATCTCTTAACTCGACATCAAATTGTTCTTTAAATTTACTCGGGTTCTTTTCCAACGCATCGACCAAACGATTCAGCTGAGTTACCGTTTCGTTGAGCTGTTCAAATTTTCGATAGCTCAACACCGCATTTTGCATTGAGAGCTGACGATTTTTACATTCAACGACAAAAACCTTCTTCCCAAAAATGAACACTCCGTCATACTCATACTCTTCACCATTCCAATCGAATTTAAAGGATCTACTTTCTAGATTAGCCTCGTTCAAAATTTCGTGAAAATATTTTTCAAAGGCTGGCCCCTTTTTGTCTAACTGTACTTCCAGCGAAGAAAGCCGAGAGAACAGCACCATTGCAATCTGCACATTAACCATGGCGGGGTAGAAAAAATAGTAGCTACCATCGTCTAACTCAAATAGCGGCGTATCGTATACATCCCTGCTCCCCCGCCCAAAAAGAACTAATTGGATAAAACGATCGGCCGCGGATAATTCAATCCCTTTGGCCAAAAGATTTTCAATCAAAGTCGACTTGGTAAGCTTTGTGTCGGTAGATGAATTCGCAATGGTGTGCAAAGCCGCATAGCCTAGAATCCATTCCTTAAGTGTTAGCCCCTCATAGCGACTCTTGTCTTCGTCTAGCGCAACACAAAATACATCTTCTATCGCCTCAATTGCCGCTTGTTCTGAGTCTGCTAGAAATCCAGTCCCAGTAGATTTAGGCCGCGCCTGATTCCTCTTCGTTATTGCGGCAAAATTTTGCGCTAACTTGTATATATGACGTTCGTGCGAGAGATGATCTAACTTTTCAAAATCCGAGAACTCTCGCATAAGACTTGCCACAGAATAGCGAACTCCCGCCACCTGAAAGTCAATGAACTCAATTTTTCCGCCGTAGGCAAGAGCTCGATAAGATTCCTGCTCTAACTTCCCCCACGTTAAGGCAAGCCGCTGTGTAATAGCTGCGGCTGCCAGATCCTTTTCTTTAATAGACACTCTCGCGGGTAATCGAATCGCACTAGTGCCACCAGGAACAAGATTTAGTTGATAAGACAACATCCCGATAGTCAATGCGAGAGTGTTTATGACGTCGTCATTGGCGGCATCGGGGTTATACAGATGCCCGCTTGCGTTTTCAATGAGAATATTTCCGGTTACTACGTGTATCTTTCCGCGCTGCTTGACCTTATAGCGCTCCATATCATTTCGTATGTCTTGGTAGGCTTTCTCTGCAAGCTCAATACAGCTCCAGATCTTTTCTGCCGGCGATGCCCCCTCGACTTCATTGTCCTTCAACGCTTGCAAGATTTCGTCGTGCAAAGCTTCCGTTATGTGGATAATTTCAATTTTCTGCTGAATGAATTCTTCGCTGGCCTGAAAGCTCACCGTTGCAAGCAACTTACGCAGCTTGCTAAGAAATTGATCGCGTTTATGACGTTTCGGATCAGGGCGTTGGACTAACAATCCAGGAAAAGCAAAATAGCGCCTCAGGGTGTCAATAAAATCTTTTTCGCTGACAGTTGGGAGAATATTCTTTAGTTCTTCAAGATTTCGCTCCTGCAGCTTCTGAAATAAGGCCTTTTTTTCTTGTTTTTTGCTATTCATTTTTATTGCATCCAATAAACATAGGATCGACTACTAGATCGATGGCTTCCTGCTTGTAGGGCGGTTGATTTCTAACCGATTGGAGGTACTCTGCCGTTAAAAACTATCTTCACATAGAAAATACTCTGGCCGATGAGCATTACAAATAAAAACCAACACAGAGAGATATAGCCTATGTTGAATCGCCTAGTTGAGAAAGCCGGTGCTGCATTTCTATCAATTGTGAGACAAAGATAGAGAGCATAGTTAAAGATGATTTCGAAGAAAGTTTTAGCCAGGGTCGCCCAGCCTGGATCAACGATATTTTTGGTAAACCAAGTATCTGGAAGAGTTGCGACAAAGGCCTTTGCCAACTGAATTCCTAAGATAGAAGCTTGCGCGCCTAATAGAAAGTTAGCGTTTCCTTTTACAAACGATTTAGCTATAACCCATTCCGGAAAGCCTCTTCGCCCTGATAACAAACGGACCAGCAAAGCAATTAAGAGAATCGAATTCAACAGGAAAATGGTGTTTGGCGCCATATTCTCGCCAATAATGAGTTGAATAAAATCCGCATTGAGGCCGAATCTATAAAAAACCCAAAGGATAAGGGCGAAAATACCGAAGAAATAAAAAGGCGCCGTAATAAACGTCAAGGAAATTGGATGATTACGGGCGTAATTTTCAAGATGTTTGTAAGTGAATTGTTCTTGCATCTAGTTTTTCTATTGATCGGTTGTATGCCGTCCGCGAGCGATTTCTTATGGAGATAAATAAAATGCCACTTCTAACTACCGCGAGTTCCATTAACTACAGTTCGAGCTTCGCTTTCACGCCCTTTCAATGCGCGAAGTAACTTCGGCCTGTCTCGCCGAGATGCAGCTCTTATTTCATGCTTAAGCGACCAGATTTTCTTGTGCCGGCTATTCGGCAAAGCTACCTTATCTCCCGTAACAACAACACCTGTAACCATTTTTGATGCATGAGACGCAAACGTTCTGGACTTCGCATTTTTGGTTTTCAATCCATAACGTCGAATAATCCGACGAACGTTAGACAAGAAAGATTTGGTAGCTTGCGAGCCGGAAACGGTAACGTCATCTACGTAAAGAGTCATTTTATTTCCCGCCTCCTCAGCCAACTTTGATATATCGTCGAACATTGGCCGTGCGGCAAAAAATGCTATCCGCCCACTTAGTGGACTACCTGTAGGAAGATGCTGTTGCTTATAACAACAAATGTCAGCAAGAATGCCAGCAACATCTTCCGCACATAAAAACTGCGTAACGAACATGTCCCACACCATGTGACGAGTGGTGCTGGGATAGAATTTTGAGATATCAGTCTTCGCTAGGGGATGCACACCAACATGTTGCCTGGCATTGTCCGCATAGGACCGACCTTTTTGAGAAAAAACATAGTCAGGCAAGTCTATACGTGCGAACAGAAAACTGATTCTCTTATGAACCTGAGCCAACCAACCAATAGGTTGCTGAATCTCTCGCCCTTTCTCAGTCTCCCAGACATGGTAACTTTTAGGACTTAACAATCTATCGAGACGCCTTAGATCGACCCCAAGAGTCGCAGCGAGCTTGGCTTTACCAAGAAGCTTATAAAAAGGAGATTGATTTAATGGATAGCGAGCTTTAGCCATGTGACAACGACTCTTTTTCGTCAATCCATTCAAGCAACTTTAGAATTTTGTCGGCTGCAGCTATGCGTATTTTTTCGCCGACTCGCTGTTCGTCGCTAATCTTCTCAGAAAAAAGCAAAATTGACGACACCGGCATCTTGAACACCGCGGCGTATTTTTCAAGCAAATCAATTCCCGGGGTCTTGCTTCCCGTTTCGATTTCGCTCAAATATGAATTGGAAACCCCCAGCCGTTGCGCCAATTCAATCTGCTTTAGCTGGTGATAGGTCCTAAGCAACCGTAAGGCACGGTTCAACATAATCTGTCCTTAAAAATAAGAGAGGTGCGGGCTCACTTGAAGTGATCGATAACGCGCACGACCAGGTTAATTAAATTCAGAACAAATGCTGCCGTCTTGAAAGTACCCGGGCGTTTAAGCCACGATCTTTTCTTGCTCACTCGCCCCTGCCGCCGGGAGGTTTTAAGGTCACTCATGTGATCTCCTTGGTTATGTCGTCAACAGGGTGTCGACGACCGTCGTCCATAACCAAGCAAAGCTAACGGCAGGTTCTCCTCTCTTACCCGTAATGCATGTTCGGTGTCGTCCCGAACATGCCCGCATTCGGCGACATATTGATCATCACGACATAGCTAGATGAGCGGCATGTGCTGAAAACGAAATAGAGCGATGCTGCAGCTCCACGAGCTACCTTCGTAGCCCACATAACAACGGTTGTACTTTGCTAACCTCGATGGAAATATTACAAATAAAATCTGTAAAATGCAATAAATATTTCGCCAATAGCGAAATTAATTATTTTTTCAAACTCAATGATTTCCACGAAGAAATTTAATCGAACTCACTTGTGTACAACGAAGAGCGTTGAAGATATCCAATTTCACAGTGAAATTGGCAACTGGCTGTAAGCTCTCTTGCCACGGTAGAGGCCTAACAATATGGAGGGAACATGACTGACGAACAACGAGCCGAAGCACTGAAACAGTGGAACTCAATGTCCCGCGACATTACTGAAGTAGCTATCGTCAATGCGATGCTTGGAGAACTTCTAAATAGCGCATCCAAGATCATCGAGTTCAACACTTGGGTTTTAATTTCCTGCGGTGCCATCTCTTCATTCGTACTGGCAAATATCGAGAAATTGGCTCCATATTCTGGTGCCAAAGGAATTGCATGGGGTATGGGATTCTTAGCCGCATCCTTTATTGCAGGGATGGTCGCCAAAATTTATGGCACAAGAGTGTCAATCGCAAAGGATGCGGGAAAAGCTATCCAGGAAGAATTCGACAAACAAATGCAATTGTTTAAAACTGGCGAAGAGCATCGGGCTACCTTAGCAACAGAACTGGGTATCACAATCGAAAAAGGTGTTAACACACAACGCATTCTTACCGATTATCAAGCAGTCCTTCCATGGCCAATGAGATTGGCAGTAAAGAGAGGAACAAGGCTCGGAAAGAAAGACCCCCGCTACCTACAACACTATCCTTCAACAAGAAACTTTATGTGGCTCAGTATCTTTACGTTGCTACAGGCGTTATTTTTAGGGGGCTTCTTCCTGGCACAGTTCTATGGTGTCGTTAGCACCGGCACTGTCTTTGCACAATAGTCGTATTCTTCCGCAGCTTATCCTCAGACAACGAATCTAGTCAGTCACAGGCTAATTTCACTGTGAAATTAGCCTTTCGATCTTCTTCAGCTTCTTCTCTGCATCTAGTGCCCGCTCACGATAGGAGTAAGTATTCTCAAGAAGCCTCGAAATACTCAACCAGTACGCCGCCCCTAAATCGCCTTCTTCCAACTGCAGTTGATGGAGTTTTTTTAACGCGATGCTTAAATCGATATCGTCGATGATCATTTTTCTCCCTAGGTATTTTTTGCTAATTTCACTGTGAAATTCTGATGACGTAGCAAACATGGAATTGGTCAAATTCGGATCTGTTCTTTAAAACATCACCAGACAAAATAATTCCAGAGTATTACTCCCAATATCACAATCGCAATCTGATTACGGAAAGCCCAAAAAATGGAATAATTTCTATCGTTCCACATCACCTTCAACATCAGAAATATAAAATTCATTGTGGCACCTTTTTCACTTCTAAAACTAGCAATAATTCACTATCAGAGACTAACTTTGATGACGAAAAATTAAATCCCCACACGCCAGACCTTGATGATTCATCGTGCATATCACGCAGACCACCCAGTACGATTACCTGACCATCCTTTACACTCAAGGCCGTCGAAATCTCCCTCTTGTTAAGGGTTGGGCTCGTAGATTTTCCCGCTGTGGTAGTCACAAAATTTGAGACCGTCTGCGTCACCTCCAAATCCGTTGTGTCCTCTCGAACTTGAGCTAAAACGTCCAAGATCACACCGGCTGACCGATACTCAGTACTCTGCGTCGTCTGCCCGTTTGAATTGAGCAAGATCTGGCCAGCTACTGGTACGTCCTGACCGACCTGCAGTCGTACTTTGCGGTTGCTCTTAGCGAGTACATACGGGGAAGTAAGAATTTTGAATCGGCTATCGCTTGATACCAACGATGCCAGGAAATCGAGGCCCCCAACATTTAGCGTCAAAGCATTGTCTCCAATCGAACTTCCAGCCTTCACACCGATTCGTCCTCCAAGCAGATTCAAGAACACCTGAAGCGCTGAGACGTTCGAATTCCCAGTGTTGACCTCATAGAGCATACCTTTTACGACAACGGCAGGTGCAGGTACATCTATCTGCTCCAGCAGTAACTTTAGTTTCGCCGTTTGTTCTTCCGTACCGGTGAAGATCAATTGCTCATCTCCGGTATCAGAAATTGCTCGGGTAGCAAACGATGTCGCCCCCGCTTTATCCGCGTTCTCTCCACCCACAGCAAAACTAGCTGCTGGAACGCGTTTATTTCCGAAATTTCCTTTGACCACAGACTGTAGAAGATCTACTAGGTACCCCACATCTCGATTTTTTGCACGATACACAAATGTGTGCGCAAGCGGTGTTGTAGCAGCTGCCGTCTCGTGCTTCTTGCACACCGCCAGAACGCCGTCAATCTCACGTTCTTCATATCCATTCGTTGCCAAGATTACCTTAATTACTGCGGCATCCAACCCCTTCCCGGCAGCTCGTACCGACACATAGCGCTCGTCCTTAAGCAAGTCGTCGCACAACACAAACTGCTTCTTTGTCGATTCCCGGTAGTAGATTGAGACAACTTGTGCAATTGGGAGTGACTGGAAGTCAAACCTGTTTATCGCAGGTACACCCTGAAGAGACGAACTCGCACTTGCCCCAGGCAGAGGATCCCAAAGAAACGGCGCCGCTTGTGTACTGGAGCAAAACGCAAATAGCGCCAATATAAAAATTCTCATCGCCCCACCTTTTTTTCGGCGTCACTCTTGCCGTTTAAATTCCCCGTCCACGTGGCTACCCTCGCCCCCTCGATGACACCAACAGCACCAATTCCCCGTCCGACGAATGCCGACGCATTTTCCAAACGCACGCGTCCATTAGAATCGGCAAGCACGGCCCATCTCTGCCCGTCGATATAAACTTCCCCCGCGAGCCTGAGATTTGAAAGGGATGGATGTATCGCTGGCGTTGCAACATTCGTTGCCGGAGCTGTCATCGCAGCCATCTGTGTAGGTGCTTTTACGCTTTCAGCTCCCTTCTTACCAATACCAGCCCCGGCAAAGAATCTGTAGGTGAAATAGATTCCGACGGCGGCCAGAATAACCACAGCTACTCCGACTACCCAGACACGTGGATTGCGCAATACATTCTGGCGCTTATCCATCTGCGTTTCCTGACCATTTGTCCCGCCATAGCTTTTATAGAGCGGAAATATCTCTGGTGAGTACTTACGGACGAAGTAGTCCACCTTCATTTTCGAATTCTGCTTCCATCCTTCGTACATTTCTAAGCGATAGGTCTTGGCTAGGCCGAGGGATTTAATCTTCACCGTACGAAAACTCAGTTCAATCACATTCTTAAGCGCTCGATGTAAGCCGCTGATATCCTGCGTCATTAACGCAACATCACATGCGACACCCGTTTCAGGATGCGTATAGTGTCGATGCATTCTAAAAAACTGCATATGCTCGTGCGTTAACTTCCCCCCACCATCCGGCCAAAATCGCCATGCTTCATCAACAGCGACGAGATCACCTGCCATCACTACCGATTTCTGATCTGGTTGCTCGCCATCAGGGAAAAATCCTGGCTGGAGAATTCGCTCATTCGTCACCTGCAAGATAGATCCACATCGCTCAATGGATACCTGATTCTTTTTCGCCACATATTCTCGAATCAAGCTCTCATTGATTCCATCAATATTTGTAACGACTCGTCGCCCCTTCAAGATTGCTTCGACGATAGGACCACTCACAACCTCATAGCTTTTTCCTGATCCTTGCAAACCGCAGTACGCATTGATTGCCATGTCTATCCAATCACCGGAATGCGACGAATAATGAAACGAACAACAAAGCTGGAAAGCATTGTCGTAACACCGTAGTCAACTTTCAGAAGATCGAGAAACCACCAAATGCCAGGATCAAGCGAAGTGAAGAGCGACGAAAGCAGATCGGCCGTAGGGAGTAACGGAACAAGAAGCTGTACAAATTCCGTCGTTATGAAGAAGAATGCAAAGAACGTCGCGAACTTCACAATTGACGATTTAAATGCCCAAGCTGCTAGGGAAAACAACGCGGAAAGAACTCGTGCAAACATCTATGCCCTCAATACGTTGGTAACCGAAAAAATCGTAAAGGCCAGCATGCAAACAGCCTCGATCAACGAACGGTTTCTCTCTAAAAGATCACAATGCGATTCGAGCTTGAATTCCTTACCGAACACGCTATACGATGGGCGCGGACAAACTCCTGTATGAGCAGGAACATGAAATGCCCTCAGATCTGGCATCAATCCGAGAATAGGTTCCAATATCATTGATGCCGTAGGCGTTTGCTCAAGCTCTGGAGCTCCGATCTTCGGATCATCGCCGAGATCAATCGTCGGATTAGTGCTATTTCCGCTTCCAGGCTGTTGATCTCCCCCACTAGAATTGTCCGAGCTTGGTAATGGGAAGGGAACAGTGTTGCTTCCCGATGGAGCAACGGGACCGATAAAATCTCCGACAGTCGGCACTAAGCTCGGATTAGCGACTTGCCATTCCCTAATATCTGCCGGCGTAATGGGGTCAGACGCTGGCCAAGGTACAGTATTGGGAGATGAATTTATCGCTGCATTCCGCCACATCACATTGACAATCTCAGCCAACATTTCTGGGCTCAGTTTTGTAGACGTGACGGCTTGTGGAACATCGGCAATTGCCTGTGGAACAGGCTTAGGTGTGGACTGATAGTCTGGATTGCCAATCGTCTGCCCGTTGGACATACGTAACTCCCAAACCACTTGATTCTTATACGGATTGCCTGCGACGCCCTTCGTATAAACCTGACTCCAGTATGCCGTGCTACCGATGGCGCATCCCGACGTAGAGCTGCACGGTGCGGAAAAACCTACCTCTAACGAGGTCGAATTGAAAGGCGGCGGAATCGAACAAGAAGCTGAACTAAGGCACAAATAGTCCACCGTCTTAAATCTGCGAATCTTCCATGTGCTATCGACAAAAAATAGTTCTCTATTTGAGCCGTACTTTTCAAGCATTGCGGGATAGGTATCAGGCATCAATTGGAGGTTCTCCGAAGAAGTCACGCCCATTCCTGCTCCGGATAGCGTCACGTTTTTCTGATCATCACCGCTTCCCCACATCCAATCAATCAGAGCACCGACACCTAAAGAAATAGCACCTGACGTAACTGCAGAAACTCCTGCACCGATAAGCAATGCTGGCCACCCGACCGTAGCAACCGCACCTGTTGCAACACCAACAGCCACACTAGTCGCAGCGGCTCCAATAGCATCAACGGTTGCGCCGTATCGCGGGTCGTTAGCAGCAAAACCCCATTTGGATTGCTTGAATTTAACAATGCTAGATACCGCCTTATTTACTCCACCTGAATAGATCGGCACTGCTGCGGCAAACGAACTATTTGCGTAGCAGCTCATCCCGATGGCGCACAACAGGACGATTAACCTCTGAAACCACAAATGACCACAGAACCGCACACGATCCCCCATACAAAATATGCGAAATACCACCACTCAACAGCCATATCAGAGCTCCATCAAATGAGGGAGCAATTGCTCCCTCCCCAGGCTTAGCCCCTTACCGCTTTCATGATGAACTGCACACCCTTCCAAGTCACCAGAACAGTGATGGTGGTAGCAGCAACTGCCAGGATGGCTGTTGCTACGGTCGAGAAATCGACCGCCGACGTCAGAGTGGTGAAATCAGGCCCCGTACCACCCGCTGCATTTGCGACTTGAGTGATGACACCGACTGCCATCGCCGCGCCAATTTGTACCGACTTAATGATGACTTTCTTCATAAACTTCCTTTCATAATATTTAAATTGATGGAACCGCCATCACGGAATTCGCCTAGGCGCTCTTGACAATCCTAAAGATCAAGCCGCAACCATATGCGACGAAATACAGTGCTACCGTTAGTGAAAAAGATAATGCGAAGAATTGCCCCGCCTTCCCTGCATCAAACTCCTCTGCCGCTGCACTCACATCCGGCACAAGCACATAGGCAGAGGCGCTACTCTGAGACATACCTTCAGGACAGACACCTCGGTCACCCACACCGGGAACGCAAATCGCAACTGTCTGGACACCCATCTCACACCTCTAAAATCAGCGAACAAGACACGACCCTACGCCGCTCACTTTCCATGAACTCACAGATAATGAAACCCTCACTGCAATGAGCTTCTGCACTCTCAAATGCAGCTTCATATTCGAAGAATCTCCCTGCGTCCTTAAACCAGGCCGTGTGCCCGACGTCTCCGCAGTCCGAACACAGAAACTGAGCGTTTTCCAAGTCCTGCACGACGAAGACGCGCTGCATGATTAGGCTGCCTTCTTTGCGATTTCCAACGGCTTTACGGCCAAGATCACATTCCGCATCTGTTTGCCGCTGGAGACACTTTCGATGGTCACATCTGCCACAAAGGGATAAGTCAGATGCTTGAATCCAGAGAAATTCTCCGAAGTACCAAACGACATTTCTGCGGCCGTGTAGCCAGCGTAGTTCTCCTTCGATTCATCCAAACTTGTCTGAATGTAGACCTTTGTCGAATCGTATTTAGTACCGTTATCAAGAACGCCCTTGTTTGCCTTCATACCCAAGATCGTAGTTTTGGTGGTGAATCGCATTGCAGTTCCTTTCGTTAAAGTTGGCCATGATTAATTTCGTCAGGGAGGCCACCGCCGGACGATTCAATTTCGTTTTCAAACTGATACACAGGAACGTTATGTCGCTTATGAAATGGGATAAATTCACCTGGTGCGAGTTTCGCCAGCCTCTGTGGCCACACATCTTCATCCGACTGCAGTTGGTTAAGAAGTTCATCTGCCGACTCCGCCATATCGCGAAAAACACGCAGGTATTTCCCAAACTGTTTCTTGATGATTCGCTTAGCATCCTCGATATTTATCTCCGCCCGTATTGCTCTAGCCTCAAGCCGCTCAGCAAAGCTGCTTCTCAGACTTTGCAACCAGGGGTACTGGCAAAAATAAGCCTCGGGTTGTAACAACAGGTTCAAGGAGAGCAGAACATCCTTCGCTTTCAGCTCTAGTTCAACGCGAACCCATCCTGAGTTTGCATCCCCCTCTGCCTTCCCCTTGTCATATCGCCTTAGATACAAATCGCTGGTTCTAACACCGATCGCATCCGTGATTCCTTTTTCTAATCCTCGTTTGGTGTACGTACATCCGAATATCTGGTAATGGGGCCAGCAATCTTTATTTGCGATATGCCGCTGCTGACGTACAAATTCACCGTTCTCATAGGCCCTTCGGAATTGATCATGTGTCGGCCCGTCTTCGTAGTAATCGATAGCGAGATCAATTCGCGAGATTTTCACCGCTCCACCATGTTCATCGAGGCGCTTTAACCAGTCGTGGAGTCGGATCCGAGCATCAGCCGGAGCATGTAGCCATCCTTCGCCCGAGATAATCAGAAGAAATCTGTTGCTCTTATGACCTATGCAAAAGAATCCCCACGACTCCCCGATCGTGTAGCTTTCGGGGTGAAAGTGCATCCCAAACTCGTTCTTCTTGGATATCGAGAACTGTCGACCGAGCAACTCACACAGCATCGAAGAAACTGACGCAGCAATATCTTCATTGGTAAGGCTTTTCCGCCCTTCCCAAATTAAAAATCCGCTCACGCTAACGGTCACTGAAAGCCAATCAATGAAGACATTTCCTTCCTTCTCATGACGTTTCAGAATTTGCTTCAACGTTCCATCCACCATAACTAGGTGAACGTACTCATCGTTCTCAATCACCCTCCTATTAGCTCGGAGGGGTTCAGGCTCCTGGACGCTGATGCCATGCTGGGCAGCGGCGTCCTCGCGCTTCGCGCTGCGGGCGCCCTGCCCAGCTGTCACGCGTTGCATCAGCGTGGCCACCTTCATCTGATCACCCACGAGCAGCTCCCTCTGTTGCAAGCCATTGACGGAGGTCTACGAGTGAGCGCTTGCCGATGCGAAACGTTTTTACACGACCATCACGAATCCATCGTTCAAGCACGTCTTCCGATACGCCAACAAGCAATGCAAATCGCTGCCGTGACAAAAAAGGAATAAAGACGATTTCCATACCGACCTCATATGTTGTAAAGTTGTCTGTACACGACATGTACAGTTCGATGTACACAACTTTAGTACAGCCGTCTGTACGTGTCAAGACGTCTGTACATTTATTTGATGAGAGGTTAGATTATGGAAATCAACTGGGAAAAGATGATTGAACTTGCCAAGAAGAAGGCACACGTCACAAGTGACGCCGAGATAGCAAGAATCCTAGGGATAGGTCGCGCGGCAATCAGCGAATGGCGCAATGGGCGAAATGACCTAGGAATGCTTACAAAGCTGAGACTACTTGATCTACTCGCGTATCAAGGAGCAAGGGACATGCTTCTCGCATTGCTTCCAGACGACAAGGCAAAGGAGATCATCGAATTGAATAACGAGATCACTAAACGAAGTAATACGAATGACAATACAGAGAAGAAAAAGTGATGGAAAATGGCTGGTCAACATTACTCCTGGCGGTCGCACTGGCCGACAATTCAAGAGAGTTTTTGCAACTCAGGCCGAGGCAAAGCAGTTTGTAATTTGGGCACAGGGGCAACACCAGAAAGACCCTGAATGGAAGCCTAAAGACAAGGATTCACGCAAGCTTAGCGAGCTAGTGGAAAGATGGCATACCCAGCATGGGTCGCAGCTGGCAGCAGGGAGTGATACTCATGCACGCCTTAAAGCTATAGCGGTCGCACTCGGAGATCCTGTCGCTGCAAATTTCACAAAGCAAGATTTTGCGGACTACCGAATAAATAGGCTAAGTGATGGCGTCTCCCCGAGCACTGTAAATCGAGAGCACGCATATTTGCGAAGTGTTTTCAACGAACTTGAACGTCTCGGTGAATGGACTCAAGAGAATCCGCTATCTAAAATCCGTCAACTAAAAATTCAAGAACGCGAATTAAGCTACTTAAGCCTCGATCAAATCTCAACGCTTCTGGAGGCACTTGCAGATGCAGATAATCCTCACGTACGTCTGATCACTAAGATCTGCCTCGCTACTGGTGGGAGATGGGGTGAAGTCGAATCACTTCAAATTACGCAAGTCAGAGACAAAATTGTTCAATTTGCCAATCGAACTAAGAACAGTAAATCGAGAGCGCTGCCAATTGATCCAGATCTCGAAAAAGAAATTCACGATCACTATGCCACTCAAGGAAGCAAAGGAAGTATCTTTACAGCCGCCTATAGCGCATTCAGAGAAGGCATTTCCAGATCGAAGATCACGCTACCCAAAGGGCAACTTGCGCACGTCCTGCGACACACCTTCGCGAGCCACTTCATGATAAATGGCGGAAACATATTGACCCTACAGAGAGCGTTGGGCCACGCATCCTTGATGATGACGATGAGGTACGCGCATCTCTCTCCTGATCATTTGCAAGAAGTGCGAATGTTGAACCCATTGACCAGCCTCAAACACCTTAAGCGTTGAAATACTCACTGGAAAACCATGCTTGCATGCCACTTGCAATTCATCTAATCTCGTGAGGCAAGAGCCATACACGGCAGCGTATTCTTTATATGGAGAACGAAATGCTAAACTTTTCTGGCAACTTCAAAAAAGGAATGATGGAGGCGCCACGCTTATATTTTCTACCACTGACAATGTGCATTCGTTGTTTAACCAAGATGCTTCGACGCACCACCTAATATCGGTTGTGCTACCTCCAACTGTGCTGGTCGCTCTAAAAATGAGCTCAACACATTCTTGGTAAACTCCCTAAGACCTACCTCGTCAGATTCAAAAACGTATTGGTAGAGCTCGGGGACGGATATAGCCTTACTTATTCCGTAATGTTTCCATAATATTTTTCCTTTTTCGTTCTGCGCCGCCGCGTTAAATCGCTGCAGAATCTCTTCCGGTACCGTGGGAAGTGATTCTGGCGCGGCCTGATACATCAAGGCCAATTGCTTTTCTACACTTTCAATGGGAATACAAAATACACGGCCCCTCACGTGCTGGTAGCCCCGTTGATCGCCGTCAAGGATAGAGATCACATTCTCGGCAGAGGAAAAAAATCCTTGAACACTATTTCTATTCATTAGATCTGTAACGTTAGTACCTCCACCAACGTAAATAATCTTGTATTGATAGTGTGCGCTTACACCCAACCTATTAATTAGAAATTCTAGAAACCCTTGGAGGCACTCGTCTTCAGTAAGGATATATTTATCCCATCCTCTAAATCCAAAAAGCATACTCTTTACGGAATTGTAAGATTGCGGAGAAGTCGCTATACCGAGCTCAGTCTCTTCCATATATAGAAGCTCTCCCTCCTTAAGCGTCTTTATCATTGCCAAGGAGTGAGTCGTAAAGATAATGTTTGCGCCAAACTCTTGACAGAATGCCCGCAATTTCTCAACCACCTTCGACTGTGCAATAGCATCAAGTGAGATGTCTATTTCATCGATCACAATCAACCGACATCCGCTCTGAATGTGACGATATAAGCTCAGAAGAAAATATTCCCCCGAACTTAAATAGTCCTCGCGAATATAACGACTATTAGGCAGCAGAAGACAATAATAAGAGATTGCTTTAACACGAACCTCAATAAGATCATCGAACTTATTGGAGCCATAGATTTCGTTGAGAAATTTGACCAGATTTTTGGGTTTTTCAAAGCTTCCGGTGACGATCCCAGTTCGAATATCACCATCCGCCGAAGCAAGATTTCGAAACAAGCTAAAGCGACTGCCGTGAGGTGCTGGCAGCTCAACAGAAATCATTTTCTTAAGAGCCTTGGGAACAACTGATTTGCTGTTAAGTACTCGGAGGTTACTGTCGTACGTAAATACAATCGGATCGTTACCATCAACACCATATGTGATCTTGCTCTCGGGCTTAAAGATGGTGGTCGCAGACGTCCTGTGAAATACATCTGCTGTACAGAGGTTTTGAATCGCTTTAATGAGCGTGGTCTTTCCAGTCCCATTTTTACCAACGATACAAGTCAGCTTAGGCTGTGCGATGTCTATGGAGAAATCCAGTAATTTAATATGCTGAATTTCTTCAATGCGAAAACTGAGTCTCATCCCAAGGTCGCCGATCGATGAAAAAACATATCCACGACAGTGAGACCATATTTTTTTCTCAGCTTGTCCAGATAGTCAGGATCAACTGTACCTATGTAGTTCAGATAACCAGATACTCGCTCAATCCCGCCCTTTGCGTCCCCGTCTAGCTTATCCAGAAACCGTTTTCGATCATTTAAGTAGAAATGCAATAGCACTTCCACATCTTGCTTCAATTTGGAGTCAACACTAACATTTCCATCATGGTGAATCACCAGCCCCAATAGCTTTATCTTCTGACCACGAGAGCTAAATTTACTTTTCCCCTCGTTGATTGTTAGATCATCAGCGAAAAGATCTTGCAGGATGCCACCAACTGTTTTATCTATCCCCTGTAGCGATTCTTTATTATCTGACGAAATAATTAAGTCATCGGAATAGCGAGTAAAGACAAGACCTCCTTGATGACAGTATTCCTGGAGTCGATTGTCAAAATGATATAGACAACCGTTGCTGATATGAGGTGAGGTTGAAAATCCGACGGGCATTGATCCATCGATCGTCACCAAATCAATAATTCGATCAATATGGCTACCTACGTCATCAACAGCAAAGCGATCTAAACTTTCTTCGATCGTTTGCTTAATTACGGGCGTTTTTAGACTCTGAAAAAAATTCGAGAGGTCGGTCTGGTAAAAGTATCGATTCGCAGCGTGACGAATTACCGCATCTAAGACCCGAGTACCTTTTCTATAGGAGAAGACAACATCCTCATTGACGAGCAAATGTTGAAATACGAATAGATTCAGAAACGAGTGATAGGTCTTGAGTTTCTTGTTCGGACTGACAATGGGACGTTCATCAGTGCCAAGAACCTCATAGTTCACAGATACGTCGCCTGATATGAAGTCCAAAAACTCATATTTGCCGTGGTACATGGCATCAAACGCGGTTTGTAGGTTCTTTTTGTCCATGCGGTTGTAGGCAGCGAAATATTAATCACTATAGCTCAACAACGAACCCTGCCACATGACGATAGCATTTATCATCTAACAGACAACACGGCGAACCAGGAAGGACTGTGAGCTGACATAAGATGGAAATTTACAACTTGCACGGCTGCCTTCGAAGAGACAACCGTGCAACCGTAACCACATCTAGCCCTGTAGAGGCCAACTCTTTTGGTGACCGGAGATACTCCTAGTCAAGTTGGCATGAGTGAATTCTACCGCAAATTTGGATGCGACCAGCTTTTATCGGTCGGAAGTATGTCGGAAGTCTCAATAAAAAAAGGGACTCCGATACCTCGGAATCCCTTTCTAGTACTGGTGGCCCCCCCGTGAGTCGAACACGGCACCAACGGATTATGAGTCCGCTGCTCTAACCAAGCATGAGCTAGGGGGCCTGAGTCTTGCCGGGACCGAAATCCCGATCTGACTTAGTTACCTTCCAGGAAGCTCTTCAGCTTGTCGGAGCGCGACGGATGGCGCAGCTTGCGCAGCGCTTTTGCCTCTATTTGACGGATGCGCTCGCGCGTGACGTCGAATTGCTTGCCGACTTCTTCCAGCGTGTGGTCGGTCGACATTTCGATGCCGAAACGCATGCGCAGCACCTTCGCTTCGCGTGGCGTCAGGGAGTCGAGGATGTCCTTGACCACGCCGCGCATCGAAGCGTGCAACGCGGCATCGGCCGGGGCCAATGTATTGTTGTCTTCGATGAAGTCGCCCAGGTGCGAATCGTCGTCGTCGCCGATCGGCGTTTCCATGGAGATCGGTTCTTTGGCGATCTTCATGATCTTGCGGATCTTGTCTTCCGGCATTTCCATCTTGATGGCCAGCGT
>Ga0105240_10001232_pt1 | contig 44403 bp, 37 predicted proteins | sample KBSC54metaG_FD_80426 | JGI IMG/M metagenome (GOLD analysis project Ga0105240, IMG submission 80426) | Corn rhizosphere microbial communities from Kellogg Biological Station, Michigan, USA - KBS C5-4 metaG | ecosystem: Host-associated > Plants > Roots > Rhizosphere > Soil | place: Michigan, USA... | reverse complement strand
GCTGGATGTGGTTCATGTCGCGGCGCATCTGGGCGATCTTGTCGAGGGCTTGCGCGTGCGGTGTCCTCCCAAAAAATTGAGGGATCATCTGTCCGTTTTCTAAGGGCATGGCTACGATCGGTCCTTTTCCTTTTGGAGGGCGGTTCCACAATTTCCCTCTCTGCTACCACATACGCAATTTGCGGGGAAATTTGCGAAGCTTTGCAAATCGGAGTACGTGCCCTTGCAAGCTGCCATCGCCAACGGCTACCGGCAGCACCTACGCGAAGCGTTTCAGATCCTGACTTATGTGAAAGATGGCTTGCTTGCAGGAACTGGGCTCGGCAGATTCGCTACTGTTACAGAACCGCGACCGCAAGGGAGCGGACACTAACAATGGGATAAAAACCAGAATGTACCGCTCCTTCGCAGTCGCGGCTCGGTAGATTTGCGCGCTGTCTAATTTATTTTGTGAGCACCATCGGCTGCATCCAGGCAACCTGTCCGTTGGAAGCGGTAACTTTCGCTCGAACGTAGCCTTCCGTGCCCTTGACCGCATATTCGGCTGTAGGGCCCTCGGTCGTCTGAAGAATCTGTCCATCGCGCCCGATGAATTGGACCAGATACTTCACACGGGTGCCCGGCACGACACTCACTTGGATCTTGCCGGGAGCGGCATTGTAGTCGCGAATCTCGACGCCGGTGGACGAATAAAAATCCCCCTTCTTGATCGCGGAGATGATTTCCGGCGCGCTCAATGCGGGTGCCCGGACGACGATCCACCCTCTTCCCGGCAACTCTTTGTCACGTGCCCACGGCACTTTCAGGTAGTGAAGATCGTCGGAAGCAACTCCCCAAATTTTCTTACCGCGCGAGAGCACCATGTCCCACATCCGCTCCGCGCTGGGCGAAGCCGGCCCGGCACCGTAAACATTGGCGTTCACATTCCCGCTGTAGATCTCCATCAAGACCGCACCAGTAGAAGCTTGAATATCCGCTGCTGTCAACGCCCAATAGAAATTCGGGTGATTGATTTGCGACACGCCGCCAGCCGCGTTCACCGCGTCCAGATTCTGTTGCAGGATCGGCAAGGCGCTGGTTCCAGCCGCGGCCGCAACCAACGGCTTGAGCGGGAGGGTCGGACCTGAAAAAAGAGCATTGACGTGGATGTGGAAGCGATCGATGTTAGAGGTGACTTCCTGTCCCGCCATTACCAGGAATTTGCCGTTATTGCCGAATGCCGCATTGAGCGGCGCGACGTCGGTAATCCCGTAGTGGTCGGTGAGGAAGAGAAAATCGTAGCGATACTGCTGATACCAGCGCGCTACATCTTCCGGAGACGAATCGCCATCGCTTATATTGCTGTGCGCATGGGTTTGCCCTTTGAACCACTCCGCATGTCCTGGCAGGACGAGCAAGGCCGCGAATATCGAAACGCGCAGAAACGCAGTTGGCCTGAAAGCAATTTTCACATCACGCAAAATAACACACCGGCGTGCGGCTTGCCGTACCAGGATGCATTTCTTACCGGCGCTGAACGAGGGCGCCAGGAGTGCGGCGTTCCTTATCGAGCCGCCAAAGGATGAACCCGAGCATTATGGCTAAAATCGGGTCGGTCGATTCCGCTGCCCGGCCCGGTAGCCATCGTTGGACGAACTCAATCGTCGCCAGGATTACGGCCACCACTGCAGTGGAAACAAGATAGCTCCTTCCGGTGACCCTGATTATCCACAAGGCGGAACCATAATCGTAAAGCTTGCGAAGTAGAACTAACGCGCTGGAGAGCCAGTCATTTCCCATGCTGACATTAAATGGCTTCCAGGTGAACGGGGTTGGGCTGAGAAGAAAATGAAATGGCGCAATTCCACGAATCATCAGGGTGGCTAAGACGATGACAGCGGTGATGCTGTATCGGCCAGGCATCAGGTACAAGATTCCAGCCCAAATTACCAACGCCGCGGTTAAACCCACTAAATCCGTTATGTCGAGAGTGCGGCCGACGATCAGTAAGCGGCCAAACAGCGAGAATGGCAGGGCAATAAAAATGTAGCGCGCTTCAAGCACTCCAAAAATCACTTCCAAGAGAATCGCGACGACTAACCCCTCTGCAATACAAGCCAGGATATCCAGGTTGGACCACGAGCTTTGCGTAAGCGCCATCAGCTTGCCTGGCAAGCGTGTGAAACCAAAGCTGGGCATCAGCGGGAAGAACTGAAAACTCACCCAAATCAGCAGAAGCGTAAATGCCGCGGGATGCTTCCAGGAGAGATTACGAGTCGATATAGCAGACTTCAACTGCGGAAAAAAGACCCATGCGGCGATCGCCCCGATCAGAGACCCGGTGGTGTTCGTCGTGACGTCCAACAGGCTGGTTGTCCGATGAGGGACAAACAACTGCACCAGTTCGACCGATGTCGATAGCGCACAGCCGAGTAATACCGCTCCCAAAACGGCCAGCCATCCTCGAAGTTTTCGGCCAAACGATAAAAATGCAGTTATCCCGAGGGGAATATAGAGCAGAACATTGAGGATGAAATCCCTGATCAGACTGACGTTCAGACGAGTAGGCCACGAGTTGAAAAGCAAGACAAACGGATTAGCATCGAGCTGGCGGGCCTCAAAATTCCAGGGATAAAGCGATCCGTAGACAATGAGCACCACGACCAGGAGCAATATGCCGTTCATGCATTCCTTTCGGGAAACAGCCAAAATGTTTGGAGATTCATAAGTTTACCTGAAAGGGGGATGGGAAACGATATTTCTTCGACGTAAAGCAGGCCTACACGCACGGCTGGAGATCACTCCTCAAGTTCGGTGAGCAGCGCGACCAACAGAGGGTGAAGCGACGCCGCGAACGGGTTGGTCACCGTGACTCCGCGCCACGTAAACCCCTCTTGTAAATCCTCCGTCAGAAGCAAGCGACATCCAGCTTCCGCCGCCGCAGCCAGGATAACCGAGTCCCAAATCGTAAGGCCATGATCAGCTGCCAGATCCGTGGCGTTGATCATTACAATGGCAGAGGTCTCAACCGTCGGATAAGCATCATGCCAGCTCAGCACGGCTGCTCGTGCCCGTGTGGGCCGCCGCTTGGCTTTTCGAACCAGTACGTTGAATAGCTCGCCCAATGCCTGAACCGGGAGCATGATCGCACCCGCTGGCAATCGCTGGATCAGTTCCAGCGCCTTGTCTCGCATGGCCGCTCCGTTGGTGGCCTCCGCGTAAGCCAGGACGTTGGTGTCTAAGGCGACCTTCATGGCGCATCGTCGTACAGCTCATCACGCGTCCAGCGGCCGACATTCACAGCCCGTTCTGTTCGCAGCCGCGAGAAAAGGGCGGATCGTGCCCCCGCCGCGGTCTGCTCTTCCCCGGTGGCGGGCGCGATTCTGGCCACGGGCTTGCCGTGGCTCGTGATGATGACGCTTCGGCCTCTCTTCACCGTTCGCAGAAGCTCCGAGAACTGGCGATTGGCGTCCGCGGCCGAAACGGTCTTGTCCATGTTGATCTCTCTTTTTGTAGTGATATTCACTACTATACAGCAGACGGTGTGACAATCGAGTTCCCCCGCGGCGAACGCTCTATCCCGCACTTGGCAAAACGGTTCGAGCGAGTCTATAAAACTTACGGGTGAATGACGCGATTGCCGGCGAAGTCGTAACGGAAACGGACGGTCCGCAGCCCCGCGGCCGTCATGGCGGCAGTGAGGCGGGGCTTGTCCTCGGTGTAGAACAGCAGGAAACCGCCGCCGCCGGCGCCGATCAGTTTGCCGCCGAGCGCTCCATTGGCACGCGCCAGATCGTAATAGTCGTCGATCGGGCCATTGCTCATGCCGGCGGTGCGGGTACGCTTGCGCAGCCAGTGCACATGCATCAATTCCGCGAAAGCGCGCAGGTCGCCAGCTTCGAGCGCCGCCTTGCTGTCGTAGCCCAGCTTCTTCACGAAGTGCAGGTTGTCGATCATGCTCTGATCTTTCTGCTTGCTCTTCGTGTCCTGATCCTTCAGAATCTCAGACGCGTTGCGCGTGTAGCCGGTGAAGAACAGAACCATGTTGTCTTCCAACTGGTGCAGCGTGGAAGGCGCGATCCGCAAGGGTTCCACCACCACGTTCCCATCGGGCTGGAAGGTGAAAGCCGTGATGCCGCCATACGCAGCGATGTACTGATCCTGCTTGCCAATCGGTTCGCCCAGCAGATCGATTTCGATGTGGCAGGCCTGCTCGGCCAGCTCCCGCTTGTTGACGTGGTTTTGCGCGTAGGCATGCAGCGCGGAAAGCAGCGCCGTCGTGAAGCTGCCCGACGACCCGAGCCCGGTGCCGGCCGGAATATCCGACATGCTGGTGAGCTCGAGATGCGGGTTCTCGATCGGGATCAGCCGCATCGCCTCGCGCACGATCGGATGTTTGATCTCTTCGGCAGTCGATACCACTTCCATCTTCGAATAGCGGACGATGATCTCTGGCACGAACGTCTCATGCAGTGTGATGTAGACGTACTTGTCGATGGCCCCGGCAATCAGAAAGCCGCCGTGTTCGCGATAGTAGGAGGGCAGATCGGTGCCGCCACCTCCCAGAGAAATGCGCAATGGACTGCGTGTGATGATCATAGAATTTCCAGCTTCTCAGGCTAAGTGCTCGGCGCGGGCCGGTGCGAAAAGACCGATTTCTTCAAACGGGACAGGAAAGAATAGGAAAACTTCTGGACTCCCAACGGGAGGTGCGCGTAGCCGTGGTAGAACATCGCCATAGTGACCGCCACACGGTATCCGGCATAATCGCGACGGTGACGGCGCGTGATGCGAAGCGCTGATTCGGTATTGCGCTTGGATTGCTGCAAAGAGCCACTGCCCGGCCAGATGCGGTAATTCAATAAATAATCCGGGAAGTTATAGAGCTTGCCGAGCTTGCCGAGTTTGAGCCATAGATCCCAATCCTGGAAACCGGCCAGGGTTTCATCGTACCCGCCTACTTTTAATGCAGCCTCACGGCGATAGAGCACGGTGGAATGTGCCAGCGGATTGGCCATCAGAGCCTGGCGTTTGATGCGATCGTCCTGCTCCACCTTGAGGTAGCGCATCTGTTCGCGGCCCGTCGGGTCCACCACAATCACGCCTCCGCCACAGCAGCAGAAATCGGGATTCTTGTCGAGGAATTCGATTTGCCGGGAAAGCTTGTCGGAGCAAGCCCAATAATCGTCATCGTCCAGAACGGCGATATATTCTCCGCGAGCTTGGGCCAGGCCGAAATTCGAAGCTTCCGCGATGTTGCCCGGAATGGCGCGCTGGAAGTAGCGAATCCGGCTATCGCGCTTCTCCCAATCGTGCATAATGACGGGGATTTCCTGGTTGGGACCATCATGCACCACCACCAGTTCCCAGTCCGAAAATTGCTGCGCCAGAATGCTTTCAATCGCCTTACTAATGAATTGCGGGCGATTGAACGTCAACATGAGGACGCTGATTCTGGGCGGCATGTTTCCTATTATCCTCATACGGATTTATTGACTCTTGGCAGTGGGCGCGGCAGGGAGCAGGCGACGGTAGGGCGCTTCGTAATGCCGGACCATCTGGTCCGATGCTATACGGCGGGAGATTGCGCCGCGCTCTCGCAGATCGCCACAGGCGGCTGCCTGCAACATAGCAGCGGCCAGGGCCGCAGCATCACCTGGCGGGCACAACCACGACGACTCTTTCGGCAGCACTTCGGGAATCCCGCCGACGTTGGTACTCACCACCAGAAGACCGGCAGCCAGAGCTTCGAGAATCACCAGCGGCAGCCCTTCGTTGACGGAGGAAAGCACGAAGACATCGAGCCCCGCGAGCGCACCGGGCGAATCGTTGGTGCGGCCGCGGAAATACCGCTCCTGATAGGGAACGTCTTTGGAGGTTAGCGCGCTGTGGCGGGTGTTCACGCAGACGGGAACTCGGGCGATGCGCGCTGAAAGCGCATAGGGGTGGACACCGGGGTTATGGCCGTGGATCACGTCCACCTGGTGGCCGCGAAGGCTTCGGGCCATGGCGAGGATGGTACCCATGGAAAAGCCCGCCGCTTTGCGGAAGGCCACTACCGGGATGCTGGCCTCTTCGAGAGTTTCGGCCAGGGGACCACTATCGTGAAGACAATAGACGATGGCCTGATGGCCAGACTGCTTCTGAGCGATCGCCAGATCGCCGTCGAGGCGTTCGAGGCCACCCACTTCCAGATTTTCGACTAACTGAACAATTCGCACGGCGGGCTACCTGTCCGCCCCGGAGAAAAAAGAAATAGCCGCAGAGAAACGCAGAGGAACACAGAGGAACACAAAGACAAAAGGCAATGTGTTATCTGCGTTCATCGGCGTTCGTCTGCGGCCATTGATCTTACAGCCGCTTACGCGAAGAACGCGCGGATCTGCTGGCAGACGTAGTCCACATCCTGCTCGGAAAGAGCCGAGTGGACAGGCAGGGCGAGAACTTCGGCCGCAGCCTTCTCGCTGACGGGGAAGTCGCCTTCGCGATAGCCGAGATCGCTGAAGCAGACCTGCTGGTGCAGGGAGAGCGGGTAGTAGATTTCGGTACCGATCCCGTTTTCCCCGAGATGCGCCTTGAGCTGGTCGCGCTTGGAGGTGCGGATGACGAACTGATTGTAGACGTGGCGCGTCTGGTAGGGGGCTGGCGACGAGAGTACGATGGGCAGCCCGGCGCCAGAGAGATTCTCGCGGTAGCGGGCGGCGTTCTTCTGCCTGCCGCTGGTCTCGGAATCGAGATACTGCAACTTCACGCGGAGCACTGCGGCCTGCAGGGAGTCCAGACGGGAATTGATGCCTACCCATTCGTGGAAGTATTTCTTAGAAGCGCCGTGGACGCGCAAGGCAGCGAGTTTCTTGGCGTGCGCTTCGTCCTGGGTCAGGACCATGCCCCCATCGCCGAAGCCGCCCAGATTTTTGCTGGGGAAGAAGCTGATGCAACCGATATCGCCGATGGATTGAGCGGGGCGGCCTTTGTACTCGGCGCCGATGGATTGGGCGCCGTCCTCAATCACCATGCAGCCACGTCGGCGGGCGATTTCCATGATGGGATCCATGTCGGCACAACCGCCATAGAGGTGCACCGGCATGATGGCCTTGGCCCGCGGCGTGCGCCGGATGGCCTCTTCGAGGCCTTGGGGATCCATGTTGTAGGTGAGCGGATCGATATCCACGAATACGGGAGTAGCGCCGACGCGGACAATCGAACCGCCAGTGGCAAAGAACGTGAAGGGCGTCGTGAGGACCGCATCGCCATGCTGCACGCCGGCGGCCATCAAGGCCAGCACGAGGGCATCGGATCCGGAGGCGCAGCCGATGGCATAAGGCACATGACTATAGGCGGCGATGGCCTTTTCGAGCAGTTTTACGTCTTCACCCATGATGAAGGCGTTCGAATCGATCACCCGTGTCACCGCAGCCAGCACTTCCTCACGGATGGGCTGGTGAAGCGCTCGCATATCGAGCAGTGGTACTTTTCGTTTTTCGCTAACCGATGTCATAGAATCCTTCAATTTACTTGGCGAGCGCGGTATCTTCGTCCCAATCGAGGCACCGTAAGACATCCGGCTCGACTTCTTTGTAACGCCACTGGCTTTCCGGGCAAACGAACTCGCCCGCGGCGTTAGGCTTGGTCATCCGATGGCCGTGGCGGCTCATCCAACCCTTACGGCGGGCTGGCACCCCCATCATCAAGCCATAGTCGGGGACGTCCGTTGCGACCACTGCGCCGGCGGCGATGAAAGCATATCGTCCCACCGTAGTGCCACACACAATGGTGGCGTTGGCGCCGATCGAAGCCCCGCGGCGGATCAGCGTCTTCTCATAAAGATGATGCCTCAGAATTTGCGAACGTGGGTTGTTGACGTTGGTAAACACGCAGGACGGGCCGCAGAAAACGTCGTCTTCCAGAATCGCGCCGGTGTAGATGGAGACGTTGTTTTGGAGCTTGCAATTATTGCCAATTTCCACGTCGGAGGCGATGGAAACGTTCTGTCCAAGATTGCAGTTTTTGCCAATCCGGCAGTTTTTCATGATGTGGCTGAAGTGCCAGATCTTGGTGCCCGCGCCGATTTCGCACGGCTCATCTACATACGACGACTCATGAACGAAGTAATCCATTGATTTTCCAGTCTATCTAAAGGAAAGCCGCCAGAGGTTGAACGGTGGAGTGGCATCGCACCGGCTGGCCATTCAGGGAGAGGGATCGCTGGCAGGCTTCGAGAACCTCTAGTACGCGGATGCCGTCTTCACCGGGGGTAAGGGACTCGGTATGGGTTTCGACGCACTCCGCAAAATGGCGGCATTCGCTCGAGAGCGGCTCGTCGGCCGGAAACGGCACGGGCGTTCCCTTGTGAGGGACGGCTTCGAACTGCCCATCCTTCAAGGCGATTTCCTTGTCGTAGATCATCAGCTTATCGGTGGGGCGGGAATCCTCGAACACCACCATCTTCTTGCTGCCGATAATCACCAGGCGCTGCTCCTTGTAGGGGTGCAGCCAGCTGACGAAAATATGAGCGCGGATGCCCTTCTCAAACAGCAGATTGGAAACGGTCACGTCGGCGATGTTGGGCTGCAGATAAGTGCCCCCAACGGCCGTTACTTCAATCGGCATTTGCCCGGTCAGCCTCAGAATGATGGAGATGTCGTGCGGAGCGAAACTCCACAGCGCATTCTCTTCCCTGCGGATCTTACCCATGCTGAGGCGGTTCGAGTAAACATACTCGAGGCGGCCGAGTTCCCCGCTACGGAGCAGTTGCTGGATGGCTTTAATGGCGGGGTGATGGATCAGCAAATGGCCGACCACCAGAAGCCGGCCATGACGCCGGGATGCCTCCACCATGGCACGGCCGTCATCCGCCGTGAGGGCCAGGGGCTTCTCGACAAAAACGTCCTTACCTGCCTGCAAAGCGGCAATCGCCATGGAGGCGTGCAGTTCGGCGGGGGTGGCGATGGCCACGGCATGGATCTCGGGATCGGCCAGCACCTGTTCAAAAGTGGGGTACGCCTTCACTCCGGAGTATTGAGCGGCGAAAGCCTCGGTACGTTTGGCGTCAACGTCGAAAAGGCCTGCCAGACGGCCCAGTTGGTGGAAGTTGCGCACCAGGTTCTTGCCCCAGTAGCCGCAGCCGGCTACGCAAATTCTGGCGGGAACACGGGGAATTGGAGGTGTCATAGAGCGAAAGCTGTGGATTCGAACGGCTGTTTATATGGACGGCGCGCTGGTTTAACAGCCTAAGGATTATGGTACACGTTCCATTCGGAACTTTGAAAATTAGTGGGGGCCATCCCAGTACTGGTGCCGTTCTGGGTTGAGGAGAAAGGAAGAAGTCGGTATCCCTCTCGACGCCCGACTTGCTGATTGTAGCGGACGGAAAAGGGAACTGAGGGGTTGAGTCCCGTTCTCCCTCTCAACATATCAAAGTACTAGTACTTTTAGTAATTCTGGAACCGTAGTTATTCTATTCACTTCAAATGGCGATATTTAGTCTGAAATTTCATTGCCGGTTCACAGCCGGCCTTCTGCTCTTTCCGCCTTGGCAGTCGCCCAACTCCGAATTACCAATTACCAGCGTGCCAACGACTACCCAATATCAGAGCTACAGTACAACGCTGACCGCCACGGGTGGCACGCCGCCGTATACCTGGTCGGTAGTATCTTCAACCTAATCGCCAGTGACACATTCACCGCTTCTCCGACTACCAACCTTACGTTCCATATCGGCGAAGACTATAACAACGGCGGATACGGCTGGATGGGCCCGCTTGACGAGGTCCGACTATATAGTCGGACGCTAACCGCGGCCGAAGTAGGCCGCCATATTCAATCAATGACAACAGGTTATTCGACTGGGGCAAATTAGACTCCCGAAGTGGGCCGATTTCAGAATAGCGAAATCAATGAGTCCTTCAGCAAGGGCCTAAGCAATCAGAAGCACACGCTACACTGAAAATCCACATGAAACAGATACTCTTCATATTCGGTACACGACCCGAAGCGATCAAACTCTGCCCGATCGTCCGCTATATGCACGCAGCGAATCCCGACATTCAGGTGAGGGTCTGCGTCACCGCGCAGCATCGTTCGATGCTCGACCAGGTGCTCGCCTGCTTTCAGGTCACGCCCGACTTCGACCTCAACCTGATGACCCCCGGCCAGACGCTTTCGCAGATCACCGCCCGCGCGCTCGCCGCGCTCGATCCGCTGCTCGCCGAACATCCGTTCGATATGGCCGTTGTCCAGGGCGACACCACCACCACCATGGCCGGCGCGATGGCCGCCTTCTATCGCCGCATTCCCGTCGCGCACGTGGAAGCCGGACTGCGTACTGGCGATCTCACACAACCTTTCCCCGAGGAGATGAATCGCCTCGTCACCAGCCGTCTCGCCACCCTGCACTTCGCGCCCACCGATGGGGCACGCCGCAACCTGCTCGTTGAAGGGATCCCCGAAGCTGGTGTCTCCGTCACCGGCAACTCCGGCATCGATGCCGTACTGCATGTCGCTGGACTGCTCGAGCGCGGTGAGATTCCAGCCCCACAGTGGGCCTGGCTCGACCCGAGCAAGAAACTGATCGTCGTCACCGCGCATCGCCGCGAAAGCTTTGGCGAAGGGATCATCAACATCATCGAAGCGCTCGCCGCACTCTCCCAGCGTTCCGACGTGCAGATCGTCTATCCCGTCCACCGCAATCCCAACGTCCTCGATCCGGTCACGCGCGGACTGGGCGGCCGCCCCAACATCGTCCTCATCGATCCGCTCGACTACACCGCCTTCGTCGACCTGATGCGCCGCGCCACCATTTTGATTACCGATTCCGGCGGCATTCAGGAAGAAGCGCCCTCGCTCGGCAAGCCCGTGCTCGTTATGCGCGACTGCACGGAGCGCCCCGAAGCCGTCGATGCGGGTACCGTGAAACTGGTCGGCACTGATCCGCGTAAGATCATCAACGAGGCCACCATCCTGCTCGACGACGAGGCGGAATACCTCCGCCGGTCGCGCATTCACAACCCGTATGGAGATGGCCACGCCAGCGAGAGAATTGCCGCCGCGATCAGCAGTTATTTGAAGGGTAATCATCAAGGAGCGCGAAGTTAAAGGTTTGGAGCGGTCCGCGGAGCAACTGCCCGAGAAGCGTACCGCTGTAGAATTTGCCGTCGCTGCCGAACATGGCGTTGAGCGGCGTCGACGTTCGGCGGAGGCTACCGAAGTACCGATCGGATGATTTGAGCATCCTCAAGAGTGTTAGCGAAAAAGAACAAAGAGCCAGCGGCAAAAAGGAAAGTGGCGGTAACCGCTACCGCCTTAATCCATGGATTCTGGTGGTATGCCGCATAACCCGCCTTACCGAGATGTTTCTTGAGCCAAATCGTGTAATAGTGGCAGGAAACCACGCCGACGCCGTGAATCGCGCCATAAATCAGAAAATTCCAAGCCAGGCCATGCCATGCGCCGATGCCTACAAACACAGCAAAAATGGAAATAGCGATAACGTGCGGGGCTGCCTGCGGGCCCAGTTTCCGGATCAGGGCTTTGGTAAGAGGCGAAAACACCGTGTCCCGCATGTAGTTGGAAAGCGTGATGTGCCACCGATTCCAGAACTCTTGAATATTGCGGGCACGGAAAGGACCGTCGAAATTCTCATCCACGCGAATTCCGAGCAACCCGGCAGTACCAATCGCCATATCGCAGTATCCACTGAAGTTCAGGTACAGGTAGAGATAAAAGGCGATCGCGGCAATCGGCAGATCGATCCAGGGGTGAAAGTGGCTGTCCATCAGCAAACCTTTATAAGAGAGTTGCTCGATCAGGCTGGCAAGAAACAGGTATTTAGTGACTCCTACCACAATTCGGAGCATAGACTGCCCCAGGGGAGTCTGCTGGCGGTCCGGCGCGTGTAGGGACTGCCGGAATACGCTGTACCGGCTGATCGGGCCAACCGACATGGTAGGGACAAAGAAACCGAAACTCAGGTGCTCCCAGATCGTGGGCATGGGTACGATTCCGTTCCGGACCTCCAGCACCATATGGCTCAAACGGAAAGCCATATACGAAATGCCTACGAAGAATCCGGCAATGTGTCGCCTGCCGATGAAATTCAGGGGCGCCCGAAACGGCTCATCCACCAGTGGGACGTACTTCACGATAAGCATTACCGCAATCGGAAATAGAAACGCGAGCCACGGCAACCACCCGGCGCGGTTTGCATAAGTGCGCATCAAAATGTAATGCAGTATGCTCGCCATCAGGTAGAGAACAAATACCGGACCTGCGATCTCAAGGTGCGCTTTGAGTTGCCATAAATAGATTCCGCTCATCGAGCTCAACAGGCAAAGCCCCAACACACCCAAGATATTGATCAGCGCGAAAAGCTTCAGCTTGACCGAGGCCGGAGCCAGGCGGAAAACTACCGCCGAAACCAGCGGGAACAGTAGGAATGGGACGATGAGGCGAAGCAGCGCAACCATCGGTCAGAATCCCTGGTAGATCAGGTCCACTACCAGCGAATCGCCCGGTAACAGAAAAGTAAGCGTGCAGGCAATTACGCACAGCACCACCACACAGGTGAGGACGACCGGGTTAACGCGAGTGGGAGTATTGCTCATAGAGTTGAATGAGTGCGGGGGTCATGATCCGGGTATACAGTTCCGAACCGTTCAGGCCAAGGTGTTCATCCTGGAAATAATCTTCAAATTGCGAATCCGGAATATTTTCAAACATGCGTGCCGATGGTACCCCTGCGAAGACCACGCCGGCTCCCAGGATTTGAGGCATCAATTGCCGGTCGGGAACGATTTGCGAGCCGCGCTCCGAGGGAGACGGCATGTGCAGAATCACCAGCAGGGTGCCGTGTTGGCGGGCAAATTCCGCAGTCTTCTGAAGGAAGTGCAGCTGATAGGAGTTAAGAGGAGGCCCATCGAAATGAAAGGGGCCGCCACTCTCTCCGGAATAAATCAACGAATTCAACGGAAGGGCTGGGGCGACCACCTGCCTTCTGACGAATGGGCGGCCCATATATCCGGTGGGATGCTCGTTAAGAGAGGGTGCCTCCACTCGGGGATCGACCGGGTTAGGACGCAGCAGCAGAAGCGCCTGGCGGGGGGCTCCCAAAACGTAATCGGCGTAGATCGCTAACCGGCTGCGCAAGGCGAGACCGTCCAGCGCCCCGGGGGTATCTCCATAGCGGATCACGCGGAAGAGCTGTACATGCGGTTGGTTGGAATGATGGATCCACGCCGGAGCCGCCATCACCAGGAGTTTGACCTTACGCTGCTCCATCAGGTCCCGGGAGACGAAGTAATTCATGTCGGGGCCTTGCCAGCTTTGCTGAAGCCCGATTACGGTGGCCCGCCGTCCAAGGGCCTGGCTGAGTTCGTGTTCGACGTAGGGGACATCGATGGCCGCTCCCAGCAACGAACTGCCACAGAACAGAATGTCCACATCGGAATGTTCTTCGAAAATCTGCTGACGGATGTAATGGAAAGCTCCCGCGCGCTCGGAGATACCGCGGTAGACGCCTTCTTTCGTAACTCCACCAGTCCAATGAAGCGCGATGGGGAGGGTGAGAAAAAATGTTAGTAGCGCGGCAAAAGCAACGGTCCGACGAGTAGACGAAAAAGCAGGAGACATCGTAGGGTAACTTTAGTTGCCAGCTACGCGGCGCGCGATCAAATCGGCGAACTCCCCCACGTTTTTGGTCGCTTCTACTTCCCCAACCCGAAACCGGACGCCAAAATGCTTCTCGACGGCCAACGAGATCGAGATCTGAAGCAGCGAATCCCACTCCTCTACGTCGTTCGCCGTCAGTTCCGGAGTAAGTACCACCTGTTCCATGAATAAGTCATCAAAAATCGGCTGCAGTTGAGCGATTACTTCACTTCGTGTCATATGATTTTTCGGCGATCCGGATTCTCGTCGGCTTAGCTTGATAGAGTTGCGAGTTCAGTTCGAATTCCAGACGATCCGCGCTGGTGAGTATGGGTGAGAAGCCCAGTCCCTCATAATGGTTCCGCACCATTCCATTCTTGGCGGTAGGCAGGTACACGCCCTTGATACGGGAACAGTTTCGCTGGAGTGCCAGGCGCACTAACTCGTTCAAAACCTCTTCTTCCACCTGCCGTTTGAGGACGCGGCAACTCATCAGCCAGGTGTCCACCTCCACCTCATCGCCGTCCACCCTGCCGATCACAATGGAGATCAAACCATGGTCGCCAAACCGGTCGGACAGTCGGACTGTGAATCCGAAGTATGCGGGATCCGCCAGAATCGCCTGCACCTGGGCCTCGGTGCGGCGCCGCGTGGTGAGGTTGAACTGGTTGCTTTTGTTGATCAGTTGCGATATTCGCGGCACGTCCACCGGACAAAATTCGCGGATGACCGCCTCCATGCCGAGCGATTCCAGATACGCATCCATGTCGGTAACGGATGCGAGGAGTTCCTGGCGCTGGGTTTCCTGCTTATACTGTCCGACGCGTTCCAGGTCCTCAGCGGTTAGATTCTTTGGCTCAAAATAACGCGAGTCCTGCAATGCTCCCGCGTATTCCGACGGATCTGCGCTCAAAAGAACCGTTTCGACCTCGGGAACAAACTGCCTGACAATTTCAATTTCGGCCGGGTTGTCATCGATAAAAACCAAGCTGTCCAGGCCAAGATTCAACTCCGTGGCGATCTGCCGGATATTCTCCGACTTGGGCTGCCAGTTAGCCTTGAAACAAACGATATCTTTCATGCGAAGCACCATTTCGGGATGCTTCTCAAACGGCTCCACGGCCTTGTCGCGATCGTTCTTGCTGCATACGGCGAGCAGAATTCCGCGATGCGTCAACGACAACAAATACTGTTGAAAGGCCTTAAAAGCTTCGCCCCGAGGCGAGGTATCGCCAATCTCTATGCCGTCGAGTCCGTCATCGCCAACCACGCCACCCCACAGGGTGTTGTCCAGATCCAGGACGGCCACTTTCTTGGGTCCGAGGCGTAGCGAGGCCACCAGGTACGCGCATTCGCGAGCCACATCCACCAGCATGTCCGGTGCATAGGGCTGCTTGCTCTCAAACCACCCGCGCGGATCACAACTCGCCAGCGTGCCGCGCCGCGCCGAAAGAAATTCGGCATCGCAGATGTGCACGAATGAAGGAGCATTCAGACCCAGCTCCAGGTTGACAAGTTTTCGAAAGCTCCAATCCGAGCCGAGCGTGCGCGTGCGGTAAGGGCCTGGATCGAAGCAGCCTGGCAGGGGGAAATTGGCGAGAATGATTTCCGCGCCGGTACGGCTGTTGGCGATCCGGCAGAGTTCCAGAATCTGGCTGGCCGTCTGCTTTCCTTCGGCCTCCTGCTTCTCGCGCGGATCGAGCAGTTGTCCGCTGTACTGGCAACGCCGGTGCGACGGAAGGAAGATAATCACTTCCGGTTTGAATTCATAAAAGCGGCTGGACTCGTCGATGATTTCCGACATGTAGTTGTCATAATCGCCGAGCAGAAATTCAGCCTGATAAGAAACAGGAAAGCTGGCAGCCGAGAGAAAGTGGCCGATTAATTCATTCAGGGGAAAGAGCGTGTAGCCGCCTACGATCGCAATGCGGATGGATTGCTGCTGCGTGGGAACGAGTCCTTTTTGCGCCGCTCTCTTGCGCAGCGACGACAGCAGCAGGACCTCTTCACAGGCGCGTGCCTCCCGAGTCTGACCGTGAAGCAGTCTGAAGAAATCCGGATCCTTACGCGCTATCGCATCCTTCAATCCGGCCAGCCCGGCCGGCCTTTCCGGAACGACCGGGGAGGCGACGGGCTCTAACGTCGTAGTGCTTTCTGGAGTCTTCCTGACCATTGTGATACTGTCTTCCATTGCGCCTTGACCTGCGGAACGCGGCGGGGGCTTTTACTGCAGAAACATATTCAAGGTAACACACCATAATAAGGCCTAAGGAGTGCTGGATGGACCAGGAAAAACGCGGGAACTTTACTTACGATGATCTACTTTTGGGAACAAAGTTCCGCCAGCAGTACGTGATTAGTGAAGACGTCTATCAGCGATTTCTGAGCCTCTTCGGCGATGCCAGCCCCCTCCATGTTGACGATCAAGTGGCCGTGTCCTGCGGCTTCTCGGCCAAGCTGATGCACGGCGCGATTCTCAACGGGTTCATCTCGAATTTTGTCGGTATGAATTTCCCCGGTAAACGAACCCTGGAGTTAGGTGTGGAAATCCATTTCGCCCAGCCGACTTATGTGAACGATGTTCTGGAGCTGGAGGCCGTCGTGAAAGAGCGGCTGGAGTCGCGAAAAGTGGCGGTGCTGCAATTCCGTTTTCGGCGCGACACCACCACCGTGGCCAAGGGCCGCATCACCGTAATGATTTGCAGTCTATAAGATAGATCCATGAGCAAACGAGCGATGGGCGGGATAGCCGTAGTCGGCTTATCGCTGGCCGCGATCCTCTTTGCGGTCGGATTATCCGGCGTTGGATTGAGGCGGGGATGGAACCGCGTCGTCTCCGCCAGCCAGGCCATCGAGGCTCGGGATCCCAATTTCCTCCAGCCGGCGCGCCTGGACGCCTGGCGCATCATCGGTCCCGGCGGTGGAGGAACTTTCCACAATGTCGCCGTCAGCCCGCACGACCCCCAACTCGTCTTCGCTTCGACCGATATGACCGCCTGCTACGTCTCCGAGAATGGCGGCCGCACGTGGCGGACATTCAATCTGCGGTGGACCTGCAAATTTGTCTTCGATCCCAAACTGCCCAACCGCGTGTATGCGCTGGCCATCGGTTTGTGGCGCTCCGACGATCGGGGCCGCACGTGGAGCCTGGTTTATCCTGATTCATCCGCCGAGGTTTTTTACCTGGTAGACGAGGCGGAAGTCTTCCTGCACGCGGCGGACGGTCTTCAGCAGGTAGTCTCGATGGCAGTCGATCCTGCCGACAGCAATACGCTTTACACCAGCCTTGTGGACAAGCGCATGCTCGTCTCTCGGGATGCCGGTAAAACCTGGAAAACCCTGACGCCAAATGCCTACGCGACTCAACTCTGGGTTGACCCCACCTCCCCTCGCGAAAGGCGCACTATCTACACTCGCCACGGCAACCTGATTGGCACATGGGATGGAGCCACCTATGTAACGCGAGCCATCCCGGATATCACGGAGGTCAACTGGGCGACGTTCGGAATCAGCGGCGGCAAGCCGGTAATTTATGTAGCCAGCGGCTACACGGTCCAGGATGGCAGCCGCAAAGGTGGCGGTATCCTGGCCAGCAACGATGGCGGGCAAACCTGGCGATCGCTGAATGATGGCATTTTGAAACTCGTGACCAACGGGAGCTTTCCCAAGTTCACTACCATTTCGGCTAACTTTAAACACGCCGAGGTGCTCTACGTTTCTTACAGCAGTTTCATTCTGCCCAATGATAAGCAGGCGTACTTCGGAGTTTTGAAATCTCTAGATGGAGGTACGACTTGGAAGATCGTCCGCCAGGAGGCAAGCGTCCCCGCCGAAAACATGCACAATGACTGGCTTTCCAGCCGGTTCGGGCCGGACTGGGGAGACGAACCCATGGAATTCGGCATGGATGAGAACAACTCCGATCTCGTTTACACGACCGACCTGGGCCGCATCATGCGGAGCGTGGATGGCGGGAAAAATTGGGTCGGTGTCAACTCTCAAAACACGGGCAAAGGGTACACCACCACTGGCTTGGACGTGACCACGTGTTACGGCATTCACTTCGATCCGTTCGACCCCCGCCGCATGTTCATCAGCTATACCGACATCGGTTTAATGCGCAGCGAAGATGGCGGCGCGAGCTGGCTGAGCGCCACCACCACTGGCGTGCCAAGAGCCTGGTGGAACACCACCTATTGGCTGGAATTCGATCCTCAGGTGAAAGGCAAAATGTGGGCGGCGATGGCAAGCCGCCACGATATTCCCCGTTATCGCGCTCTGCATCTGTATGAGGGACCCGGTGGGGTAGTCGAATCCGTGGATGGCGGCCACACCTGGAAAGCTGCCCAGGGAGGGCTGCCGGCCAGGATCACGCCGACGCACATCCTCCTCGACCCGAAAAGCCCCGTGACGGCTCGGGTGCTCTACCTGACGGCCTTTGGAACAGGTATATTTAAATCCACCGATGGCGGCAGGAATTGGGCTCTGAAGAATCGCGGCCTGCCGGAAAATACCCCCTTCACCTGGCGCATGGCCATCGGCAGCGAGGGAACCTTGTACGTGGTGACGATCCGCCGGTCGGAGGATGGGAACTACGGCAATGACCAGGACGGCTGGCTGTTCCGCTCCCGCGATGGGGCCGAGAGTTGGGAGCGCGTGCCGTTGCCGCAAGGTGTCAATGGCCCCATGGGAATTACGGTGGATCCGCGCGATCCCTCGCGCCTGTATCTCTCCGCCTGGGCCCGATATTCGGTTCACGTGGATGATCCCAATCCTCCCGATGGAGGCATCTATCTATCGATCGACGGCGGGCAGCATTGGCGGAATGTGCTCAACGCCAGCCGACGTATTTATGACGTAACCGTGGACCCGCGCAATTCCGATTTGGTCTACGCCACCGGATTCGAATCTTCGGCCTGGCGCTCGGCCGACCGCGGCCAGACCTGGCACCGCATCGGGGGGTACAACTTCAAGGATGGCCACCGCGTGATACCCGACCCCACCGATATTGATAAGATCTACATCACCACTTTTGGCAACAGTGTCTGGCATGGGCCGGCGGCCGGCGACCCTCATGCAGTTGAGGACATTGTCGGCCCTCCCTCGATGAGATTTCAATCCGTCCGGTAATAGCCGCGGCTATTTGGGCAGCGAGGAATTGCCGGTTGTGGAGTTCACCCGGTAAATCTCCAGGTCCCCATAGAACGCGCTGGGAATGAGTGCGACCTTCTCTCCATGAGTTTTGACATATGCCGTGGCCTCGGATCGAAGATCTCCAAAATTGTCCCCATAACCGGATCCGTGCATCATCAGCCGGTCGTAGAGGATAAGATATTGAGGCTTCAGATTGACGGTTGCATAGTCCAAGCTGGTGCGGTCGGCGGAATAATAGCGCCGGTCTTCCTGCAGCGCGAGCCAAAAGGTATTCGCACCATATACCGTCGAGCCTTGAGGCACGGCCTCACGCAACTGAGCCGTCAACCCCACGTAATCCGCGTTCTTGAAACGGTTCACGAGGAACGCATTCCCCAGCATCCCGATGACCCCATACACTACGCAACAAGCCACGGCAATTCTACGGAGATTGGGGGTGGTCGCTAAGGAAATGCAGCCGGCAGCCACAATTATGGCGAATAGAGGCGCGGCTACTGCCGTATAACGAACATTCTTGTTCGCCAGGTAGAACCACACACCCATGTGAGCGGCCAGGAAAAGCCCCAGGTACCAGAACAGGCGCCGGTTACAAACATAGAGCACACCCAGGCTGCCCAGAATCAGCATGGTGATAGGTGCACGGACCGGAATCGCCACCGGCAGCGCCTTCAGGTTCCCGATCCCGAGAAAGTCCGAATAGCGCATGATCTCGCCGTGGAGCCGGGAAAACGGCATCACGGTACCCAGATTCTGCATTTCCACATACGCGTGCTGGTGAAGTGCGTCGGAATTAATCCATAGGACATACGGCACAATGCACAGCGCGACGGTCGCTGCGAATACCCAGGCGACCGGCTTTTGCCAGACCTTCCACCCGTACTCGTACAAGGCCCATAACCCCATTGCGACAGGAGTGATGATGCCATTGATGTGGAAGTTCATGGAGATGCCGGCAACCAGCCCGGAGAGCAGGGCTAACCCCCAGGAATCCCGACGCATGGCTCTCATAAAGAGGAGAGCCGCCAGCATATTCAAGCATGCTTCCATGCCCTCAGGGCGTGTGGTGCGGCCTGCCACGAACAACAGGCTGTCGGTTGCTACTAATAGAGCCGCAATAGCGCCCGCCCATTCACCCGCCAGATATCCGCCTAACAAGTAAGTTACGAAAATCGCTGCCAGCGCGCCGAGGAACGGGAGTAGACGGGCCTGCCAGACTCCCAAGCCAATTATTTTAAAGACGGCTCCTACTGCCACCGGCATGGCGGGAGGGCGCACATCCACTACCGACCCCACATCCGTCGGGGGGTACATGGACATGCGGATCTTTCCCTCGCGCGCAAAAGTCCAGGCCGCATCGGCGTAGGAATTTTCGTCTTCTATCCAGCGCGTCTGAAAGTAGGGTAACTGCTGAATAAAAAAGAGGATGCACGCAGCCGCGAGAACCATACGCGGAGAAACTACGCTCCGTCGGAGCTCAGTTTTAGAACGGGGAACAGAATTGACCGTTTTGGGGCCCATAAGTCACATCCTCGATGAGTTAGCTCGAAGATACTGGTTCTTTACGCCGGACAACAACGGCAATTGCGGGGCTCCATCGCCGAAACAGGCGGCTCGGGAAGTGGAGATATACACCTAAAGGAGTCAAAAAACGGTAAGTACCACGCCATTCGACTATATCGAAGGACTTACTTGCCCAGGAGAGCCAGAAATCCCGATTTGTCTTGTGGATGTGAGTGGGATCCTTATCGAGAGCGTGTACCACCCATCCAAGCGGACCGTCATAGACCGGAACCACAAAAACAAAGATTCCGCCGGATTTCAGCAAACTGCTGACAATTTCCGCAACCCTATCTAAATCGGCGATGTGCTCGATCACATCGAAGCTGGTGATTGCATCGAACGGACCCCGAAAAGGAACCGTTTCGAGCGTAGCGCTGGCCAACTGGATACCGGAGCTTTTTGCCTTGGCGGTCTCAATCGAGTGCGTGCTGACATCAATTCCGTAGCGTTCCCAGCTCTGGGGAAGCGATTTTAGAAAAGCGGCGAAAGCGCATCCCACATCCAGTAGCTTGACGGATTGTGTTTGGCGGAGATGGGAGGTGAGCAGCTTTTGATAAAAATTGAGCTTGCGGGGCGGATTCTGACGGTTATAGTTACGGTATACAGTTTGATAGTAGTTTTCACCAAATGCGGCAGGCGAAGAACTCACTTACTTGCCCAATTTCCGTCGAACCATCAAACCCAGAGTCTTGGTAGCCGTTGGAGCTAATCGCATTTTGCTCGCGCCCAGTTTGAAGTCGTAACGCAGAATTAATGGGACCTCGCCGAAAATCAAAGGCATGCGGCGGAGTTTGAGCAGGACGTCCACCATGCATTGGAACCCTTCCTGATCAACAAAACTATCTCCATATTTGGACATCGCAGTCCGGAGCGCGCTACCTAGATAAGCACGATAGCCGCACGTGTAATCCCGAACGCCTTTGATTGGAAAGACCATGCGCATGAGGATCGACGCCAACCAGCTGATGGCCACCCGGTGGAAAGCCAGGCCGCGCACCATCGCTCCATGCTGATAACGCGATGCGATCACCACGTCGTGACCTTCGCGCACCATACGAACCATCCGCAAAATCAGCCCCGGCGTGTGAGTTTCGTCGGCATCCATTGTGATGACGATGTCTTTATCGCCAGCAATCCGGCTGGCATAATACAGTCCATCCCGTAAGGTTGCGCCTAAACCCTGGTTGACCACATGATGCAGAATATGGATTGGCTCACGAGCGGCATAGTCTTCCAGGATTTCTTGCGTCCGATCCGTGCTGCCATCGTTTACCGCAACAATTTCATAGGGGATGAAGAAATCGCTCAAATGCTCATGAAGCCGGTCGAGAAGCGGTCCAAGGTTACGCTCTTCGTTATAAACAGGCAGAACGACAATTACTTTGTAAGAAACCCGAAATGTATATTCCTGGGGATTTGCACGCAGGTCCTTGGGTACAGTTGCGAACATTTCTAAGACGTTTATAACGTGATGCAGCCCTTGAGTCAAGGAGTTACGGATTAACAAAGGGAGTATATTTATGCCGCACCAGACCAGACATCAAACTTCCACCATTACCAAAAGTCTATTTGAAATGCTTCCGGGATTCGCGTGTTAAACTCCAGTCGTTGCCGCATTTTCCTGCCCAAGACCCGCAGTTCCTTTATCAGGCGTGAGGCGACAAGACGAATATGGGCCTAGCGTTCCTTCTGGCATACATCGCGCTGAATTTCCTGTCGCCGGCTGAGATATTTCCGACCCTGGCGCCGTATCACGTCATGCAGATCCTGGCGGTGGCATGCCTGATACCGGCGGTGTTCACTCGCATGCAGTCGCCGGAAGTTGGCACCCTGCGTACCCAGTTCGCCCTTCTGATTCTGTTCTTCCTGTTCGCCATCTCCTCATGGCTTCCTCACGGTGGGTTGGGTGCCAATATAGCCACGTTCAATGCGATCGCGCCGAACGTCCTGGTTTACTTCATGGGGATTGTTTTCCTTCGAAGCCCCAACAAGTTGTCACTGATGCGCGGTGTATTGGTATTGGTGGCGATCTATATTATCGCTGTTGCCCTTTCCGAGGTGCCACGTGCCAGCGCCAGCGGCGAGTCAACGCCCTACGTGCTTTCCAGCGAGGAAGGCGATGTGCGCATTCAAGGCCGGGGCATGATGAACGACCCGAACTACTTTGGCCAGTTCCTGCTGATGCTCATCCCCATGGTATTCGTCAGTAAGAAAAGAACTGGCCTCGGTGTTGGATATGCAGTAGTTATCCCAATCGTGATGGTTCTTCTGGTGGGAATTTACTTCACCAATTCCCGCGGAACGCAGTTGGGGGTAGCGGTGCTCATCGGGTTGTACCTGACTAGGCGATTAAAAAAGGCTGGCGCCATACTCTCCGTCTTCATCGGAGCTGCGTCGCTGTATGCTATTAACACATTTCGGGGGAGAACTATATCCATATCGGGAGGTATCGATCGGCTGGCGATCTGGTCGGACGGAATGCAGTTCTTCAAGCATTCCCCCTTATGGGGAGTCGGCGCTCGGGGTTTTCAAGAATTGCAGGAAAGTAACATGACTGCGCACAACTCCTTCTTGTTGTGCGCCGCCGAGTTGGGAATGATCGGATTCTTCCTTTGGATGAGTATGATCGTGGTCACCATGATCCAACTAAACCGTATCCCAAAAGTGGTGGAGAAATCCAATCCTATACTGGGGAGGTGGGCTGTAGCGATGCAGTTCGCCCTGGGTGTGTACATGTTTACCAGCTTTTTCATCTCCCGCACCTACGATCTACCCTTATTTCTGCTACTGGGCATGTCCGGAGGGGTCATCATTGCGGCCGGCGGCGACAAAGCGATTCCGCTGCAGGGAACCAAATGGCAAATCAAGTCGTTGGGCCTTTGTGCAGGAATCTTAATGACGATCTATGTGATGCTGCGGCTGCGGCTGGTCTAAATTCGCCTAACCTTCCCGCTCGCCTTCATTTAGATAACCGCCAGTTATCATTTGGACGGTAATGCCCATGGTAAAATGCCCGATGGGCATGGTAAAACTTGGCACCTTCCCGGCGGAGGGACTCCGTCCACGTCCGAGGGGATGGCGCGGCTATCTTCCAGGGCTCCTGAATCGCCGGATGTCTTTCCAGTTGTTACGGGATCCGATCGTCTCCGCAAACGATTCACAGCTTTTCAATGATCTGATGCACTTGATCCGCTTGAGCAACGGAATCAATCGCACTACCTTTCGAAACCGTTTCGCCGATCTGGACAAAAGTGTAAGTACCGTCCTGGCGAACCGGTTCAATGCGAGTACACCTCTGGACGTCCATGATTGGGCGGCATCGGACTGCATTACGTCGGTAGAATGGGCAGAGACTCTCCTGACTGCCTTTCCGAACGCCAGTCTCACCGCTTCTGACGTGGCACTCTATCTTTTGGAAGTCCTCTGCCCGGACGGCGAGGTCTTCATTGCGGAGCGGGGAGGCGAGCCCTTGCAGTATATTCTTGGTTCATTCGTAGTTCGTTTGCATCCCCCGGAACCGAAGCTGCTGGCTCTGAATTACTTGTTGGGCAAGAGTGGGCTCCGAAAATTTGCTCAAATCCGGGAACGGATTCGACCGGCGGCGGAACACTTGGACGATGGCGAGACTTCGGTCGAACTGCCGCCCTATCGGGTAAACAAAATCTCCCTCATCCATCCCAAGGCGGTATCTCTGCAGAAAGATAATCCCCGCTTTCGCGTCCAACGCCATTCCATTTTCGATTCTTTGCCAAAGCCTGTGGACGTCGTGCGCTCAATGAACATATTCAATCCAGCGCATTTCACGGAGAAGCAGTTGATGCAAGGCGTTAAGGCCGTCGCAGAGAGTCTGAAACCCGGTGGAATCTGGATCGTTGGCCGAACGGGTAGTCCTGGAGAAGTGAAATCCGCTGTTAGTATTCTGGAAAACACGCCTTCGGGTTTTCGCTTGCTCCAGCACTTTGGCAACGCGTCAGATATTGAGGAAATTGCCTTGCGGAGTTTGGTTCCCTGATACCATCACCTTCGCCGGAAAGTTAGCTTCCGACGCAGGCCACTCATACAGTTGATACAAAATGCGAATTGCCCAGATAGTAGAGACCCTTGAGGTCGGTGGCCTCGAGCGCATGGCCCTCGATCTGGCGGTGGAACAGAAGGCTGCCGGTCATCAGGCTTTTATCTATTGTGTTGTAGGCGAAGGGCCTTTGGCGGCAGAAGCTCGCGCAGCGGGTATCCCCATAAGATCGTTTTCAAAACCTCCTGGTATATCTCTGTTACTGCCTTTCCAACTGGCGCGGCGCTTTTGGATGGATCGCATCGAAGTGGCGCATTGCCATAATCCCGGAGTTCATCCCTATACCGCGGCCGGTGCCCGTTGTGTGGGTGTCCCGATTGTGATCAACACCCGTCATGGCCCGGTAACATCGTTTGGGAAACTTTTTCAGGAGCGCCATTTTCGTTATACCCTACCCCTGACGAACCATGTGGTGTTCGTCAGCGAGCAGTCGCGTTTGTTCTGCGTGGAGCAGTTCGGCATGCCGGAATCAAAAGCGAGCGTCATCGTAAACGGGATACGGGTGGAAAAATTTTCGGCTCATGCAGCCTCACCCGGGGCCGTTCGTCCACGAATTCGTTTTGGAACGGTAGGCAGGATGGTTCCGGCAAAAGGCCACTCGCATCTCATTGACGCCTTCGCACGTTTGACAAAATGGGTGCCCGCGGCAGAATTGAGGATTGCCGGAGGCGGCCCTCTCCAAGACTCTCTTCGGCAACAAGTCAGCAGCCTTGGCCTGGAACGGTCTGTACACCTGGAAGGGCCAATCAGCAACGTCAGTGGTTTCCTCCAGGATCTTGACATTTTCGTTTTCTCTTCGGTGAATGAGGGATTGCCACTGGCAATCCTCGAAGCCATGGCTTCGGGCCTGCCCATTGTTTCGACGCGAGTAGGCGGCGTACCGGAAGTGGCTCCTGAAGGGGACGTCGCCTGGTACTGTCCGATTGGCGACTCCGAAGCACTGGCCGGCATCATGCACGAAGCTGCCCTAAGCACAGAGCTGGCAAAACGGGGCCAACGCGCCAGGGAACTCGCCATGAAAAGCTATGGCACTTTAGCTATGTACCAAAAGTATCAGGCTCTGTATCAGGCATGCCTCGATAAACGTTGAAACGAATCTACCCGGCTACAACGCCCTTCCGGGATCGAACCTCCTCACAGACCTCGAAGGTTTCTCGGGCTACGTGATCCCAGGTGCGCGCTTTCCGTGAAGCGATTCCTCTCCGGTCCCAAACACGTCCCAGCCCGGTTCGCAGTGCCTGGAGAAGAGCTGGCGGGTCTTGAGCCGGAACCAGAATGCCGCATTCCGCATCGACCAGCTCTGGCGTACCTCCGACGTTGGTTGCGACGACCGGACAGCCACACGCAATCGCTTCCACCACCACGTTGGGACAACCCTCGGAATGGCTTGGAAGGCAGAACAGGTTGCCAGCCTGCATCCACTTCGCAACCTGCCGGCTGTGCAGCCGTCCGGGAGTGAAAACCCTATTCTCGAGGCTATGTCCCCGCAGCAAAGACATCATGGCGGCCTGAAAGGCGCCGTAGCCGATCAACGACAGGCGCACTTGGGGACGCTCACGGGCTAGCCCTGCGAACGCCTCGCAAAGCTCCGCGATTCCCTTCGCCTTATCGAAACGCCCTACGTAGACAATCAGCTCCAGTTCGCCGGCGAGTTGTAATTCACGACGCGCTTCCTGCTGGTCTCTATAATGAAAAACCTGGCCATCACAACCATTCCGGATCGTCCGCACGCCGTTGGGGGGTGCCCCCATACGAATGGCGTGCTGTCGTAGATCTTCGCTGACCGTAAGGACGAAATCGGCGCCCCGCACGGTGCGTGCGACCCACATGCGGGTAAAGGGGTCCCGGATGCGGCGCAAATCACTGCCTCGGGAACCCACAATCACTGGAAGTCCCAGCTTGTTAGCCACTCGGACCGCGGCATAGCCCTCAGGGTACAACCAATAATTCAATACCAAATCAGGCTGCAGATCCCGCAGAATTGGATACAGATGCCTCGCACAAGAGGCGCCATTAAAAGGCCGGCTCAGCAGCCGGACGGCCGGATACGAGAACCGCAATGGCACGATGCTGATTTTGTGTTCCTTCCAGACCTCAGCCTCCTGAGTGCCGCCCGTGCTGCCTTGATAACTCGGCTGCGGACAAATGACTTTCAGATCCGCGTAGTGCTGGAGAGCATTGGTGGTTTGATAAATGAACCCTCCGGAATGCGGATCATCGGGTCTTGGAAATAGAGACGTAACAATCGCAAGGCGCATTTAATTGTTACTTTTGCGCCGTAAGTTCCGGCAGATCGTCAGCTCCCCGGAGTATCCAAGATCATACTCGAAGTTCTTCAGCGCCTCCAAAAAGACTTCCTTGCAATCATCCCCATGCAATTCAATGCAGATATTCCGCACGTTGGGCAGCCATGACAAAGAGCCGGGGCCGAAAAGCTCCAGCTCACTACGTTCAATATCCACTTTCAGCAAATCAATCTGTTTCCGCCCGGACAGTTCCAGAAGGCTTGGCATATCCCAGCCCTCCACCACATCCTGGCCATCCGTGCCTTCCCCTTGGCGCACCTGAGTCGCCCATTCACTGCCATCACCAAAAGTTCCGCGGGAAAGTACCAGTCTGGAACGATTCGACCAGGCGGCGCCCTGCACAATCTGTGCCCGGTCTCCATAGGGGGCAAGGTTTTTGCGGCAGATTTCAAAATTACCTGGATCCGGCTCAACGGCCACTACTGTGGCCGCCGAAAAGCGACTTAAAAAATACGCGCTTGAATACCCTACGTTTGCTCCCAGATCCACTATCAAGCCGGGGGGAGAGATATTTAATACGCAGGCGTACTCCTCAAATTGAAAGATCTGTTTAAAGACGCTCAAGTCGCTGGAGCCACCTAACCGGGCAATCACCGGAAACTTGGTCTGGCGTGGCTGAATCGTCAGGCTCGAGGGTTCTTGAAATCCAAGACCTGTCCTGATTCGATAGGCCAGCCAAGTCAAAGTCGCTCGCCATCCGGCTGACTTGATCCAATAACTAAAGACACCTGGAAGGAGGAGGATCTTCTTGACGATCCGTGGCATTTTGCCCTTCAGTATACATTGCCTCTGGCATTTCGCGACCAGTTCGCGGGTTCCGGTCAGGCAACCCAGCCATAAGGACAGTATTGAGGCTGAGTCTTGTGAAATGGTACGATCTTCACCGGGGTTTATGGGGATTTCGCCGCCTCTGTTTAGCCGCCGGAGATTCGTGAAAAAGCGGGAGTGCATTAGCAGCGGTCATGCCGTAATGGCATGAGAAAAACCCGCGCAGGGGACGTATGAAGGTCGCAGTGGTCATACCCGCGTACAATAGTGCGCACTTCCTGAAAGAGTCCATTGACAGTGTTCTAAGCCAAACGCGCCAGGTAGCGGAAATCATTGTGGTGGACGACGGCTCCCAGGACAACACCCCCGAGCTGGTTAAATCCTATCCCGCCGATCGGGTCCGCTATTTCTGGCGTCCAAACGGGGGACTCCCCGCCGCCCGGAATACGGGTGTGCAGCAGACGACGTCACCCTGGGTCGCATTTCTGGATGCCGACGATCGCTGGGAGCCAAATAAAATCGAGCTTCAACTGAAGGCTTTAGAAGCTCACCCGGAAGCGGTCCTGTGCTACACGGGTATGCTTGTGGGAAGTCCGGGCGGCGTTCAGACTGTGACCCGCGCCGCACCAGCAGATCAGATGTGGCCCCGGCTCCGTTATGAAAATCCAATCACGCCCTCGACCGTGATCATACGGCGTGACGTACTGGAAGAGGTAGGCGGCTTCGATGAAAAGATGATCGCCTGCGAGGACTGGGATTTATGGGTCCGCCTCGGTCCCGGCTGCAAGATGGTAGGCGTGGACGAACCGCTCACTTGGTATCGAGTGACGCCGAACAGTATGTCGATGAATACCGAGCGCATGCTGAGCGCCGTATCCAGGATGCTCTCGACCAGTCTGCTCAAAGGTCTGAGCGGATGGAGCCGCTGGTCGTGGGGTCGACGGGCCTGGAGTGCGGAATTATCGCGTTGCGCTATTACAGCACGCAACGCCCGCAGTCCGCAGGCTCTTTCCCTACTGTTGCGATCCTTGAAGACGTGGCCATCGCCGTTCTTTCTTCCTCGCCGATGGAAATCCCTGCTGGTTTATCTACTTCGGAGTCCCGCGGCTTAGGGCGTTACCGAGCCGCGATCGCCAGGGAGCGATTTTGCCACAGACGTCTCTCTTAGTGGATTACCGTGTTCCCTGTTACCCGCAAATTGCCCGATACGCCGGTGGGACGTGCAGGACTTACGTTGAGCGTCACACCAACATTGACAGGGGAATTGGAAATTCCCGAAGTCGTGCTGGCGACCACGATCGTGTCGGTATGCGCCTCTAATGTTTGGCCGGAGCAATTTGCCGAGACGATCACGTTACCGGCAGCCGAACCACTTGTTGGTGAAAGAGTGAGCCAACTCGACGATTTCGTGGCCGTGAAGTTGTCGAGGGTGGTACTGGCCGCGCCGATCGCGAGGCTCTGGCTGGCTGGGTTCATCCCTCCGGATTCGCAGCTGAACGTAAAACTGTTGGGCGCAACTGTCAGCACAGCCAAGCTGGCAACCGTCAGGTTTATGGTGACCGTTTGGGGTGAGTTTGTGATTCCTCCCGTGGTGCTTCCAATGCTGATGGTGTCGCTATATGAGCCAGCCGCAAGAGCTACACAACTTACCGCAACTCCGATCGTGCCGGCGGCGCTGCCGTTCGCGGATGATAGAGTGACCCAAGGCTGCAGCTTCGTCGCGCTCCAGTTGTCGAGCGTCACACCGGACGCTCCGACAGTTACATTCTGAGAACCAGCCGAGCCTCCAGGCTGGCAACTGTACGTGAGTGACGTAGGGGCAACGTTCAGGACGGCCCCGCTCGAGATGGTGGCGTTCAGCACAGGCGAGTCTACAGTAATGGGAGTCGCGGATGAATCGGTCGCCGAGAATGTCGGGTTGCAAACTTGAGCGCGTGTCGGCGTGCCTGCGTAGACGCCCGTAGTCGCGTTAAGGAATAGTCCTTCACAGGGCAGGCCCGAAACGATCTTCCAAGTGACCGAACCTGTGCCGCCTGTGGAGGTGAGAGTCGTAGTGTACGGTACTCCCACCTGCCCGCTTGCCAAGCTGGAAGTAGTGACCGAAAAGCCCGTAGGGGTTCCGCTCAAGGCCACCACGCCTGCGGTGGACTCGAAGTTGATCGCGGTGTCTCGTGAAGAGGTAACGGAGAATGGAGAGCCGGACACCGGAGTGCCGCCAACCGTGACGGCGTACGACCCAGGTTTCAGGCCAGCGATGAGGTATTGCGCGGTCCCGCTATGCGTCGTGGTGAAACTGGTAAGCGAGGATCTCAGCACACCGCCACGAGCGAACAACGCCACCTTGTCGGCAGTCTGGACACCGGTCCAATTCGCATCCGGGTTGATGGCCGTCGCCGTGAACGTGGTGTCGCTCATGTTTTGCGATATCTTATGCACCTCAACCCAATCCCCGGCATTCGGGGTAGTCGTCGCGGATGCCCCGCCGAAAATCGATACTCTGTGAGAGTGCCCCAGGCCACCGGAGAATTGACTGCCGTCGTCGCGTATAAAGATCGAGCCACCGCTCGGAGTGAAGAACTTCGTTACCACTCCATAAATATTGCCTAGTAAACCGCTCTGCTGAGAGAGCACTGTGCGATTCGCGTCTATATTGGCGCAGCCGCCAGACCCCGGGCAGGTAGTGTTACCTTCGGCGTCCACGTACCCGGCAGTGCCGGCTTCACCGTTCTGCGAGTAATGAATCTGATGCCGAAAGGGGGTTTTGGGGTTAGCCGATGTCTGGTCGATATCAATGTAGTTAATTACGACCTCTTCGGTACCCGGCTTCTTGAAATGCACAATCGACTGCTGTGCCCGATCGATCCGTGCAATGTACTGCCCTTTGGTCTCCGCCGTCGCGTAAACGACGTTGTTGGCAGGGTCGCCCCCGTTATCCGGACCGTGCCATCGAATAATGTTGTTGATCGCCCAATCCCCATAAATACCTCTTGCATGGAGTCCCACGCCGACGAAATCGATCATGGAAGTTTTGAGTCTCGTGTCCGGTCCATCCAACTGACCCGGCACCATATCATCCGGCTCAAGGAGGGGTTGTCTTTTGAACACATGTAAGTCCCCACCCGAAGGATTGATCCCAAAGTAATCAGAACCTTTTGCCCCCATCGACAGAAACATCAGGTGGGTGCAGTCGGACGGGAATGTCCAGCATCCCGTACTTACGACAGCATCCATAGACATAGTTTGCGGGATCAGAGTGCCCGTCAGAGACGTCATTTCAGCTTTGTTCGTTGGCGTGAACAACCTCTGATGCGGAAGGTTAGTAAAACTGCCAACAGGGGTACCTGGCGAAGCACCGAGCGCTGCATTACCAGACAGGCCCCAAACTGTTATTGGCAATTTAATCGCCGCAAAGAAACCTTTCAGGGCTTGTGCCTCAGTACTTTGTGGGGCAAACATGAAGCTGGCATCGTTCCAGCCTTGGTACGGATACAGGTCATTGGCGAACCAGTTCGACCCTCCCGCAAAACCCCAATTCGCGAATTTAGGCACCCCGCCATACAGTTCGGGAGTCGTGGCGTAGATCTTGTACAACGTGTTTTGCCTGGCCCATGCGGAGTTGGGGAGGGAAATCGACGGCACGGCGCTCTGCATCGCCCAGATAGCGTCCTTGCGGTAGGGCAAATCGGAATCCGCGTTGTAACTCACGCCGCTGCTGCCGAAACCCGTGTAGCCTCCTAATGTATCGGTCACTATAGCGTCCCACGTTAAGGACTGATACATCGAAAATAGATCTATCGCTCTCGGGTCTTTGTCGGCTAAGGCACTCGCCATAAACATCAGGCTGCTAAAACCCTCTGAACCGTTCTGCGACGTTATAAAGCAGCACCGATCTACGTACAGCGCGGCCCCATCCTTATTAGGCCAATACAGTTGTTGAGCGAAAGCGCCGCTCCAGAATCCTTTAGCCCACAAAAGACCCGCTACCCCGGGCACCCAATGGTGCAGGATTGTAAGGTGGGTGGGAGTTCCTACGGGCGCGGCATTCAGTGTGTCCACCGTGATATGCGTGTCGTCAACTACAGATGTGACGTAGTACTCCCCATAGGGGTAAGTAGAGGTGTGCCACGTCAAATAGACCGTGTCGCAGCCGTACGAGTCGCAGGGATGAATATCCCTCAACCAATGGGTGCCGCTCCCCACCCATTGAGTCCCGTTGAATGTGGCCGTTCCAGAATCAACGAGAGGGAATGTTTTGGTCACGTACTGTAGGTCGCGAGCATCCCACCCGTTTAGGAACTGATCACAGAAGTCCTGCTGCTGCTGGCTCGTCAGCAAATCATGACCAATGGCGTACATGATACCCAGGTTTCTCAGGATATAGTTTGCATACTGCGCCCACTGAGAGTTGTCTCCGTTGTTGCCAACCTCAGAAGCTCCCCAACCCGCGGACGTATATATCCTCTGGTGGTGGAGCAGCCAATACTTCACGCTTGCTTTTGCGGTCGTGTCACTCTGATCGACGAAGTATTTCAGGGCTATGATGAGTTGAGCCTCGGAATTAGTCGCATTTGGGTCGAAGGAACCCATATCCCCACCATCAAACTTGTGACGGCGGGGAGCATACGTCGCGCTGGTTGACACGACATTATCCCAGAACGGGTCGCCCTTGAAGGCGTGCTGGGAAAGTCGTAGACAATCCGCATTACTCGAAGGCCCACAGGTTTTGTTGGCTCCGGAGTAGGTGGCAGCGGGGATCGAAGATGATACGGTGAAGTGAAAGGTAGTCGAGCTGTCAATAGTGATAGTGTAGGGCGTTCCGCCATTATTAAGAGTAGAGTTTCCCGATCCCCAGACGGAGATTTTGGAGATTGCCGCGCCATAGCCGGATGGAGCCGTGACATGAGCTATGTGGCTTGAGTCTACGGTCAGCGAAACCAGACCATTGGCTGTCCCGAGCACCCATGATCTGGTGGTTGGCCCATTGTCCCCGTCAAACCATCCTCTAATTCCAGTAGCCAGCGGCAGATTGGTCTCAACCCCGCACCACTGCATCTGACCCTGTGTAGGGACGTTACCCGTTCCACCAGTCTGCCAAACTCCGCTGGCGGTGATGTCCACGCCTGCGAGATCGGTCACCGAAAAGTGAGTGTTATCTGGGACGGCTTTGATCTTTAGATGTCCGTTCAGGTTCAACGCGCCAGCAATGTTCCAGCATCCGATCTGCTGGCCTGCGGTAAATGAGTGCGGCCACATTGTCTGCAGTACCGCAGGTGGGCCTACTGTTGCGCCAACGATATAGGCCACGCCGGGCGGGCCTGAGCGCACGGGGATATCCGTGGCCAGCAGATGAGTCGTTGCCAACATCAAAATCGCGGTTAGTTTCGTCCAAGACATCCAATCACCTTTATCTAAACCAAGTTGCCCAAAATCGCTTTACCGGGAAGAGAAGGCATCGCGCGTTCCCTGAGGAGTTCATCCATCCAAATGCACCTATTCTTGTCAGGAAAAGTGCCGTCGCGGTAAGCGCAAGGCGTTACTACAAGCCCACGGTAGCAGGCGAGATGCTGAAATCCCGGTGGAATTGGTAAGTAGCACAAGGCGACACTGTTTCCTTTGTTGATGATGAGACGACATAAATATATTCTCTGATATGGTGACTGCATCTCGGGCATGCATATCCGACAAGGGGACACTGCGAATACACAGCGCAGGAGGGCACTTCGGCAAGGCTCTCGATCATCTGCCGCGGATGTGGAGCACTTTTCGTCTGCCATCCGCGACGTGGATTCGGTGCGCAGTACCATTCTGCGCTGCCGTTTGGTACAGTCTCGTTTCATCCAGCGAAAGGCTGCGGCCTACTGCCGGCGTGTCGGGACTCTCTGGGGAGCCGATACATTTAGGGTCACGGTGACCGTTTGCGGGCTATTGAGTATCCCCGCAGTTGCAGACGATACGGTAATAGCGTCCGTCTGCTTGCCTACGGACAGGCGGGCGCAATCCACGCTGACCGTAATGTTACCCGCCGCGCTTCCAGTCGTTGGAGACAGATTCAACCACGATTGTCCCTTAGCCGCGCTCCAGTTATCGAGCGTGACGTTGGCTGAACTAATACCCAAGGTTTGACTGGACGGGTTCGGGCTGCCTGAAACACACGAAAAGGACAAAGATCCGGGATTGAGAGTCAGCAGGGGAACTGAAGCGCCGCCGCTTACGCTCACCGTACCGGCGGTGCTTTCAAACTCCACCGCGTTGTCGCCGTCAGCCACCGCAAACGGACTACCAGGGACCGCTTGGCCGTTGATCGTCACCGCATAAATCCCAGGCGCCAAGCCGCCAAATAAATACTGCGCCGTACCGCTGTGTGTAGTCGTAAACGATGTCACGTTCGATTGGGTGACCCCACCTCGCGCAAACAACACCACCTTGTCTTCCATTTGCGCTCCCGTCCAGTTGGAATCCGGATTGAGCGCAGTAACCATGATGCCGGGATCGGTGGTTCCATAAAAGACCTTGTGCACCTGGACCATTTCATAGTCCTTGGCACTGGAGTTGCACGAGGACGCGCCGGCGCATCCAGAAACGCGAAAAGAATGTCCCTTTCCGCTAGGGTACGTGCCATCGACGGTGTCGAGATACACCATGTTCCCTGGCATCGGAAGGTACTTACTGTGGACCCCTGAGATCGTCGAAAGGCTCAGGATTTCCTGATTCGTCCCAAACGCGTCACAACCGCCGGTGCCGGGACATGTGGTTGTCCCCTCTCCCGTCTCTCCGTTCTGCTGGTAGTGAACGAAGTCTCCGATTATGGTGTTACCAGTGTCGAGCGCAAACCGTGTGTGGATAAAGACGTATTCGTTCGTCCCGCTCTTCTTCATATGCGCCCATTCACGGGTGGCGCTGGTTACGTTCACGTCCGCCGTGATCGCTGGCCCCATCTGCTGCTGGGCATAGGTGTGGGTATTTGCATCGGAGTGATACCGGTCGAAGTAGGGATTGTAGACGCGCGGGTAGGCCGTGACCCCGTGGAAATAGGTCGAGGCAGTCAGGCCAAGGTGGAGCTCAGTGGGAACGGTTCCTATCTGAAATTCGGAATAGTAAGCATTCGGATCAGTGGGAGTCCGGTTTTGCCGGGACAGGTTATCCGCCCCAATCAACTCGTCCCCCTTCCAGAGGAAGGTTTCGCCTACTCTGGACATCGAATGATCGGTTTCCCACATATCCGAACTCATCAGTAACAGCGAATCGCGGGAGGAAGAGGTCATATCCCACCCTGTCCTCGACACCACGTACTGCATCCCTTTAAACAACGAGCAGGGAACTTGCCACGAGGTCTGCCCTTGACCCTGGCAATCCCCCAGTTGCTTCTTGGTCGGGGCGAACCATTTGCTGGTAGGGTCGGATGAAAAATCGATTGGCAGAATCGTGGGCCACGCCGTTTCAAACGAGAGACCCGCTCCTACCCCCCCAGACACCGCGATTCTCGCGCCCGTCCAGTCAGGAAACTTATTGTTCAGCCAGTACATCCACTTACCGGCTTCTGGACTTCCCGGGTTTAGTGCGGGAAAAGTGGCGAGGCTTTCCACTGTCGGGCCCCCGGAATAAAGATCAAATCCCGATTGCGGAGTGCCGCCTCCTCCCCATACCGGTGGGTAAGCACGGGCAAACGATTTGCCTGAATCGGATGGAGCCGCAAGACCAGGCAGTGCCATGTACCGGATCCACGGGCCCATCCAATTCATGTGATCCAGCGCAGACAAGCTGGGGCCGTTCACCACCGCATTATCGGCTTCAATCGCCCACAGATGAACTGCCCAATAGCCAATCCCAAGGTCATACTGCTGGCTGAGCCCCAAGGGACCGTTCCAAAAGGCGGCGTTCGAAGGCATGATGTGATCGACAAAGAACTCCCATGTCTCTTCCGCCAGGAACTTTGCCCGTACATCGTCTTGCGCCAGAGCCAATCCCAATGCGTAAGCACTCCCCACGTGTGAGTACAGTTGATTCGACCAGGGAACGGAAATGAACCCGCCGCCATTGGGATAAGAACCCAATACTGGTTGGCCCGGCCACATCGCCACGTCGTGTTGTGCGAACCAGATGTAGCCGCACCCGCCTGCCTGCCATCCTTGCGAAATTGAATATGCCCCGCTTGCGGGCACAGAGTCTCCGTTATAGCAGGTAAGCGATGTATCAGACGTGACGGCCGTAACCAGACACTTCACATTGCTGTTGTATGTCGTAATCACAGGCCCAAGGACGCTACCCACAGGAGCCTCGGTAATAAAATGAGTCCCGGCGCCAGTAACGGTCACTGGTCTTGTTCCAGAAATGGAAATCGTGCCGCTACCATTAACTTTCTTAGGTTTCACGCAGCCATCAGCCAGATCGTTGAGGACCTTATTTTTGAAGGTAGTCACCTCATCGCTGGAAAGCATTCCCGGGATGCCCTTCAGTAAATCGTAAGTCCTGGCAATGTGCGCGCCAAGGCGCACCCCATAGTCCAGGTCTGAATCCTCCACGGTGTACCCGCCGTTGTTGGCCTCTCCGAGCGCGAAACTACCCGCGGCTACAAAGTTTTCAAAGTGGTTCAAACCCCATTTTGCTGCTGTGCAGGAATTCGTGTCGCGCTCGTTGATGTAGCACTTTACCGCCAGCCCCTCGAACTGCCCGAACTGCCCATAGCCGGAGAGCGGATTCGCTGGGTTGCCGGAATAGAAAGAGCTAAAAAAATTGACGAACACGCTGGACGTCAAAGCATCCCATGGCGGGTTGCCGGCATAAGCCCAGGCCGAGACGGAAAGGCTCTCATCGTCATAAGTTCCGTCCGGCACCCCGGATGTCTTAAACGTGATGGATGTCGCGGTGACATCGGTGATCGTGTATGTTGCGTTGAGAGCCTCCTTTGCGCTACCGAACACCCCCACGTTCATCCCCGCCGACAGACAATGTGCACGAGTGTAGTTCGCTGTTCCGACATCGTGAACTACCACGATATTGGTCAGCAGGCGGTTGTTCACTTTTGACGCAAATTCCAGCCCACTCCTGCTGTCCAGGTTAGTCCACAGGTATGGGTGTCCGGAGCGCATGAGGTAAGCATTGGTCTTGCCTGCCACCTGCGCGGTCCCCGCCAAATTGTAGGTGGTGTTGTCGCCGTTTGTCCAGACGCCGTTGCCCGCTACATCGGCGCCTGTCAAATCAGTAATAGTAAAGCTGGTGGGACCCGTGGATACCTTGACCTTGCGTTCCCCGTTCGCCGCTGTATTGCCAGGTACGTTGCCAATCACAATTGTGTCGCCTGCAGTCAGAGAATGCGGTGACTGGCACGTGATCTGAATCGGTGTTTCATTTGATGCGCCCACGATCAGGCAATTGTGGGAATCCCCAATAGGACGCAAGTTCAAGGTAGTCTGAGCGCTGACGGGAGCCCCCACCACGAGCCCGTACAGGACGATCAGACCTGTAATCCCCGTCCACGGCTCATAGCTCAATTCCGACAGTCGGGAAACTCGGCGACGGTTTCTGGTTGTTATACTGCGCGGTAATCCAAGCCGCCGAACGAGCCACATTGCTGAGAGAATATTCATCCATAATGCATTGGCACATATGTCCCGCATAATCTCCACCAATCGATCCCCGTGACGGCGCTACGCCTGCAAACGTCCCATTAGCAGCATTTGCGCTATCCAAAGTCCCATTTACATAAACCTTCACACTGCTGCCATCATAGGTAGCCACTATGTGATACCAGACAGCGTTAGTAATGGTAGTGGTCCCATCAGCTCCACTTACAATGTTGTTAAAGTTGCCGGAAGACGTGTTCATAAAAAAATTGACTTTCGGCCGGTTATACAGCGTCAATATAAAATTGACTGCATTATCAGCGCTGATAAAGTAATCGTATAATGGTGTAACATCCGTCCATTTTACCCATGCTGCAGTCGTAAACGATGTAAACCCTGACCATTGGGCTGTGTTCAAGTACTGGGAAGTCCCATTAAACGACGCCCCTCCATCTATCTCGCCGGTTGCGGAAACAGCGCTCCCGCTGTTAATGGCCGAATTTCCGTTAGATGTGGAGTCCGCCAGGCTGAGGCTGGGTCCCAAATGGTACTCAGCCAGGTAGTTCGTATCCCAGACGCGGGTGGGCCCGATGCTGCCCGTGTTCTGCGCCGCGCTGACCGCTGCGTTGTCGTAGCTAACGTAGAACAAGGTGGTCACACTGCTGGAAATCGACGCCAGTCCGACCCAGGCGCCATAGGCTCCCGTGCTGGCATTGCATATTCCGCGCTCCTGTTCCCATGGGATTAACGTCGTGCCGCCCGAATCCGACGTGAAGATCACATCATAACAGTTGGCGTTCTGGATTCGAGCGCTTCCGAGCATAAGCGGGGTCCATACGGGAAAGTTGGTCAACGGGCTGCCCCCAACCTGCGAGGGGTCAATGGCCAGTGCACGACAGTGTAAGAAGCCGGTGGCCGGCGTGCAGGTGCCGCTAAAGACGGCGGGTTGTGGAATCCCCGGAAAGGGGAATACCTGGGCAACTGCTGGAGCGCACCAAAGAATCAGAGGAATGAGCACCTTCATCGCACAACCCCCCAGTTGAGTATGACTGCCGCACCAGGTGTCAGACTGGCCGCACTTCCGTTACAAACTCTAAAATTCACCGTCCCACTTCCTGGGTAAGGATAGATCTTAAGGCCATCGCTTCCGTTGTATCCGTACCCTGTAACTCCACTGATGTCCGTATTCGGTGTCCAGGTGATTCGGTCGCTGGTAACAACCCCCGTGGCAGTGACAGTGACGGGAACTGCGCACGAGTTAGCCGCGATCGTCGTCGTCCCGAGTGTGGCCGTCCCGCTCCACGTCTTAACCATCGTGGAGGTTCCTGTCCCACTGTCGAGACAAACTTGCGTGTTCGAGGTTGAATCCAGATAACAAGTCACATTACCAGCGGAGGGCCTGGACGGAGCTGTGCCCGTACCCCCAATCAACACATAAGGTCCACTCCCTGTTACGCTCAGCATTTTTTTCCAGGAATCGGTGGCATAACACCACCACTCGTCACCATTGGCCGTATCCAGATAGAGGGCCAGGTTGGAAGACGACGGCGCGGCGCAACCACTGGCTGGAGCGCCAGATCCGGAGGTTAGGACGACCGAGCCGCTTCCGCCTCCGCTGAATGTGCAGTCAGTGCGGTTCGCGCCCGCGTTGTCTACACAAACCGCCCCCGCACCAAAATTTAGTGTTGGCCTGGCCGTCAGAGGAGTACCGTAGGTGTCAATTTGACTGGAGCCAGCCGGGCTCCACGTTCCCGGACTCCCGGTAACGGAACAGTACGTCATTGCGCCCGTATCAGTCGAAAGCCAGAGTTGCCCAAAGACGCAGTTGGCCGGACGGCCCGCCGCTGTTCCCTGCGACAGCCCGACGGCCGTCCATGAGTTCTGCGCGAAACAGGTGTACAGGTTGGCCCCGGCGGATGCATCGGTTTTGAAGAATATCTGTCCCACCGCGCACTGCGCCGGCAGGGTTGTACCGCTTCCCAGTTTGCCTTGTCTAGTAAGATCAATGGAGGTCTGACCGCTGAGGAGCCATCCCCAACTGGTTAACGAGACCAACATTATCAATGTCCATCGTGGTATTCGCATCTGGCACAACCATATCAACCCGACTCGTATAGTTCAGTGGCTCGATAGGGTAACTCGTCTAGAATCAATAGCCGAAAAAAATCCAAAATTGGTGACTGAAAAAGGCTTCTTCAGTTTCACGGCCCAAAAAGCTGGACCCGGGTGTAGAGCTGGAGGCCCGCGGAAAAGTGAGGAATCCCTTCTTTCAGCCAATATTTGTTGATTGCCGGATGTGTCTACGGCGCAATGTGAAGGGGAATATCTGCATGGGCTCAACGGGCCGGATTCGCGATCCTGCCGTGCTAGCGTTTGGACAGCTGGGGGATTTCGCTAAGTGATGCAGTTTGATTGGTTTGGCAGTGCTGAGTGCGGTGTTACCAAACGAACCTAGTCCCAAAATCGGACAGTTCCGGAGAACCCGGTCATAACAGGGAGATCCGCGGGGCCGCCGGCTGCCCGCAAGTGGATAGCTCATAGCTTTCGTCCGCTCAGCTGCCCCGTTTCCTGAAGGAATAGGCGAGGGAGATAGGTCTAGCTGCCAGCTTGACAGATCGTCTGGCGCCAGCCACACTCTTGATTTATTGACCACCGTCTGGCGCAACCCAGCAGGCGGCACCTCCTCATAGTGGAGCTTGTCCAGAAAATACTCGATGAAAACTGAACCTTCCGGCGCGAATAACACCAGGACCATCGCCCGAAACTCCTTCTGGTACAGCCTTGAGCTGTTCTTCACCCTGGGCGTTACTTTGTTGACATCGATCGCGGTGGCCCGTGTCATTGGACCGGAACGGCTGAGTTACTACCAACTGATGGTGTGGCTCACCAACATCACCATCGCAGTGGGCTCTTTTGGTCTGCCGGCCACCACACGCAAATATATGGCCGAGTACCTGAACCGCGGCGAACCCGAGGTAGCACGCGCTACTTATCTGGCAACTCTCAAGATCCAGAGTTATATCACTCTGGGGGTTTTGGTAGCGGCCCTGGCGCTGGTTTTCTGGCTGGGAGATCCGGAGTACCGGATCATCTCTGTGCTGCTGGTTGCAGCCATGGTTCCCCGTATGCTCGCAACCATTCCGTCCCAAGCCAATAACGCCTCCGAAGTCTTGAAGCGGAACACCGGTCCTTCACTGATAGGCGGGGTGACTTCCACCGTCATCACGATTGTAAGCCTGATCGTCGGGTGGGGTCTTACCGCGCTGGCGGCGGCTGTCTTAATTGGCGCTGCTTTGGAATGCGGCTTGAAACTACGTTCTGTCGAGAGCTGGCTGGGAGGCGTCCCGCGAGGCACGGTCTCCCCTGAGTTAAAGAAGCGCATGTTTGCCTACTCCTCCCAAGGCGTGGCTCTGATGATTCTGAATGTGGTGGTATGGGACCGTTCCGACATGGTGATTCTCAAGGCCATGAATAACGACAAGACCCAGATCACCTTCTTTTCCCTCGCCTTCAATCTGGCCGAACGGATCCTCATGATTCCCACTTCGTTCGGAGGGTCGCTCGGAAATACCATGATGGCCCAGGTCGGTCGCGGCCAGGCGCGTTTGAAGGAGATGACGGCCGATGGTGCACGCTACGCCTTGCTGGTGGCGCTCCCGATGCTGGTAGGCATGGCCTGCATCAGCCGGCCCTTAACGAGTTTGTACGGCGATGACTATCTGCCTCTTATCCCGACCATCACCATCGTATCCCTCTTCGCCATTCCAAAGGCGTTGGTAATGGCGCCCACCATGTTGTTGCAAGCTACCGAGAAGCAGGCTTTTCTCGTTGTTTGGGGATGCGTCTGCGGGGTTATCGACATCGTTCTGGATATCCTTCTGACTCCCCAGTACGGCGCCAATGGCGCGGCGTTCGCCAACGGCTCCGCTCAAGCCATGGCCGCCTTGGGAATTTGGGTCTATGTGTGGAAATCGTTCGGTCTTCGTCTTAACTTCGTGGACTTTGGCCGGATCGTAGTTTCAGGGGCCGTCATGGCGGTGGGCGTGCTCGCTTTCACCAGGTTTGTACCCGGCCTCTTGGGGATGCTCGGCGCCATTCTTCTCGGCGCCGTAATTTGGATTCTTGCTCTCCGTGTCACTGCCGCATTGAAGCCCGAAGATGTCAGCCGGTTCCTTTCGATAGGCCGCGCTTTGCCCGCCGCCGCACAACCGCATTTGAAACGTATGATTTACTGGCTGGCACCCACGAGCGCAGCAGCTTCGGCAAACTCCTGACAGTCCGATGCGTTACCGAGCCGCGACCGCGAGGAAGCGGAGTTAGTCCTTGCAGTACCCGGAAGTTAGGGTTCACTATCTGCAATCCATTGGTGCCGTTATTCGCCTGCTATTCTGAAAAGTTGAATATCACGCTGCCGCGCAACGCTCAGCTCTGGCTGCCCGGCTATGTCCGCAACCGCCTGGCCTCTCAAACCGTACCCCGTGGAGGGCGCGTCTGGGTAGCCATTGCCGATCACTGGGAACCGTACTGGCTGAAACCCACCGACCAGACAGCCGCCGAACGAGTCGCCGTCTGGGTGAAACATTGGCCGGAAATCGCTCGACGGCATGCCGACTCCACCGGACGGCCTCCTCAGTACACGTTTTACTATCCGCAGGAAGAGTACCGGCCGCAGTTTCTGGATGCGCTCGCCGAAATGAAACAAGCCGGCATTGGCGACGTCGATATCCACATTCACCACGATGGCGAAGGCCAGCAGAACTTCGTCGATCGCATGAGTGGTTTCATCGAGACCCTGGTCAATCGCCACAGCCTTCTTCGTTCATCCAACGGACGGACGGTCTTCGGATTTATTCACGGCAATTGGGCGCTCGATAATTCTCGCCCGGACGGCAGATGGTGTGGATTGAATAACGAAATCACCCTGCTGCGAGACTTGGGCTGTTATGCCGATTTCACCATGCCCTCCGGAAACTCGCCCACCCAGTCACGCATCGTTAACACCATCTACTGGGTAAATGACGATCCCCTGAAACCGCGATCCTACGACCACGGTGCACCCGTAAACCCCGGCTTACCGGGCGAGGGCGACCTGCTCATGATCCCGGGGCCTTTAGGGATTCGTTGGGGAGAACGTCTCGTTCCACGATTGGAAACCGGAGAAATCGCCTGGCAGGATCTGCCGACCCCCTACCGCATCAAACGCTGGCTCGACCTGGCTCCCCGTATTGGTAGCGATATCTTCATTAAGCTCTACACCCATGGTGCTCAGGAACGAAACTCTTCAGCGCTGCTTCTAAATGGTGGGCTGGAAAAATTATTCACCCTGCTAAAGGAGGCTTGTCAGCAGCACAACCATCAGCTCCGCTATGTATCCACATGGGAGATGCGGCAAGCAGTAGACGCTGCCACCCGCGAATCCAGGAGTTGACCGGCTGGCTGCTGGCATCAATAGCTAACCCCGGTTAATCCTACCGTTTGGGCAGCTCTTTCCAACCACGATGTTAGAATACGGGAGCCCAACGTTCCGACCCGATCCATGGCCCATCGCGTCCTCATCATCACCTATCTTTTCCCACCCAGCGGAGGAATCGGTCCGCCCCGCTACGTCGGGTATACCCGCCATCTTCCCGCCCATGGCTGCGAAGTCTCGGTCATCGCTCCCAAGAATCCTAACACCCCTCTTTACGACCCGGCCCTGCTCAAACAAGTTCCGCCCCAAACCCATATTCACCGCGTCTTCGCCCCCACGGTGCCGTACTTTCTCCGCGACCGCATCTGGAAGAAAATCGCCGGTAAGCCCGCAGTATCGGTCGGCGCGCCCGATTCCGGCTCCGGCCTCATCCACACCGGCAAAAAAATTGCCAAAGAGGCCGTCCAGCGCTTCTTCAATCCCGACGTCCAGAAATTCTGGGTGCCTTTCGTTCTCCGCAGAGCCCGTCAGGTGATTCGTGAGGAAAATATTCAGACCGTCATCCTCAACATTCCTCCGTTCTCCTTATTCGCCCTGGTCCCCCCTCTCAAACGCGAATTTCCGCGCTTGAAGTGGATCACCGAAATTCGTGACGACTGGTTGGGCTACTACCTGGAATTCTTCGATTCCGCGAAGACCGATGCCAAGCATCGACTTGCGATCCGCCTCGAAGGCGACGCCATGCGCGCCAGCGATTTTGTGGTCGCCGTAACCCCCGCCCAGAGCGACACCATGCGCGACCGCTACCCCGACCAGCCGCCCGGAAAGTTTCTATGCGTCCCCAACGGTTACGATGGCGAACTCTACGAGAACTTCAAACCCTCTCGACAGGGCCGCACGAACATGGTGGTCACATATTACGGCAGTCTTTATGCCACCCCGCCTTACGACATCACCGGTTATCTCGACGCGCTTGACCGCCTTCCCGATCAGATCCGCGACCAGATCGAGACCCGCTTCATCGGCCGCGTCGCGGTGGAAGCCCAGCCGCTCCTCGCCGGACGCAAATCCAAGATCACCCAACTCGGTTTTCTCCCTCGCGGCGAAGGCGTCGTCAAGCTCCAGGAGTCGGACTACCTGCTGCTCGCGTCTAACGACCCTACCGCACACGCAGGAAAACTCTTCGACTACCTGCCCACCGGCTTGCCGATCATGGCCCTTAGTCCGGAAAATGGCGAAATAGCGCGCCTGCTGCGCGAGTCAGGCGGCGGTGTCGCCGTGAACGGAAAAGATCCCGAGGCCATCCAGCAAGTGCTCCTAAGCGCCTTGGCGCGTCTCAAAGGCGAGCCCAGCCAGTTCCCCGTTCCCATTCCCGGAGCAATCGCGGCTTTTGAACGAAAAAACCTCGTGGCTCGGCTGGTGAAATTAACAGGAATCGGACGAGAATAATTCGGTCGCTTTACTAAGGGCGCGGCTGTTTATGGATACCCATTCTTTCGTCTTTGGACCGGTCATTTCAGATCACGACAATTAGGATACCTACTAACGTAAAGTTCGGGACGCCCAGATCGTGGCGTACAATAAGAAACTGCGCACGGCGCGGATACGGCCCCGGCGGGGCTTCGGACCGCTTCGAAATCGAATCGCTCTCCGGCATTGAGATGCGCCCGTATCTAAGCCCCCAACATGGATCTAAATGAGTTTCTCAACGCAGTTTCTTAACGAAGCCAAGCAAATCATCGATGGTCTCGACGTAGCAGCCATCGATCGCGTCGTCGCCATCCTCGCCGCTACCCGCAGTTCCGGAGGCCGCCTCTTCATCCTGGGCGTCGGCGGCAGTGCAGCGAACGCTTCCCACGCCGTCAACGATTTCCGCAAAATCGCCGGCATCGAAGCATACGCCCCCACCGATAACGTCTCCGAACTCACCGCCCGCACCAATGACGAAGG